>Ga0172379_10000920_pt1 | contig 65600 bp, 56 predicted proteins | sample GrowelOW334metaG_FD_119756 | JGI IMG/M metagenome (GOLD analysis project Ga0172379, IMG submission 119756) | Groundwater microbial communities from an aquifer near a municipal landfill in Southern Ontario, Canada - Groundwater well OW334 metaG | ecosystem: Environmental > Aquatic > Deep... | reverse complement strand
GAACGCCACCGTCAAGGGCTTCGCGCTGGATGCGACCGGGGAAGTGTTCACCGGCACCGCACCGGGGATCAACTTCATCGCGACGGGCGGCAATGGCGTGGACATCGTCTACGTCAAGGCGGGGGCGACGGTGGATGCCTCGAAGCTGAACAGCGGCGAAGACAAGATCTACTTCACCGCCAACTGGGCGGACTACACCAAGGCGGCGACCACCTCCAAGATCACCTTTACCAATGCGACGACCGGAGACTCGGTGATCGTCGCGGCAGCGGCGGGCGCATCCAACGACCGGCTGGTGTTCGCAGACGGTTACGTGCTGTCCAACGACGCCAAGACCGCGCTGCTGGCGGATGCCGCCGCGCCGCTCTCGGCGATTCCCGGTTTCAGCACCGCAGAAGTCACGCCATTGGGAACGGGCGCTATCGTCACCGGCACTGTTGCAACCGACATCCTGAACGGCACGGCGGCCGGCGAGGTGATCTACGGCAACGGCGGAGCCGACGCTATCAACGGCGGCGCAGGCGCCGACACCATCGTCATCACCGATACCGGCACGACCGCCGCCAACTCCGCGACGATCCTGCTGACTTCAATTGCAGACGGAACCGACACCGTCATCGGTTTCAGCGCCGTGCCGGTCGCGAACGGCGGCGATGTGCTGGACTTGTCCGCGATCGCCAACCTGCTTGACGCCGTCGCGACCGGCCAGACCCTGACGACCGATTTCGTCGCGGCCAACGTCTTCATCTTCGACGCCACGCCGGTGACGATTGCCGATGCGGCGAATGCGATCGCGGCCGACGTGTCCGTGATCGCTACGGATGGCTACATCGTGATCGCCGACTCGGCCAACGCCAATGCGGTGACGGTGTATCACTCGACCGATCTGGCGGCGAACGGAGCGGAAACCGCGCTGGCGATCCTGTCCGGGGTGAACATCGTGCAGCTGACGGCGGGGAATATGCTGGTCTGATTCTCGACCCGTTGCAGCTGCCGATATTCCTGTATGGTATGCCGTCCTGTGACGGCAGCGCCAAATTATGAATCATTGCTATCAATCCTTGATCTACGCCCATCGCGGCGCGAACCGCGAGGCGGCGGAGAACACGCGTACCGCATTCGAGCGCTCGCTCGCCTATCCCATCGACGGCATCGAGACCGACATCCAGCTCACGCGCGACGGCGTCGCGGTGCTGTGGCACGACCGCTTCCTCGACAAGCTAGGAATGAAAGACAAGCGTATTGACGACTTCGATCATGCTGAGCTGCAGGCGATGGATTTTGCGGCGCACTTCGCTGGGAAAGCCCCTCTCCCCAACCCTCCCCCGCAAGCGGGGGAGGGGGCAAACGAAGCGCTGCGCGCATCATCCTGTAACGAAGGCGTGATGAGCCTGCGCGAATTTCTCGATGCGTATCGCACGCGCTGCCGCCTGCTGCTGGAAATCAAGAACCGCGACTGGGAGCCGGTCGAGCGACACGAAGCCAAGGTCAGGCAGACGCTGGAACTGGTCGGCGCGGCGAGCGGCGACCAGGTGCTGGTGTCGTCGTTCAACCTCGGCAGCCTGGTCTATGCGCATCGCATAGCCCCGCAATTCCCTTTAGTGTTCAACCTGGAGCCGGAACACGATGCGGCCTTTGCGCGTGAGGTGCTGGACGCGCAGCCTTTCCTGTACGGCCTGTGCGTGCATATAGCCACGCTGAACGAAGCGATGGTCGGCGCGGTGTGCGAGCGCGGCAAGCGCATCGCCGTCTATACCTGCAACAGCGACGAACAGATAGACCGCGCGCTGGCGCTGGGCGTGGACATCCTGATCAGCGATGTGCCGCAGAAGGCGCTGGCGTTGCGGGAACGAATGGAGCATGCGTAAAGCTTCTCCTGTCGCGCTGGGCATGACCGAATACCGCCTCGTCAGGGAGAGGCTTTCCGGCGAATGAGTCCTCACCAGTTGGGCGGACATTATCGGGCTGTTGCATGTAACAGAAAAGCGGACTACCATGCGTTTCATGTAACGCATATTTGTTGGAGGTTTTCAAATGAGAACAAGTACATCCGAGCGGGTTCAGCGCCACCGCGCTGCCTTGCGCGCTTCCGGGCTGCGCCCGGTGCAAATCTGGGTGCCGGATACCCGACGCGCAGGCTTTGCCGAGGAGTGCCGCCGCCAGTCGCTGTCGTTGAAGGACGACGCACATGAGCGCGAAATCGACGATTGGCTGGAGGCTGCGGGCGACCGCGAAGGCTGGCAATGAGGCGTGGCGATCTGGTGACAGTGGCTTTGCAGGGCGATCTGGGCAAGCCCCGCCCAGCATTGGTCATCCAGTCCGATTTGTTCGAAGCGCACCCCTCCGTCACTCTCCTGCCGGTAACCGGCGAGTTGCGCGATGCGCCGTTGTTCAGGATTACGGTGCAGCCCTCCGAGCGCAACGGCCTGAGCAAAGCATCCCAAATCATGGTGGACAAACCGCAGTCGGTAGCGCGCGAGAAAGTCGGAGAGGCGTTCGGGCGGCTGGACGATGAATCGATGGTGTCGGTGAACCGCGCGCTGGCAATCTTTATCGGGGTGGCATGAGGCGATGAATGAAGCCGGTACATCGACAGCCGTAACCAAACGCACCGAAGCCCAAGCCCTATGAGCATCTGCTTGGGCGGCCTTCGAGTTCGCGCTATTTGCGAGCAGCGAGCAGACCTCTGACATCCTATGAACCGCTCCTTCCTTTCTCTCGCCAACACCCAATTCGACCTGCTCATCTGCGGCGGCGGCATCTATGGCGCATGGACGGCTTACGACGCGGCGCAGCGCGGGTTGAAGGTTGCGCTGGTCGAGCAGGGCGACTGGGCGGGAGCGACTTCTTCCGCGTCGAGCAAGCTGATCCACGGCGGCTTGCGCTATCTGGAGACTTACGATTTCAAGCTGGTGATGAAGGCGCTCGCGGAGCGGCAGCATTTGCTGCGCATCGCGCCGCACAGGGTGTGGCCGTTGCGCTTCGGCGTGCCGGTGTATGCCGACAGCCGCAACGGCATGTTGAAGCTGGAAGCCGGGTTGACGCTGTACGACATGCTCGCGGGTTTTCCGGACGAGCAGATGCGGCATCGCCGTCACGACCGCGCGCATTTCGCCGAACACTTCCCCTGGCTGGACGAGACGAACCTGAAGGGCGGCTTCACTTATGGCGACGCGCAGACAGACGATGCGCGGCTGGTGCTGGAGGTGGTCGCGGGGGCGATCGCGCACGGCGCGGTGTGCGTCAACTATGCGAAGCTGGTCGAATGGAACGAAGAAGGCGGGCAGGTGTGCGGTGCGACGGTGCGCGACGAGACGGGCGATGCCTCGGTACAGGTGCGTGCGCGGCAATGCGTTGCCACCTCCGGGCAGTGGCTGGCCGCAGACGATGCGGGGCGCACATGGTGCCGGCTGACCAAGGGCGTGCATCTGGTGATGCCGGGGCTGGGCACGAACGAGGCGCTGCTGCTGACGGCGAAGTCGGACGGGCGCGTGTTCTTCGTGATCCCGTGGTATGGCCGCACGCTGCTCGGCACGACCGACACCGATTATCGCGGCGATCTCGATCATGTGAGCGTCGAGAATGCCGACGTGGAATATCTGCTCGATGCGGCGAACCGCTATCTGAAGACGGCCTGGTGCCGGAAGGACGTGATCGGCAGCTATGCCGGGTTGCGCGTGATGAAGCGCAGCGACGATGCGTCGCCCTCCGCGGCCAGTCGCGACTGGGAACTGAAGACGCTGGGCAACGGCCTGCATTGCTCGGTCGGCGGCAAGATTACCTCGGCGCGCGAGGATGCATGCAGCATCGTCGATGAGGTGTCACGGACGCTTGGCGTCGAAGCCAGTTGTACGACAGGGGAGCGCGATTTGCCCTGGAAGCCGGCGCAGGACGAGGTTGTGCGCAGCACTGCGCGGCGTCTGGGTATCGACGCCGACAGCGCGATGTGGCTGTCTCGCCGGCATGGGCGGCGCAGCGGGCAGGTATTCCGCCTGATCGAGAAGAGGCCGGAACTGGCTCAGCGCATCGTGCCCGACCTGCCGTTGATCCTGGGCGATCTTTTGTTCTGCGCGATAGACGAGATGGTGGTGCATCTGTCCGATCTGTTGCGTCGCCGGATGCCGTTGCTGATCCTGGCGCGCCTCGATGAAGACGAATTGCGCCGCCTCGCCGTGCTGGTCGCACCCGTGCTGGGCTGGAACGAGGAACGGATCGCGCAAGAGGTCGTGGCGTGCTGGCTGTAGCCGCAGCCGTCGCGCTCGATCTCGGCACGACTACGATCAAGGCCGGCTTGCTGTCGGCGGATGGCGAGCTGCATGGCATCGTCGCGCGCCCCGTACCCGAGATGAATGTCGACGGCGGACGCTACGAGAGCGACGCGCTGGCCTATGCACACGCGGCCGATGAGGTGCTGGCCGAATGTCTTGCTCGGATAGCGGGCCTGGCGCAGACGGATGCGCGCCCTCCGCTCGGGCTGTGCTGCCAGCGCTCTTCTTTTCTTGTATGGGAGCGCGCCACCGGTCGCCCCGTCACGCCGCTGATCTCCTGGCAGGATGATCGCGGTGCGGCAAGTTGTGAAGCGTTGCGCGGTGAGGAGGCCGAGATACGAGCGCTCGCCGGATTGCCGATCACGTCCTATTACCTCGCTCCCAAACTGCGCGTGCTGCTGCGTGAACATCCTGCATGGCGCGAACATCTGGTCCGCGGCGAGTGGCTGCTGGGCACGCTGGACACTTTCCTGATCTGGCGCTGGACCGATGGCAGGCATTATCAGACCGATGCGTCGATGGCGGCGCGCACCTTGTTGATGGATGTCCATGAGCGCCAATGGTCGCCGCGACTGTGTGAATTGTTCGGTGTCCCGCGCGAGGCGCTGCCGGAGATGTGTGACTCTGCCGGATGGGCGTTGCCGCTCAACAATGGACTGACATTAATGGCGAGCGTTGCGGATCAATCGGCGGCGTTGGTTGCGAGCATCGCAATCGGATCGTCGGATGCGCTGGTCAATCTCGGGACAGGCGGTTTCGTGATTCGTCATCTTCCTTACGGATGTGCTGCACCGGCGGGTTATCTGCAGACGCTGCTGTGGCAGGACGGCGACGGGCTGGCGCATTTTGCCTGCGAGGGCACGCTCAATTCCATCGCCTCGGCGCTGGCCCCCTACCCGGCGGCCGATTGCCGCGCGGAGGAGTTGGCGCGCGACGACATCTTCTGCCTCGCCGAGCCGAGCGGGCTGGGGGCACCTTACTTTCGCAAGGACTTGGGGTTGATGTTCTCCGCACCGGTCGAGGGCTTGCCGCCGCAACGTATTGCGGCGCTGTTGCTGGAGGGGATCGTCTTCCGCGTGGCGCGCATGCTGGAGGATATGCATAGCGAGTTCGGCATCGAGCGCGTTTATCTGTCAGGCGGACTGTCCAATCTGTCGTGCTTGCAGCAGGGCATCGCCCGCTGTGCGCCGTTTGCGGACGTTTATTTGTCGCCCCAGTCCGAGGTCGGGCTGGTCGGTGCAGCGAGACTCGCGGCGGGGATGCCGCTTGTTGTTGAGCGCGGTGTCGAGAAGATCGCTATAATCTGCGCCCCTTCGAAGCTTGCCGAAAAATATGCGTGCTGGAAGGTCTGGCTGGACGGGCTATTGAGCCGGCGAGCCGCCTTGTAGTGCTGTCCCTGCGGTCATTCTGCGATCAGGATAACTTTCGTTTGACATGGGTGTGGTGGCTGACATAGAATGCGCGCCCTTCGAGGTTTACTTATTGAATTTTTAGGAATTGTGGCTATGAAAACATTTTCCGCTAAGGCCCATGAAGTCCAGCACGACTGGCTTCTGGTTGACGCAGCAGATCAAGTGCTGGGCCGTTTGGCTGCCCAAATCGCTTCGCGTCTGCGTGGCAAGCACAAAGCGATCTACACACCGCACGTAGACACCGGCGACTTCGTCGTCGTGGTCAACGCGGACAAGCTGCGCGTGACCGGCAACAAGGCGGAAGCCAAGTTGTATCATCGCCACACCGGCTATCCCGGCGGCCTGTACACGACCAATTTCACCAAGCTGCAGCAGCGTCATCCGCAGCGCGTGCTGGAGAAGGCTGTCAAGGGCATGCTGCCGAAGGGCCCGCTGGGCTACGCGATGCTGCGCAAGATGAAGGTTTATGCCGGCGCGGATCATCCGCATGTCGCGCAGCAGCCGAAACCCGTTAATCTGTTGAAGGCTTAATCATGAGCACAAATTACAACTACGGAACCGGTCGTCGCAAGAGTGCGGTGGCTCGCGTGTTTATCAAGCCGGGCAAGGGCGACATCGTCGTGAACGATAAGCCAGTGGACGTATTCTTCTCCCGCGAAACCGGCCGCATGATCGTGCGCCAGCCGCTGACGCTGACCGAAACGCTGGGCCAGTTCGACATCATGGTGAACGTGTCCGGTGGCGGCGAAGCCGGTCAGGCTGGTGCAGTTCGTCACGGCATCACTCGTGCACTGATCGACTACAACGCCGAGTTCAAGCCGGCGCTGAAGGCAGCAGGTCTGGTGACTCGCGATGCTCGTGAAGTCGAACGTAAGAAGGTCGGTCTGCGCAAGGCCCGCCGTCGTAAGCAGTTCTCCAAGCGTTAATCGCTGGGTTGTATCAATGCAAAGCCGCCTCCGGGCGGCTTTTGCTTTGGCGTTGTTGTATTATGCGGGTCGTTTTTGAGGAAGATTAGCGATGATTAAAGTTGGCATAGTTGGCGGTACAGGCTACACCGGCGTGGAGTTGCTGCGTCTGTTGGCGGCGCATCCGCAAGTTGCATTGCAGGTGATCACTTCGCGTGCCGACGCCGGCACCCCGGTCAGCCAGATGTTCCCCAGCCTGCGCGGCTATGTCGATCTGCCGTTCACTCATCCAGACGAGGCCAAGCTGGAGCAATGCGATCTGGTGTTCTTCGCCACGCCGAACGGCATCGCGATGCAGCAGACACGCGCCTTGCTCGATGCGGGGGTGAAGGTGATCGACCTCGCCGCGGACTTTCGCATCAAGGATATTGCCGAGTGGGAGAAGTGGTACGGCATGACCCATGCCTGCCCGGACCTGGTCGCCGAGGCGGTGTACGGTTTACCTGAGGTGAACCGCGCGCAGATCGAAAAGGCGCGGCTGGTCGCGAATCCTGGCTGCTACCCGACTGCGGTGCAACTGGGCTTCATCCCTTTGCTGGAAGCCGGCGTGATCGAACCGGGCAGCCTGATCGCCGACGCCAAGTCGGGCGTTTCCGGCGCGGGGCGCAAGGCGGAGATTCCTGCGCTGTTCTCCGAGGCATCCGACAACTTCAAGGCCTACGGCGTGGCTGGCCATCGCCATTTGCCGGAGATCAAACAGGGGCTGGCGCGCGTGAAAGACAGTCCGGTCGGGCTGACCTTCGTGCCGCACTTGACGCCGATGATACGCGGCATCCATGCCACGCTGTACGGCAGGCTGACGCGCGATGTGGACTTGCAGGCGCTGTACGAGCAGCGCTATGCGAACGAACCGTTTGTCGATGTGATGCCGGCCGGCAGCCATCCCGAGACGCGCTCGGTGCGCGGCGCGAACCGTTGCCGCATCGCGGTGCACAGGCCGCAGGGCGGCGACACCGTGGTGGTGCTGTCGGTGATCGACAATCTGGTCAAGGGCGCGGCGGGTCAGGCGGTGCAGAACATGAACATCATGTTCGGATTGCCGGAAACGACTGCGCTCGATAACGTTCCCCTGTTGCCCTAGGATGTGGCGTCGCGTCAAGCGCAGGTTTGGCATCGCGGCTCCGCGGTTGTCCGTGCGGCTGCACATGCCCTGGTATATGCGCTGGAGCATGCTGGTCCCGTTTTTGATAGGCACGCTGGGGTTGGCTTGGTGGGCCTACGGTAGTGGTCTGGAGTTGGCGGGCTTTCATCGCAGCCAAGCCGAGCAGGAGTTGGTGCAGTTGCGCGAGCGGGTCGGACTGTTGAGCGCCGAGAATGCCAATCTGAAGAGCCTGCAGGTGCAGTACGAGCGTCTGATACAGATCGAGCAATCCAGCAATCAGGAAACGGCCAAACAGTTGAAGAGCTTGGCCGATGAAAATATTTCCCTGCAGGAGGATCTGGCGTTTTTTCAGGACCTGACCGCCGTGCGCGGTAAAGAGGGCGATCTGGCGGTGCACAGGCTGAAACTCGTGCGCGACAGTTTGCCCGGCGAATACCGCTTGCGTATGTTGCTGGTACAGGGTGGGCAGCGGGCGCGGGAATTCACCGGCAGCTATCAGATGGTCGCCACGATAGTCAATGGAGGACAGCGCTCCACTCTCCTATTCCCCCAGGATGCGTCCGGGAATGCCCAATTCCAACTCGCTTTCAAGTATTATCTGCGCGTGGAAAAAAGTCTGCAGTTGCCGCCGGGGGCGGAATTGGAGAGTGTTCAGGTGCGTATATTCGAACAGGGAGCACGTGAGCCGAAGTTGCGCCAGAATGTAAATCTATCCTGATGCCGGCTGGTATTGAGGCTGTTCAGGGCGGGGAGAAAACGATGTTCAACAAAAAACACAGTAAACCGTCGAGCCGTATCGACACCTTGATCGGCGAGGGAACCAGCATCGATGGCGATTTGAGTTTCAGCGGCGGCATGCGCATCGATGGACAAGTGGTCGGCAACGTCATCGCCGTGCAGGACAAGCCAGCAACATTGGTGCTGAGCGAGCGTGCGAGGATCACCGGCGAGGTGCGGGTGACGCATCTGGTGGTGAACGGTGCGATCAGCGGCCCGGTGACTGCAAGCGAATATCTGGAACTTCAGAGCAAAGCGAAGGTCGCTGGAGATGTGCATTACAAAACGCTGGAGATACATCTGGGTGCCATCGTCGAGGGCCGGTTGATACACAACAGTGACGTTACCGTCGCCCAGGAAAAAGTCGTGGCGCTCAAAGTGAGCGCCGGGGAATAAGCAATTTATTAGGAGAGCAATATGAACGCAGCAACTGAAATGCAAGATCCGCTGATCTTTACCGACAGCGCGGCTAACAAGGTGAAGCAACTGATCGAGGAAGAGGGCAATGCGGAACTCAAGCTGCGTGTGTTCGTCAGCGGCGGCGGCTGTTCGGGTTTTCAGTACGGTTTCACTTTCGACGAAGTAGCCAACGACGACGACACCGTGATGAGCAAGAACGGGGTGCAGTTGCTGATTGATCCGATGAGCTTCCAGTATCTGGTCGGCGCGGAAATCGACTACACCGAGGGGCTGGAAGGTTCGCAGTTCGTCATCAAGAACCCGAACGCCACGACCACCTGCGGTTGCGGTTCGTCGTTCTCGGCCTGATCGAGCGGCTTGCAGTCGAAAGGCGAGGGGGCGCAAGCCTCCTCGCTTTTTTTACGCCGGGAAAAACACTGGTCCACGGAAGTTTTGTAGTTTCGTAGGTCGGGTTAGCGCAGCGGAGCGTGTGTTGTTGGGGCTTTAGCCCCTTACCCCAAAGGGGCAAGAACCTCTTCGAGGCAACCTCGGCCTACCCCTCGCGGGTGTAACCCGACGTTTATCCGGCAAATCCATCCGTCGGGTTACGGCCTTGCAGGCCTAACCCGACCTACTGCTGGGCTAATCAAACCGGAGTAACGCCTCGGTTCGTTCCGTGTATTCCGTGGTTAATGTTTACGCCGGATAGATCGCGCCGAGCACGCAGGGATGGCGCGCGCCGGTGACAGCTGGGAGGTTGGCTGGCTTGCCTTGCAGCGTTTGTTGCGCCAGCCAGGCGAAGGCAATGGCTTCCAGGAAGTCGCCGCTGACGCCCAGACTGTCGGTCGTATCGATAGCGCATTTCGGCAACAGTGTGGCGAGGCGGGCGCGCAGGGCGCTGTTGTGTGCGCCGCCGCCGCACAGGTACATCTCCTGCGCACCGCGGCAATGTTTTCGGATCGCGCGGGCGATGCCCTGACAGGTTAATTCCAGCAGCGTGGCCTGCACGTCTGCCGCAGTCTCGTCGCCTTTCAGACGGCTTTCCAGCCATGTCATGTTGAACAGATCGCGGCCGCTGCTTTTCGGCGGCGGCAGCGCGAAGAACGGCTCGTCCAGCATCCGCTCCAGCAGCGCCGGCAGCACTTCGCCGGAGACTGCCCAAGCACCGTCGACATCGTAGGGTTGACCGAGATGGCGCATGCACCAGGCATCCATCAGCAGGCCGCCCGGGCCGCAGTCGAAACCCGATGTGGGGGCATTCGGCGGCAGGTCGGTCAGGTTGCCGATGCCGCCGACGTTGACCACCACGCGGTGGATAGTGGCGTGGCGCAGCACCTTGTCGTGGAAGGCCGGAACCAGAGGCGCGCCCTGCCCGCCGGCGGCGATGTCGCGGCTGCGGAAATCGCTCACGACGCGGATGCCGGACAGTTCCGCCAGCAACGCCGAATTGCCGATCTGCAGCGTATAGCCGTGTTCCGGGCAGTGGCGTATGGTCTGACCGTGACAGCCGATCGCTTCGATCCGTGCTGTGGCGATGCCGGTTTTTCCCAATAATGCCGCGACGCTTTGCGCATACAGCCGAGCCAGCCGGTTGGCGACCAGTTGGCTGCGGTGAAGTTCGTTGTGGTCTGGGTGATGCAGCGCTAGCAGCTCGCTCTTCAGTTCTTCGTCGAACGGCAGGTAGTGGCGGGCAATGAGTTCTGGTTGCGGCTGGGCAAGGTCAACGAGGACGGCATCGACGCCGTCCAGGCTAGTGCCGGACATCAGCCCGATATAGAGCTCAGGCTGGCGCACGGCTGGATCAGTCGAGCTTGGCGAGGTTGGTGTTGCGCAGCTGATTGATGCGGGCCACAAAATTGTCTGCCACGGCCAGGAAGGCCTCCCGGTTGGCCGCCTTGACGGGTTGGGCGTTTGGCAGAGCTACGCGCAACGGGTCGCGCTGCTGTCCATCGACCTTGAATTCGTAGTGCAGGTGCGGGCCGCTGGTGATGCCGGTCATGCCGACGTAGCCGATAACGCTACCCTGCGCCACGCGCTGGCCGCGTTTCAGTCCCTTGGCAAAACGGGACAGGTGGCCGTACACCGTGGTGTAGCGCCCCTGATGGTTGATCATGATGACGTTGCCATAGCCGTTCTGCCTGCCGAAGGTGGAAACGATGCCGTCCGAAGTGACCTTGACCGGCGTGCCGATCGGGGCGGCGAAGTCCACGCCCTTATGGGCGCGCCATTTGTTCAGCACAGGGTGGAAGCGCGAATTGCTGAAGCCGGAACTGATGCGCGAGAAAGCGATCGGCGAGCGCAGGAAAGCCTTGCGCACGCTCTTGCCTTCCTGGGTGTAGTAATCGCCCTGCGACTGACCCTCGCCCTGAAAGTAGATCGCGCGATACGCCGTGCCCTGGTTGACGAACTCGGCGGCCTGGATGCGTCCGGTGCTGATCAGTTCGCCGTTGCTGTAGGTCATCTCGTAGATCACGGTGAATTTGTCGCCGCGCTTCAGGTCGTGGTGGAAGTCGATGTCGCCGCTGAAAATTTCGGTCAACTGGTTGGCCGCGCCCTCGGGCACGCCGGCGGCATCGGTCGCCGCATACAGGCTGGTCTTGATTTCGCCGGTGCGCACGAACAGGCGTTTCTCGAGTTGCGCTTCCTGAATCCTGGTTGTGTAACCCTCGCCTTGAGCCTCGATCACCACCTGGGCGTTCTTATCGCCCAGATAGCGCAGTGCGACCAGTTTGCCGGTAGCGTCGGTTTCGGCCTGCACCTCGCGGCCGACCGGCAGCTTGCGGAACGACTCGGCTTCGGCGGCGGTGCGCAGGTATTCGCTGGCCTGGCTGTCCGATACGTTCAGGCGGCGCAGCAGTTCAGCGACGGTGTCGCCGCGCTGCATTTTTTCGTTGCGCCAGAAGTGGTTCTCGGTAAACGCGGCGGGTGCGACCTTGGGCAGGGCGATCTCTTCGAATGCGATTTTGCCGATGTCCAGCCCCAACTCGCTTTCCGGCACCAGACCGAAGGCCGTCACGACGCCCAGCAGCGGCATCGTCGACAGCGCAACGAACCAGCGCAGCTTCATTTTGCCTGCCGGAGCCTGATTTTTTGGCGTGTTGCGTTCTTGGACGAGCCGGTTTTGGGGTAACATTCGCGCCTCCTGAAGTCGCTGCGTTTATTCTTTAATAACGTATTATTTTTTTAATGGCGCGCACTTTAACAGAAACCGGCACACCCTCAAACCCGAACTGATCGGAGGGGGAAGAAAAAATCGGGCGGCAGATGCCGACCGACAAGCGGCATGAAAATCGGAACGGACGGCGTCCGTTCAAACTGGAACTACAAGAAACATGACTGAAACCACACAACTGGACCCGGCTTTGGCCGATGCGCTGGCGACGATCAAGCGCGGCGCGCATGAACTGCTGCTCGAACACGAACTGAAACAGAAGCTGGCGCTGGGCCGCCCGCTGCGCGTCAAGGCCGGTTTCGACCCCACCGCGCCCGATTTGCACCTCGGCCACACCGTGCTGCTGAACAAGATGCGCCAGTTGCAGGACCTCGGCCACCATGCGCTGTTCCTGATCGGCGACTTCACCGGCATGATAGGCGACCCGACCGGCAAGAACGCCACCCGTCCGCCGCTGTCGCGCGAGCAGGTGCTGGAAAACGCCCAGTCCTACCGCGATCAGGTGTTCAAGGTGCTCGACCCGGAAAAGACCGAGATCGTGTTCAACTCGACCTGGATGGACAAGTTCAGCGCGGTCGACCTGATCCGTCTGGCCGCGACCCACACCGTCGCGCAGATGCTGGAGCGCGACGACTTCTCCAAGCGCTACAAAGGCAACCAGCCGATCGCGATCCACGAGTTCGTCTATCCGCTGGTGCAGGGCTACGACTCCGTCGCGCTCAAGGCCGACATCGAGCTGGGCGGCACCGACCAGAAATTCAACCTGCTGATGGGCCGCGAGTTGCAGAAGCACTATGGCCAACCGTCGCAGTGCGTGCTCACCATGCCGTTGCTGGAGGGGCTGGACGGCGTCAACAAGATGTCCAAGTCGCTGGGCAACTACATCGGCATCACCGATGCGCCGTCGGACATGTTCGGCAAGCTGATGTCTATCTCCGACACGCTGATGTGGCGTTATCTGGAACTGCTGTCGTTCGAATCGCTGGCGACCATCGCGAAATGGCGTGCAGACATCGAAGGCGGACGCAATCCGCGTGACATCAAGGTGCTGTTCGCGCAGGAGATCGTCGCGCGCTTCCATTCCCGCAAGGCTGCCGAAGACGCGCTGGCGGAATTCGAGGCGCGCTTCCAGAAAGGCGTGCTGCCGGACGACATGCCCGAGATCAACGTCGCGGCGCAGGATGGTCGCATCGGCGTGCCGCATCTGCTGAAACAGGCCGGGCTGGTCGACAGCACCTCCGAAGCGATACGCATGATCCAGCAGGGCGCGGTCAAGCTCGACGGCGAGCGGGTCAACGACAAGGCGGCCATCGTGGAGGCCGGACGGACGGTGGTGGCGCAGGTGGGCAAGCGCAAATTTGCGCGGATTTCGATCGGAGCATGATCGTATGAACCGGGCCGCCAGGATAATTGCTCTGATACTGGGGCTTTTTGTCGGGGCGGCGCAGGGCGCAGACACTTACCTGACTCCTGGGACATACACTTGGGTTGCGCCTGCAGGCGTTACTTCAGCCACGGTTCAGACCTGGGGCGGAGGCGGAGGCGGCGGTGCTGCGACCGGCAACCCAGCCAAGGGCGGCGGCGGCGCCGGAGGGCAATATGCGACGAGGCTGGTGACGGTGATTCCCGGCAATTCCTATGTGGTGACCGTTGGTGCGAGTGGCGCAGGCGGCAACGGCGGCAATGGTGTTGTGGGGGGGGATTCGGCCTTCGCGCTGGGAACGCCCGCAGTGGAGGTGGTTGCAAAAGGTGGCGCAGGGGGCGGGATCTCCGCTTTGTTGATCGGTGCAGGGGGGCAGGGATCTGCCGTCTCCGGCATCGGCGATGTGGTTTACCGAGGCGGCCACGGTTCGGCGGGGCTGCTGGGGTGTTCGATTCTGAGTCTGGGCGGTGCGGGGGGCGGTGGCGCGGGTAGCGGCGGCGCGGGAGGGGATGCGCTCCTGAATATGGCGGGAACCGGCACCGCGGTTGGCGGTGGCAGCGGTGGCGCGGGATTGACGGCTGGTGGGGTAGGGAACGCCGGGACGGCGGCAGGCGGCGGTGGCGCAGGCGGATGCGCTAGCACCGGACAGGATAGAAATGGCGGCGCTGGTGGAAGTGGCATGGTTGCCATCAGCTACGTGGCGGCGCCCACCGTCACGACCAATGCGGCGACGGCTGTGACGATTTCGGGCGCGACGTTGAACGGCACGGTTAGCAGCAATTTGGCGACAACCACAGTCACTTTTGATTATGGATTGACAACGGGTTATGGCAGCACAGTGACTGCCACCACCAGCCCGTTGGCAGACACGGCGGTTAATGCCGCCGTCTCCGCATCAGTGACGGGATTGATTTGCGGCACGACCTACCATTTTCGCGCCAAGGGGGTGAATTCTGCGGGGACGACCAATGGCAACGACCTTACCTTTGCTGCCGGGGCTTGTGGCATGGTAACGCCCGCATCCGGCGGCGGAGCGATCGCCTCGAATACGGCTCCGGGATGTTCTGCTGAGGGGACATGGACTGCACTGACCGGCCCGACGCTTACCGAAGGAGCCGGAGGCGAGATCGGAGCGGACACGATAGTGCTGAGCGCGCCGGCGGGATTCGAATTCAACACCGCGGCGACGGTCACGGTGCTGCTGACGGGAACCTTTCCGGCCAACAGGAACATCAACAATGCCGCGAGCGGAACCTCGATGGCGGTCACCTCGATCACCGCGACGGCAATTACTTTTACCGTCACAGCCGTCAGCATCAGCGCCAATTCGCTCACCTGGCAGGGCATCCAGGTCCGTCCCACGGCAGCCACGCCGCTGGCGAGCGGGAACCTTACCCATACTGGAGCTTCTGCGATTACCGGGGTGACGACTGGCGTAACGAGTTTCGGCGCGCTGACCGAGGTCACCTCTACGCCGGAGTGCTTGCTCACGACTCCCGCGGCCCCCACCGTCACGACCAATGCGGCGACGGCGGTGACGACCTCGGGCGCGACGTTGAACGGCACGGTTAGCAGCAATCTGGCAACAACCACAGTCACTTTCGATTACGGATTGACTGCTAGCTATGGCAGCACAGTGACTGCCTCGTCCAGCCCGTTGGCAGGCACTGCGGTTGATGCCGCCGTCTCGGCTTCGTTAACAGGATTGACTTGCGGCACAGCCTATCATTTTCGCGCGGTGGGTGTGAATGCGGCCGGGACGACCAATGGCAACGATCTCACTTTTACCACTTCGGCTTGTCCCGCTGAATCGTTTGTGTTTACTAATGGTGCATGCAGTAACGGGGTGTTAATCGGGGCGCCGGGGTGCACTCGCGTGACTTGGTCGCCTCCTTTAGTTGCTGGGCAAGCGCTGAGCAATATCTATATTACTTTTGTCGATTCGGCTGGGGTGGCGACGGAACTGCATCCTACCCAATCGAGGGCGCGTAGTATGCAGTTCAGGTTGTCTTGCCACGATCCTATCGCCAATGCCGGGGTGCAGGCGACCTTTTCGGCGACGGCCGAAGCATTGCCTTTGTGTCAGGGGGGCGGGGCTTTGCCGACAGTATGGACGACCGGGGTGGATCTCAGTTTTGCTGGCGGCAGTCCCTCGGTCGGTCCGTATAGCTTCAATTATGCCGATGTGGGCAAGGTGGAATTGTGGATGCGCAATAGTGCCGCAACCGCCGAGCAAGGTTACAGCGGCGTGTTCACAGTCAAACCGGCGGGGTTCGTGTTGTCGAACATCAGGCGCACCAGCGATAGTGCGGCCAATCCGGCGGCAGCCGATGCGATCGGGGCGACGTTCGTCAAGGCCGGCGAGGCCTTCGGCGTGACGGTCACCGCAACTGCCATAGACGGAGTGACGCCGACACCGAACTACGGCAAGGAGGTCGCGCCGGAAGGCGTCGGGCTGACTGCGAATCTGGTTGCGCCGGCGGGGGGGAGTAATCCCGCACTGGGCAACGGCGCGATCGCGGGCGGCGAATTCGGCGGGGGCGGGATGGCGATCGACGCAAACGGTGTGGCGACAGTCAATAATCTGAGCTGGAGCGAGGTCGGCATCGTCACATTGACGCCGAGCGTGGCGGATGGCAGCTATCTGGGCGGCGGCAATGTAGTCGGCACGACGACTGGCAATGTCGGACGTTTTTATCCGGATCATTTCGATACGGCGATGAAAGTGTTTATGCCTTGTCCGTCGAGGCCGGGGGCGGATAGTGCCTGTCCATCGTCGCGTGACTCATTTTACGTTTGGACGGATGCGGATGCTGTGTGGACGTATAGCGATGCGGCAGCGCGCATTGCGGCGACAGGTTTTGTGGCGTCGGATATAGGCAAGATTGCGCGTCAATCCGATGACAATACGTATTGGGAGCTAACCGATATTGCACTGACTTGGGCTGTGGCTTTGGCCGGTAAAGGTTTTATCTACTCCGGCCAGCCGTTCAGCGTGCAGGTGACTGCCAGGAGTTTGCTGGGCAATACGACGGTTAATTATGACAATACGTCCACTTTTTCCAAGGCGGCGACGCTCACTGCATGGGGGGCGCTGGGTAGTTCGACGACGCAGAATCCAGGTCCCGGCGCCCTGGCCGGCGACGCTGTCGCTGCCGCCGCATTTGCTGCGGGTGTCGCAACGGCGGTCACCCCGACTTATACCTTTACGGCTGCGAATACCGCACCCACCGATATTTTCGTGCGGGCGAGCGATACGGATGGCGTCACTTCGTTGCGTACCGTGCCGGCGGATTCGGTTGAAGGCGGCGTGAAGGTGGCGAGCGGGCGCATCAAGGTTACCAATGCCTATGGTTCGGAATTGCTTCCGTTGACGCTGATCGCGACGGTGCGGTATTACGATGGTGCCGTCTGGACAAAAAGCAATACGGATTCTGCGACTACTTTAACGTCCCCGACATCATCCACAACATATTCCGTTGGGACAGGCGCGACGGCGGTGACGATTACTCCGGCGAGCGGAACCATGTCTGGCGGGAGTCTGAGTATTCAATTGGGCAAGCCGAATCCGGCGGGTTCCTCCGGCAAGGTGACGGTCACACCGACCATTGCGACGCCTTATTTACAGATTATTCCGGGCACGGCTACTTTCGGCGTGTACAAAGGTCGCAACGAGTTCATCTATCAGCGGGAAAATTATTGACCTGCTTTGCAGGTCAGTAATTTCGGCGATAGCCAAAACTACTAAAACGCCCAAGGTGTTACGCCTCAATAGTTTTGACGCCAGTCAAAATTAAAGCCATATGCGACTTTTTCCATGGGTTGGTGTACGTGAAAAGTCAGCATTCTCTTTTTACATCAACGGGCGGTGGCGTCCTTTGCCAGTCCCTTTCGCCGGCAAACATGTTCCATTCCGAAAGCCGACGTTATCAGGTGCTCATATCGGGGGGGGGCATGATATCGGCAATTATTCGTGATGCTTTAGCGCATGTGCGACTTCCAAAAAATCTATTGACAACAATAGGTTGTTGAATTAACTTCGCGCCAATTATGAGAATGCCGCTTATCTCCAGATTGTTCAAATCAAAAAGTCACGTCGATGGCTGGCTGTCCATTGGATTGGGCGCGAGCGGCGTTTATCTGGCGAAAGTCAAATCGGTGGGCGGTATGCCGTGTGTGCTGCGTTGCGAATATCACGAGACCGGGGCTATTTCGGCGGCCTCTCTGGATAAGCTGCGCCGCGCCGCTCATCTCGGAGGGGGGGGCTGCATCACGTTGCTGGCCCCGGGCGAATACCAGCTGTCGCTGGTGGATGCGCCGAATGTCCCTCCTGATGAGCTGAAGACGGCGATACGCTGGAAAATCAAGGACAACCTGCTGTATTCCGTGGACGAGGCGACCGTGGATGTGTTGCAGATACCTGCCGGAAAATTTGGCGGTGCGGATAGGGCGCAATCCGTTTACGCGGTCAGTGCGGCCAACGATATCATCAGGAAGCGCATCGAAATGTTTCATCGGGCCGGCATGGAGCTGGCAGTGATCGATATTCCGGAAATGGCGCAGCGCAACATTGCAGCGCCGTTCGAGCAGGAGGGTCGGGCGTTGGCGTTATTGGCGTTCGGCGATCATGGCGGGCTGCTGACGTTCACATCGGGCGGCGAATTGTATCTGGCACGGCGCATCGAGGTCAGTATCGGCCAGTTGCGCGATGCCAACGAACAACTACGCGAGCAAAATCGCGAACGGATCGAGTTGGAGTTGCAGCGCTCGCTGGATTATTTCGATCGCCAGTTCAATTATCTGCCGGTGAGCCGGGTGCTGGTGAGCGTTCCGGACGACACCGGTCTGGTCGAGTTCCTGGCCTCGGTCAGCGATGCCAACGTGGAAAAGCTCGATTTATCCCAGGCGATGGACATCAGTGCGATTGCGGAGCTGGAGGATAGCGAATTTGCCGCCAGAATGTTGCCGACGCTGGGCGCGGCCCTGCGTCAGGGAGGCGGGCGACAATGAGCCAGCAGATTAACCTGTTCAACCCGGCATTCGTCCAGCAGCGCCAGGTGTTTTCCCTGGCGGCGATGTTGCAGGGCTTGGGGCTGATCCTGCTGGGGGCGCTCAGCCTGTATGGTTATGCGTACTACCAGGTCGGGCAGATGGAGCTTCAGGTTGTGGAAAGTACGCGGCGTTTCAATGACGAACAGTTGAAACTGGGGGGCTTGGCTGCGGAATTCTCTCCGCAGCGCAGCAATCAGGCTTTGCAGGAGGAAGTGCAGCGGCTGGAGCAGCAAGTCAACGAGCAGGCCGATCTGGTCGAGGTGCTGAAGTCGGGGGCGCTGGGCAACGGCGCAGGTTATTCGGAATACATGCGGGCCTTTTCGCGGCAGGTGGTGCAGGGGCTATGGCTGACCGGCTTCAATGTCAGTGGCGATGGGACGCAACTCAGCCTGCGCGGTGCGGTGATGCATCCCGATCTGCTGCCTGAATATATGCAGCGTCTGCGACGCGAGGCCGTGATGCAGGGCAAGACCTTCGCCGCGCTGCAGATGCAGCAGGCCAAAGTGGATAAGCCCGGGGCGCCGCCGCGTTATGTCGAGTTCGTGTTGCGCTCCACCGTGGCGGAGGTGAAGGAATGACGCGTTACTGGATTATCGCGCGCGACAAGGTAGGGGCATTGTCGCTGCGCGAACGCGCCATCGTCTTCGCCACCGTTGCGCTGGTAGTGGTCTCGCTGGTCAGCGAAGTGCTGCTGGCGCCGTTGCATGCGAAACGGAAAGTCCTGTCCGACCAAGTGGTGCAGCAGCAGGAGCGGACAAAAGAGCTGCAGGCGCAGTTGCAGAGTTTGCTGCAGGCCCAGCGCGACGAGGGGCATTCGCCGCTGCGCGTGCGGGTGGAGTCGCTCCGCCGGAACTTGCAGGAACAGGCGGAGTATCTGGAGGAACGTCGCGAGCATCTGGTCGCCCCGGACAGGATGGCCAATGTGCTGGCTCAGGTGCTGCACGAGAACCGGCGGGTGCAGTTGGTCGAACTCAAGACCTTGCCGGTCGGCCTGCTGATGGATAAGCCGCAGGAAGCGGGAGCCGTCCAACCGGTCGCCGTGGACGGGCAGCGCCAGATATTCCGGCATGGGGTGCAGATCACGGTGCGCGGCAGCTATCTGGATCTGCTGGGCTATGCCAGCGCGCTGGAAAAGCTGCCGACCCGGATGTACTGGGGCGATGCCAGTCTGAGCGTGGAGCATTATCCCGATGCTGTGTTGACGTTTACTGTGTACACCCTGAGTCTGGATCAAACGTGGTTGACCATCTAGTCATGCCAGTGGGGCGGCGCCCCTTTCGCCAGACTTTCGCCGCCGGGCTGGCGGCGATGCTGTTGTTGGCCGCTTCCGCATGGGCTGAAGGCTTGTCTGATCCGACCCGCCCGCCGGCTGCCGTCATGGCGCCGGCCGATGTGTCCGTGGCAGAGCCTCCGAAATCGGCCGGTTTGCAGTCCGTTATCATCTCCAAGAGTCGCAGTGCGGCAATTATCGATGGGCAAACCATCGAATTGGGGGGGAAATATGGCGATGTTAAGCTGATTGAAGTGAGCGATACCGGTGTAATTTTGCAAGGCGCGCGAGGGAAACGGATTATGAAGCTGTTTCCCGATGTATCGATGTCGAAAAAGAAAGCCAAAGCCGGGCCGTAACGCTTCAGAAGCGGGGCTGCCGTGTTGATGGCTGGGCCGTCCGTATTCAGGGAGTGTTGATGAGAGCTTTGCTTGGGGTGTTGTGCGCGTTGCTGATGCTAGCGGGTTGCGCGACGCCTAATGCTCGTAATCACACTGCAGAAGCCATTCAGCGCGAGATGAGCCAGGCGTCCCAGCCGGCGGAAGTCAGCAATGCCCTGTTGCCGCCGCTGACGGTCGAAATGCCGGCAGTGGAAGATAAGCCGCTGGAGCCGCGTTTTGATCTGGTGGTGAGCAGCACCCCGGTGCAGCAAGTGTTCATGGCCATCATCTCCGGCACCCGTTACAGCATGCTGGTGCATCCCGAAGTCAGCGGCAATATTTCCCTCAATCTGAAAGACGTCACCGTATTCGAGGCGCTGGAGACGATCCGCGACATGTACGGTTACGACTACAAGATCAGCGGCGAGCGCATTTTCATCCAGCCGTTGACGATGCAGACGCGCATTTTTCAGGTGAACTATCTGACCGGTTTGCGCCAGGGTAACTCCTCGTTGCGCGTGTCTTCCGGCTCGGTGTCGGACAGCCCGGTCGGCCAGACATCAGGCATAGCCGGCACGACGACCACAACCGGGCAGGCAACGCGCGGAATCGACAGCAGCAAGGTCAGCATGACCAGCAGTGCCGATTTCTGGGATGAGCTGGGCCGCTCGCTGCAGGCGATCGTCGGCAATGTGGACGGACGCAGCGTGGTGGTCAGCCCGATGTCCGGCGTGATCGTGGTGCGCGCGATGCCGGACGAGTTGAAGAACGTTGCGGCCTATCTCAAGGCGTCGCAGATTTCCATCGAACGGCAGGTGATTCTGGAGGCAAAGATCATCGAGGTGGAGTTGAGCGACGGAGCCCAGTCCGGCGTGAACTGGGGTGCGTTCAAGAACAATCCGAACAGCCGGACATCGATAGGGCAGTTGTCTCCCGGCGCTGTGCTGTCCGTAACGGGTTCGATGACCAATGGTTCGGTGACTGCCACACCGGGGACCAATCTATCGCTTGCGGGGACCGTGGGCCAGGCTGCCGGATCGTTGTTTGGCCTGGCGTTTCAGACCAGCAATTTTGCGGCGCTGTTGAGCTTTCTGGAATCCCAGGGCAGCGTGCATGTGCTGTCGAGTCCGCGCATCGCGACACTGAACAACCAGAAGGCCGTACTCAAGGTGGGCACCGACGAATTCTTCGTCACCAATGTCACCAACACCACAACGACCGGCACGGCGACCACGTCCACGCCGAGTGTGACGCTGCAGCCATTCTTTTCGGGTATTGCGCTGGACGTAACGCCGCGCATCGACCAGAACAACGAAATCATCCTGCATGTTCATCCCTCGGTCAGTTCGGTTACTACGGTCAACAAGACGGTGGATGTCGGCGGGATCGGCGGCACGTTGAATCTGCCGCTGGCTTCCAGTTCCATTTCAGAGACCGACAGCATCGTGCGTGCCCGCGACGGCCAGATTGTCGCGATCGGCGGGTTGATGCGCCAGACAACGGTCAATGACCAGTCGGGTCTGCCCGGCATGCCCAAGCCGCTGTTCGGCCAGACCAGCAAGACCAATGTGAAGCGCGAACTGGTGATCTTGCTGAAACCGACGGTGGTGGACAACGACAAGGATTGGTCTCAGGACATCACCCAGAGTCGCGATCGCTTCGGCAACATGGCCGGGCAGGGCGGCAGGCCCTGATATGTATCTCGAACACTTCGGGCTGCGCCAGCCGCCATTCAGTCTGACCCCCGACACCAGTTTCTTTTTTACCTGCAGCAGTTATCAGGAGGCGCTCAACACCTTGCTGGTGGCGGCGCGCAGCGGCGAGGGCTTCATCAAGATCACAGGCGAGGTGGGCTACGGCAAGACGCTGCTGTGCCGCAAGTTCCTTGCCGCGCTGAATCAGGATATGCGGCCCACCACCGCGATCGGCACTCAGGATCACGCTACGCCTACCACCGCCACGGGGCGCTTCGTCACGGCTTATGTCCCCAATCCCTATCTCGAACCGCGCAGCTTGTTGCTGGCCTTGGCCGATGAGTTTCGCGTGCCGCTTGAGAAGGACGCCGACCAGCATCAGTTGTTGAAGGGCCTGACCTATGCGCTGCTGGAGTGCGCCAGCAAGGGGCAGCACGCGCTGGTGTGTCTGGACGAGGCGCAGGCGATGCCGCTGGAGAGCCTGGAAGTGCTGCGCCTGCTGACCAATCTGGAGACCGAGAAGCGCAAGCTGCTGCAGGTGGTGCTGTTCGGTCAGCCGGAACTGAACGAGCGGCTGCAGCATCATTCGGTGCGCCAGCTGCGCCAGCGCATCAGCTTTCAGTACGAGCTGCGGGGCCTGGATCGCGACGAACTGGAACGCTATCTGCATCACCGCCTGTCCGTCGCCAATTATTCCGGCGAAGCGCTGTTCGGCAGGGCGGTGGTGTCCAAGCTGCACCGCATTACCCGCGGCACCCCGAGGCTGGTCAATATCGTCGCGCACAAGGCCTTGATGCTGGCCTACGGCGAGGGGAAAAATCGGGTGTATGCACGGCACATCCGCGATGCCGCGGCCGATACACCGGAGGCGCGCCGGGACTGGTTACCCTGGGCGCTGACCCTGACTGTCGCGGCGGTTGTCGTTTCGCTGGGAATCGGCTGGTTCTTGCTGCGATGAGCATCATCAATCGGGTGCTCAGCCAGCTCGAGCGGCGCGGCGTGCAGGTCGATCAGGATATGGTGCGAGCAGTGCCGCCGCCCCGATCGGCGCGCATGCCGCTGTTGCTGGCTGCGCTGTTGTTGCTGACGCTGGCGGCATGGTGGTGGCAGCAACGCGGCACCGAGGGTGTCGCGAAACTGCAGCAGGCCGTGGCGTTCTCCGCGCCCAGGCCGGTTCCGAATGTCGTCGCGAATCCATCCGGCGTGCCGGTTTCGGCCGCGTCGGCTGTTGCCGTGTCGGTCACCGAGCGTGCACAGCCAGCGCCAAAGCCTGTACCGCAGCCAGCCCCGAAGCCCGTACCGAAGGCAGCCCCGAAGCCCGTACCGAAGGCAGCGCCAAAGCCTGCACCGCAGCCAGCGCCGAAACCCGTGCCGCAGCCAGCGCCGAAGCCCGTACCGAAGGCAGTGCCGCCCCCCAAGGCGGTAGCGAGCGTGCCGCCGAAACCTGCCGTATTGGCCGTGCAGGACAAGCCGCGCACAGCAGCGCCGTCGGCGAACCGGACGGTCGCGCCGAAACAGGATGCGCATTCCGATAAGCCGGCGACAACTGCCCCTGTCGCGACTGACGAGATACCGATGAAGCAAATCAGCCGCAGCCAGCAGGCCGAAGCCGAATTTCGCAGGGGTGTCGAGCTGATGCAGCGGGGCCGCAGCAGTGATGCGATAGCGAGTTATCGGGCGGCGCTGCAACTGGACGGCGCTCACGATGCGGCGCGCCAAGCGCTGGTGGGGCTTTTGCTGGAGGACAAGCTCGGCGACGAGGCGGAGCGATTGCTGCGGGAGCGGCTGGATAGCCGGCCGCAGCACACCGGTTTCGCGATGCTGCTGGCGCGCCTGCAGGTGGAGCGCGGTGCGACGGGCGAGGCGCTGGTCACGTTGGAGAGGTCGCTGGCCTACGCCGAAGCGAAGGCCGACTATCTGGCCTTTCTTGCTGCGTTGCAGCAACGCAACAATCTCCATGCCGACGCGGCTTCCCACTATCAGGCTGCGCTGCAGCTGCAGCCGGGCAACGGTGCGTGGCTGATGGGCTACGGGATTTCGCTGCAGGCGTTGCGGCGCACCGAAGAGGCCAAGGCCGCATACCGGCAGGCGCTGGAAAGCAAGACGCTCAGTCCCGACTTGAAGGTGTTCATCCAGCGCAAACTTAACGGATTGTAGGAATCGATTCCGGGAGGTCCGCGGAAAACACAGAAGTCGCGGAATAAATCAATGGGTTGATCGGGAGGGGCTGGTCGTTCGGCAGCTTGTCCTGAAAGTCATTGCATACATTAGAATTTGTTCGTGTTTTTCGTGGACAAATGATTTTTCAGGTTGGCAGGCCTTTGCCTACTTGTGCGGCAGTGTTCGCGCTACCACCCATGCCGACACGTCGGCTGCGCCGCGCTTTCTCACCGCGCTGGCGAGCGCGTTCAGGCTCGATCCGGTGGTTAACACGTCGTCTACCAGCGCGACATGCTTGCCGCCCAAATCCATGTCGCAACAAAACGCATCGCGCACATTCTTCTTGCGTTCCTTCCATGGCAGGGCCGATTGCGGCGGCGTGTCGCGTACCCGACGGCAGGCGTGCGGCAGCAATTCGAGGTTCAGTTCTCGGGCGATCGCGGCGGCAATCAGCAGCGACTGATTGAAGCCGCGTTCTCTCAGCTTGGCGGGATGCAGCGGCATCGCGATCACATAATCGGGCAGACGGTCTATGCGTTGCGCCAATCTGCCGGCGAAAGCATGGGTCAAGGCGAGCCGTTCGCGGTATTTCATCGCCTGAACCAGTTTGTCGAGCGGGTAAGCGTAGGCGTATGCCGCCGTGGTGTGAGTGAACAGCGGTGGTCGTTTCAGACAGCGGCCGCACAGTTCGCCGCCCGGCGTCGGCAGTGCACAGGCCGGGCAGTGCGACGTAGCGAGAGTAGGGAGCGTGCGGTCGCAGGCGGCGCACCACAAGCCGTCATGGCTCATATGCCCGCACAGCACGCAGGGCTGTGCGGGCAATAGTTGCCTGATTTTTGCGCCGATGTTCAGTAGTGCGTCGTGAAAAATTGACAAGCTATCGCCCTTTCTAGGATGATGCGCCGCTCCGCTCCATCATACCGAAGTACGGCTGGACAGGAAAAACACACCGTAACGTGCATCGCAATATCACTATCCATCAACGCCGATCCAGATTCGTCATGACCGCCCAGACCATAGAATTCGTCCGCCCGAAAAAGCCGAACAACGAGACGCAGCGCTGGAGCGTCGCCGAGATCGAGGCGTTGTTCAAGCTGCCGTTCGCCGACCTGCTATACCGCGCCCAGCAAATCCACCGCGAGCACTTCGACCCGAATGCGGTGCAACTCTCGACGCTGTTGTCGATCAAGACCGGCGGCTGTTCCGAGGACTGCGGCTACTGCCCGCAATCGGCGTTCCACAATGCGGGCGTCGAGAACAGGAAAATGCTGGACGTGAGCGAAGTGGTGAAGGCCGCGAAGGCCGCGCAGGATGCCGGCGCGGACCGCTTCTGCATGGGTGCGGCATGGCGCGAACCGACCGAGGAAGATATGGCCGCGGTGGTCGAGATGGTCAAGGAAGTGCGCGCACTGGGCATGGAGACCTGCGCGACGCTGGGCATGCTGAACGACGAGCAGACCGAGCAGCTGCGCGCCGCCGGTCTGGACTATTACAACCACAACCTCGATACCACGCCGGAGTTCTACGGTAGTATCATCAGCACCCGCGACTACCAGGATAGGCTGGACACGCTGGAGCGCGTGCGCCGCGCCGGCCTGCATGTGTGCAGCGGCGGCATCGTCGGCATGGGCGAGAACCTGACGCAACGCGCCGGGCTGGTCGCGCAGTTGGCGAACATGAATCCGTATCCCGAGAGCGTGCCGATCAACAATCTGGTCAAGGTCGAAGGCACGCCGCTGGCCGACCAGGAAGATCTCGATCCGCTGGACTTCGTGCGCACCATCGCGGTCGCGCGCATCACCATGCCGACCGCGCGCGTGCGCCTGTCCGCCGGCCGCCAGCAGATGAGCGAGGCGATACAGGCCTTGTGCTTCCTCGCCGGCGCGAACTCCATCTTCTACGGCGACCAGTTGCTGACCACCGGCAATCCGGATGTGGAACGCGATCGCGCTTTGCTGGACAAGCTGGGTATGTACCCCTTTGCGGAAAAACATTGATAATGTAGGTTGGGTTAGCGTAGCGTAACCCGACATTGCGCTGCGTTGGGTTACGGCGCGAAACGCGCCTAACCCAACCTACCAAGACCGATGCCATTCTCCCAACTCCAAAACGAACTCGACGAGCGCGCCGCGCAGGGCCTGTTGCGCCAGCGGCGCATGATCGCCGGCCCGCAGTCGCCGCATGTCGAGGTCGACGGTAAGCTTTTCCTCTCATTCAGCAGCAACGATTACCTCGGTCTGGCGAATCATCCTCAGTTGATCAGGGTGTTGCAGGAAGGCGCGCTGCAGCATGGGCTTGGGGCGGGAGCTGCCCATCTGGTGAGCGGTCACAGCGCGGCGCATCACGAACTCGAACAGCGGATCGCCGCATTCGTGGGCAAGCCCGCCGCGCTGCTGTTTTCCACCGGCTACATGGCCAATCTGGGCACGGTGCAGGCGCTGGTCGGGCGGGGCGACACGGTGTTTGCCGACAAGCTCAACCATGCCTCGCTGAACGATGCGATGCTGCTGTGCCGCGCCGGGGCGAAGCGCTATCGCCACGGCGACATGGCGCAACTGGAACAATTGCTGGAGCAGACAAAGAGCGGGCGCAAACTCGTCGTCACCGACTCGGTGTTCAGCATGGATGGCGACATCGCACCGTTGCGCGAATTGCTGGCGCTGTGCGAGCGGCACGACGCCTGGCTGTATGTGGACGATGCGCACGGCTTCGGCGTGCTGGGCGAGCAGGGGCGAGGCTCGCTGTCGCATTTCGGCATCGCGTCGCCGCGCATCATCTACATGGCGACGCTGGGCAAGGCCGCCGGTGTGTTTGGCGCCGTCGTCGCCGCCGAACAGGCGGTGATCGACACGCTGGTCAACCATGCGAACAGCTATGTCTACACCACCGCCACGCCGCCGGCGCTGTCGGTCGCGTTGCTGGAAAGCGTGAATCTGATCGAGCAGGGTGACGCGTTGCGCGAACATCTGCGCAAGCTGATAGCGCAGTTGCGTGAAGGGCTGGCAGATTTGCCCTGGCAGTTGATGCCGTCGGACACGGCGATCCAGCCGTTGCTGATCGGCGACAACCGGCAGGCGCTCGAACTGAGCGAGGAGTTGCGCGAGCGCGGCATATGGGTTGCTGCAATCCGTCCACCCACCGTGCCGCAAGGCACGGCGCGGCTGCGCATTACGCTGTCCGCCGCGCACAGCGAGGCGGATGTCGAACGCCTGATTGAGGCCTTGCATGAGCTTGCACAGAATTCATAAATTCGCGCAGCGATTCGTTTGCCCCCTCTACCGCTTGCGGGATAACCAGCGACTTGGCTGCGGTTTTTTGCAGCCTAGTCGAATGGCTAGTTGTTCTATCCTGAGGGTTGGGGGGAGGGAAACGTGCAAGGCGGACGAAAATGCAGGTGAGCAATGGTAGCCTTGCACGTTGAAGAATCCGGCAGCGGCGAACCGCTGCTGCTGATCCACGGCTGGGGAATGCACGGCGGCATGTGGGGGAGCGCGGCCGAGCGGCTGGCGCGGGACTTTCGCGTGATCGCGGTGGACCTGCCGGGACATGGTTTTAGCGTAGGTCGGGATTTATCCCGACACAGCGGTGATGTCGGGATAAATCCCGACCTACCATTGGATTCCATCGTCGATGAATTGAGTGCTCGGTTCGGCGAGCCGCTGAATCTCTGCGGCTGGTCTCTTGGCGGGCAGATCGCGTTGCGCTGGGCTCAGCGCCATCCGCAGCAAGTGCGGCGTCTGGTGCTGGTAACGAGCACGCCTTGCTTCGTGCGACAACCCGGCTGGGATTGTGCGATGGCGGCGGACACGCTGGCGGAGTTCGCTGCCGCGCTGGAGCAGAACTATGCGCTGACGTTGCGCCGTTTCCTCGCGCTACAGGTGCGCGGCAGCGAGAACGAACGCGAGTTGCTGGTTGAACTGCGCAATGCGCTTTTCAGCCGCGGCGAGCCGGAGTTGGCCGCGTTGCAGTCGGGTTTGAACATCCTGCGCGACTGCGATCTGCGCGAGGCGCTGCCGCAAATCGCGCAGCCCGCGCTGGTGATCGCCGGCGAGCGCGATACGCTGACTCCTCCGGATGCGTCGCGCCATCTCGCCGAGCGGATGCCGCAGGCGCAGCTGGTGCTGGTGGAGGGTGCCGCGCATGCGCCGTTTCTTTCCCATCCGGATCGCTTCGTTGCATGCATCAAGGATTTCCTGGAAGAACGAACATGAACGAATTCGAGATCGACAAGCGGCAGATGCGCCGCGCTTTCAGCCGTGCGGCGGCGGACTACGATGCCGAGGCGGTGATGCAGCGCGAGGTGTGCTCGCGCATGTTGGAGCGGCTAGACTGCATCAAGCTGCAGCCGGCGCGCATTCTCGACGTCGGCAGCGGCACCGGCTGGGGCACGCGCCAGCTGGGCGAGCGCTATCCTGCGGCGCAACTGGCCGCGCTCGATATCGCGCTCGGCATGCTGCAGAACGCGCGCGGGCATTCGGGCTGGTGGCGCAAGCTGTTCGGCGGCGCGAAGCAGGGCTATGTGTGCGGCGATGTCGAGGCATTGCCGATCGCATCCGCCAGCGTCGACATGGTGTGGTCCAATCTCGCGCTGCAGTGGTGCAACGACCTGCCGGCGACATTCGTCGAGCTGCATCGCGTGCTGAAGACGGAAGGTTTGCTAATGTTTTCCACCTTCGGCCCGGATACGCTGAAGGAGCTGCGGCGGGCGTTCGACGGCGTGGACGGCCATAACCACCTGAATCGCTTCACCGACATGCACGACGTCGGCGACATGCTGATGCATGGCGGTTTCGCCGATCCGGTGATGGAGATGGAATATCTGACGTTGACCTACGACGATGTGCGCGGCGTGCTGCAAGATCTCAAGGCCATCGGCGCGCACAATGCAACCGCCGGGCGTGGGCAGGGATTGATGGGCAAACAGGCTTGGGCGCGCTTGGTCGAGAACTACGAGCGGCTGCGCAGCAACGGCAAGTTGCCCGCGACCTACGAAGTGGTGTACGGTCACGCATGGAAGCCGCAGCCGCGCACCACGCGCGACGGCGTATCCATCATCCAGACTCCATTCAACCTGAAATGAGCTATTTCGTTACCGGAACCGATACCGGCGTCGGCAAGACGCTGGTCAGCTGCGCGCTGCTGCATGCCTTCGCGGCGCGCGGTCGCAGCGTGGTCGGCATGAAGCCGGTCGCTGCGGGTTGCGACGACGACATGCACGAAGACGTGCGCCAGTTGCGCGCGGCCAGCAATATGCTGGCCGGCCTCGGTCAGATCAACCCCTACAGTTTCGTGCGCCCGGTCGCACCGCATCTGGCGGCGCGCTTCGCCGGTATCCGCATCAGCCTCGACCGCATACTCGAAGCCTATTCCGAGCTGAACGCGCAGGCCGACGTGGTAATCGTCGAAGGCGCGGGCGGTTTCCGCGTGCCGCTGAACGACGAGCAGGACAGCGCGGACATGGTGCAGCAGATGAATATCCCGGTCGTGCTGGTGGTCGGGATGCGGCTGGGCTGCCTGAACCATGCGCTGCTGACCGCCGAGGCGATTGCCGTGCGCGGCCTGACGCTGGCGGGCTGGGTGGCGAATGTGGTCGATCCCGAGATGGCGATGCTGGACGAGAACGTCGCCGCGCTGGAACAGCGCATTGCCGCGCCATTGTTGGGCATCGTTCCGCATCAGGCGCAGCCGGATGCGCTCGCAGTCGCCGCGCTGCTGGATACCGACTTGCTGGAACCGGGCGCATGACCGAGTTCGGCATCGTCGCGGTGTTCTTCGTCGGCCTGCTGGGCGGCGTGCATTGCCTCGGCATGTGCGGCAGCATCGTCGGCATTCTAACGGCGCAATTGCCCAAGCCCTCACCCGAACCCTCTCCCGCGAGCGGGAGAGGGGCCGAACGTCGCACGCCTGCGGGCGCGCGGATCATGATTCCCGATGGTCCTCGCTGGCCGTTTCATCTGGCCTACAATGGCGGGCGGCTGACTAGCTATACCGCCGCCGGCGCGCTGGTAGGCAGCATCGGGCAGGCAGGGCTGCTGTTTCGCGACGAGGTACCGGTGCAACATCTGCTGTTTGCGCTGTCCAGCCTGATGCTGGTCGCGCTGGGGCTGTATCTGGCCGGCGGTGGCAAACTGGTGCGGCGTATCGAGCGTCTGGGCGGCGGGCTGTGGCGGCGCATACAGCCGCTGACCAAACGCCTGCTTCCGGTCAGCACGCCGCAGCGCGCTTTGCTGCTCGGCATGCTGTGGGGCTGGATGCCTTGCGGTCTGGTATACAGCGTGCTGCTGACCGCACTGGCCAGCGGCAGCGCGCAGAACGGCGCGGCCATCATGCTGGCGTTCGGCCTGGGCACGTTGCCTAACCTGCTGGCGATAGGCCTGTTCTGGGAACGCGTCAGGGGCTGGGTGCAGTCGCCGCGCGTGCGCCTGGCGGCGGGGCTGATGGTGGCGGGATTCGGCGTGTATGGGCTGATCAAGGTCGGCTACACTTTTTATTTTTATGGATGGAACGGGAGTTGTCATGTCGCTGCGTAACCTGTGGCTCTTGTTGTCGATTGCCTTGCTGGCCGGCTGCGGCGAGCCCAGGCTGCCGTCGCCGTTCCATGCCAGCGAGGCTGGCACGAAACTGGCACAGGCCGATTTCCGGTTGACCGATCACGGCGGCAAGCCGCGCACGCTGGCGGATTTTCGCGGCAAGGCGGTGGTGCTGTTCTTCGGCTATACCCATTGCCCTGACGTGTGCCCGACCACGCTGGCCGATCTGGCGCAGACGATGCGCCTGCTGGGCAAGGATGCGGAGCGGGTGCAGGTGTTGTTCGTTACGGTCGATCCGGAGCGAGACAAGCCCGAGATGCTGGCGCAATACGTGCCGGCCTTCGATCCTTCGTTCCTCGCGCTGTACGGCGACGCACAGGCGACCGCGCAGGTCGCCGAAGCTTTCGGCGTGGTTTACCAGAAACAGCCGACCACTTCCGGCTACAACATGGATCACAGCGCCGGAACTTTTCTGATCGGCCCCGATGGCGGGACGCGTTTGCTCGCACCCTATGGGCAGCGCGCCGAATGGCTGGCGGACGACATCCGCTTGCTGCTGGCGCTGGACAGGGGCAAGCGATGACGATAGCCGACAGATTCTATGCCTGGACCGGCAGCGATATCGATGCGGAGAACCTGCCGATCCGCGTCGGGCAATTGCGCGCGCGGCTGGAGCATTATCCGCTGATGATAGCCAGCCAGTTGCTGGTGAGCGTGCTGCTGTGCGCGATGATGTGGGATGTGGTGGCGCACCAGGTGTTGCTGGGCTGGTTGGCTGCGCTGGGCGCGATGCATCTGGTCGAGGGCTATCATTGGTGGCGTTATCGTGACCGGTTGCAGAGCCTGGACGAATGCAGGGTCTGGCGTGCGCGCCTCATCTTGCTGGTCACTATGGTCGGCACGATCTGGGGATCGGCAGGCGTGTTGATGTTCGTGCCGGGCGACCTGGCCTACCAGGTCCTGCTGATCAGCGTGATCCTGGGGGTGGCTGCCGGCGCGGTGACGCTCAATCCGGTGTTTCCGCCCTCGCTGTATATCTTTGTGGGATTGCTGATCCTGCCTATCCTGTTGCTCAGCTTGGCGATCGGCGATCGGGTGCATGTCATTTTGGCAACGATGCTGGCGATCTATCTGGGGTTTGTGCTGAATGCAGGACGGGGGTTAAGCCGGACTTTCGAGCAATCGCTGCGCGGCGAATGGGAGAACGCCAGGCTGGTCGGGCAACTGGTGCAGCAGAAAGAGCGCGCCGAACGGGCGCAACAGGATGCCGAACTGGCCAGTCGGATGAAGTCGCAGTTTTTCGCCGCCGCCAACCACGACCTGCGCCAGCCCATGCATGCGTTGGCGATGTATGTGGAAGTGTTGAAGAGCGGCACGCTGAGCGAGCAGACAAAGGCGACGGTGATGCAATTGGAGCGTTCCGTCGAGGTGATGTGTTCGATGTTCGATACGCTGCTGGATATTTCCAGACTGGATGCCGGGGTGGTGCAGGCGACTTCCGAGCCGTTTGCACTCGGCCCGATGTTCGACAAGTTGCGCGGCGAGTTCGAGATGCTGGCGCGCGACAAAGGGTTGCGGCTGGAGATGGCTCCCTGTTCCGATACGGTCTGCAGCGACCCGTTGCTGCTGGAGCGCATCCTGCGCAACCTGCTTGCTAACGCCATCCGCTATACCGAGCGGGGCGGCGTGACCGTGACTTGCAGGCTGGTGGATGAAGGGGCGCGAATCGAGGTGTGCGATACCGGCATCGGCATTTCGCCCGAACATCTGCCGCATATCTTCGAGGAGTACTATCAGGTGAGCAACAGGCAGCGCGACCGCAGCAAGGGGCTGGGCCTCGGCCTGGCTATCGTCGAACGGCTGGCGCGATTGCTGGGTTGCCGGATGCAGGTGCATTCCACACAGGGCGAGGGCTCCTGTTTCAGTTTCGTGATTCCGGCGCGCGGACCGGATGTTATGATGGCGAACGATCCGGCGACATAGGCTGGACAGGGAGATGTTATGAGATTAATGCTGGTGGACGATCACGTGCTGTTTCGCGAAGGGATGCGTCTGGTTTTGCAGCAATTGCCCGACGTGACCGAAATACTGGAAGCGGGCAGCTTCAACGAGGCGTTGAGGCTGGCCGAAGATAATCCGGATCTGGATCTGGCGCTGATGGATCTGAATATGCCCGGCAGCGACGGGCCCATGTCCATACGCTATTTCAACCAGCGTTATCCGCATATCCCGTTGATGGTGGTGTCGGGTGAAGAGAGCCGTTCGATCATGGAGAAGGTAATGGCGTCCGGGGCGCTCGGTTTTGTGTGCAAAAATTCCAATGCCCCGCTGATGCTCAGCGCACTGAATCTGGTGTTGTCCGGCGGCGTGTATGTGCCGCCACAATTGCTGCGCCCCAGCGATGATATGTCCCGGCAGGAAGTGGAGCGGGTCGACCGGCGCAGCACGCGCACCAACGAGTTCGGCCTGACCGCGCGCCAGATGGAGGTGTTGCATTGCATCGCCGACGGCCTGTCCAACAAGGAGATCGCCGAGCGGCTGAATCTCGCCGAAGGCACGGTCAAGATCCATGTCGCGTCGACCTACCAGACGTTGCGCGTGAATAACCGCATGGAAGCGGTGCGCCTGGCCGAGCAAATGGGGTTGATCGGTGCCGCCAATGGTTGATGTGCGCGGCGAATCGCCGGGCAACAAGCTGCTTATGCTGTTGCGCGAATCGCGCTGGCTGCTGCTGGCCGCGCTTGCTGCCTATTTTACTGTGGCGTTTTATGGCTACGATCCGGCCGACCCGGCCTGGTCGCACAGCGCCAGCGGCGCGCTGACTTCCAACCCCGGCGGCGTGCTGGGCGCTTATCTTTCCGACATGTTGTTTTTCCTGTTCGGCGTTTCCGCATGGTGGTGGGTGGTATTCATGCTGCAGCGCGTCTGGGCGGGCTATCGCGAATTGCGCGCTGACAGCGTTTTCTGCAAGCGCACCTTCCAGGTTTCCATGATCGGTTTCATGGTGCTGCTGCTGGCCAGCAGCGCGCTGGAAGCGATACGCCTGTATACCCTGCAGGCCGCGTTGCCGCTGGCGCCCGGAGGGATGTTCGGGGCGCTGGTCGGAGAAGCGCTGAGCCATCTGCTGGGGTTCACCGGCGCGACGTTGTTGTTGATGGCGCTGATCGCCACCGGCCTCAGCGTGTTCAGCGGACTTTCCTGGCTGCGCTTCATGGATAGTTTGGGCGCAGCGCTGGAAAACGGCTGGCAATGGGCATGGCGCACCTGGCAGACCCGCCGCGACAAACGCATCGGCGCGCAGGCGATGCATGTGCGTAGCGCCGTGGTCGAAGAAGAGAAGAAGCGGGTCGTCGAGCATCAGCCCATCCATATCGAGATGCCGGTGGCCGAAGTGGTGAAGTCCACGCGGGTGAGCGAGGAGAAACAAGCGCCGCTGTTCTCCGAGATGCCGGACTCGCCGTTGCCGCCGCTGCATCTGCTGGACCAGCCGACGCAGCATGTCGAGACGGTGTCGGTCGATACGCTGGAATTCACCTCGCGCCTGATCGAGCGCAAGCTCAAAGAATTCGGTGTCGAGGTCAAGGTCGTCGGCGCCTATCCCGGCCCGGTGATCACGCGCTACGAGATCGAGCCGGCCATCGGCGTGAAGGGCAGCCAGATCGTCAACCTGATCAAGGATCTCGCGCGCGCATTGTCGGTGGTCAGCATACGCGTGGTCGAGACGATACCCGGCAAGGCCTATATGGCGCTGGAACTGCCGAATTCGAAGCGCCAGATGGTGCAGCTGTCCGAGATACTCGGCTCGCAGGTCTATGCCGACATGCATTCCGCGCTGACGATGGCGATGGGCAAGGACATCGCCGGCAAGGCGGTGGTCGCCGACCTCGCGAAGATGCCGCATGTGCTGGTCGCCGGCACCACCGGCTCGGGCAAATCGGTCGCGATCAACGCGATGATCCTGAGCCTGCTGTATAAGGCCACGCCGCAACAGGTGCGCCTGCTGCTGGTCGATCCGAAGATGCTGGAGCTTTCCGTCTACGAGGGCATCCCGCACCTGCTCTGCCCGGTGGTCACCGACATGCGCCAGGCCGCGTCGGGGCTGAACTGGTGCGTGCAGGAAATGGACAGACGCTACAAGCTGATGTCCGCGCTGGGCGTGCGCAACATCGCCGGTTACAACCAGAAGGTGCGCGAAGCGGAGAAGAGCGGCAAGCCGCTGACCAATCCGTTCACGATCACGCCGGAAAGCCCGGAGCCACTGGAAGAGCTGCCGCTGATTGTGGTGTTCATCGACGAGTTGGCCGACCTGATGATGGTGGTCGGCAAGAAGATCGAGGAGCTGATCGCGCGTCTGGCGCAGAAGGCGCGCGCCTCCGGCATCCATCTGGTGCTGGCGACTCAGCGTCCGTCGGTGGACGTGATCACCGGCCTGATCAAGGCCAACGTGCCGACGCGCGTGGCGTTCCAGGTGTCGTCGAAGATCGACTCGCGCACGATTCTGGATCAAATGGGCGCGGAAGCGCTGCTGGGGCAGGGCGACATGCTCTACCTGCCGCCGGGCACCGGCTATCCGCAGCGCGTGCACGGCGCGTTCGTGTCGGATCAGGAGGTACATCGCGTCACCGAATATCTCAAGGCGCAGGGTATGCCGCAGTACATCGACGGCGTGCTGAATTCGCTGGAGGAATCGGGCGGCGAGGATGGCGAAGGCGGTCCCGCGCTGGATGCCGAGGCCGATCCGCTGTACGACCAAGCGGTGGACATCGTGCTGAAGTCGCGCCGCGCATCGATCTCGTCGGTGCAGCGTCAGCTCCGCATAGGCTACAACCGCGCCGCGCGCCTGATCGAACAGATGGAGGCCGCCGGCATCGTCACCGCGATGCAGAGCAACGGCAACCGCGAGGTGATCGCACCTAATCGGGAAGGGTGAAGGGATAAGGGGGAAGGGTGGCTGCGCGGTGCGCACGGTTTTTTACCCTTCTCCCTTCCCTCTTCGCCCTTCCCCAACCCGGATATTGAGCATGTATAAAAAACTTCTTATCGGACTCTCGATTTTCCTGTGTGCCGCTACAGCTCATGCCGGCGGCATAGACAAGCTCAAGGAATTCATCGCCGCTACGCGTTCCGCGCAGGCCGACTTCACTCAAGTGGTGTTGGACCAGAGCGGCAAGCGCATCCAGAGCGCGTCCGGCACGATGCAGTTCGTGCGTCCCGGCAAGTTCCGCTGGACTTACCATAAGCCCTACGAACAACTCATCGTCGGCGATGGCGCGAAGTTCTGGCTATACGACGCCGACCTGAATCAAGTCACGGTGCGTAAGCTGGATGCCGCGCTGGGCAGCAGCCCGGCGGCGCTGTTGTCCGGCAGCAACGAGATCGAGCGCGGTTTCACGCTGAAGGAGAGCGGCACCCAGGACGGTCTGGACTGGCTGAAGGCCACGCCCAGGGCACAGGACAGCAGCTTCAGCGGCATCCTGATGGCGTTCGATGCACAGGCGGAACTGGTGGTCATGGAACTGAACGACCAGTTCGGCCACAAGACCGTGCTGCGATTCTCCGGCCTGAAACGTAACCCGCCACTCTCGCCATCCCTGTTCAAGTTCGTGCCGCCGAAGGGCGCGGATGTGCTGAGCGAATAATCTAAATGGCTTGCATACCTAAAACGCCAAGCAAATCACTTTCTCCGGCATTGCTGAAAGTCAAGCCGGGGCGGGAGCAATTCGAGCAATTCAAGACCAAATTATCTGAACTTGTAGAGCACATAAAAGGCAGTCCAGGCGAAAGCGAAGAGCATTACAAGAACCATATCTCCGACTTTCTGAAATACGCGTTTAAGTTTCCTACCTACTTCATTAATACCAGTGATCGAATTGATCTGGTTATCCATAACGGCAAATCGCCCACGGATTCGGTAGGTGTAATCATTGAGGCAAAACGCCCGACTAACCAAGCGGAAATGCCTGCGCTGGATAATCTCAATGTCAAAGCGATGCAGGAGCTGGTGCTGTATTACCTGCGCGAACGCCTGCGCATCATGGACAAGAATTACGCCGTAAAGCATCTCATTATCACGAATGGATACGAGTGGTTTGTTTTTGATGCGCATGTATTCGAGAAAGCCTTTGCGAACAATTCGGTACTGATCAAACAGTTCAATGACTTTGAGGCTGGGCGCTTGTCGGGCAATACGACAGACTTTTTCTACAAAGAAATTGCCAAGCCCGCGATCGAAAAGATGGGTGACGTCGAAGTTACACACTTCGACTTGCGTGAAAAGAGTAGCGACAAAAAACTTATTGTCTTATTTAAGGTGTTTTCGCCTGAACACCTGCTCAAGCTGCCATTTGCTAATGATAGCAATAGCCTGAATAAAGATTTTTATTCGGAATTGCTACACATCATCGGCTTGATCGAAGTGAAAGACGGCAGCAAAAAGCTCATCCAGCGAAAACAGGAAGGTGGTCGTAATCGTGCTTCGCTGTTGGAAAACGCTATCGCCAAATTGGATGCTTTGGACAAGCTGCGCAATTTCGATAAGCCAAGCTTGTACGGCGATACTACAAAAGATCAGCTGTTTAACGTCGGGCTGGAACTGGTCATCACGTGGGTTAATCGGGTTCTATTTCTCAAGCTGCTTGAAGCACAGCTAATTTCCTATCACAAAGGTGATATGTCTTATGCCTTTCTCAATTATCAGAGAATCAGAAGTTTTGATGATTTGGATAATTTATTCTTCGCGGTATTGGCGCGGAAGCCGGACGAACGCGAAGAAGAGATCAAGCGGGCATTCACCAAAGTCCCCTATTTAAATAGCTCATTGTTCGAGCCGACCGAAATAGAGAGAAGAACTCTCAATATCGGCAACCTGGCTGGCGAGATTGTCTTGCCGCTATATTCTGCAACCGTACTTAAAGACACTAAGGGGAAACGTAGAGCAGGCGGGTTGAATACGCTCGAATACCTGTTTGCCTTTCTGGATGCCTACGACTTTGCCAGTGAAGGCAGTGATGAGCTTAAGGACGACAACAAGGCGCTGATTAATGCCTCCGTGCTGGGGTTGATCTTTGAAAAGATCAATGGCTACAAAGATGGATCGTTCTTCACGCCCGGCTTCATCACCATGTATATGTGCCGCGAGACATTGCGGCGCGCAGTGGTGCAAAAATTTAACGAAGCGAAGAGTTGGGATTGCAAAAACCTCACCGACCTTTACAACAAAATCGAAGATCGGGCTGAAGCCAACACCATCATCAACAGCCTGAAAATTTGCGACCCTGCCGTCGGATCGGGACATTTCCTGGTGTCCGCGCTCAATGAGTTGATTGCCATTAAAAGCGAGCTTGGTATCCTGCAAGATAGCGAAGGTAAGCGACTTAAGAATTATTCAATTTCAGTCACCAATGACGAGCTGATTGTCCGGGATGAAGAGGGCGACGAATTCACTTACAACCCGAGCAACCCGGAAAGTGCGCGCATCCAGAAAACGCTGTTCAACGAAAAGCAGACCCTCATCGAGAACTGCCTGTTCGGCGTGGACATCAACCCCAACTCCGTCAAGATATGCCGTCTGCGCCTGTGGATTGAGTTGCTGAAAAACGCCTATTACAACAACGATGGGCAACTCGAAACATTGCCTAACATCGATATAAATATCAAAGTCGGTAACTCGCTTATCAGCCGCTTTGCGCTGGATGCAGACTTAAAAGATGCTTTGAAGAAAAGCAAATTGACTTTGGCTGACTACAGAAAGGCGGTGGATACCTACCGTAACGCCGCCAGCAAAGAACAGAAGCGCGAAATGGAACGGGTGATTGCGGAAATCAAAAACGATTTCCGCACCGAAATTTTATATCACGACCCCAAAGCCAAGAAGCTGGAGAACATGCGGGCGGAGCTTAAGCTCTTGGGGCTGCCGCAAACCCTGCTTGAAGAATCGGCCAAAGAAAAAAAGGAAAGGAAGCAAAAGCAGGAAAGGCTGAAGCTGCAATTTGACAAATTGAATGCCGAGATCGAAGAGATCAAGAACAACAAGATTTACGAAAACGCTTTTGAATGGCGCTTTGAATTTCCTGAAGTATTGAATGACGAGGGAGCGTTTGAGGGGTTTGATGTGGCAGTCGGAAACCCCCCTTATATTGATTCTGAAACAATGGCCAAAACAATGACAGAGGCAAGGGAGTATTACGCTAAAACCTACGCAACGACCAAAGGGAACTGGGACTTGTTTGTGCCATTTATAGAGCTATGTCATCGGATATGCCCATCGCAGCTTGTTTCATTAATCATTCCAAACAAGTGGCTGGGAGCACCATACTCAACAGAATCAAGAAATACTTACAAGGGAACCTTAATTCAGTTGCTTGATTTTTCAGAGGTCGAAGTTTTTGCTGAAGCGGGTGTTTCGGCAATCGTGGTGTTTTTTGACACCACAGAAAAGAACGTTGTCATAAAAAAATATTCAAATAGTTTTGAAACTGAATTTGAAAATGAGATCGACAACATAGAATGTATTGAACCGCTTAGTCCCATTACTTCGAAATGCTTTACTTTTTTGCAGAGCATTGCACAGAAAACCATTAAGTTGTCTGAACACTACGAGATACATGATAGTGCGTCTACAGCCGATGCATATTTAATTAAGGAATTGGTTCACAACCTGGAAAACGAACAAGAGGCAGGAGTAGCAAAACTTGTTACAACTGGAACGGTGCAAAAATATTTCTCAAGGTGGGGTGAAAGTAGTACCAGCTATCTAAAAGAAAAATATGGAAATCCTGTTGTAACCCGTATGGATTACAAAGCTCAATTTCCTAACAAGGCAAGCGTAATGTTTCAGCCTAAAGTTGTTGTTACGGGGATGAGATACTTGAGAGGTTTTCTGGATATAAAAGGCGATGAATATTTGGCTGGTAAAACAACTCGCATAGCACTTGCAAAGGAAGAAGGGTACGGCCTCAAGGTTTTGCTTGCATTAATTAACTCCAGATTTTTGTCATTCTATTTATCCGAATCTCATAAGAGCGCCTCAATGGGTGGGGGCATCAACATTTCTCCAGAGTTAATTGGTAACTTGCCAATACCAAAAAATATTTCTCGGGAGTCCAAAGAAAAAGTTGAGAACTGGGCTGACAAAATCAGCCTTGCTAAAATGGCTAATCCACAGATGGATACTAGCAACCTAGAAAACGAAATAGACCAGTTGGTTTATGCGCTGTATGGCTTAACCCCCGAAGAAATCGCCCTCGTTGAAGGTACTACGGCACAACAGTCTCCGGCGATGACGGGAGGCGTTGAATGAAGAGCCGCATCATTACAGTGCAAGGTGCCGATGTGTCCATTGTCACCCGGCATGAACAGGATTACATCTCGCTCACCGACATGGTCAGAAATTTTGATGGCGGGAGTGCCTTGATCGAGCAATGGCTGAAGAACAAGGATACGGTGTTGTTCCTGGGTGTGTGGGAACAACTCAATAATCCCGGTTTTAATTCCCCCAAATTCGAGGGAATTAGAAACGAGGCGGGGCGCAATAGCTTTTTCTTGTCTGCCAAGAAATGGATCGATGCCACGGGGGCGGTTGGCCTCTATGCGAAAGCGGGGCGTTACGGCGGAACCTATGCCCATCGAGATATTGCCTTCGAGTTCGGCTCATGGCTAAGTCCTGAGTTCAAGCTTTACCTCATCAAGGAATTCCAGCGCCTCAAGGACGAAGAGGCCAGTTTGAAATCGCTGGAGTGGAGCTTTCAGCGTACCCTCGCCAAGGTCAATTACAAGATTCATACAGATGCCATCAAGGAGCGCTTGATTCCGCCGCGTTTGACCAAGGCGCAGACAGGTGTCATCTACGCCAGCGAAGCGGATTTGCTGAATGTTGCTTTGTTCGGCCTCACCGCTGCGCAGTGGCGGCAAGCGAATCCAGATGAGACTGGCAATATGCGCGACCTCGCTACGTTAGAACAGTTGGTGGTGTTGTCGAATCTGGAAAGCATCAATGCGGTGTTGATACATCAAGGGCTAGACCAGCCCACACGTCTGACGCAGTTGAACACGATCGCTATTAGCCAGATGCAGTCGTTGTTGAGCAGTTCGCTAGTCAAGCAACTGACGATTTCAGATAAAAAGGTCGGGAAGTCCGTAAAAGATGTCTGACCTCTTCGCCCCCAACCAGCCTGCCGCGCCGCTCGCAGAGCGGCTGCGCCCCAAGCATATAGACGAAGTCATCGGGCAGTCGCACCTGCTGGGCGGGGGCAAGCCGCTGCGTCTCGCGTTCCAGTCCGGCAAGCTGCACTCGATGATTCTGTGGGGGCCGCCGGGGGTGGGCAAGACCACGCTGGCGCGGCTGATGGCGTCGGCGTTCGATGCCGAGTTCGTGCCGTTGTCGGCGGTGCTGTCCGGCGTGAAGGATATCCGCGAGGCGATCGCGCAGGCCGAACTGACGCTGCAGCAGAGCGGCCGCCACACGATACTGTTCGTCGACGAAGTTCACCGTTTCAACAAGTCGCAGCAGGATGCCTTCCTGCCGTTCGTCGAACAGGGGCTGGTCACTTTCATCGGCGCGACCACCGAGAATCCGTCGTTCGAGTTGAACAACGCGCTGCTGTCGCGCGCGCAGGTTTATGTGCTGCAATCCTTGTCCGAAGCCGAGATGGGACAATTGTTCGAGCGGGCACAGCAGGTCGCGCTGCAGGGAATTTCGTTCGATGCGGCGGCGAAGGAGCGGGTGATCGGTTATGCCGACGGCGATGCCCGCCGTTTGCTGAACGTGCTGGAACAGTTGCAGACCGCCGCCGAGGCGGCCGGCGTGAACGACATCGACACTGGATTCCTGGACGCCACGCTGGCGCAGAAGCTGCGCCGCTTCGACAAGGGCGGCGAAGCCTTCTACGACCAGATCTCCGCGCTGCACAAATCGGTGCGCGGCTCCAACCCCGATGCGGCGCTGTACTGGCTGGTGCGCATGCTCGACGGCGGCGCCGACCCGCGTTACCTCTCGCGCCGCATCGTGCGCATGGCGTGGGAAGACATCGGCCTGGCCGATCCGCGCGCGATTCAGTTGTGCAACGATGCCGCTGCGACCTACGAGCGCCTCGGTTCGCCGGAGGGCGAACTGGCGCTGGCGCAGGCGGTGCTGTATCTCGCGGTCGCGGCGAAGTCGAACGCCGGGTACGTCGCGTATAATGCCGCCCGCGCTTTCGTGGCGAAGGACGGTTCGCGCGAAGTGCCGTTGCATCTGCGCAATGCGCCGACCAAGTTGATGAAACAGCTGGATTACGGCCGCGACTACCGCTACGCGCACGACGAGGCGGGCGGTTATGCGGCGGGCGAGAACTACTTCCCGGACGGCATGCCGGCAGTGAGTTTCTACGAACCCACCGGGCGCGGTCTGGAAGCGAAGATTGCGGAGAAGCTGGCGCATCTGCGCGAGCTGGACGAAAAAGCAAAGAAAACGTAGGTCGGGTTAGCGTAGCGCAACCCGACAAAGGCTTAGTCGATTGGAATTCAACGTCGGGTTACGCGATAAAGCTGCTAACCCGACCTACTCAGGAGCAGAGATGTTAGACATACAAGCACTACGCAACGACTTGGTCGCAGTGACCGCACGATTGGCGACACGCGGCTACGTGCTGGACACCGCCAAGTTCGAGCAACTGGAAGCCGAGCGCAAGACCATTCAGACACGTACGCAGGAGTTGCAAGCCAAGCGCAATGCATCGTCCAAACTGATCGGACTAGCCAAGGCCAAGGGCGAGGACACCACGGCGATCATGGCCGAAGTGGGCGCGCTGGGCGAAGAACTGAAACAGCTCGAAGCCAAGCTGCCGCTGGTGTTGCAGGAGATGGATGCGTTTCTCGCGGTGATCCCGAACACGCCGCACGAGAGCGTGCCGGTCGGCAAGTCGGAGGCGGACAACGTCGAGGTGTGCCGCGTCGGCGACATCCCGCAGTTCGGTTTCGAGGTGCAGGATCACGTCAGTCTGGGCGAGGGCCTGGGCGGGCTGGATTTCGAGACCGCCGCGAAGATCTCCGGCGCGCGCTTCATGCTGCTGAAAGGCCCGCTGGCGCGGCTGCATCGCGCGCTCGCGCAGTTCATGCTGGACACGCACACCGAGCAGCACGGCTACACCGAGACTTATGTGCCGTATCTGGTGAACGCCGCTTCGATGCGCGGCACCGGGCAGTTGCCGAAGTTCGAGGAAGACCTGTTCAAGGTGCCGCGCCAGATGGGCGAGGGCGAGGAGAATTTCTACCTGATCCCCACCGCCGAAGTGCCGGTGACCAACATCGTGCGCGACGAGATCGTGGCGCTGGAAAAACTGCCGATGAAGTTCGTCGCGCATACGCCCTGCTTCCGTTCCGAGGCGGGCTCCTACGGGCGCGACACGCGCGGCATGATACGCCAGCACCAGTTTGACAAGGTGGAGCTGGTGCAGATGGTGCGCCCGGAGGACTCGTATGCGGCGCTGGAGCAATTGCTCGGCCACGCCGAGACCATCCTGCAGAAGCTCGGCCTGCCGTACCGCGTGGTGAAACTGTGCACCGGCGACATGGGCTTCTCCGCCGCGACCACCTACGACATCGAGGTATGGCTGCCGGCGCAGAACACCTATCGCGAGATTTCTTCCTGTTCCAACTTCGAGGCCTTCCAGGCGCGCCGTATGCAGGCGCGCTTCCGCAACGCGCAGGGCAAGCCGGAGTTGCTGCACACGCTGAACGGTTCCGGCCTCGCGGTCGGTCGCACGCTGGTGGCTGTTTTAGAGAATTGCCAGCAGGCCGACGGCAGCGTGCGCATTCCTGAAGTCTTGCGTCCCTACATGGGCGGCATGGTCAGTCTCACCGCCTGATGCGCATAGTTCACCTGTTCGGTATCGCCGGCGTCGGGCAACACGAACGTCCGGCGGCGCTGCAATGGGCGAAGCGGCTGGAATGGCCGATGCTGCTGGTGGCGCTGTGGATACTGTTGCAATGGTATCTGGAGGAGACGCAGGCGATCCCGCAGGAGATCGCGCGCATCGCCGACTGGCTGGTGTGGCTGGCGTTCTTCTTCGAGACTGTGCTGCTTGGATCGCTGGTGCGTGACAAGCGCGCCTATCTGACCGGCAACTGGATGAATCTGGTCATCATCGTCGGGGGCTTCCCCTTCTTCTGGCAGTTCGCGCCGCTGGTCGGGCTGTTGCGCAGCGTCCGGCTGTTGCTGGTCGTGGTGGTGCTGGCGCGCATGTCCAGGACCGCGCGTACTTTGCTGGCGCGCCATCATCTCGGCAATACGCTGGTGGTCGCCTTTGTCACGATGGTGCTGTCCGGCGTGATGATCTCGCGCATCGATCCCTCGATCGGTGATGTCTGGGACGGCATGTGGTGGGCCTGGGTGACGATGGCGACGGTGGGTTATGGCGACGTGGTGCCGCACAGCGGGGCCGGGCGGTTGTTCGGTGCGCTGTTGATTCTGTTTGGCGTGGTGCTGTTGTCGTTGCTGACCGCAAACCTTGCGGCGTTCTTTATCGGCGGCGACGTCGAGAGGGTCGAGCAGGAGGAAAAAGAGGCGGATCGTCTGCTCAAGGATATTGCAGCGCGGTTGGAGCGGGTCGAGCGGCTGCTGGAAGAGCGGCGTCGCGATTAACGCAACAGCCGCTTGAACGGTTCGATCAGGCTATATGAGATCGATGTCGTATCTGCTTCAACGTTTTTGGATTCCAGCCTTTTCAGCATGTCGTAATAGCTGCGGATGCTTTCCACCAGGATCACCGCCTCGCCGCCGCGCGCATAGCCGTGTTTCAGCGTCTCGTAATGGCCGGGCTGGTTCAGCAGCGGCATCCATTTCTTGATGTCCGTCCAGCTGTCCGGATTGCCGCCGTTGCGCGTTGTCAGAATGCGCGCATCTTCCAGATGGCCGTAGCCTTGGTTGTAGGCTGCCAGCGCCAGCCAGGTGCGGTCCGGTTCCGGGATGCGGTCGGGCAACTGATCCCTGAGCAGCGCCAGATATTTTGCGCCGGCGATGATGCTTTCGCGCGGGTCCAGCCGGTTCTTTACGCCCATGCGGTCGGCGGTGTCCTCGGTCAGCATCATCATGCCGCGCACGTTGGTAAAGGAGGTGGCGAGCGGGTCCCATTGCGATTCCTGATAAGCCAGCGCGGCGAGCAACCGCCAGTCGGAGCCGGTCAGGTCGGCGGCTTCCTGGAACAGCGCGCGGTATTCCGGCAGGTCGCGCTCGCTGCTGGCGACGAAGGCGGCTGCGTCGATTGCTTTCAGGCGGTTGCGGTGGCCGTAGTAGCGATCCAGCAGACGGTTCAGCGTGCCGTCTTGTTGAATGCGGGCGAAGAAGGTCTTCGCTTCCCTGATCAGGTTGGGGTCCACATCCCGGGAGAAGGCCCAGGCGAGCCTGGAAGGGCCGCCAATATCGAAGGCGGCCACGAGATTGGCGTGGTAATTACGCGCGTCGGCAACTTGTAGCTCGTTGGCTATGGCGCAATCCGCAGTGCCGTTGGCTACCTCTTGCAGCAATTCGTTTGCGGACAGTCCTCGACGCACCTCCCATTGCAGTTCCGGCGACTTTTCGTGCAATTCGCGCAAGACTGTTTCCTGGGCCGATCCGGCCACTACCGCCAAGCTCTTGCCGGCCATGTCGGCAATTTTTCTGGGGAGCTTGGCGTTGCGGCCGCAGATCACTTGTTCGCGCACGGTCTGGTAGCTCGGGCCGAAATGCAGCGAGTTGATGTTGACCTCACTGCGCAACGAGGCGGCGGCGAAGTGGGCATGGTGACGGCGTAGCGAACGGTCGATCTTGTCTTGCGGGCTGGGAATCAATTCGACGGAGCTGTGCAGATGTTCGGCGAAAAGCTGTACCAGCTCCCGCTCGAACTCGGCTCTGGCGCCCCAGGAGCTTTCGGGAACGATCACGACCAGCTTGCCGTTGCGCCATTCCGGCAGGCTCTGGTCGCACGCAACCAGCAGCAGACACAGACTGAATAGTGCAACTCGAAAATGTGTTGGCAAGCTAGGCATGCCAACATTCTGCACGAAAACGCAGGATGCTGATAGAATGCGCGCCGCTGTTTGCTGCTTACCAGAAAAGTCGTCGGTATGGATGGCAAAAACGGCAAGCGTCATCTGGAGAGGTGGCAGAGTGGTCGAATGTACCTGACTCGAAATCAGGCGTACGGTAACCCCGTACCGAGGGTTCGAATCCCTCCCTCTCCGCCAAATACAAAACCGCCCCTCGTGGGCGGTTTTTTATTTGGTTGAGTGGAATTGTGGACGAGACCTCCGGGTTCGACCAGCGAGCACCGCTCGCGCAGGACGCCCGCAGGGCGGTTCCGAGCGAAGGCGAGGAACGAGGCTTTCGCGGATGCAACGCGAAAGTCGAGCAATCCCTCCCTCTCCGCCAAATAAAATACGCCCCTTGCGGGCGTTTTTTATTTGGTTGAAAGGAAGTGTGGACGAACCCTTCGGGTTCGACAACACGCCACTTCACGCGCGCTGGTGCGGAATGTATCTTTTGCAGATGCAACGTAAAAGCCAATCGCCCTCTTCCCGTCGATTAAAAAGAGTATTCGTAAAGGGGGCATTTTTTGAATATTTTGCCCGTCAAATTTTGGCAATGGCTTTCCGGATTGATTCGTAAAGAGTTTATGGGAAGATCGTTGCGTAAGCGCATGTGCAAAGGGAATTTAATCCCGACTGAACGAGGCGGGAATGCGCGAAATAAGCCCGATATTCCCCTTTACGCCCCCCTGACAGGTATGACATGATTGCGCAGCTTTACAAAGCTGTAAGTAGAAGTGTGTAGTTTGTCAGGGGGTATCTGGTAGATGACACATTGTTTTTAACTTTTCTCTGGGGAGGAGATACTGTGGAAGCAACTCAAGCGACACCAGTAAAGTACGACATGGAAGTGGTGCGATGGTTCACTATCGCGGCCGCTATCTACGCTGTAGTAGGTACGCTGATCGGTGTGTACGTCGCATCGGAATTGGCATTTCCGTTCTTGAACATGGACCTCGAATATATTACGTTCGGTCGTCTGCGTCCGCTGCATACCAATGCGGTGATTTTTGCGTTCGGTGGTTGTGCATTGATGGCAACCGGTTTCTATATGGTGCAGCGCACCGGTTCGACCAAGCTGTGGAGCAATAAGCTGGCATGGTTCACCTTCTGGGGCTGGAACCTGATCATCGTGTCTGCTGTGATCACTCTGCCGCTGGGCATGACTACCGGTAAGGAATATGCCGAGCTGGAGTGGCCAATCGACATCCTGATCGCTGTAGTCTGGCTGTCCTTCGGTCTGAATCACATCATGACCGTGGCGATCCGCAAGACCTCGCACATCTATGTGTCCAACTGGTTCACGATGGGTATGATCATCATGATCACCTATCTGCACGTTGTGAACAGCATGGCGATTCCGGTCAGTCTGACCAACTCCTTCTCTATCTACACTGGCGTTCAAGACGCGATGATTCAGTGGTGGTGGGGTCACAATGCCGTGGGTTTCTACCTGACCGGTGGCTTCTTGGGCATCATGTACTACTTCGTACCCAAGCAAGTGGGCAAGCCTGTGTTCTCGTATCGTCTGTCCGTGCTGCACTTCTGGGCGCTGACCTTCGGTTACGTCTGGCTGGGCGCGCACCATCTGCAATACACCGCATTGCCTGACTGGACCGGCTCCTTGGGCGCCGCTGTCTCTCTGGCGATGATCATCCCGTCTTGGGGTGGTGCGATGAACGGTATGATGACTCTGTCCGGCGCATGGGATCGTCTGCGTACCGACTACATCCTGCGCTTCCTGGTTGTGGCTCTGGCGTTCTACGCGATGTCCACCTTCGAAGGCCCGGTGATGTCCATCAAGACCGTTAACGCTCTGTCTCACTACACCGACTGGACCGTTGGTCACGTGCACTCCGGCGCATTGGGCTGGATGGCGATGGTTGCCTACGGCGCGATGTACCACATGATCAAGAAGCTGTGGGGCGTGGAGAAGATGTACTCCGAAAGCCTGGTGAACGTGCACTTCTGGCTGGCTACTATCGGCACGGTGGTTTACGTTGTGGCGATGTGGGTCTCCGGCATCATGCAGGGTCTGATGTGGCGTGACTACGACGAGTACGGCACTCTGACCTACACTTTCGTTGAATCTGTGTCTGCAATGCATCCGTACTACGCGATGCGTGCAATCGGCGGCGCGATCTTCAACCTGGGTGCCTGGATTGCTCTCTACAACATCGTGATGACTGTGCGTACGGCTAGTGCTGTGCGCGGAGCCAACGCTGTTCCGGCTAATGCATAAGGAGTGAAACATGTCTGATCACGACAAAATTTATTCGACCAAATTTCAGGACAAGATCGAACGCAGCACGCTCCTGATGTTTGTGATGTCCGCTTTCGCTGTGGCGATCGGCGGTATCGTGGAAATCGTGCCATTGTTCTACCTGCCGAACACCGCTATGACTGGTGGCGACGGTACGTACAACGGCACGCAGCACAAGGATCTGAACGGTAATGTCATCTCCATGGACAAGATCGTCTGGAACCCGGCTACGTCCGAGCACAAGACCCTGGATGCTTGGCAGCCAGGCGACGGCGTACGTCCTTACACTGCGCTGGAAACAGCCGGTCGTAATGTCTACATCCGCGAAGGCTGCTTCCTGTGCCACTCGCAGATGATCCGTCCGTTCCGTGACGAGAAAGACCGTTATGGTCACTACTCGATCGCCGAAGAGTCCATGTATGACCACACCTATCAGTGGGGCTCCAAGCGTACCGGTCCGGATCTGGCTCGCGTAGGCGGCAAGTACTCGGATGAGTGGCATCGCCGCCATCTGAAGTATCCCCGTGAAGTGGTGCCTGAGTCCGTGATGCCTAACTACTTCTGGCTGGAAAACAAGCCGGTTGATGTTGCGGAAACGGTCAAGACGTTGGAAGTGATGACCATCATGCCGTTTAATCCGGTGCCGAAGACCATCTATACGGATGAGTACATTGCCGGTGCAACCGCGCAGCTGGAAGGCAAGACCGACATGGACGCGCTGATTGCCTACCTGCAAGGTCTGGGTAACCACGTTAAGTTCGAAGAAGGTGTGAACTACCGTGATTAAGCTGTTCGAATATCTTGGGATGGATGTCGCGGCCATGACCACGAACGACTGGCTGGGGGTGTTCTTCGCCCTGGTCTCTGCAATCGGCATGGTGGCGGTCTATTTCATGGTATTTCGACCGTCTAACAAGGATACATTCGAAGCCCAGGCCGGTATGGCCCTGGACGACGAAGACCATATCAATGTGGGAGAAAAAAGATGAGTGAAAAACACGATGTAGGTGGCGTGCCAACGACAGGCCACGTGTGGGATGACGATCTGGGGGACTTTACCAACCAGCCGCCGAAGTGGTGGATGTTGGGCCTGACCGCCAGTGCGATTTGGGTATGTGTGTACTGGCTGTATTACCCGTCCGTGCCGGTTTCGACGGGGAGCACTTTCTTCAAGGGGATCGGTGGCTGGACTGCGATCAACGAGATGGAAGCAGACAAGGGCGTGGTGGACGAAGTGCGCGGCAAGTACGAAGCCAAGCTCAAGGACATGACCCCGGCAGCCATCCTGGCCGACGGCGAACTGACAGAATACGTCACTCGTTCCGGCAAGGTGCTGTTCGGCGACAACTGTGCAGCCTGTCACGGCACGAACGGCGTGGGTACGACCGACAAGCAAGGTCTGTTCGCGCCTATCCTGAACGACGACGACTGGTTGTATGGCGGCACCGTCGACAACATCCATGAGTCCATTTCGTCTGGCCGTCAGGGCATGATGATGGCGCACAAGGACATGTTGTCCGCTGCTGAAATCGACACGCTGGCCAATGCAGTCGCTGCAGGTACGCCGACCGCCACTCCGCTGTTTGCGGAAAAGGGTTGTACTGCCTGCCACGGCGAAGATGGCAAGGGCATGGCTGCGATGGGTTCGGCTAACCTGACCGACAAGGTGTATCGCTTCGACGGTTCCGTCGAGGGCATCAAGTACACCATCGAGCATGGCGTGAATGCAGGCACTCCCGATACTCGCGTAGCGGTGATGCCTTCCTTCAAGGCTGCTGGTAAGCTGAGCGATGCAGAAATGAAGAAACTGGCTGTGTACGTGTACAAGTTCGGCGGCGGTCAGGCTGACGCTCCTGTGGCGATGGAAGCTGCACCGGTCGAAGCAGCTTCTGCTGTTGAAGCGGCCGCACCTGCTGCTGCGCAGTAATTTGTCTCAGTCTGTGCGGGAGCGATCCCGCACAGAACTTACTTAAAGGAGATAAGAGATGAATCAGGATTATGTTTTCTGGGGTGTGATCATCAGCCTAGTTGGCTCGGTCGCTGTTGTCGCGTGGCTGTTCTATATGGCATACCGAAACGCTACCAAGGGTCAGGACAAGAAGTAAGTTCAAACCGCAATTGAAGAGGAGGAGAGTTCGCTCTCCTCCTTTTTTCATCCAGCATCAGGGTGTCTTTGAATCAGTTTTGCCAGTGCAGCAAAACCGATTTAGTGTCATCTTATAAGAAGTCGGGCGGATGGCCTGATTATAGAGGAGCGAGAGCGTGAGCAAGCCAGAGGAAAAGAAGGAAGTCGGTGCTGTCACCAGTATTTACCAGGAATTCGAAACTTGGTCGGTGAACACCGGGGACAAGACAATTCATGCCAAACGCATGCCGGGATTCTTTCGTACCTTCAAGGATTATGCGCAGCTGGCATTGTGGCTGCCGTTCTTTCTGTTGCCGTACTTGCGCTGGAATGGCAAACAGGCAATCTTGTTCGACATCGAGCATCGTCAGTTTCACCTGTTTAATCTGACGGTACTGCCTCAGGATATCTGGATGCTTTCGCTGGTGCTGCTGGTGGCGGCGATGACGTTGTTTGCCGTGACCTCGGTTGCTTCGCGCGTGTGGTGCGGCTATTTCTGCTTCCAGACTGCTTGGACCGACTGGTTTACCTGGATTGAGGACAAGATCGAGGGCAACCCGGTCGCGCGTCGCAAGCTGGACGATGCCCCTTGGGATGCCGGCAAGATCAAGAAGAAGGTCTCCAAGCATCTCGCATGGATGGCGATCGCGTTGCTCACCGGTATCAGCTTCTCGATCTGGTTCGTCGATGCGTTCGAATACTGGAACAGCTTGATTCACTTCCAGTTGCCGATGATAGGCTGGGTCGTGCTGGCGATGTTCTTCGTAGGGACCTACATCCTGGCCGGGTTGTTGCGCGAGCAGACCTGCTTTTGGTTGTGTCCCTATGCACGCATTCAGGGAACGATGACCGATGCGCAGACTATCCTGCCGACCTACGATTACACCCGTGGTGAGCCGCGCGGCAAGTTGCGTCGCGGCGGCGAAGTGGTCGCGCAACAAGGCGATTGCATCGACTGTTTCCAGTGCGTGCAGGTGTGCCCGACCGGCGTGGACATCCGCGACGGCCAGCAACTGGGTTGCATTACCTGCGGCCTGTGTATCGACGCCTGCGATTCGATCATGGACAAGATCGGCAAGCCGCAGGGGCTGATCCGCTATGCATCGCTGGACGAACTGGAAGGCAAGCCGGCCAAGAAGATTTACCAGCATCCGCGCACGCTGGTGTATCTGTCCATCATCGTGATCTCTCTGGCGGGCATCGTGTATGGTCTCACCCACATGGGCTCGATGACGCTGAGCGTGATCTCGGAGCGCCAGCCGCTGTTTGTTTCGCTCAGCGACGGTTCGATCCAGAACAAGTACCAGTTCAAGGTGCTCAACAAGACCGACAAGGATCTGCATGTGACCGTGTCGGCGACGGGCGGTGTCGAGGGGCAGCAGCTCATCGGTGCCGAGAAACCGCTCTTGACTCACCATGGGCGCGGCACTTCGTTCACGATCTTCGTGAAGGCGCCGGGCGACAAGGTCATGAAGGAAGTGACGCCGATCGAGTTCCAGGTGCAGGCAGTCGAGGATACGCAGGTGGCGGCGCAATACAGCAGCAAGTTCAACGGCCCCAAGCGTTGATACGACAGGAGTGATGAAAAAATGATTTCACAGGATAACAAAGCCGCTTTGCGCAACCCGTGGGTGTGGGCGGTGATCGCGTTGATCGTCGTGGTGCTGGGCGTGAACATCACGTTCATCCTGTATTCGGCCGACAGCAGCCGTTCCGCGCTGGTCGAGCAGGACTACAAGACCAAGGATCGTAAGGCGAACGAAGATCTGTTGAAGGAGTTGCGCGAGCAGCACGCCCTGGCTTGGCAGACATCGATCAAAAAGCCGAAAGAACTGGTGATGAACACGCCGACCTCGTACGAGATCAGCGTGGCGGATCGCGACGGCAAGCCGGTGAGCGGCGCGATGGAAGTCGAAGCCTACCGCGCGGCGGATGCCAGCAAGGATTTCTCCACGGCCTTCAAGGAAGTGTCGCCCGGCAATTACCAGGGCTACATCAATTTTCCGCTGAAGGGCTACTGGGAGTTGCGCATCCACCTCAAGCGCGGCGAGGACGAATTCCGGGTGACCACCGACAGGTTCATGGTTGCGGAAAAAGCCCAGTAAGCAATCGTAGATGACGCAGCACAGCGAGCACGCCAACGGCGTTTGTTACCATTGCGGCCTGCTTGTCGCCGCCGATGCCGACTACCGTTCAGTGCTGGAAGGCGCCGAGCGGCGTTTCTGCTGTTTCGCGTGTCAGTCGGTCTGCGAGGCGATCCATGAGGCCGGGCTGCAGGGGTATTACCAACGCACTCCGGACGGCGCGTTGTCGGGACCTCCGCCGGAGCCTCCCAGGGATGTCGAGATCTACGATTTCGACGAAGTGCAGTGTGAGTTCACCACCTGCTCGGGCGACATCCGCGACATCCACCTGTTGGTCGAAGGCATACACTGTGCCGCTTGCGTATGGCTGATCGAGCGCGGCCTGAAACGCATTCCGGGCGTGCAGTTCGCCAACGTCAATCTGTCCGCCAAACGCCTGCATCTGCGCTGGGATAACCGCCAGAGCAAACTCTCTGACCTGATTCACGCGCTGTCCCGAATCGGCTATTCCGCCGTTCCCTACGATCCCGAGAGTGCCGAGGGTTCGATCAAGAAGACCAACCGCGCGATGCTCTACCGCCTGTTCTTCGCCGGTTTCGCGATGATGAACATGATGTGGATATCGATCGCGCTATACAGCGGCGCGAACGAGGACGAGTTCCGCCAGTTTTTCCACTGGATGGGATTGGCGTTGGCGACGCCGACGCTGTTCTATGCGGGCTATCCGTTCTATCGCGGTGCGCTCGGCGGCTTGCGCGCAGGCCACTTGACGATGGATATGCCCATCGCGATCGGTCTTTCCGTCACCTATCTGTATTCACTGTATGTCACGGTCGTCGGCAGCACGACAGGCGAGGTGTATTTCGACACCGTCACCAATTTGATTTTCGTGATCCTGATCGGCCGCTATCTCGAAGGCATGTTCCGCCATCAGGCGGTGTCCGCCACCAAGCGCCTGATGGAACTGCAGCCGCGTGTCGCGATAGTGATGCATGCAGGACAGGAACAGATGACGCCGATACGCGGCGTGAAGCTGGGCGACCAGGTGCTGATCAAGCCCGGACATAAGGTGCCGGTGGACGGCGTGGTGCTGGAGGGGCATAGCGCAGTGGACGAATCGATGCTGAGCGGCGAGTCCGTGCCGGTGAGCAAATCGGTAGGCGCACAGGTCTCGGCCGGTACGGTGAACACTACCGGCGCGCTGCTGGTCGAGGTGCGCACGCTGCTGCAGGACACCACGCTGTCCAAAATTATTCGGCTGGTCGAAGAGGCGCAGTCCTCCAAGGCGCCGATCCAGCGACTGGCCGACACCATCGTGCCCTGGTTCGTGCTGGTCACGTTGGTCTGCGCGGCGCTGACATTCTTCCTCTGGCATGGACAGGACTTCGAGATTGCGCTGATGGCGGCCACCTCGGTGCTGATCATCACCTGTCCCTGCGCGCTGGGCATGGCGACGCCGATGTCGATTGCGGTGGCCTCAGGACTGGGCGCTAAACACGGCATTCTGGTCAAGAACGGACTGGTTCTGGAGACACTGTCCAAGGTCACGCACTTCGTGTTCGACAAGACCGGTACGTTGACCGAGGGCAAGATGAGCGTCGCGCAACTGCATGCCGCCGCCGGTATCGATATGCAGCAAGTGTTGCGCGATGCGGCGGCGGTGGAGCGCTACAGCGAACACAGCGTGGCCAAAGCCATTGTCGCCGAGGCTGATGCACAGGAACTGAGTTATCGCGACATTGCGGTGAGCGGCTTTCATGCCACGGCGGGATTGGGCGTGGCGGCGAACGTGGTGGGGCAGGCTGTGTTGCTGGGCAGCGCCGAATGGCTGATGCGTAACGCGGTTGCGCTGGACGAGGGTTTGCAGGCGCAGGCGCACGAACTGGAAGCGCAGGCGATGAGTTGCGTGCATGTCGCTCAGAATGGGAAACATGTCGCCATCCTCGCGCTGGCCGACAAGTTGCGCGACGACGCGCTGCAACTGGTGAACGAATTGCGCGCCGAAGGCATCGCGATGACGCTGCTGTCCGGCGACCGCCGCACCGTGGCCGAAGCGGTCGCGCGGCAACTGGGCGGTATGGAGGTGATCGCCGAAGTGCTGCCGCAGGACAAGGACAGAGTCATTCAGCAGCTACAGCAGGGCGGTGCGGTCGTGGCGATGGTGGGCGACGGCATCAACGACGCGCCGGCGCTGATCCGCGCCGACGTCGGCATCGCACTGGGCTCGGGCACCGACGTCTCGGTGGAGAGCGCCGACATCGTGCTGATGCACAACGAGTTGGAAAAGGTGCGTCAGGCGACGCAACTGTCGCGCCGTACGCTGCTCACGATCAAACAGAATATCGGGCTGTCTTTCGTGTATAACGCGATCATGGTGCCGCTGGCGATGATGGCCATGGTCAGCCCGCTGGTCGCGGCGATCACGATGCCGATCAGCTCGCTGGTGGTCATCGGCAACGCGGCGCGGATACGCACGCTGTTCACTAAGAAATAAAGGTGATGTTATGGAAGTGATTTACAGTTTGATTCCCGGCATGATGCTCTTCGGGGTGCTGTTCGTCGTGGTGCTGGTGTGGGCCGTCAGAAAAGGCCAGTACGAGGACATGGAAGGTGGCGGCAACCGCATTCTGATGGACGACGACGAGGACATGATGCCGCATCCGACCAAGCGCGAGAATGCGGCCAAGCGGGATGCGGGCGACAAGACTGACGATTGATCCAGGACGACCGTTGTGGATGAATAGAGGTTTTTAGTAGGCAGGGGGAGAGCCCCCCACGCCGCAATGAGCCGGGCTACGGTTTTGCTGCCGGTACGGACGATTGAGGGATCACCTCGCCGTGCGCCAGCAACGGCTCGGAAAGCTTGTGGAACTGGGTCGGCGAGACGTATTGCAACAGCGGCTTGTCTTCGCTGCTCAGCGTGATGTCCAGCCCGTTCTGCGGGTAGAGCCAGTGGATCGCGCCGTTCTCCTTCTCCTTCACTTGCTGGGTCGGCTGACCGAAGCGCTTCAGGAACATCTCGTTTTCGACACGGAAGCCTGGAATGTAGGTCAGGCTGCCAATCGGAAATGTGCGCAGCCGGGCGATATCTTCCGGGGCCATGGTGATCTTCTTGCCGCTGCCGGTGGCTGCCATGCGCAGACCCCGTTCATACATCCCCTTCAGTTCTGCTTCTGGAACATCGACGGTCAGCACGATCTTGGAGCGCAGTCCGGCGAGATCGACCTGTTCGAAGAACACCTCGGCGATCAGTTGGCCGCTGGGCGACTTGAACAGGCTGGGCTTCGCCTCCTCCTTAAATTTCTTCTGGGCGTCGTCAGTGCTGGATTGCCCCAGCGTCAAGCCGAACACGCGCACAGTGTTCGGTGTCGGATGCTCGATATGCCATGGCAGGTCGTCCTTCATCGTGGGGTCGCCTGGAGTCAGGAACGAGCCGATCAGGAGCAGGATGGATACGACACCGACGATCAGGTAGATTTTATTCTCTGTTTTCATGCTGGATTTTCTATTTTCATGCCCGGGTTTTCAGTGTTCATGCGTGGCTTGGTATCAAGCTTGAGCGGATTCGATGGCGAGGTCTTGTTCGGCATAGCGTTTCGGCAGTTTGCCGTGGCGAGCCTGATACATCGAGTCGTTGCCGAGCACGATCAGCACCAGCAGCGACACCATGAACGGCAGCAGGCCGACGCCGCCGAGCAGCGCGATCGTGGCGATCTTGGACCAGCCCATAGCCAGGGACAGCCAGAATCCGCCGCCGACCGCCACGCAGGTGGCGCTCAGCAGCCACATGAAATGCGTGTTGCGCTTGGCGGCGATTTTCCAGTGTGCCTTGACGAAATGGGTCTCGTCGCTCTTCATGATCTGTTTGGCCTTGACGATGATGTAAGCGGTGATCGCGAACGAGGTGATCGGCACGATCAGCACCATCAGCGGAAAGGTGCTGAACACGCCGAAAGTGGATGCGAACACCAAAATATGGTTGAACACCAGATTGATCAGGAAAATTTCGTGCGGCCATTTGGCGCGCGTCGATTCATCGGTCGAAATCTCGAACTGTTGGCTCATATTTCTCTCCGTTAAAAGTGGTTTTGTGCGGTAAATCGTCGCGCAGCATACCGATTTTGCGGCGGAATGGGAATGAGTCAAATTGACGCAACGGTTTTGTGAACTCAGATGGCCCGCTAAATGGCATAATGCCAGCCGATTTTTTGGGGGGATATATGGATAATGCAGTCAACCAACTGGTCGTAGACCTGGAGCTGATACGCCGGCTGGACAAGAATGGCCCGCGCTACACCTCCTATCCGACCGCCGATCGTTTCGCCAAGGACTTCAACGCCGACAGCTACAAGCACTGGGTCGCCCAGCGCCGCGCCTCCGGCGGCGGCCCGCTGTCGCTGTATATCCATATCCCGTTCTGCAACACGCTGTGCTTCTACTGCGCCTGCAACAAGGTCATCACCAAGGACCGCAGCAAGTCCGCCGAATACGTGCGCTACCTGCTCAAGGAAATGGCGATGCAGGCCGAACTGCTAGGTCCCGACCAGCCCCTCGAACAACTGCACTTTGGCGGCGGCACGCCGACTTTCCTGTCCGACGACGAGATACGCGAGGTGATGGCGGCCATCGGCAAGCACTTCAAAATGGTGCCGGACGGCGAGTACTCCATCGAGATCGATCCGCGCAAGGTCAGCGACGACACCATCGCGCTGCTCGGCCAGACCGGCTTCAACCGCATCAGCATCGGCGTGCAGGACTTCGACGACGAAGTGCAGAAGGCGGTCAACCGCATCCAGAGCGAGGAAGAGACGCTGCGCATCATCGCCGCCGCGCGCGCCAACGGCTTCAAGTCGGTCAGCATCGACCTGATCTACGGCCTGCCCAAGCAGACGCTGGAAGGCTTCGGCCGCACGCTGGACCGCATCATCGCCGCGAACCCGGATCGTTTGTCGATCTACAACTACGCGCACATGCCGACCCTCTTCATGCCGCAGCGCCGCATCAAGGAAGCGGACCTGCCGAGCGGGCAGATGAAGCTCGATATCTTGAGCATGGCGGTGAACAAGCTGACCGGCGCCGGTTATGTCTATATCGGCATGGACCACTTCGCTAAGCCGGAAGACGAACTGGCCGTCGCGCAGCGCCAGGGCATGCTGCACCGCAACTTCCAGGGCTATTCGACCCATGCCGATTGCGACCTGGTCGCGCTCGGCGTCAGCGCCATCGGCAAGGTCGGCCCGACCTACAGCGGGAACTTCCGCGAACTGGAGCAATACTACGACGCGCTCGACCGCAACGAACTGCCGGTCATGCGCGGCATCGTGCTGGATCATGACGACATGATCCGCCGCGAGATCATCCAGGCGCTGATGTGCCACTTCGAACTCGACAAGCCGACGTTCGACCGCGAATTCAAGATCGACTTCGACAGCTACTTCGCCACCGAGCAGGACGAGCTGCAAGAATACGAACGTGAAGGCTTGCTGGAACTGTCGCCGCAGCGCATCGTCGTCACGCCGAAGGGGCGCATGCTGATCCGCAACATCTGCATGGTGTTCGACAAGTACCTGCGGACGCGCACCGAGCACGCGAAGTATTCGAAAGTCATTTGATTTAAGGCATGTCGAGCAAAAGGCCGTTCGTGGTGCAGAGCCATGAACGGCCTTTTGCTTTGCTGGTGGGGCAGTCGGGTTGATTCCGGAAAAGCACTTGTCCACGAAATACACGAAAAAGCACGAAAAATTAAAATGCATGTTTCGGTAAGTTTGGCTACCGATGTTTGATACGCCAACTTAGTTTAACTCCGTGCTCTATTTCGTGACTTTCGTGTTTTTCGTGGATAAAAAGGTTTTCAGGTTTGAGTGCAGGCGCGCGATTAATCACGCCCCCCACTCCGCTATAATCGCCCCCTGTCTTTCATCGCGGGGCAATCATGAACAAGATACTCAAGTACACCCTGATCGGCACAGGCAGCGTGGTTGGCGTCGCTGTCGCGGGCGTGGCCTATCTCGCCGCGACCTTCGATCCGAACGATTACAAGGACGAGATCGTCAAGGCGGTGAAGGACAGCAAGCAGCGCGACCTGCGCATCGATGGCGACATCACGCTGTCGTTCTTCCCCAACATCGGCGCGAATCTCGGCAAGGTATCGTTGTCGGAATTCAAGAGCGCGGAGCAGTTCGCCGCCATCGAATCGGCCCGCGTCTCGCTGGCGCTGATGCCGCTGTTCTCCGGCAAGGCTGTCGTCGATGAAGTCGCGGTCAGCGGCTTGCAGGCGACGCTGATCAAGCGCCGTGATGGCACGACCAATATCGACGATCTGCTGTCCAAGAGCGAAACCAAGACTGAGCAGAAGCAGCAAGTCGAATTCGACATCGCCGCGGTGTCCATCGAGAAGACCGCGCTGACCTATCGCGACGAGGGCACGGGCGCGCAATACGCGATCAAGGATTTCAACCTGCACACCGGGCGCATCGCCAACGGCGTGCCGAGCAAGATCGACCTGGCGGCAGTCGTGCAGGCCAACCAGCCCAAGCTGGACATCGCCACTCAACTGAAAACCACGCTGACCTTCGACCTCGACAAGCAACTCTACAAACTGGAAGGGCTGGACCTGCAAGCCAATGGCGCGGCGCTGGATATGCAGGGACTGAAGCTGCAAGCGGGCGGCGATGTGAGTGCGGATGTTTCCGCGCAGCAGTATGGCACGCAGAACTTTGTGGTGAAGGCCAGCGGAACCAAGGGCAAGGACACGTTCGAAGTCGCACTCGATGCGCCGAAAATCGCTGTGACCAAGGACAGCTTCAGCGGCGACAGGCTTGCGCTTTCCGCTCGCCTGAGCGGCGCGAACGACATCACCGCGACGCTGTCGCTGCCGTCGATACAGGGCAACGCGCGCGCGTTCGGCAGCAAGGTGCTGACGTTGTCCTTCGACGCCAAGGGCGACGCGCTGCCCGGCAAACAGGTCAAGAGCGAGATGAAGGGCAGCTTCGCATTCGACGCGGACAAGGAGCATGTCGATGTCGAACTGGCGGGCGGACTGCTGCAGAGCCAGGTCAAGGCCCGGGTCGCAGTGAACGGTTTCGCCGATCCGGCGATCCGGTTCGATGTGGATGTCGATCAGTTCGACGCCGACCTTTACATGCCGAAGAAGGAAGCCAGCGCGCCGAAGGAGAGCGGGCCGGAGCAGCCCATCGACCTGTCCGCGTTGCGCGGCCTGAACCTCGAAGGCAGCCTGCGCATCGGTGCGTTGAAGGTCGCGAACGTGAAGACCTCTAACCTGAAACTCGAAATGAAGGCGCACAACGGTCAGCTCAACGTCGCCCCGCTGTCGGCCAACTTGTACCAGGGCAGCGTCAACGGCAGCATCAGCGTCAACGCGCAGGCCACGCCGGTGATCGCGGTGAACCAGATGCTCTCCGGCGTCGATATCGCCGCGCTGACCAAGGATGCCGCCGACTTTGATACGCTGGAAGGCCGCGGCAACGTCGGCATGAACCTGACGATGCGCGGCGACACCGTGAGCGCGATGAAGCAGGCGCTGAACGGCACGATGTCGCTGAACCTCGCCGACGGCGCGATCAAGGGCATCAACATCGCGAAGAAACTGCGCGACGCGCAGGGCATGCTGGGCAAGGCGCAGACCTCGTCTGCCGACAGCGCCGAGAAGACCGACTTCAGCGAACTCAAGGCCAGCTTCAAGGTGAATAACGGCGTCGCGCACAACGACGACCTGTCGCTGAAATCGCCGTTGCTGCGCCTCACCGGCAACGGCGACATCGACATCGGTCGCGACAGCATGAACTACCTTGCGAAGGCCACACTGGCGAAGACGCTGGAAGGCCAGGGCGGCAAGGATGCGGTCGGCGGCATCACCGTGCCGGTGCGCGTCAGCGGCCCGTTCGCCGACCTGAAGTACACGCTGGACTTCGGCTCTATGGTAGGCGAAGCCGCGAAACAGAAGGTCGAAGCCAAGAAGGAAGAGATCAAGACCCGGGTGCAGGAGCAGTTGAAAGACAGCCTCAAGGGTCTGTTCCGTTGATTCGTGGGTATGTCTGTAATCCGTTCGTGGTGAGCCCTTCGATAAACGCAGGACAGGCTAGTCGAACCATGAACGGAACCATCAAAAAAATTGGCATGGCTAAAGCAGCGACCGTAGGGGGGGGCTCTGCCCACCATGTCGGGCAGAGCCCGACCTACATGAGCTTTTCTTCCCGCCTCATCCGCTGGCAACGCAAACACGGCCGCCACGACCTGCCCTGGCAGGGGCAGGATGCCTACCGCGTGTGGCTGTCCGAGATCATGCTGCAGCAGACACAGGTCGCCACCGTCATCCCGTATTACCAACGATTCGTCGCCTCGTTCCCGACCGTCGCCGCACTCGCCGCAGCGACCGAAGACGAAGTGCTCGCGCACTGGAGCGGCCTTGGCTACTACGCCAGAGGCCGCAACCTGCACAAGGCCGCGCGGATCGTCGTCGAAAAATTCAACGGCGAATTTCCGCGCAAACTCGAAGACCTCCTCGAACTCCCCGGCATAGGCCGCTCTACCGCTGCCGCGATCTGCGCGCTGGCCTATCACGAACGCCGCGCGATCCTCGACGGCAACGTCAAGCGCGTGCTCGCGCGCTGGTGCGGCATCGAGGGCTGGGCGGGGAACAAAAAGGTCGAGGAGCAGCTGTGGCAGCAGGCCGAGTCATTGCTGCCGCGAGAAAAGAATGCCGTCATTCCCGCGCAGGCGGGAATCCAGTCGATTGATCAAACTGGGCTCCCGCTTTCGCGGGAGCGACGACCGGAAGATTCATCAAGTGCTTCAAATATCGCCACCTACACCCAATCGCTGATGGACATCGGTGCGACCGTCTGCACGCGCGGCAAACCGAAGTGCAGCGAGTGTCCGGTGAATGCCGACTGCGTCGCGTTGAACTCGAACCGCATCGCCGAACTCCCCGCACCGCGCCCGAAGAAGGCCGTGCCGGAGCGGCACGCGACCTTCCTGCTGCTGATGCATGGCAGCGACATCCTGCTGGAGAAACGCCCCGGCAGCGGCATCTGGGGCGGCCTGTGGTGTCCACCGCAAATCGACGACGGGCAGGGAGTCGCGGAGGATTATCTGCAGCGCAACGACATAGCAGTCAGCGAACGCATCGACCTGCCGGAGTTTGCGCATACCTTCACGCATTTCAAGCTGCACATCACGCCGGTGCTGTTGCGGGTGGCGCGCAAGCCGATGCGGGTGCAGCAGCCGGGGAGCCTGTGGATCGATGTGGGGGAGGCGTTGAGGGGGGCGATACCGACGCCGGTGCGCAGTTTGCTGAACGGACTCGTTGGCTGATAGATTTCTGCTAATCTGAAAAGAGAATGGCTCGAATATCCTTGGGATAATCATCTCTCCGTCGTCACTTCGCGCACGGGGCACCGTGAAGAGCCTGGTCGACGGATTTGTTCTTCTCGGTTAATTTGATGGGGGGCTGAACGTGGCGGTAGAATCGTTACCATCTGCCGAGTAGTGCGAAATCGGCACCTCTAACTGTCGAGAAAATGACATGAAAAAGCGGCAAGATATGCCCGCCATTGATGCCTCGATCCCACCGGCAGGAATGCAACGGACTGAACTTCAGGCGCGCCAGATCGATCTGGAAATCCAGAATGAGGAGTTGTTGCAAGCCAGAGATCTGCTGGAAGAGTCGCGTGATCGCTATATCGATTTCTATGATTTCTCTCCTGTCGGTTATCTCACCCTCAGCCACAAAGCATTGATAACCGAAATCAACCTCACCGGTGCCGCGATGCTGGGAGATGAGCGCAGCAATTTGCGCCGCCGCCGTTTCGCCGAGTTTCTTGCTCTCGAAGACAATGATTTCTGGAATAGGCACTTCATGGCCGCGCGGCAACACGAGGGAAAACTGACCTGCGAGTTGTGCATCCTGCGCGCCGATGGTTATCGCATGGATGTCCAGATCGATTCTTTGCGTCTGGCAAGAGATAGCCTGGAACCCGTGGTGCGCCTCGCGCTGACCGACATCACCGAGCGCAAGCGGGCGGAAGCCGCGTTGCGCGCAAGCGAGGCGCAACGGCGTCTGCTGGAACAACAGAAAATCATTCAGACTTCGCTGGATGGGTTCTGGGTGACGAGGGTAAAGGATGCGCGCATCCTCGAAGCCAACGAGGCATTCTGCAACATGGTCGGCTACTCGCGCGCAGAGTTGCTGATCATGTGTATTTCCGAACTGGAGGCGGATGAATCGCCGGACGAAATAGCGGCGCATATCAAAAAGGTCATGGCAATCGGCTATGACCGTTTCGAGACACGCCACCGCCATAAGCAGGGACACTTGATCGATCTTGAAGTCAGCGTCAGCTATTCTGAATCGGATGGTGGCGTGAACTTCGTGTTTGTTCGCGACATCACCGAGCGCAAGCGGATGGAAAAATCGCTGGTGAGTCGCGAGCGAGAGCTTCGTGCGTTGGCAGAGTCCTCCCCCGGCATGATGGGTAGTTTTTACCTGCGCCCCGACGGCAGCATGTGCATGCCCTATGTGACCTCAAAAATATGGGCGCATTTCGGTTTGACACCGCAAGATGTCGCCGTTGACGCAACGCCACTTCTGGCGAGAACGCATCCCGATGACGCCCAAATGGTACAGGACTCTATTGCCGAGTCTGCTCGTTCCTTGACCACTTGGCACGAGGAGTACCGCATTTTGCATCCAGCCAAAGGCGAGCGCTGGATGGAAAGCAATACCAACCCGGAACCTCACCCGGACGGTGGTGTGATGTGGTACGGAAATGTCCATGACATCACCGAGCGCAAAGTCGCCGAGGGGGCGCTGCGCGCCAGCGAACAACAATTCCGCACCTTGGCGGAGAATTTTCCCGACATCCTGATCCGTTACGACCGCGAAGGCCGCCGCACTTATGTCAATCCGGCAATGGAGCGGATGTTCTCCGTTACCGAGAAACAAACGATAGGCTTGTCGCCGCAGGAGGCAAATCCCGTCGAGTTGCCGGAAATTTATCTGCAAGCCCTGAAACACACGCTCGCCACGGGCGAACGCAGCGAGTTCGAAATGGAGTTGCCGCTACCGTCCGGCGAGGTGCGCACCGGTTTCATTTATATCGTGGCGGAACGGGCGGTGGACGGACGCATATCCGGCGCCATTACCATCGGTCGCGATATCACCAGGCTCAAGCAAACGGAGCGCCAACTGCGCGAACTCGCGGCGCATCTCCAGTCCGCGCGCGAGGAAGAGAAAGCCCATCTCGCGCGCGAGTTGCACGACGACCTGGGGCAAATCCTGTTCTTGTTGAAATTGAAGGTCTCCGGATATGTTCACGATTGTGTGGCAAATTCGGGGGGGGTATGCGGGCAGTTGCAGGAGGCGCAAATGCTGACCGACAGGGCGATAGGCACGGCGCGCAACATCGTTTCGGCATTGCGGCCGCCGGCGCTGGATTACGGCATTGCCGCCGCGCTCAAGTGGCTGGTCGAAAACTTCGTTTCGAACATGAGTATTCAATGCGAACTGCAGATTGCAGACGAAGAAATCCGGCTCGATGAAAGTAAGTCTCTCGCCCTGTTCCGCATCGTGCAGGAAGCCCTCAACAATATCGCCAAGCATGCGCAAGCCGACAAGGTGGGGATCGCCCTGAGCAAGGATGCGACCGGTTACGTTCTGAGTGTGCGCGACAACGGAACAGGTTTCGATACCAGCAAAAAGAAAAAAGGCTCGTTCGGCTTGGTCGGCATGCGGGAGCGCGCGCTCATGCATGGCGGAACGGTTTTCATCGAAAGCCGTGCTGGTACAGGCACGGAGATCGTTGTGCGGATAGCGGCGGATTGAAGCTTGGCTAGCACGGGAGCGAGAATCCGTAGGATGGGTTGAGCGTAGCGATACCCATCAATTTAAAACCAAAACCGTCGGGGGTAGCCCGACAGCTAGTTCCTTTCTTTTGCTTCGCCAAAAGAAAGGAACCAAAGAAAAGGCGCCCCCGGTTTGCCGCCGCTACGCGGTTCCCTGCGTTGCTCAAACGGTCAGGCGGCTGCGGAACTCGCGCTACGCGCTCAGACAGTCCTCGCCGACTACCCCTGACCGTTCTCCGCTACTCGGCGGCGCACAGGGGATGAAAATTCAAAACCGTAAACCCTGATGGCGGGCTACGCCCGCCATGCCTGCTTTGTAGGGCTCTATATACGGCGCAATGCCCGTTGGTTATTGCGCCCTACGCAAGCTGCAATAGCATTTTCAAAATGGCACCTCAATATTTGTCGGATCATTTTTAATCATGCTTTTGTCAACGGCCATTGTGCATAGCAAGCCAAAAGACTGTCGAAACCATACAAAGAAACCTGCGCCATCTCCAGTCGCTGTAACTACATATCGGTATGTGAATTGATCATGTAGATGGCGACTATTTTTGATTATCGGGGGAATGCCATTTAGTGTGTTAAACATGGCGATTAGAGCTGTGTCATCAATTGCTGGTGAGGCATTGGTCATCCATACAATGCGCATTGCACCTGACTTCGGCAAGGCCATTCCGGTATGTTTAAACCACAATGCCAAAAATAATTTCCGTCCAAATTTGCGAACGGACTTATTTACAATATCGCCAATCTTGACGATAGGTATTTCAGCTGTGGTGATTGTTGTTGGTTTTTCAATGTTGTGATCTCTCAGAAAGCGACGTGTCTCGTTGGCGCTTAATGGTCGTATATCAGAGATGAATTCTGGGTCATGCCTAGCTACTTCCCTGGCCATTTTTTCGAACTCTGCATGATCAATTTCAGTCTCGTTACTATTGTTGAATCGACACAAAAGTGCGATCACTTTTTCTTCATAACGAGTAGCTCGATTGCATTCAATGCAAGCTGGAAATATGTATCCATCTGGCCATTGTCGATCCCTGAAAAATACACGTCCTGGTACATGATCGATTTCTTCTGCGGGCTTTGTTCCTCCGCAAAAACAGCAAAACGGGTGCTTCTTCAGGAAGTTTTGTTTGTCTAGTCGTTTGGTTTTTCCCATATTTGGTTACTTTCAAGACTCCATAAAGTGTTCGCAATATTTTTCAGTACGGCGGGGGGGCACGAAGTGCTCCCCCAAGGAATTGCGGGTTTTCTTTTCTTTCCCCTGTGCGCCGCCGAGTAGCGCAGGCTGGTCAGGGGTAGTCGGCGAGGACTGTCTGAGCGCGAAGCGCGAGTTCCGCAGCCGCCTGACCAGTCGAGCAACGCAGGGAACCGCGAAGCGGCGGCAAACCGGGGGCGCCTTCTTTGGGATACCTTTCTTGGCAAGACAAGAAAGGTATCTTGCTGTCGGGCAACCCCCGACGGTTTCTGTTGAGCGCCGACTAAATCCGTTCATGCTTCGACAAGCTCAGCACGAACGGAGTAATTTTAATCGCCCCACTTCTTCATCAGAGACTGCTCGACACCGAGATGATCCATCACCCTCGCCACCACAAAATCCACCACATCCTGCACGCT
>Ga0172379_10000919_pt1 | contig 65614 bp, 54 predicted proteins | sample GrowelOW334metaG_FD_119756 | JGI IMG/M metagenome (GOLD analysis project Ga0172379, IMG submission 119756) | Groundwater microbial communities from an aquifer near a municipal landfill in Southern Ontario, Canada - Groundwater well OW334 metaG | ecosystem: Environmental > Aquatic > Deep... | reverse complement strand
CTGCACCTTTGTTGCGCGAAACTTACAGGTTCATTGGAGCCTGCGCGTTTCGCGCAACTTCGGCTCGGCTTCAAAACCGTCAATTTCGCCTTAAAAACCTTATGTCGGACAGGCTCCTAGGAGCATAGACGGACTCCAGTCCGTAACTGTGCGTGAAATAATCCGAAAGCCCGTAATACCCCACCATTTCGCCAAGCGCGCGCCGCGAATAGGCTGATAGTATGGACTGGCCGATCTTATAGGAATAAATAGCGTCAAGGACCTCTTTAACTCCGCTATGCAGGCCGCATTTAAATTTTTCCTTTTCGTATTCATGCACCCATTCCAAGCCCACTTCCTCGAACGATTCCCTGGAAAAATCAAATCCGGCTGCTATGTAGTAGTCTTTGACTGGAAAACCGAAAATAGCCCGGTACTTTTCAACTGAGATGGCGGGCTGTCCGCGTTTTGCTTTCAGCATATTCACTATCCGCACGCACAGCCCGGTATCATCAAGGATGGTTCCGTTCCAATCCCAGATCACATGTTTATATTTTCTTATCATCTTTACGCTCAAAAGGCTCACAAAAGGCTCATGCTGCCTTTTAGACTCAAAAGGCTCATGCTGCCTTTTAAACTGTAAACTGTTCCGCATCGGATCGGCATAAGCCTTTTTTTGAAAAAGCGTTATTTTATCCGCCAGTTTCTCGAATTCTTCGGTAAGCATAAGGCAGGCGCGAACCGCGGGCAACGGCATCACGGCCGGCGGCCCGGAAGCCTACGGCGGGGGCAGGGGACCAGGAAGTCCGAGTTCGCTGAAAGGTTTTTTAAGATAGGCGTCTATCGATTCATAAAAACCCCATTCGTCCTTGTACGCCCTGGCTTCTTTATAGAGCCGCACCGCGTTTGCCCGTTCGCCTTTAAGGTCCAGCACATTTCCGACCCGGACCAGTGCCCAGACCGCCCAGCGCGCGGGATGCGCTTTGGGGTCTTCCTTAAGCGTGGCGGCGGCCCTCTGGAAATATACAAGAGCTTCGTCGTAGTTCTTCTCCACCAGATAGGTGGTCCCTATGGCGGTGAGGATGCGCGGCAGGTAATTCCTACGGTAAGAGGGCACGCCTTCATCTACGCGCTTGAGGTATTCCATAGCCTCTTTGCGGGTTTCGGCGTATTGTTTATCTTCGAACAGCGACACTATCTGCACGAACTGCATCTGGGGCTGGAGCGGATAAAGCTTGCGTAGTTCCGCCGACCATTTGACCGCCGCCTTGGGGTTTTTGAACTGATTGCCAGGCTCGGTATAAATTTCTATGAGCAGGAGCTCCGCCGCCAGGGAGTTAAAATAACCTTTTTCCCGGCAGATCTCAAGATATTTCACGCCCAGCTGGGCATCCCCGCTCAGGAAGAGCTTGGCGAGTATTTTTATCACGCCAGGCAAAGTCCCGGCGTAATACTCGTACATCCCCAGGCCCAGGTAGGCGTCGTACATCTCCGGGTCAGTTTTCAGGGATTTGCGCGTGTTGGAGATGGCTTTTTTGCCGTCGAAATAAGCCGTTATCCACCTGTGCTGCATCACGGCCAGCCGAGCCCGCAGCCCGTACATCCCTCCCAGGCACATATACGCGTTGGCGTCTTTCGGATGTTTTTTTATCCAGGCCTGCGCAACCTTGATGGCGCTGTCGGTCAAGGTCCCGTATTCCTCCGAAAGTTTCGGGTTTGACTCGTCTTCAAGATATTCCAACTCCGCCCACTTGGTCATGGCTATTCCGAACTGGGGAAAGGGATGATCGGGATATTTTTGCGCCGCCAGCTCGAAATTCTTTTTTGCCTCAGGCAGATCGACGGCATAAATGGAATCTATGCCTTTTTTAGACAGCAGCCTGAGCTCTTCCGGCAGCGGCTCGGAACCCTCCGCGGCGGCGGCCCGCAGGCCCGGCGCAGCCGCGAGCGCCGTTAAAAGGGTAAAAAGCAGGAGTTTTTTCATAAGCCTATTTTATCCGTTCCCATGTATTTCCGGAGGACTTCCGGCACCGTCACGGAACCGTCCTCTTCCTGGAAGTTTTCGAGTATGGCGGCGAAGGTGCGGCCCACGGCCAGCCCGGAGCCGTTCAGCGTGTGCACGAACTCCGTCTTTTTTCCGTCCGCGCGTTTAAAGCGGGCGTTCATGCGCCGGGCCTGGAAATCGGTGCAATTGGAGCAGGAGGAGATCTCACGGAACTTATTTTCTCCCGGCATCCAGACCTCAAGGTCATAGGTCATGGCCGAACCGAACCCCATGTCGCCCGTGCAGAGTTCCAGCACCCGGTACGGGATCTTAAGCAACCGCAGGATCTTTTCGGCGTCGGCGCGCAGCCGCAGGAGAGCGGACATGGAATCCTCGGGCCTAGTGATCCAGACAAGCTCCACTTTATTGAACTGATGGTTGCGGATCAGCCCGCGCGTGTCCTTGCCGTATGAACCGGCCTCCTGGCGGAAGCAGGCGGTGTACGCCGTGAACTTCTGCGGCAGGCATTCCTCTTTCAGCAACTCGTCCCTGCACATGTTGGTCAGCGGAACCTCCGCAGTGGGGATGAGGTAAAGCGGCGGTTCGCTGGCCACCTTGTAAAGGTCCTCCTCGAACTTGGGAAGCTGTCCGGTACCCGTCATGCTCTCCGCGTTGACGAGGAAAGGGGGAAAGATCTCGGTATAGCCGTGCTCAAGGGTATGAGTGTCCAGCATGAATTGGGTGAGCGCCCTCTCAAGCCGCGCGCCGGGCCCTTTGAGAAGCGCGAAGCGGGACCCGGAAAGTTTAGTCGCCGCGGCGAAATCCAGCATTCCCAGATTTTCGCCTATGGCGTGATGGTCCAACGGCTTGAACTGGAACTCGCGCTTGCCGCCAAGTTCCTCATAAACCACCTTATTATCCTCCGGCCCGCCGCCTTTCACGACTTTTTCATCGGGGAGGTTGGGGATGCCCAGAAGCCGGTCGTTCAGTTCCCTTTCCAGCGCCGCAAGGCGCTCTTCTTTGGACTTGATCTCCGTTTTTATGGCGTTGGCCTCGGCCATCACCGCCGCGGCTTCGGCTTCTTTTTTGGCCGTTTTAAATTCCTGTATTTTTTTTGAAACTTCGTTGCGTCTGGAACGCAGGATCTCGGTCTCGCCCAAGATCACGCGGTAGGCCTCGTCCGTCTCTATTACTTTTTCCAAAGCGGGCAGGTACCGCCCCCCGCGGGCGCCGAGCCCCTCCCTGGCTTTCTCCGGATAAGACCGTATAAGTTTAATATCGAGCATCGGACAAAACTCCTGTCAAGATTAAGAGGCGGGTGAGCGGGCGCATAACCGGCAGGTTACGGCCTTTTAATATCTATGACGGTTTCTTTTATTATGACGGCGGGGTCGTCTCCCTGCCTGGGGTCCAGCATCACCTGAAGTTTAAGCGCGTCCACCCAGAAACCCGTGTTCGCAAGTTTCTTAAGCTGTTCGTTAAGCACAAAATGGATCAGCCTGGCTTCATAGGCGCCTCCGGGCCGCACCCGCGAGATGCGCAATTCCTCCACGCGGAACGGCACGGCCCAGAAACCGGCGCCGGAGGTGTCCGCAAGCTTCACGAGGTGCAGGCTCAGCGCGCACCTGAGCACCAGGCCTTCGGCCGGCCTGGAGGAAGAATTAGCGATATTCACCACGGCGCGGAATTTGTTCAGGTATTTCTGATAGGGTTCAAGTTTCAATTCCAGGATAGGCTCAAAAAGCTGTTTATTCTTTCCTTCCGCGCGTGAAACCTGCCAGTCGATCTTTTCTATGCGCACCTGCGCCCCGAGCGGTGGACAGAAGACCTGCGCGGCCGCGAAAACCAGCAGGAGCGCGGCGGATTTGTTTAAGCCGGACCGGGACGGTCGAGACAGGGACTTAGTCATAAGCGGTTATCCTTTTGGCTGGTTCCCGATAATTCCCGCGCCAGTTCCTCAGGGATCATCCCCAGGACCTCGCTATGCGTGATGAGGCCGTCGCACCGTATATCCAGTTTTATACTTATGATACGGCGCGGGCCGGCATCCATGGACGCCTCCAGGGCGCCCAACAGGCATTGCGGCTCGCCTCTGAGACACTTGGGAACGGACGGCATAAAGATCCGTTTAAGGCTGTTGGAAAGCGCGCCGGTGAAGGAGTTCAGTATTATATTGCCCAGCTCCGAAAGCAGCAGCTCTCCCGCCTGGCTTAGACCCGAGGAAACGGAAAAAGAGTAGCCGAGAAAACATTTGGAAATGCGGTCCATGTCGCGGGGATCGAACAAGATCACGGAGGTGAACGGCAGTTCGCCCTTCACTTCAAAATAGACCGCGACCGCCTCGCCGCTATCCGGACCGCGGCGCCGGACGGCCTCGTCCAGGGTCCCGATGGAAACATCATATCCGGCGACGCTCCAGACCCCGGCCGAAACCTTCGACAGCTTTTCCACGCATTTCCGCAGACCCGCGACCACGACCCGGCCGAGCATCTCGTTGGAGTTGTCACTCATATTAAGACCATCTTCGACCGCGGTCTTATACCGCCAGGTCGCCGACCGCCGCCTTGAATTCCTCATAGGAAAAAGGTTTACGGATGATGGCCGAGACGCCCTTATCGGAAAGCCCGCGATCGATCTCTTCCTGCTCGACCGCGGTTATAACTACCACCCGGGCCCCGGGATCTATCTCCCGTATCTCTTTCAGGGTTTCCACGCCGGACTTGCCGGGCAGGACCAGATCAAGAAAAACCACTTCCGGCTTAAGCGAAACATAGGCCTTGACCGCGCTCTCCGCATCCCCGACCTCGCCCACCACTTCGTGTCCCAGTTTAAGCAACAGCGACTTGATGGTATACCGCGTAAGATCGTTATCTTCGACTATCAGTACTTTCATAATCCCCCCCCGTAACTTAAAGAGAACCGGCGCCCCGGCCGGGAGCCCGGGGTTTGGCCCCAAGGGATCCCTTATCGCCGCACCCCGCAGCCTCCGCCATGCGCCCGGGCCCTTTCGCTTTTAACAACAGGAACAGGCGCACTTCGCCCTGGGCGCTCCGGCGGCTTTTTTCCGGAGCGTCTCCGCCGCGTTGGTCTTTTCCCATTCAAAGCCGTTCCGTCCGAAGTGGCCGTAAGCGGCGGTTTTCCTGAAAATGGGGGCGCGCAGCTTGAGGTGCCTGATTATACCCTTGGGGGTAAAATCGAAGTTCGACCGCACGATGGACGCAAGTTTCTCGTCGGCAATGACGCCGGTGCCGTGGGTGTCGACATACAAACCCACCGGTTCGGCCACGCCTATGGCGTAAGCCAGCTGCACGGTGCACTCCCGCGCCAGTTTGGCCGCGACGATGTTCTTGGCCACATAGCGGGCCATATACGCGGCCGAGCGGTCGACCTTTGTCGGATCCTTGCCGGAGAAGGCGCCGCCGCCGTGGGGAGCCACGCCGCCGTAAGTGTCCACGATTATTTTGCGGCCGGTCACGCCGGTATCGGACTGGGGCCCGCCCACCACGAATTTGCCGGTCGGGTTGATAAGGAACTTGGTGTCCTTATCGATCATTTTCTTGTCTATAACCGGCATGATCACCGCGTCGATGATCTCTTTCCGGGACTTCTCGGTGATCTGATGGCCGGATTTATCCAGGATCTCTTCGGTGTGCTGGGACGAGATAACGATGGTCTCTATGCGCGCGGGCTTGCCGTCATGGTATTCCACGGTGACCTGGGATTTGCCGTCGGGCCCGAGATAGGGGAGAATATTCTTCTTGCGGACCTCGGAGAGCCTCATCGACAGCTTTTGCGCGAGCATCAGCGGCAGCGGCATAAGTTCGGGCGTTTCGTCGGAGGCGTAACCGACCATAAGACCCTGGTCTCCGGCGCCGCCGGTATCCACACCCTGGGCGATGTCCGGGGACTGCCGGCCTATCACATTGATCACCGCGCAGGTCTCATAGTTAAAACCGTATTTAGTGTGCGTGTAGCCTATGTCCTTGATCACCTGGCGGGCCAGCGTGTCCACATCCACATAGGTCTTGGTGGTGATCTCCCCGCCCACTATGACCATGCCGCGGGTGATAAAAGTCTCGCAAGCCACGCGGCCGGCGGGATCTTTGCTCATGATCTCGTCCAGCACCGCGTCCGAGATCTGGTCGCACACCTTGTCCGGATGACCCTCGGTCACAGACTCCGATGATACGAATCTCTTACCTGTAAAGTTCATACATTTCCTCCATGTTAATTAACCCGGCTGGCGCGCCGGATACCGTCGTCATCCTACCTCTGATCTATCAGCTTGGCCGCAAATTCAAGGAACTTCCTGGTGTTTTCCTGGGATTCGGTCTCGGCGTAAGTCCTCAACAAGGGTTCGGTGCCGGAAGGGCGCATCAGCAGCCAGCAGTCGTCCTCGAGGATTATCTTCAGGCCGTCGATGGTGTTCGTATCCAGGACCTTCCTGCCCAGTATGGTCTTGGGCAGCTTCTTTTTGAGCTTTACAGCGAAAGAATGTTTGTTGGGGATCGTCTTCTCCAGTTTCATATCCTTGCGGATAAAGACCGACTTCCCGTACCGCGCTTCTATATCCTTATAGATGTCGGAGACATTCTTACCGGTTTTGACCGCCATTTCCATGAACATCAGGGCGGTAAGAGCGCCGTCGCGCTCCGGGATGTTGCCTTTCCAGGCGTAACCTCCGGACTCTTCCACTCCGAACGAAACGTCCTCGGAGATCATCTTCTCGGCTATGTACTTGAAACCGACGGGGGTCTCCTCGAACTGCAGGTTCGCCGCCTTGGCGATCCGTTTGGTAAGGTAGCCCATGGAGACGGCCTGAGCGACTTTGCCTTTAAGACTGCCGCGCCTGAGCAGGTATTCAAGGAGCATCGGGGCTATCTGGCAGGGGGTCATGTAAACCCCTTTATCGCTGACCAGGGCGAAGCGGTCGGCGTCGCCGTCCAGGGCTATCCCCATGACGGCCTTGTTCTTCTTTACCGCCGAGATAAGCTCGGCCAAGTTCTTTTCGACCGGCTCCGGCGTGATGCCGCCGAACAAAGGATCCGAGGCCTCCCGGATCCTGATGATGTTCTTCGAGTTGAAGATCTCCCCGGCAAGCTCGGCCCCGACGCCGTACATAAAATCCACCACCACCGGCCCCGGCAGCTTTGAAACAAGCTGCGACACCTGGACCTTGGAGTTCAGATAGTCGACATAAGCCTTCTTGAAAGACCTCCTGGGCGCGGAGGCGACGGCGTTGCGCATAGGCACCGCTTTTGAAATATAATTCTCGAGCTCGGCCGTGACGGAAGGCGGGGCGGAGCGGCCGTTCTGCTTGATCTTGACGCCGTTATAAAAGTATTTGTTGTGGCTGGCGGTGATCATGACGCCGAGGCCGAATTTTGAAGTGGTGAGATAACTCACCGCCGGCGTGGGCAGCGGGGAGTCGGAAACCACGCAGACGATCCCGTTGGCGGTGAGGATATCGGCCACGGCGGACGCGAAGAGGTCCGACATGAAACGCCGGTCGTAGCCTATGACCACGCTGGGCTTTTCCGCCACGCGCATGTTCTTGTAAGCTATATAATCCGCCAGTCCCTGCGCTATCCTGCGCACGGCGTCGTAAGTAAAGTCGCGGGAAATAATGCCCCGGAACCCGTCCGTACCGAAAGTTATCTGGTTTGGATGCGAACTCATCACGGTATCCTTATTCGTAAATTCACGGAACGCCGAAAGCTAAAAACCCCCGCCCGCTGCGAAGCGGATCGTGGAAATTCTCAGGAACGTATATATTATTAAAAAACAAGCGTTTAGTCCAATAACAGGAACCGGGACAGCACCGGGCCGGGAATCAGGAGGCCTTTGGTCAGAACCCCGGCCGGCGGCCCCGCAAGTTCCGTAAGAGGCAGGACCTCGTCCAGGGCTATGATCTCACTTATGCCGTTCGCCCTCAGCCTGCGCCGGTCTTTAACCGTGCAGGAACCGCAGACCAGAAGCGCCGGTTTTCCATAACGGCCGGCCAGCCGCGAAACGGCCACGGGCGCCTTGCCGCAAAAACTCTGCGCGTCGAACCGTCCCTCGCCCGTGATAACGCGGTCGCATCTTTCAAGAGCGCGCTCAAAACCCAGCCGCCGAAGCGCATAATCGGCGCCGCTCACAAGTTCCGCGCCGAAAAAAGCGTACAAGCCGGCGCCAAGCCCGCCCGCCGCCGCGCCGCCTTTTATGTTTTTTATTTCTACGCCCAGTTCCCGCTTGACCACGCGCGAGTAATGGAGCAAAGCCCGTTCTATTACGGCCACCCCTGCCGGACCCGCGCCTTTTTGCGGACCATAGATCCGGGCCGAACCGCGCGGTCCGGTCAGCGGATTATCGACATCCGTTAAAGCGATTATTTTCATCCCGCCTTTTTTCTTGAAAAAAGGCGGCGGAACGATCCGTTCAAGCTTAAGCAACCCTTTCGCGCCGGGCGGTATAGGCGCGCCGTTCTTATCCAAAAGCCTGAAACCGAAGCCTGCCGCGCAGCCCGCTCCGCCGTCGTTGGACGCGCTGCCGCCAAGTCCGACAAGAGCGGACCGCGCGCCTGAGCGCGCCGCGGCCAGGAGCAAACGGCCCACGCCGAAGGTCGTGGCGTCCAGAGGCATTAGGCGGTTCTTTGGAAGATATTTAAGCCCGGAGGCCTGGGCCATTTCTATGATCGCGGCGTTCCCGGAGATGGCCCATTCGGCGCGCACAGATTCGAACACGGGGCCGGGAGCGTTCAGCACCCGGCGGACGCCGCGCCCGCGGAACAGGAACGCTTCCAGCAGCCCGTCCCCGCCGTCCGAAACCGGGAACAGTTCTATTTGCGCCCCGGGCGCAACCCTTTTAACAGCCCGCTCCACGGCCCGGGCCGCCGCCAGAGGCCCCATCGTCCCCTTGAACGCATTGGTGGCGATCAATATCTTCATGAATGCGGGCAAAAGCCGTCTGACGTTTTTTGCCCACAAAGATTATGACACGCTTCACGATCGCAGTCAACCGGGTATATAAGCGACGGGACGCTATTACATGTTCACCCGCTTATAACGCGCTATCACTATCCCTGCCATAAGGCACGGTACCACCGCTTAACATCATTTGAGCCGTTCATACTGCAAAACGCGCTGATGAGCGCAAACGGCGCCATTGCCAACGAGATAATAACGCGGGGAACAAAAAGCAGCATATCAGCCGTCGATACATACTTGTCGAATATACGAGCGGACTCTTTGTATTGACTGCTGTCCGCGACAGCCGGCAGCGGGACATTGGCGGCCCCGGTAACCTGTATCTTATGGCAGGACGCACAAAGCTTCCGTTTCTTGTCCTGGCGCTGAACTGCGCTTTAACCCGCTTTGCGGGGGCCGATATCTATGATCCTGACGACAGAATGGACCTGTTTCAGGCCCGCAACAGCTCTTTACGATCTTTGGCCGAGGCTTCGGTATCGCTGTGGGACGCCAATTGGCTCTCCGGACGGGTTTCGTACGATCCTGTTTCCAAGACCTACTCGTTGTCGACCGGCACATTGGAAGACGATTTGGGAATGTGCCCCGATGAAAATTTTTCCAAACAACCGACAGGGCCTTTCTGTTCCGGAGCGCTGGTCGGAGAAGACCTGGTGCTGACGGCCGGCCATTGCGTTGAAAATACCGGTAAATGCAAAGAAACGAAATTTGTTTTCGGGTTCGCCGTTTACCATGAAGGCGGAACCGCGCCCGAACGCCTTGCCGAAAACGATGTCTATGAATGCGCGGAATTATTGCAGCATTCCCGCGCTGAAAGCTCCGGCGCGGACAATTTCCCGTCCGCGCCCGATTATGCGCTTATCAGGCTTGACCGGAAAGCGGCCGGCAGAGATCATCTGCATATAAGCGGCAAAAACGGGGAAACTCCTGGAACGGAGGTCGCCTACATAGGCTACCCGTTCGGTCTGCCGATGAAGATCGCGGAGAACGCGACGGTGCAGCCGCCGGCCGATCACAACTTTATAACAGCCGATCTGGACGCGAACAGCGGCGCATCGGGCGCGCCGGTGCTGGCTGTGACCACCGGGCTGATCGTAGGAGTTATAGCAAAAACACATACGCCCGATATCATCAAGGACGCGAACAGGAATTGCGCCGCAGCCGCTTCCTATTATCTGCCGGAAAGCGGCGATGCCCGGGGGGTAGCAATAACCCGGGCCTCCGCTTTTTCGCGTTTTATCCCGCAATAAAACGCTATAAAGCGGCATTTCAGCATACCCGGCGCAGGGTTCTGTTCCACACCGCGCCGGGATTAATGATAGAATAAACTTCATGGAGAATGCCGTACCATCGGTAGTTTACCGGTACAAAGCGGGGCTCTATGTGAACCTCACCAACCGCTGTCCGACCGCCTGCGTCTTCTGCATAAAGAACAGCTGGAAGATGGCCTACCGGGGAAGCAATCTGGACCTGGGCGGCGCGGAGCCGGACACGCACACCGTACTGGGCCTGATAAAAAAGGAATGGGCGGCGGCGCCCTTTAAGGAACTTGTTTTCTGCGGTTATGGAGAGCCGACCATGCGCCTTGGGGCGCTGATAGCGGTGGCGGGCGCGGTAAAAAGCGGGTCCCTGGCGCCGGTGCCGGCGGACCTGCGGGTGCGTCTTAACACCAACGGGCTCGGCGGGCTGGTGAATAAAACGAATATAATTCCGAGGCTCAAGGGCCTGATAGACGCCGTTCATATCAGCCTTAACACTTCGGACCCGGCCCAATGGCTGGCCATGATGCGGCCGCGCCCTGGATATGCGCGGCAGGCCTTTAACAGCGTTCTTGAATTCGCGCGCGGCGCGGCCGGGGTCATCCCGGAAACGGTAGTGACCGCCATAGAAGGCTCCGGCATAGACATCAAAAAATTCGAGGTCCTGGCAGAAGAACTTGGCGCCAGACCAAGGCTTCGGGCGAAACTGGAAGAATAAAATGTCGTAAGACGACATTTTATCGTACCCGGCACGGGGTTTCAGCAACCCCCGTGCCGGAGTTGAGGGAAAAATTTCTTTCTCCCTCAAACTCCCATATACCGCAAGGTGACCCCGCCCTAAAGGGCGGGGTATGGCATAAATTTTTGCGGCAAAAATTTATAATAAAATATGATAGAAAGAAAATCCGTTCTGGTCGTCGCCGCGCTCCTCGCGCTGGGACTCGTGAGCATCCCCACCGTTTTATTCCACAACGCGCTTACCCGATACCTCAGCTTTATGGGCCACTGGAGCGTTGCGACCGTACGCCCCTCGCGGAACGGCCAGATCCCCCCGATACATCTCCGTACCTCGGCGCAGCGGGCCGATAATCCCCAGCCGGAACTGCGCTTCATCAAATTCACGATCAAGATAGCCAACGCCAAAACGGTGCATCTGGCCGGAGAGTTCAACAAGTGGGACCTGAACTCGCTCGCTCTTGTCAAACGAGACAAGAATGTCTGGGGGACCATCGTCCCCCTGACGCCGGGCGTCTACCAGTATCTTTACAACATCGACGGCCAGGTCATCCTGGACCCGCTCAACCCCGATACGGCCGTCGCAGGCGGTAAAAAAGTTTCCGTGATAACCGTAAAGTGATCTTAATAAGCCGGAGCCGCGGCAAGCGCACCTGAAGAACTGTATGACCGGAAAACTAATTTTTGCGTTCTTTCTGTTCCTGACCGCGGAGCCGTTGCGCGCCGGGACCTCCGTCCTCTGGATCCCGCGCGAGCACGCTCCGCTAGAAGAGGTGATAACGCGCATTGAGTCCGACGGGGCCCTTAAACTGACCGCGGCTCTCGGCGAAGTCCCTCCGCCCCTGGCGGACCGGGTAAAGAAACTGGCGTCCAAAGGGCGTCTTGAACTTGCGGCAAGACCCGCCGGGGACCCGCTCATCCCGCTTTTTTACTACGCGGGCGAGGACACTGTGCGCTGGCTGAACAAACCCTCCAGCGCCGCCTTTACCAGCGACCCCTTTTTTATCGCGCTCAGGATGAGCGAAGCCCGCGACTCTTACACGAAAAACTTCGGACAGCCTCCGGCGAGCTTCGCCTGCGCGCCCGGAGGAATAGCGCCGGAATATATCCCCCTGGCCAAGGCCCTGGGCTTTAAGTGGCTCGCCGCCGGACCGTTCGTCTCCACGGCCCCTTTCGGCGTCATAGACGCCGAAGGCGTCACCCTCGTCCCCTTTACCTCTTCCGCCGCGGCGCGGCCCGCGGGCGCGCTCTTCCTGGTCTTTGACGAAACCATGGACCGGCCGGGAACGGACTCAAGAACCGCTCTGCTGGCCTTCCTTTCCGACGGCTCCGGCCGGCCATACCTGACCGTATCGGAGGCGCTCGAAAACGCCGTTTCGACTTCCATGCCGGCGGCGCAGGCCGCGCGATTCATAGAACCCTGGAGCGGGGATTACACCCCGTGGGCGGGACTGCCCGCGCAGGCCGGCGCGCTCACGGCGCTGGCCAGGACCCGGACCGGCCTCATGGAATATCTCAACGCCAGGCAAGGGGACTATAAGGCCGCTAGAGCCGCCTTCACCGAATATTTTTCCGTAGAATCCGGTCCCAAACTGCTCAGACTTTCCGATCCGGACCCGGAAGCGGCCGGGGAAACCGAAATTGAGATACAGGGAGCCCTGGGGAACGCCTACAGGCTGATGGACAAAGTCCCCCCGGGCTGGCTTTTTTCCGCTTTGTCGGACATGAAAGAGGAAGCGGAAAGCTCAGACAAGGTGACTGTCAGAAAAAGCTCCTTCGCATTCACACTGGAAAACAGCGTCCGCCAGGCCGTGCCGCCGGCCGCGGCGCCGGCTCCCGCCAAAGGGATGGATCCCTATAAGCTCTGGAAGCTGGCCAGGGTAGGGGCCGCGTGGACGGACGACGATATTGTTTTTTCTTTCGCCACGCTCGAACCGGAAGGGCCTCCCACAGGCGCGGCTCATTACGGAGCGCGCTTCGATCTTTACATGGACATAAACAGCCGCCCGAGGGCCGGATCGATCCGGCTTCTGGACGGACGCGCCGGCAGGGTCTTCCCAGATAATGCCTGGGAATATGCGCTGGAAGTGTCCCCTAATGCGGCGGCTCTCTACACCGCCACCGCCAAGGGGCCCCAGAAAACTGCGGTTTTTAAAACGGCCTTTGAGAACGGCTCGTTCACCGTGCGCGTGCCTCGGACCGCCCTGCGCGGCAATCCCGAACTGTGGAACTACGCGGCTTTCATGCTGTACACTGCGGATGACAGGACTTTCGCCGTCACCGACTTCCTCGCGGACGATTTTTCCAACGGTTATTATTATGCCGTCAGGCCGGGCAAAAAATAGCCGCCTGCCGGCCCCGACCCATTGCCCGTAAAAGTTCAGGGTCCGAACTCCAGGCCACGGGCGGAACGCAGGGCCGTAAATAACAAGGAGGGCCTTATGGCCGACAGGGATGAGATCGTAAATTTTATAAACGGCTATCTCGATCCGGAAAGGATCCAGGACGCCTCCCGGAACGGTTTGCAGGTGGAAGGCGGAAGCGAAGTTGAAAAAATCGCGTTCGGCGTTTCCGCCTCGCTCGAATTTTTTAAGCGCGCGGCGGAGTACGGCGCGGACATGGCGATAGTTCATCACGGTCTGCTCTGGGGCGGCACACCCCCCATAAAAGGCCCTTTCAGGGCCAAATTACAGATCCTGCTTGATAATAACATCTCACTGGCCGCCTGGCACCTGCCGCTTGATAAACACCGGACCGTGGGGAACAACGCCCGTATACTTAAATTGCTCGGAGCCTCGGGCCTGAAACCTTTCGGCGTCTCCGACGGAGAAACCATCGGCTTTAAAGGCGCGTTCAACAGGCCCAGGTCCGTCGCGGAAGTGATAAAAACGCTGCAAAACGAGCTTGCGGCGGAGATAACCGCTTTCAGCTTCGGAACGGAAAAAATAAGAACGCTTGGCGTAGTCAGCGGCGGGGCGCAGAAGATGTTCGACCAGGCCATAGCCGACGGGCTGGACCTTTATATCACCGGCGAAGTTTCGGAATTCGTTCAGGAAACGGCCAGGGAGAACCGAAGCAACTTCATCTCGGCCGGCCATTACAACACCGAAAAACCCGGCATCCTGGCGCTTCAAACCCTTATCCGTTCAAAATTCAAGGCCGAAACCGTATTCATAGACGTTCCGAACCCGGTCTGACCGGTCCGGCGGCCTGTTGAACCCGCATTAAGCATACCGTCCCCGGAGTTCAATTCTGGGGAGTAAAAGGACGATAAAGGACAACGCTAGGACGGCCAGGGCGTTCAGGGCTATTGAAAAGCCTATGGAGAACTTTTCGGCCAGAACGCCGTTGAGCATGAAGGTGAGCGGCAGCACGGCATAGGCCAGCGTGGTGAGCACCGCGAAGAAGCGGCCCTTCATTTCATCGGGCACCACGGATTGGAACAGCGTCAGCGCGACCGCGTTGCCGGCGCCAAGCGCCGCGCCGGCGGAGAAAAGCAGCGCGCAAATCCAGGTTTTGTCGGCGGTGAAATAAAGCCCTCCGAAAGAAAGGCCCACGGCCAGCAGGGAAGCAAAGAACCACGCATAGATATCCCCGTATGTTTTTTTAAAACTCAGTCCCACGGCCAGCGCGGCCGAACCCAGCGCGAAGAACGTTTCGAACACCGCCAGCCAGGTCACCGATTCGTTAAGCGTGAACTTGACTATCATGGGGATCAGGATCAGGATGGGCCCCACGAAAAAATTAAAGGCGGCAAAAGCGAGTATAAGCGCGCCCAGAGGTTTATTGTCGGAGATGTAGGCCAGCCCCTCGCGAAATTCCGCCATGAAGGAAGCCCCCCCCAGGGCCTCCGGCGCCAGCGAAGTTTTGACCGCCCACACGGCGCCGAAGGAGACCAGGTAAGAGACGGCGTTGAACAAGAAAGCCCCGGCCACTCCGGCCGCCGCCATCAGGATGCTTCCCAGGGCCGACCCGGCGACATTAGAGAGCTGCATCACGGAAGAATCGGCCGCGACGGCCTGGGGCATCTTCTCCGGGGAGGTGAGCCGCGCGATGGAGGCGGCCACGGCCGATTCAAAAAGCGGGCCGAAAGCGGAGATCAAAAAACAAAGGGAATAAAGCCGGAACAGCGAAAGCCGGCCGGTCCATAAAAGGCCCGACAGGAGCAGCGTCAGCGCCGCTCTGGCGCCGTCCGCGGCCAGCATCACTTTGCGTTTATCGGAACGGTCGGCCAGCGTGCCCAGCAGCGGACCGAAGACCACGACCGGAACGATATTTACCGCCATGATCAGGCCGAGGTGGAACCGGGAACTCTCTCCCGCCTTCGTGAGCACCCACCAGGCTATGGCTATGGAGAAGAATTTGTCCCCCACGGCCGAAACGATCCGCCCGGCGAACAACCGCCTGAAATCGGCAAAAAGGGCCAGCGGGTGGTTTTTCAGTTCGGCGAAGAAAGTCATCCTGTCCATATATCTTACCCTATTACCGGCCTGCGCATGTTTCTAAATACAGTATCGTCCCTGGGTCGCGAAAGCGCCTGAGAACATAGTCCCGGCGAAACGCGGCATTAGGCCCACCCGGATTTAGGCCTTTGCATACACGGCTGTCTATAAAAAAAATTTATGGAAACGGCAGGCCTGCAAGTTCGCGGGCGTGCCGAGGGCATGGGGCTGCCGGGCACGCTATCGTCCACACAGTGGCCGCGCTCCCGCTCGGGTTCGGCGCTTGCGTAAGCCTCACCCTGCGCGACGGCCCGTCAGCCCCACACCCCCGGCATCCCGCTCCAGTTATTCACCTGCCGCATACTCAATATTTAACATGACCCCACCCTGGAATTATGGTAAAGCATAATTAACCCGCCCGGTGGTTTCTGCAACCTCATAACAACAATACCGCTGTTGATGCTGTCCAGGGAATCCTTAAGCGATTGAAGCGTGTGGAACATAATTCATATAATTTTCGTGAAGCGGGACCGAGCTGTCTGCCGGAGGCTGCCATGGAAAGAACCCTGAAAATGACCAGCGTGAACGCGAATTGGGATGATTTTTATAAAAAAGATATCTCCGAAAAACTTCCTTTCTTTACCAAAGACGGCCGGCTTTACGACTGCCTTTTCGCACAGCAGCTGGACCGGGAACTGCTGACGCACCTTTTCAGGACCGCCGATTCGCTCCGTGAGATCACAAAAAACAAGGAGGGAATGGACCACGCGGGCGATCTGCTTTCACATACGCGCGCGATGCTCTATTTCGTCCAGCCCTCCACCAGGACCTTTCTTTCGTTCCTTAACGCCTGCCATATCCTCGGCGTAAAAACATCCGAGATCCGCGACACTACCACCTCCTCCGAAGTAAAGGGCGAAAGCCCGGAAGACACCGTCCGCACTTTTTCCAGCTATGTCGATCTGATAATCATGCGCCACCCCACCCCCGGTTTCGTGGAAAAGACCGCCTGGCTCATGAACCGCACCAACCGCCCGGTCCCCGTAATAAGCGGCGGTTCCGGCAAGGACCAGCATCCCACCCAGGCTCTGCTGGACTCCTACACGCTTTATCGCAGTTTTAAAGGCGGCATGGACAATAAAAAAATAGTGATGGTCGGCGACCTGAAACGCGGCAGGACGGTGCGTTCGCTCACCTACCTGATGAAGAACTATAAAAATATCTCGCTTGCCTTCGTTTCCCCCAAGCAGTTCCGCATGGAACCCGACATCCTGGAATTCCTGAAACGCCACAATATGCCTTTTGTCGAAACCGAGGACTTCAGATCGGTAATGGGCGAAGCCGACGCCATTTACATGACCCGCATCCAGGACGAACACGACAAGGCCGGCGAGTCCAAGGCGGTGGATTATTCGCCTTTTTATTTCAAATCCGAGCACCTGAAACTTATCAAAAAGTCCTGCGTTATCATGCATCCCCTGCCCCGCAGGCACGAGATCGAAGTTTCCGTGGACGCGGACCCGCGGGCCATTTTCTGGCGGCAGGAACGCAACGGCATGTGGGCCAGAGCCGCCTTAATGGCGTACATTTTCGGCGTGGACAAAAAAATTAAAAAATAATGAAAAATAAACATCTCGCAGGCATGGTCTCTATTTTAAAAAGGACCTATCCCAAAGCCTCCTGCTCGCTTGACCACAAGAACCCGTTCGAACTGCTGATAGCCACCATCCTTGCGGCACAATGCACGGATGAACGGGTGAACCTTGTTACGCCGGAACTTTTTAAAAAATACCCCGGCCCGCGCGAACTGGGACTTGCCCCCCTCAAAGAGCTTGAAGTCCTTATCCGCTCCACCGGCTTCTATCATTCCAAAGCGCTGGCCATAAAGGAAGCGTCAAAGGCCCTTGCCGACAACTTCGGCGGGAGAGTCCCCGCCGACATGGAAGACCTCCTTACACTGCGCGGCGTGGCCAGGAAAACCGCCAACGTCGTGCTCGGCAGCGCCTACGCAATAGCGGCGGGAGTGGTCGTCGACACCCATGTAAAACGCCTTGTTTTCAGAATGGGGTTCACCGAAGAAACCGACCCGGTTAAAATAGAGCGGGACCTGATGAAAGAGCTGGACAAAAAAGACTGGATCTGGTTCTCCCACGCCCTGGTGGCGCATGGGCGGAGCATCTGCTTCGCGCGCAAACCGCTTTGCGCCGCCTGTCCTCTTACAAAGGCATGCCCCAAAAGGGGCATACCTTTGTAATGTGTAAAGTAAATTTTTGCCGCAAAAATTTTTAAAAACTCGGCAAGGATCGACAGCCTATTTATGAAGACAAATCTCTTACTCGAGCTGGCGTTATCCGTATTCTTCTCGGGCGCCCTTAACGCCGGGCATTACATAAACCCGTCCGCGCAATCCGTATCGCAGATCCCTCCGCCCCCCGCGAACGGATCGAATGCCGACAAACTCGATCTGGCGGCGCTTCATGAATGGCAGGAGAAAAGGACTCCCGCGGAGTGTGAGCGCGCGAAATCGGAAACGAACGCCTCTTATGAAGAAGTGTTCGGGACCGTCTCCCCGTTCCCCAAGCCGATCCCCAAAAAGGCCGCGGCAATACTCGCCGGGATCAAAGCCGACACCGACGCCGCGGTCGTTGTGCTCAAGGACCACTACGCCAGGCGGCGCCCTTTCAAAAGGGACCCGTCGCTCCACCCCTGCATCGACCCGGCTCTGGGCAAGATAGGCGCTTTCGCCTATCCCAGCGGTCATACGACGATCACACGGGTGTTCGCGCTGCTCCTTTCCGAACTCGTTCCCGCGGAAAAAGAGATTTTTATGGCCAAGGCCGACGATGCCGCGCGCAACAGGATCGTGGCCGGGGTCCATCATCCTTCCGATATCGACGCCGGCAAGCGCCTGGCCGACGGCCTTTACGCCCAGTTTAAAAAAGTCCCCGCTTTTAAACAAGATATCGGCAGACTTCGCGCCCTGCTCTTAAAAAAATCCGCCGCGGCTCCGTGACGGCGCGAAAACAGTCTTCGATGATATTGAGTCTGAACGCCGCATTATTGTATCGTTAACGGAGCGTGCCGACGCCCGACCACTCTACCGGAGGATCTTATGACCAAGCCCCTTATAATCCCAGCCGTACTTGCAGCCAGCCTGCAGCTCTGCGCGGTCCTGACGGCCGCCCCGGCCGCCACCCTCACAATTTCCAGATCGGAGCTTGCGGATAAGATCCGCGGCGGCTGGGCGGGCAAGATGATAGGCGTCTCATACGGAAATCCGACGGAATTCAAATACAACGGCAGGATCAATGACGGGGAGATCCCGGCCTGGCTGCCCGCCCGGGTGGAGAACTCCATCCACCAGGATGATCTTTATGTCGGCATGACCATGTCCGAAACCATGGACCGCCTCGGGCTGGGCGCCACCGCCGAACAATTCGGAGAGGCTTTTAAGGCCAGCCAATACCATCTTTGGCACGCCAACGCCGGCGCCCGCCGCCTGCTCAACCTGGGCATTAAGGCCCCCTTGTCCGGCAGCCCCAAATACAATATCCATGCCAACGACATTGATTTCCAGATCGAGGCTGATTTTATAGGACTGATGTGTCCGGCTTTGCCGCGCGAAGCGAACAAATACAGCGCCCGCGTCGGGGGCGTTATGAACTGGGGGGACGGCCTGTACGGAGGCATGTTCCTGAACGGGATGTACGCGGCGGCCTATTTTGAAAATGATGTCCGCAAGGTCGTGGAAGCCGGCCTTGCCTCCATCCCCGCGCAAAGCGAATATGGGCGGCTTATCAGGGATGTATTGGACTGGAGCGCCCAAAACCCTCAGGACTGGAAGGCCGCCTGGCGGCTGATAGAAGACAAGTGGGACAAGCACACCTCCTGCCCGGACAGCGCCCTCAACTCGTTCAACATCGACGCCAAGATCAACGGCGCCTATATCGCCCTGGGCCTGCTTTATGGCGGCAAGGACATGGGCAAAACCGTGGAAATAGCCGCCCGCGCCGGACAAGATTCAGACTGCAATCCTTCCAGCGCCGCCGGCGTGCTGGGCGTGATGCTGGGATATAAGGGTATCCCTGATTTCTGGAAATCAGGGATACCCGCTCTGGCCGACACGAAGTTCGATTACACGCGGTCTTCTTTCAACGACATCAGCAAAGCGACCCTGGAGCGGTCCCTTAAGATCATACGGCTGGCCGGCGGCAAGGTAACCGGGGAGAAGATCGTCATTCCTATGCAGACGCCGAAGCCGCCCAAACTTGAGCAGTGGAACATGGGCGTCCCCAGCAGCCGGATCAGCTACAAAGACCCGGCCTGGAGCTGGACCGGCCCATGGAAAACTTTGACCTGGAAAGACTGGACCGAAGAGCATTCGTCTGAATTCACGGGCTATGCCGCCGCCGGCGCCGGAGCGGAAGCCGTTTTAACCTTTACCGGCAGCGCGGTCGCGATCCTGGGCGGATTGACGCAGTCCGGCGGCAGGGCCGATGTCTACCTCGACGAGAAGAAGGTCCGTGATGCCGACGCATACATTGTGGAAAGAACGCATGACAATGTATTATGGCACACCTACGGGCTTGCCCAGGGGCGGCACACTCTGCGGTTCGTCACCAGGAACGACGCCGATCCGCGGTCCAAAGGCAAAAACATAATCCTCCAGGAAGCCGTGATCTACAAAGCGGAATAAAATGTCGTAAAACGACATTTTGTCGTACCCGGCACGGGGTTTTATTCGTCCCAGTGCCGCGGATCATTTGGTTTTTCTCGGGGCGGACCTGACAGCGACCGCCGCGATCGTCATAAAAAGCGCTGTTGATTTTTCATATAACATCAGTATAGTCCGGATCACGGCAGTCCCGGCAGGGTCATTAGGCCCGCAATCAAGCGTTATTGGACCCCCCAAAACCAGGCCTTTCGGTCCAGCTGTTCCCACCGGATCGTGGGCCTAAAAACCGCGCGTTCATAGGACTTTCGGACTTGCGACGGCGGCCCTGCGCCTGTATCCTATAACCATGAAAACCCTTAGAATTTTGTCCGCGCTGTTTTGTTTATCCGCCCTTTCATCCTTCCCATACGCCACGGATTCAGCGGCCCTTGGCTTCGGAGTCGACACCGGCAATCTGGGAGTCGGCGGCGGCATGCCGACGGGCATTTTGCCGGTCGATGTGTCCCCTTCGGGGGACCTGGCCAACTTCTGGGACGAGCTCAGCGACGGAGGCATCGACGGACTTTGCAAAAACGCGCAGCTCGCCTTAAGCCAGAGCGCAAAGCTCCTTAACGCCTCACAGGGCGACCTCAGCTACGGCATCGTGATCAGCGGCTCGACCAAACGGACGCTCCGCCCTTTTGCCGATAAACGGCTCGCTTTAATAGACGAAGCCGGCCTGAAACTGGCCGGCAATATTAAAAAAGACCTGCTCACGCTTCCGAACCTGGGCCCCGTGACCGTGGTCCTTAACGCCGGGATCGAAGGGGTTTCCAGCGTCATGCGCCCACTGCCTGAAACCTCCAATTATTGTTCCGAATTGACGGAGCTTCTGAAGCTGTACGATTTTAAAACCGTTTTCCCTCTGAACGCCGGACGGATCACAAAAATGGTCCCGGGCGAGATCTGGAAACTGCCGCTGTATGCCCGTTACTCCATTTCCATCAATCCCGGCATGAGATACGCCCAACTGGTCGATGTGACCATAGGCGGGGGCGTTAACGGCGAGCGCAAACCCATGGTCAGCCTGTACCGCAAAGACGAGAACACCCTGCGCCTGCGGCTCAGGATCGAGCATGTGATCGTCAAATCCTTAAACGCCTCGGCCGCCTCCGTCGCCATACCGGCGAGCGATCTCGGCCTGGACAGCGGGACCAACTTCCTGACCCAGACCCTGGAGAAAACAGCGGCGGGAGAGATCAACAAATTCCTGGCGTTCAAGCTCGGCTTGAATTTTTCCCGCTCCACCGGCCAGAAACTCCTGCTCGAATTTACGCTGGACCCGAAGGATGCCGAACAGATGGAAAGCCTGGCGGAATTCCTGAAAGGGGATTTCGACATCCTGCGCAGGCTGATCTCCATGGGCCTCCAGTTCGACGCTTTGACGGGCGCGGATACGGCCGCCGACGGGGTCAAGGAACTGACGGATCTTTCCGGCCGCATAGGCTCAAAAATAGAACTTAACGGCACCTTCACCGGCTCCGACCACTATGACGGGACCGGCACTAACTTCAGCTTCAACATCCCCGTGGTACGCGCCCAATCGGAGAACTGGGGGCAGGCCACGCACCGCTACCAGTCCCTGGCCAACAACAACGCCGTTTACCATATCCAGCAGGCCAACCGGTCGCACAGCGGCGAGATGCTGCATATCCCCTTCGTGGGCCAGCTCATCAAGAAGCACAACTATAGGAAGGACCTCTTCGTGGCCAACCGTGAACGGGTCAACGGCAAAGTGTCCGATCCCCTCATGTTCTATCAGGAACAGCAGGGATTGATCCGCCACGGCGACCACCGGGCCCGCGAAGCGCTAGACTCCGTCAACAATGTGGTGAGATACGCCGGGATGCGCGGCAACGGCGTCAACTATGACAACTATTTCCCCGTGCGGGAATTTTTTCCGCCGAAACCTTCCACCGGCGCTACCGGCGGCGACGGGAATCCGCAGCTGCTGCCGGAAAAGGTATATCGGTCCGTAGTGCTCTCTTTCCAGCTCGCTTTTTCGGAAAAAGCCGTGCAGGACATCATCCTCTCCGCGCCGCAGCAGATCCTGAAGGCGTATATGAATGTAATGCGGGAAACTGAGCCGACCGTGATAGGCAAGGTCATGGACCTGTTCGCCGTAAGCGAGAGCGGGAAGGTGGGCTACGACTCAAAGGCCGTGCAGGCTCGCCTGCATGTGATCGATAACGCGGAGGATTCGACCAATCCCATGAACACGCTCCGGATCATGGCCCGAGCGGCCACCAGGTTCATAGAAAAACTTATCCGGGTCAGGGAAGAATCGGACTGGAACAAGCAGGCCGGGCTGTTATCGGCGGCGGCAAGCACGGGGGACCTGCAATTCGAGGATTTTTTAAAAGTGGTCATCCAGCTGGTGAATGTCGGGGATATTTCCTCGACAGTGACGATCCACACCGACAAAAAGATCATAGGCGAGGCCGATATCAACCAAAGTTACCAGCTGTTCAACCAGAAAAAAGGCAACGGTTTTGATTCCAAAGTAGCGGAAATACTTCAAATGCGCGACCGCTTTTTAAACCCGTCGGCATTGACCGATTAAGGAACAGCAATCCGCCGGCTAGGAGCCTGTCCGACATAAGGTTTTTAAGGCGAAATTGACGGTTTTGAGGCCGAACCGAAGTTGCGCGCAACAAAGGTGCAGGCAAAAAACGACAATTACAGCCAAAATTCCTTATGTCGGACAGGCTCCTAATGCCGGAAATGCCTCACGCCGGTCATGACCATGGCCAGCCCCAGTTTATCCGCGGCGGCTACGACCTCGGGATCCTTGATGGAACCGCCAGGCTGGATCACGGCCGTAACTCCTGTTTCCGCCGCGGACTCGACCGCGTCGGGGAAAGGGAAGAAGGCGTCGGAGGCTAGGACCAGTATTCCCGGTTTAGGATTGGTCTTCAGGAATTCCCCGAATTTATACTTCGCCATGTGGACCGCGTCCACCCTGGACATCTGGCCGGCGCCTATGCCCACGGTCTGAGCGCGGCCGGCCAGGACTATGGCGTTGGACCGCACATATTTCACCGCGGTCCAGGCGAACTTCAAAGCCTCTTCCTCTTCCCGGGAAGGTTTTTTCGCCGTGGGCACATCCCATTTATCTCCGAGCAGCAATTTGTCGTCCGAACTCACCAGCACCTCGTCGCCTACGGATTTAAAGACCAGGTTATCCTTGGGGAAATTCTCCCATTTCAGGAGCCGGAGATTGGTTTTTTTAGCTAGTATCTCCAGGGCGCCGGGAGCATAATCCGGGGCGCAGACGACTTCCACGAATTTTTTAGCGAGGAATTCCGCTATTTTAATGTCCAGGGTCCGGTTCACGGCCACTATGCCGCCGAAAGCCGACAGCGGGTCCGTGGCCCAGGCGCGCTGAAAGGCCTCAAGCGGGTCCTCCCCGGTACCGATGCCGCAGGGCGTGACATGCTTGAAGATGACGGCCGCAGGCTGTTCGAAGTCCTGCACCGCCTGCCAGGTGCCGTAGGCGTCAAGGATATTATTGTATGAGAGCGCCTTGCCCTGCAACTGGGAGAACGGCAGTTTTTTATTGTGCGAATAAAGCGCGCAGCTCTGATGCGGATTTTCCCCGTAGCGCAGTTCGTTTATCTTGTTCAGCCTGGACTCAAAAAGCTCGGAGAATTCCAGGGCGGTCCGCAGCATCGGGACCGCGCGGGGAGTCCCTTTTTCGCCAGCCAGTTCCCTAAAGATCCCCGTGTCATACAGGCCGGTATGCTCGAAAGCCCTTACCGCCAGCTCCTGCTTGAGCTCTCTAGGCAGGCGCCCGTCGTTCTCGGACATAGCTTTGATCACGCCCTGGTAATCCCTGGGGCCGGACACAACGGCGACATCCTTATAGTTCTTGGCCGCCGCGCGCAGAAGAGCCACCCCCCCGATATCTATGTTCTCAATAAGTTCTTCGGACCAGGGGGCGCTCTTTTTAGCCGTTTCCTCGAAAGGATACAGGTTCACGGCCACCAGGTCTATGGGCTCTATGCCGTACCTGAACGCGGCGGCCGCGTGCGCGGGATCGTTCCGCTTAAAAAGTATGCCGCCGTGCACCATAGGGTGCAGCGTCTTGACGCGGCCGTCCAGCATCTCAGGAAATCCCGTCAGAGTCTCCAGCGCGCGCACCGGTACTCCGGCCTCTTTCAACAGCTTATAGGTCCCCGAGGTCGACACGATCTCCACTCCGTGCTTAAACAGCTCTTCGGCGAAGTTCACGACCCCGGTCTTGTCGGAAACGGAAATAAGGGCCCGCCTCACCCGTCCGGGCTCCGCCGGCCCCGGTCCGGAGATCACCACACGGCCCCCCTCGATCTTAACTAATCCGCGGCAGAACAGGTCCGCGGCCTTGGGATACAGCATGTGTTCGGCGGCGCTCACGCGGGCCGCCAGGCTCGAAGGCGTATCATCGAAAAATACCGGCACGGCCTGCTGCATAACTATGGGGCCGCGGTCATATTCCTCATTCACCAAATGCACGGTCGCGCCGCTCAGGCGCGCGCCGGAAGCCAGAACGGCCTCGTGGACCTTCATTCCGTAGAATCCTTTTCCTCCGAAAGCCGGCAGGAGCGCCGGGTGCACATTAAGGATACGGTCCTTGAAAGCCCCGAGCATCTCGGGGCCCAGCTTAAGCATAAAGCCAGCCAGACAGACCAAGTCCGCTCCGTGCTGGAGGCACAGGTCCCGGAGACGGGAATCATACTCCTGCGCGGTCCGAAAATCTTCCGGACCCGCGACGATGGCGGGGATGGCCTCTTCACCCGCCCTTTTTAACGCTCCGGCGCCGGCCTTGCTTGAAATGACAAGGACTATCCGTCCGTCCAGGCTTTTCATCTTAACGGCGTCTATGAGCGCCTGAAGATTCGTGCCCGCGCCCGAAGCGAAAACGACGATCTTCTTCATATAGCTCCCTCAAGTCTCACTTTACCCTTGCCGGAAGTTATAACGCCTATCACCACGGCGTCCTCTAAATTTTTCAGCGCGGTCCTCACAGCCTCTTTCCGGACGACGGCTATCATGCCGATCCCCATATTGAAAGCTTCCCACATCTCTCTTTCAGGTATGGAACCGGCCTTCTGGACGGTCCGCATAAGGCGCGGGACCTCCCAGTTCTTGCTGTTCACTACGGCATCGGCGTTCTTAGGCAGGATCCGCTCAAGATTCCCGGAGATGCCCGAGCCGGTGATATGAGCCAGCCCCAGGATATCCCGGCCCTCTTTTTTGAGAGCCGCCCTCAGCTTTTTTATATCCTTGACATAGATCCGAGTGGGGACGAGCAGTTCCCGAGCGTATTTTTTCAAAAGGCCCCGGTCCTTAAGCGCGGCGCGGACCAGGGAATAACCGTTGGAGTGGAAACCGCTGGACCTAAGGCCTATCAGCGCGTCGCCCCGCTTTATTTTTGAGCCGTCGATCAGTTCCTTATTGCCGACTATGCCCACGGAAAAGCCGGCCAGGTCATACTCGCCCGGCCGGTAGAACCCGGGCATCTCCGCCGTCTCTCCTCCCAACAGCACCGACTCGCCCAGCCGGCAGCCTTCCATGATGCCGTCGATTATTTTTTTAGACAGTCCGAGGTCCAGTTTGCCGGTGGCGTAATAATCAAGGAAAATAGCCGGCCGCGCGCCGCAGCAGATCAGGTCGTTGACGCACATGGCCACAAGATCTATGCCTATGGTATCGTGCTTATTAAGGAGAAAAGCCAGCTTAAGCTTGGTGCCCACTCCGTCGGTGGAAGCCACTATGCTGTATTTGTTCCCGGATTCCGCCACCGGGAAAAGTCCGGCAAAACCGCCTATCGCCTTGGATTTTTTTTGCAGGAATTCGGTGAACTTGTCGGCAAGCTTTACATCCACGCCCGATCTCTTATAGGTGGTCATGTGATCTCCTGTTACCGTCCGGATGCCGATTAAATTTTACCATTTTGCCGCCGCGGCGCGGCTTTTCCGCGATGAAACTTTACGGTTTGTTCCCTTACCGGACCCGAATACCCATACCTGTACGGGACTTTTGCCCTTGTTTTCCGGAAATGTGCGAGTTACACTATTGCGGACGAATATACTGCTGCGGCATTAGTGGAGAGGTGTTATGAGCATCGGAACCGTATTTCGAGCGTTTACGCTGGGCCTCTTACTGGCTTTTGGCGCTGCGAATGCAGCCGCCGGTTTCCCGCCGTCTCCTGATCCGTCTATAATCGCCAATACCTCCGGGCAGGCGCCGTATTTTCAACTGATCCCAGTGGTCACCTTTGAGGACCTTTATGGAAAATATTACATCACTGTCCAGGCTACGGCAAGGTGGAATCGTACGGGCGAATTACGCAATGTGCTGGTCGAGGGACTTTATCCCAGTCCGCCGGCCGTAACGGAGATCGTTGTCAACGGCAAATATGTGAACATCGATTTAAGCGGAAGCATCATGGATATCGGCGCGGCAAGCGGCAAGGCGGCGCATAATTTCCTTTTTAACTTTCGCAAGTATGAGCACTTGATGGATTTTGAGCCCGGCGATGAAAAAGGCGCGGTGGAATATATAAGGGGCATTAACGCGGTGAACGACAAACTCGCCGAATGGCAAAGAACCGCCACGAAAGCGTCCACCGACAACGGGGCTCTGGAACTCCTACCGGTCACAAAAAGCGCGTTATCCGACAAGTTGCTGATCAGCGCGCCCCGCGTGGAAGGCGGCAAGGGTTATTTAACCGGCAGATCCCTGAATTTATACCAGCGGGTGATCGTGAATCTGGACCATGAGATGAGCGTGTCAAAGGGAGGGAGACTCACCTCCGGCCTGTACAGTCCCAAAGGCATCGACACCGATACGGCCTTGCAGCCATACCGCCCCCAGCAGGCCGCCAACGATTCGGCCTACGAACAATTAACCCAGGGCGCGTTCGGAGAGGCAGACACGGAGTCAGCGGCATTGGGAACAAATACGCGGGGAGCTATCCAAGCCAGAATTCCAGGCAAGTTCACCGCCGGGTCGAAGAGTACGGCTAAACCGCCGTTGCCGGAAGGCATTAACGATGCGGCCGCGGCCCCGGGCGGTCTTAAAAAAATGATGGCGGAGAACGCTCCCGAAATAGCCGGCGCGGTGATCTATACGGTCGGCGCATATGCCGTCTCAAAACAAATGGCCGCGCATTCGCGCGAAGGGCAGCCAGGCAAAGCGGTGGGCCTCGGGACCGGGTTTGTCGCCGCCATGTCGGCAAGCGCCCCTTTGTCGATGACCTGCGCTCCTTATGCGGCGGCCGGCGGCTGGCCCTATGCCGGGTGCCTCATGCTTGGCACAATAGGAATAAGCTCCACCGTGGAGGATCTATCCGGCAGGTTCGCGTTATGGTATCTGAAGAACGAAAAGAAATATCAACCGCCAATTCCTGAGAATGTGAAAGAGAACATCAAACACCCGATCGCAGCCGTTAAACGCATATTTCATCCGTAGAACGGAAGGGATTGCGCGCCCGGCTGCCGGATATCCATTAAAAGCTCCTCAAAGGAACGGCGCCTGCCTTCAAAGGAATTCCGTGGAGGGAAATCGTCTTTATATTCGGCGAGAAGCGGGGCTATGTGATAATCGATAAGATACTCATTCTCTGCCGAGGTCAGCTCAGGTCCGGCTATGATCCCAGCATGGTATTTTTTCTGATAAAGAGCGGTCGTTTCAGGATTGACTGTATGGCCGTAGATCCTGGCATTCCGGGGATGGATCTCTTTGAGCCCGCAAATATGGTAGACAGCGCCCTTAAGAAGGTCTTCAAAACTACATTTTCCCCCTCCTTCCGGCCAGGTAACCGCCCTTTTAACCTCGAAAACTAATTTATTCCCCCGGCGCAGCCTGCTCCGGAGATGCGGAAAACACATTTCCAGGGGAAGCTTATCATTGCCCCCCAGGCTGGAATCCCCGTCATAAACTATCAAGTGTCCGGTGATCTTCTTCCCCGCCCCGGTCCTGGCGAGGACATAGGTCACTCTTTGCGGCTCCATCATTTTCTTTTCAACGGCCACAAGCTTCCTGATAGCCCGGATCTGCTCCGCGGTACAATGTTTGTTAAAAGAATCCCAATATTTCGCTTCGGCGCGCTCAAGTTCTTTGGGAAGATCGGAAAAGTCCAGGCTGGACGGATTGTGAATTAATTCCACAACATGCCCGTTGTTGAACTCTACAGTCCGGATCGTGGTTTGTGTCATAAGAAGCCTCCGGTTCGATCCCAAGAAAATGTCGTAAAACGACATTTTATCGTACCCGACACGGGGTTTCATCCATCCCCGTATCGGAGTTGAGGGAGAAATTCCTTTCTCCCTCAATACTTGCGTAGGGGCCGTATCAGGGCCAATGGCCTACAGACGGCCAAACTCCCTCTTACCGCCGGGCAACCCAAGAATATTTTCAAGCCATTGCATTACCGCCGCCGTCTATATAGTATGGCGGCAACTGTCGGTTTTATCATGGGCCGAAAGACCTATAGCGCCCACGGATTTTGGGCGGGTCTTCCTTTTATAAACGCCTGATAAATTCATACAATTTAAACATAATGCGGTGGCACGACACGGCGGGACGACGGACAGGCTCCTGCCGTTTTCGGCCGAGCGGCAACGGCCTACGAGGAACGAGCCGCGAGCGGCGAGTTACCAGCCGCCGATCATTTTATGGCATGGAGACCCAATGGCACTTGTATTAAGCGAACTGAAGGATAAGATCGGCATTCTTACCCTGAATAATCCCGAAAGGCGCAACGCCCTCAGCCTTGAGCTGTGCGACGAATTAACCTCGGCCCTTCATGATCTCAGGGACCGCAAAGCGCCGGTAGTCGTCATACGGGCGCTGCGGGATTCAAAAGTCTGGTCGGCCGGGCATGATATCCGTCAGCTGCCGCAGGTCTGCCACGAGCCGCTGGCCTACGACAGTCCCATGGAAAAAGCCCTGCGCGCCATACAGGAATATCCGGGAGCTGTCATCGCCATGGTACAGGGAGGCGTATGGGGCGGGGCTTCGGACCTCATTATAACCTGCGACCTGGCCATAGGCGATGAAACCTCCACCTTCGCCATCACGCCGGTCAAGATAGGCCTTCCTTACAACGCCTCAGGCATAGTTCATTTCATCAACCGCGTGGGTTTGAATATCGCCAAAGAAATGTTCTTCACCGCCGAGCCGGTCAAGGCCGAACGCGCCTACCATTTCGGCATCCTTAACCACCTGGTTTCCTCGAAAGAGATCGAGCATTTCACCATGGAACTGGCCTCCTCTATAGCCGCCAATTCTCCGCTGGCCGTGGCTATCATCAAGGAACAGTTCAGATTGCTGGCCGGCGCCCACCCCATCACGGCGGACGCCTTCGAGCGGATCCAGGCCCTGCGACGGAAAGTTTACAACAGCCACGATTACGACGAAGGCATCAAGGCCTTTTTTGAAAAACGAAAACCCAATTTCAGAGGCGAATAATCCGGCGACATAATACCTATTAAATCCGAATTAAGTATTACGTCACCGGATTATAATCCGATGTCCTTACGGTAATGCATACCGGAGAAGGAAAGATTGGCTATCGCGGAGTAAGCTCTGTCGCGGGCTTCTTTTAGATCGGCGCCTTTGGCCGTTACGGCCAGGACACGGCCTCCGTCGGACAGGAATCGTCCGTTCTCTTTTTTAGTTCCGGAGTGGAATATAAGGACCCCGGGAGCCGCGGCATCGAGGCCGTTTATAGGCGCGCCCTTTTCAGGGCTCTCCGGATAACCTCTGGAGCTTAAGACCACGGTGACGCAGGTTTCTCCGGACACTTCTATCGTCCTGCCGCACAAATCCCCGTCCGCGCAGGCTTTTAAAAGGCCCAGCAGGTCCGTCTTTATCAACGACATTAAACATTGGGTTTCCGGATCGCCAAACCGCACATTGAACTCCAAAACCTTAGGTCCGTCCGGAGTCAGCATGATCCCGGCATATATAACCCCGCGGTACGGCGTTCCGTCTTGTTTCATGCCGTCAACGAAGCGCTGGAGAACATCTTTTTTTATTATCTCCATAGCCCCGGCGTCCAAAACGACCGGCGCCAGGGCGCCCATGCCGCCGGTATTGGGGCCCAGGTCGCCGTCCAGCAGCCGCTTATGGTCGCGGGAAACGGGCAGCATTAAAAATGTTTCACCATCCACAAGGGCCATCACGGAAGCTTCTTTTCCGGTCATAAATTCTTCCACGACAACCTTCGAGCCGGAAGCGCCGAAGATCTTTTTCTCCATAAGATCTTCTATCGCCGACAGGGCCTCCGCTTGCGAACCGCAGATGCGCACGCCTTTGCCCGCGGCCAGCCCGTCGGCCTTTATAACCAGCGGATATTTTTTATTTTTCCGGATTTTCTCTTTAGCGTCCGACGCCGCGGTAAAGATCTCAAACCCGGCCGTGGGCAGCCGGTGCCGAGCCATAAAATCCTTGGCGAATTGCTTTGAGGATTCCAATCTGGCTCCTTCACGGGAGGGGCCGAAAACCTTAAAACCTTTGCCCCTCAGAAAATCGCTCAGGCCGTTCGCAAGAGGTTCCTCGGGCCCGATGACGACAAGGTCTATGGCCGTCTTTACGGCGTAGGCGTATATGGCTTCGAAATCATTTTGGGGAATACCGGGGCATTGCGCAAGCTCCGAGATCGCCGCCGAGCCCGGAACGGCGTGGAGGGTTTTAAGGAGAGGACTGGCCCTCAGTTTCCAGGCCAGCGCGTGTTCCCTCCCCCCAGATCCTATAAGCAGGACATTCATTCGGATAACCCCATCCTTAAAAAGGAGCCTGCCTCCTTTTTAAGGGGTATTTGCCGGTGAAACAGCCGGAGCAGAACCGCCTGTCGGAATTGTTGCCGCAGGCCTTGATAAGGCTTTCCAGCGAAAGGTAATAAAGGCCGTCTGCGCCGATATACTCCCGGATCTTGTCGGTCGAAAGGTTATTGGCGATAAGCTCTTTTTTTGTCGGCGTGTCTATTCCGTAATAGCAGGGCGAAATGATGGCCGGGGAGGCTATGGCCATGTAAACTTTTTTTGCGCCGGCATTTTTCAGGCTGCCCACGATCTTGCGCGAGGTCGTGCCGCGCACCAGGGAATCGTCCACCAGAATTATGGACCGGCCTTTGATGACATCCCCGATCGGCGCCAGTTTAAGATGCGCGGTGAATTCGCGCATGACCTGGTCGGGCTGGATGAAAGACCGGCCCGTGTAATGGTTTCGCATGAACACCGTCTGGTACGGAAGCCCGGACTCCTGGGAAAACCCCAAGGCGTAGGCGGTTCCGGAGTCGGGGATCCCTGAAACGAAATCGGCCTTCACGCCCTTCATTTCGCGGGCGAGCATGGCGCCCACTTCGCGGCGAGCCAGCTGGACGGTCCTGCCGGCCACCACGGAATCCGGCCTGGCAAAATACACCTGTTCGAAGATACAGCGCGTAAAAGAAGCCGCCCTGGCGAACCGTCTGAAACGCGGCCGGCCTTTTTCAATAATGATCATCTCGCCGGGCTCTATTTCCCTTATAACCTTCCCCCCCACCACTTCTATGGCGCAGGTTTCGGACGACAGCAGATACGACCGCCCCAGCCTGCCCAGCACCAGCGGCCTGAAGCCGTTGGGATCGCGGGCGCCTATAACTTTGCCGGGGGCCATGAACAGGAACGAATAGGCCCCTTCGAGCCGGGGCAGGTTTTTGGCGATAGAGCTTTCCAGGTCTTTTCCACGGCGCCGGGCCATCAGATGAATGATGACCTCGCTGTCGGTGGTGGACTGGAAAATGGCTCCGGCCTTCTGAAGCCCGGAACGCAGCGCGGAGGCGTTGGTAAGGTTGCCGTTATGCGCCACGGCCAGAGGTCCCAAGCCCGTGTTGAAGAAAAGCGGCTGCGCGTTCTTAAGGTCGCTTGAGCCGGTGGTGGAATACCGTATATGGCCTATGGCGCTGCGGCCTTTCAAAGAAGCCAGCGCTTCTTTCGAGAAGATCTCGTTGACCAGACCCATCCCCCCGTGGCGCAGCAGGCGGCCGCCGTCGTCGGCCACTATCCCCGCGGACTCCTGGCCGCGGTGCTGCAAAGTAAAAAGGCCCACGAAAGCGAGCCGGGAAGCGTCCTTGTTATCGGTGATGCCGAATATTCCGCACATAGGCTGTTTCCTTTTGCATGAATTTTACCCGACATAGTCCACTGCGTTCTTGAAGAAGTGGTAGCCGACGGCCGCAGCTTCCCTGAGAACGGCGGGCCGGTCCGGATGCTGTACCGCGAAAAAATTCCTTTCGGGATGCGGCATCAGGCCCAGGCAGGCGCCGAGGCGCGTGGTTACGCCGGCGATGTCGTGCATGGAGCCGTTGGGATTCTCGGCGTAAGTCAGCGCATGCAGCTCGGCCTTCAGAAGGCCCGCCAGCGCTTTTTTATCTTCCATGATAAATTTGCCTTCCCCGTGCGCCATAGGCAGTTCTATTTCATCCGGCAGGCCCCTGGTGAAAATACAGGGGCTGCTCTTATTCACCTTCAGTTTTATCCATTTGGCCAGAAACTGGCCGCAGTCGTTGGTGTAAAGCGTGGAAAGCTGGATATTGCCCTTGTTTTCCGGCAGGAAACCCGTTTTCACGAGTATCTGGAAACCGTTGCAGATGCCTATGACCGGCCGGCCGTCTTTGATGAATTTTCCGAACTCCGAGGCCAGGCGCGCCAGCTTCACGGCAAAGATCTTTCCGGCCGAAATATCGTCCCCGTACGAAAACCCCCCCGGAAAAGCCATGATGTCGTAATCAAGAACTTTCTTTTTTCCGGCCAGCAGTTCGTTAAGGTGCACAAGCTCGGCCCGGGCTCCGACATAGGCGAAGGAGGTCCTGGTCTCAATGTCGCAGTTAGTGCCCGTTCCCCTTAAAATTATGGCTTTAGGTCGTTTCATAAAAACCGGTCCCGCTTAAAGCAGCTCTCTTTTCCAGCAGCGTTTAAGGGCCCGGAAGTCCTCCCTTATAAGCCGCTTTGCCCCGAGACGGAGCTCCAGCGCCGGGCCCGCGCCGACAAAACCGATCTTTTTAACCGGCAGACCCCTGACCAGCTTAAGGAACTCCCGTTCTTTTCCTTTAACGACCTCAAGCGCCAGCCGCGAAGGCGACTCGCCGAACAAAAGTTCCAGCTCCGACAGGCCGCGTTCCGAAGCGGCGCCGCCTAGGTCCAAGTCCGCCCCCAATTCGCCGGAGAACGCCATCTCCGCCAGGGTAACGGCCAGGCCGCCCTGCGAAACATCGTGCGCGGCGCGGACAAAACCGTTCTTGACGGCTTTCAACACCGCTCCGTAAAGCCTTACGGCGGCTTTTATTTCCACCGGGCTCAGGTAATTATTGCCGGACTCGTACAGTTCGCCGTAGACGGAGCCCCCCAGGCCTTTTCTATTGACGCCGGCAAGGTAAACGGGATCCCCGGCTTCTTTGAAATTAATGGTGATCGCCTTGCGGACATCTTCCACCGGAGCCACGGCCGAGATAAGCAGGGAAAGAGGTATAGGGTAATCCCTGCCCGCCGCGTCCTTCGACTGATTGTAAAAGCTGTCTTTGCCGGAAATAAAAGGAGCGCCGTAACCGACGGCGGCGTCATGGCAGCCTTCCGCGGCCAGCGTCAGGGCGCCCATCACCTTCGGGTCGCGCGGACTGGCCACGCAGAAATTATCCAGCAAGGCCGTCCTTGAAACCTCGGCTCCGGAGCACAACAAATTCCGCACAGCCTCGTCCACGGAATATAAAGCCATCTGATACGGGTCCAGCCTGCCGGCGGCGGGATTGAAGCCGTGCGTCACGGCGAAACCGGAGAAGTCCTTGAGATCGCCGGTCGCGCTATGCGGCCAGATGACCGTGGCGTCGCCGGGCCCGTCTCCGGACCTGCCCTGCAGCGGTTTTATGACGGTGCCGCCCTGCACTTCATGGTCGTACTGCGTGATGACGGAGTGCCTTGAGCAGATATTGGGGTGGGCCAGCAGCCGCTTCAGCACCAAGGCATGGCTTTTGCCCGGGGCCCTGGGCGGCCTGTTGGAAATTCCGGGAGGGACATACGACGCTTTTTTTTCAAAATTAGGCACGCCTTCGTGCAGAAAATCCATGGACAGGTCCACCACCGCCTCGTTGTTAAAGGTGACCAGCAGCCGGCCGTCGGAGGTAAATTCGCCCAGAACGCAATATTCGCAGTTCTCGGAATTAAGGAGATCTTCCAGGGCCGGGAGCTTTTCAGGCGGAACGGCCAGGATCATCCTTTCCTGGGATTCGGAGACCCAGATCTCCCAGGGCTCTATGCGCGTGTCCTTTAAGCCGGCGTTCTCAAGGCGCACATGCGCGCCGGTTTCGCAGCCCAGTTCGCCGATGGCCGAAGAGAAGCCTCCGGCGCCGCAATCGGTCAGGGCGTCGTAAAGGCCCAGGTCGCGCGCGCGCATCAGGACATCCAGGACCTTTTTTTCGTTTATCGCATGGCCTATCTGCACGGCGGAGGCGGTGGTCTCCTCTTCTATGCTGGCCGAGGAAAAAGTGGCGCCGTGGATGCCGTCGCGGCCGGTGCGCCCGCCGATGGAAACGATAAGGTCCCCCGGGCGGACCTTTTTCTCTATCTTATCCGCGGGGATAAGCCCGACGCAGCCGACATAGACCAGCGGGTTTAGAAGATAGCCCTCGTCGAAATAAATGCCGCCTGAAGCCGTGGGGATGCCCATGCGGTTGCCGTAATCGCGCACGCCGTCCACCACGCCGCGGAACACGCGCTCCGCGCCCAGGGCGTTCTTGGGCAGCCTGGCTTTGGAATCCAGCCGGCCGAAGCAGAAATTGTCGGTGTTCAGGACCGGCTTGGCGCCCAGGCCCACGCCCAGGATGTCGCGGATGACGCCGCCGACCCCGGTCTCGGCCCCGCCGTAAGGCTCCACGGCGCACGGATGGTTATGGGTCTCGGCCTTGAAAGCCAGGCCCCATTTTTTATCCCTGCCGAACTCCACGATGCCGGCATTATCCTTAAAGACCGACAGGCACCACGGCCTGTTCAGCCTCCTGGTGGCTTTTACTATGGTCTCTTTAAAAAGGTTCTTATATTTTTTGACTTTCCCGCCGGAACTGAACCTGACCGGGCCGGAAAAAGTTTTATGTTTGCAGTGCTCCGACCAGGTCTGGGCTATGGATTCCAGTTCGCCGCGGACGGGCTCGCGCCGGATCTTTTTGAAATGCGCCTGCGCCTGACGCAGCTCCGCCGCGTTAAGCGACCAGCCGTAGGCCTTATCAAGGGCGGCCAGGCCGGCGCCGTCCAGCGCGGTGAATTTTTTAAGCAGTTCTTCGCAGTTTTCCATCAGATCTTCTTTATCCCGAAAACATTCACGGTTTCGTTGACCAGGGTTTTGGCGACCGCGGCCCGGAGTTTTTTTTCTTCGGTACGGAAGGCGTAATAGGCGCGGCCGAAGCGCACGGCGGCGGGAGACCGGCCGAGCAGATCGTGGATCGCCTCCTTCACCGACTCGCCGACGACATCGGTGGCGGAATTTTTAAGCCAAACCTCCACCCGGTAAAGGCCTTTAAGGCCCGGGCGGTTTGAAAGGGTATACGATTCGGTTATTTTGTCGGCCAGGAGTTCCGCGCCCAGTCGTTCAAAATCCTTCCCGGGCCAGGTGGCCTCCACCTTATAAAGCCGGGAAAGTTTTACCCCGCCGAGCTTCAAGCCGGCGGCGCGCAGCCGGGCCAGAAGGGCCGCTTCTTCGCTCGCCGCATACTTTCCTTTGGTCCAGACTTCAATGATCATAGGCCGGTAAGTTTATGCAGGGCTTCCAGATACTTTGAGACGGTGGCTTCGACCACGGCGGCGGGCAGCGGCGGGGCCGGCGGGACCTTGTCCCAGCCGGACCGCTCCAGCCAGTTCCGCACGAATTGCTTATCGTAGCTGTCCGGGCTCCGGCCCGGTTCATAAGCCGCGGCGTCCCAGAACCTTGAGGAATCCGGCGTGAGCGCCTCGTCTATAAGGAGAAGTTCCCCGTTAAGCGTGCCGAACTCGAATTTGGTGTCCGCGAGCAAAATACCCCTGCGCGCGCTGTACTCCGCGGCAAACCCGTACAGGGCCAGGCTTTTAGCCCGTATTTCTTGCGCAAGACCGGCCCCGAGCGCCGCGGACATCTCCTCGAACGAAACATTTTCGTCGTGGCCCCGGTCGGCCTTGCTGGTCGGGGTGAAGACCGGCTCCGGCAGTTTTTGCGCTTCCTTCAGGCCCGCCGGCAGCTTTATGCCGCAAATGCCGCCGGTTTTCAGGTATTCTTTCCAGCCCGAACCCGCCAGATAACCGCGCACGATACATTCAAAATCCACGCGCTTCGTCCTGCGGACCAGCATGGCGCGGCCTTTTAAATATTTTTCATCCGGTTCCAAGCCCGGCAGATATTTTTTTATCTCTTCAAGATCGGCGGAAACCACATGGTTCTTTATGATGTGGGCGGTGCGCTCGAACCAGAAAAGGCTGAGTTTGTTAAGGATCTCGCCCTTGCCGGGGATCGCGGTCGGGAGGACGCAGTCAAAAGCGGACAGCCTGTCGGAGGAAACGATAAGGAGATATTGTTCCCCGGCCTCGTAAAGGTCCCGGACTTTGCCCTGGTGTATCAATTTCAGATCAATTCCCCCTTATCAGAGAATACCCCAGGAACGCGGCGCACAACAACCAGCCGGTCTGGACATATTGGAACACTTTCGCCAGCACTTTGAAATTGCTCCAGCTTTTATCCCCCACCATGATAAGCTCCAGTTCGGGATACCTGGCGAACAGCAGTTTTGTGGTCCGGTGTTCGTTGGAATAAAGCTTGGCGAGGAGCATGTTGACGAAGAAAACCATCGCCGCCGCGCCGAAGAACGGGACGGTCCCGTTCAAACAATCCTTCCTGATCGCCAGCATACAGCCCGCGGCGGTAAAATTCAGGGCGATGCCCAGCAGCACCAGCTGGTCCTGAAAACGGCTTATGCGGCGCAGATAACTGTCGGCCAGGGTTACGGCGAATTTTCTGCTTTTTTCGTCCTTTTCCAGGACCCTTTTTACAAGTTCGATGAGTATGTCGATCATAATTTAGAGCCCTTCCGTCTTATCTCCGCCGCGGTAAAAAGGAGCCAAGCTCCTTTTTATTCCCACTCTATGGTGGCCGGGGGCTTGGAGGTAATGTCGTAAACTATCCTGTTCACGCCCTTAACCTCGCTTACGATCCGGGCGGAGATGCGGCGCATCAATTCATAGGGCAGCTGGGACCAGTCGGCCGTCATGCCGTCCACGGAACTCACGCAGCGCACGGCTATGACATTCTCGTACGAGCGCTCATCGCCCATGACTCCCACGGTCCTTATGGGGAGCAGCACGCAGAAAGCCTGCCAGATCTTCGAATACCAGCCGAACGATCGTATTTCCTGGCGCATTATAAGATCGGCCCGGCCCAGAACGGCCAGCCGCTCGCCGGTCACCTCGCCCAGCACCCGGATGGCCAGGCCCGGACCCGGGAAAGGGTGCTGCATCAGGATCTCCTCGGGGATCTTCAGGCCCCGTCCCAGCTCGCGCACTTCATCCTTAAAAAGGAAACGCAGCGGTTCCACCAGTTCAAGTCCCATTTTAGCGGGCAGGCCGCCGACATTATGGTGGCTCTTGATCACGGCGGACGGGCCTTTCACGGAGACGGACTCGATCACATCGGGATAAAGCGTGCCCTGCGCCAGGAACCTTGCGCCTTTTATTTTTTCAGCCTCCCGTTCAAAAACCTCGATGAACGCATGGCCTATTATTTTTCTTTTCTTTTCAGGCGACGCCACGCCTTTCAACCGGCCCAGAAAAAGCTTGGAAGCGTCCACTATTTTAAGGTTGAACCGGAACTTTTTAAGAAAAACTTCCTTCATCCTTTCCCGGTCGCCGACGCGCAGCAGTCCGGTGTCCACGAAAACGCAGCGAAGCTGCCCGCCGACGGCGCGGTGGGCCAGGACGGCCGCCACGGAAGAATCCACCCCGCCCGACAGAGCGCAGATCACGGTTCCTTTCCCCACCTGGTTCTTTATGCCGGCCACGGCGCCTTCCAGGAACGACGCGGGGGTCCAGCGCTCTTTATAACCGGCTATACGGCGCGCGAAATTTTCCAGGATCCTTCCGCCGTGGCCTGTGTGATGGACTTCCGGGTGGAACTGAACCGAATACAGGCCCCGTTCCGGACATTCCATGGCGGCGACCGGCACATCCGGGGTTCCGGCCGTCACCCTGAAGCCATGCGGCGCGGCCTTGACCTCGTCGCCGTGGCTCATCCATACCTGAAGGTCCTTCGGCACGCCGCCGAACAGGACGGACCGGCCGCGGACCCTCAGCCTGGAGCATCCGTATTCGCGCCTGGAAGCCTTATGGACCCTGGCGCCCATCCCGCGCGCTATAAGCTGCATGCCGTAGCAGATGCCCAGCACGGGAATGCCGAGGCTGAGAACGGCCGGGTCGGGGACGGGAGCGTCCTTGTCGTAGACGCTGGAGGGGCCTCCGGAAAGGATTATGCCTTTAGGAGCGCGGCTCAGGATCTCCTCCACGGGGGTCCTGAAGGGCAGGATCTCGCAATAGACGCGCAAACTGCGCAGACGCCTGGCGATAAGCTGCGTATACTGGCTGCCGAAATCAAGGATAAGTATCTGGTCCATGAAAGTTTCCCGCGGCGCGGCGTTCAATTCTTCCTCCGCTCATCTTACGGCGGCGGGAACCGGCCCGGATCGCTATTTGGTCTTCCCCATGCCGACCACCTGGGCCCTTTGCAGGAGCTTGCCTTCGCTTTTGATGGAAGGGGCGATTATGATCTGGGCCAGCTGCATCTCCCGGATGTTATGACAACCCAAAGCCCCCATGGAAGTCCTGAGCGCTCCGACCAGGTTCTGGCTGCCGTCATCCACGCGCGCCGGGCCGAAAAGTATTTCCTCTATGGAGCCGGTGACGCCCACATGGACGCGGGTGCCGCGCGGAAGATTGGCGTGCGGGGTGGCCATGCCCCAGTGATAGCCCTTGCCGGGGGCCTCGGAAGCTTTGGCGAAAGGGGAGCCGATCATCACGGCGTCGGCGCCGGAAGCGATGGATTTGCAGACATCCCCTCCGTTATGCATCCCGCCGTCGGTGATGATGGGCACATATCTGCCCGTCTTTTTATAATGGAAATCCCTGGCCGCCGCGCAATCCACGGTGGCGGTCACCTGCGGCACGCCGAGGCCTATGACGCCGCGGGTGGTGCACGCCGCGCCGGGGCCGACCCCGACCAGAAGCCCGGCCACGCCCGTATCGATCAGCTCAAGCGCCACGCGGTAGGTGACGCAGTTGCCGGCCACGACGGGGATCTTCATGCTTTTCACGAACTTGGCGATATCCAGCGTTTTCTGCCGCGTCGATTCGAACTTGATGGTGATCACGGTGGCCTGCACCACGAAAATGTCCGCGCCGGCCTCCTTCGCTATCGGGCCGAACTCGCCGGCGTTCTGCGGGATACAGGACACGGCGCAGGGCACTTTGGCTTTTTTTATTTCTTCCACCCGGCGGGCGATGAGTTTGAGCTTGACCGGTTCTTTGTAGATCTTCTGGAAGACTTCGGTGGTTTTGCCTGGTTCGCAGTTGACTATCATGTCCACGGCTTCTTCCGGATCCTCGTAGCGGGTGTTTATGCCGTCGAGATTGAGCACGGCCAGCCCGCCCAGTTTGTTCATGGCCGAGGCGAACCGGGTATTGACCACGCCGTCCATGGCGGAGGCCAGGAACGGCATTTTGAATTTGATATCGCCTATGTTGAAAGAGATGTCGGTATCGTCGGGATCGACCCCGATATTGCCTGGGACAAGCGCGACCTCGTCAAAACCATAAGTTTGTCTTGCTTCTCTGTTACGGCCTATAAAGTAGGACATTGGCTGCCTCCGGGTTCGGTCCGTCCGCGCGGCGGAGGACCGGATTTATGTTAAAGGTGAGTTTTTTTAAAGAGCGGCGCGACCACGACCATAGGAGTCTGTCCCACATAAGGAATTTTGGCTAAAAACCTTATGCCGGACAGGCTCCTAAAAGATTCTAACAAATTATTTTATTAAAACAAATTTATCCCTGAAACTCTCCGTAAAAGCGTCGAGAGAGGCCTTTTCAAGGACCGCCGCGCGCGCGGCCTTCGAAAGCAGGCGGGAGGCCGCGGGCCCCAGGGAAAGCGCCCGCTTGAGCTGGCGCGAAAGTTCCTGGACCGTCAGGCTTTCGTAAAAAAATCCGGTCTCGCCGTCCTTTATAAACCGTTCCAGGTACGGGGTCCTTCTGATAACGACCGGACGGCCGCATGCCATGGCGATAAAAGCGATGGTGTTCCCGGCGGCGCCGTTAATGTGTCCGTCGGTCACGGGTATGGCGACCGCCCCGGCTTCCCGCACCGCGGCCCTAAGGCGGGGCAGGTTTTCGGCCAGCGGGGCCGCCAGAACGGGCGTCCCCGGCGCGGCCTCGAACGGAGGGAGCGCCGTATCCGTGAAGATGGTGAGCGCGGCGCCGGCCCGCCCCGCCGCCCGCGCCAGTTTCAAGAAATCCCTGCCGGCGGACCCGGCGGAAAAAACTCCGTCGCCGGGCGCGGCCGGAGCGGGACTGTAATAAAGGCAGTCTACGGCATAGCCGCGTTTAAGCATCCGGCCCGCCTTGAGCCCCAGCCCGGCCCACAGCGCGGGATCGTCGAATTCAAGTATAAAAGCGCGGTCCATAACGCTCAAAAGGCCGAGTTTTCTGATTATATCCGCGGTGGGGTTATGCCCCGGCATCGGAAGCAGATGATTGGCTATGAATATTTTTTCGGCGCAGGGAAGTTCCCCGAGCAAACGCAAAAAGGGCGCCGCGCAGGTTTTCCGTTTGGGAAAATCCAGCGCCGCCAGCAGATCGTAGGAACCGCGCAGTTCGCGCTTAAGGTCCGCCGGAGCCGTATATCGGACGCGGCGGCCTCCGGGCGGAGGCGATTTTTTTATGAAAGGGTACGCGAACTGGAAATCATGGACTATGTCCAGGCTTATGCCGGGACGGCCCTTGAAAGCCCGGATAAAAGCCTGCTCAAAGTGTAAATTTTCCGGACAGTCGCAAAAATTCGCCAAAAGCACGCTTTTCATCGGTGCTTCAACACTAGCAAAAGAAAACCGCGTATGACAACTTATCGAGGCTCAGGTCCCGCTTCCCGCCGCTATTTCACCCCATACAGGAAAGTGACGAATTCATGCCAACCGGTGGCTTTGTCGAAGGCCAGATCGGTGTATGGAGTTTCAAAAATGTTCTCAAGCCTGCTCTGGTTGGCTATAGATTCCACAGGCGGGAGATAAACCGAGATCCCTCCGCTTTCCGACAGCTCGCGACCCACGCGGTTCTTGAACAAAGCCGTATTGTTTATGACCAGTTCCTTCGCTATGAATTCCTGAAGCTCCGCGGATTGGGCCTTAAGCATCTCGACCCCGGTCCGGCCCTCTATCCAGTTGGCGCTCTCCCGACCGTGGAGTATAAGGCCCAGGTATCCGCCGTAAGGCGGCTCATATTTTGCCAGGTTTTCGCTCACCAGGCGCGCGAACTGGGACAGGTCGCCGTAAAAAGAGGAGGTCATTTCAGGGTCCGCCCACTTGCCGCAGACATCGTAACGGATTACGCCGTCCCTGGCGGCCTTAAGAGCGCCCAGATCCGCCGTTTCCCTGGCAAGCCTGGCGAACCTGGAGATCCGCTCCGCCAGGTCGTCCAATTTGGAGGTCCGGATGGCCGAAAGCTGGGAATACCTGCCGGCCTCTTCGTAAAATGCCCGGAACGCTTCCACCATGACGGAGCCGGCTTCCTCCGCGCCCATCCTTGGATGCCGCGTCAGGGCCTCGAAGAAGAGCTTGTAGGGCAGGCCGTAGGCGGGAAGGGCGTCTTCCGACGCCACCATCACCTCGGCCAGCTCCCCGACCTCGAACGCCACCTCCGGCATCTGCATCAGACAGGCGTCAAAAGCCAGCACATCGATCTTTCCGGCTTCCTGAAGTAAAAAACCCAATTGGGGCGTCCGGACATAATTTCCGGTCTCGGCGTCCAAAGAAACGCCCCTCCGTTTGGTCCAGGGGTCCAAAAAGCCGAGCCCGTGGTTCCAGATCACGAACATATAATGCCTGGCCGGAAAATTCACCTTAGCCCACTTGACGAAATCCGCAGCCTGTTTATAATCTCCCTGGTCGACCGCCTCCGCGCTCATCAGCACTGGCGAGGAGACCTTGCGCGGATCGGCGTCCTTTTCTATAAGATAGCGCCGCTCCCCGGCCCAATCGTCGCCGCCGCCGTCCGAACCGTCCCGGACCTTCATACGGCCCATTTCAACCACGACATTAACATCCTTGGTCGAGCCGACCTTCTCCATTTCGTTCACGCTGTAAAGCCCCGCCTGCTCAAGATCGTTCTTGCAGTTGACGAATACCATGACCGTCCACTCTTTGACCGGCAGGGGTTTTACGGCTTTTACGGTTTTCCACCCGGCTTTAACGGCGGCCCGGCCCTGCAAAGTGGCGGGAACCGGGAGATACGAGTTAAACTCCGGATCGAACACTGAGATCCCCGGATAGGTACCGGAGTAAGCGCCGGATTCAGCGAGGACCAGGCCCGGAAAGAGGAAAAAGATCGCGGCAAGAAACGGACTTAAAAAATGTTTCACGAGGTCTCCTTATATATCGCTGCCGTCTGCAATAGTATATCAGCCGGTTTAGATATGACAACCCCTAAAAGGCCCAATCCCGGAGGGCCGAAGTACCCATAAAATGTCGTAAAACGACATTTGATCGTATCCGACACCGGGATTTATCCGTCCCGGTGTTTGAGTTTAAGGCGGAAAACCGGTTTCGGCGCGGGGATATATAATATAATACGGATAATATGGCAAAAAACCTTTGCGCGCTCGCGGCGCTTCTCTGGCTGCCCGCAACGGGCCACGCGGCGTGGTGGGTGGAAAACAACTACGCCTTCGGCTCGGACAGATTCCAGAAGGAGTCCCTTACCTTTTCCGCAAAACTCTCTCCACGGGTGATGAGCGGCGTCAATGCGTCGTTCTACAAGGACGGCGGCCCCTACCGCGACAAAGTTTACTCGCTCCGCCTGCCGTTGATGTATTCCCCAGGCAGCACCGTCCTCTCCGTCACCCCTTTTCTTTATCCGGCCTCATCCGCTATCCGGTCCGGCGCGCGCGGCGCCAAAGCGTACGCCCTGATCCCGCTGGACGAGGACGCCGATGAAAGCTATGTCCACCTGACCCTCTCCGGCGCGGCGGCGCGGCAGGACACCCTGCTGAACCTTAAGACCGGCCCGGAGAGAACTACCTTCTCCGAAACCGCTTTTGAAGCGCAGGTGGAAAAAAGTTTTTATAACCAGTTCTTTTTTCTGGCTTCGGCCGCCGGATTCGCAAAAACCCGGAAAGCGCGCAACGGCAATCTCATCGATCCGGTCCTGGACCAGGGCGACCTGGCCTCTCTTGGGACTATCCGGCAGGTGAACCTCCTGCCGGAATGGACGGCCGTCGTCCAGTTCGCCAGGAACATGGCGCCCGACTTCGACAGTTATCTTTACGCCGGAGCCGCCCGGATCTCGTTCAGGGGCGCGCAGGACGCGAACTCGTTCCTGGGCGGCCTGAAAATGAAACTGAACGACAAATCCATGCTGGACTTTGCCTATAATTTTTATAAAATGAATAGCGAAGCCGGCAGGAATTATTATAAACTCTCAATTCAGGTATTTTTTTAAACGGGAAGGCGCGGCGCACATATGATAATGCAGTCACAGGAAAGTCTTGAGATGCTGGTGATGGTTTCCCGGCTTCTGTCCTCAAAGCTGGACATCTCCGAGCTTTTGCTGACCATCATGCGCCTGGCTTCCCGCGTGGTGGGAGCCGAGAGGGCCTCCCTGTATCTGCTGGACGAAAAAACCCAGGAGCTTTATTTTGATGTGGCCCTCGGCCTCCCCGAAGATGTGCAGAAAATGCGCTTTAAGATAGGGGAAGGCATAGCGGGCACCTGCGCCAAGGAGGGCCGTTCCCTCATCATCAATGATGTGGCCAGCGACCCGCGCCACACCCAGAGAGTGGATAACAAGAGCGGCTTCGTCACCCGCGCGCTCCTGACCTGCCCGATGATCATCAAAGGCAAGGTGATCGGCGTCGTCCAGGCCATCAACAAGTCGGACGGCGATTTTGTGGAGACCGACAAGAACAATTTCGAGGCGTTCGCCTCCCAGGCGGCCATAGCCATAGAAAATTCGCGGCTTTTTTCCTCGGTGAAGGAGGAGAAACGCAAACTTGAGGTGGTTTTTAAACGCATCAAGGAAGGCGCGATCCTTACCAATCCGGAAGGCGAAATAATCATCCTCAATAATTCCGCCAAGCTCTACCTCGAATACGAAAAATACAAGTTCGCCACTATAAGGCAGGCCATGGAGAACTTTTCCGTCAAGCCGCCTTTCTCCGAAGTGGAGGGCTCCGAAGCCACCACCACGCGATTCGAGGTCATGCGCGAGAAACCCAAAAAGTTCTATCTCGACGGTTCCGCCATAAAACTTTTTAAAGAGGACCGGGAAGGGAATTCCGTGCCCGAAGGCCGGCTCTGGATCCTGGCCGATGTCACGACCCAGAAGCTCGAAGAGTGCATGGCCAGGAATTTTCTGTCGCTGATCTCGCACAAATTCAAAACGCCGCTTGCCTCCATTAACGGCTATGCGCAGATCCTCAACGAGGACGCCGTAGCCAAGGACCTGCCGGACCTGATAAAAAAATCGGCCGCGACCATCATGAGCCAGGGGACCAAGCTCACGAACCTGGTGGAAAGCCTGCTTGATTTCGTCACCATAGACAGCCTGGACGAATCCGGGATAAAGAAGACCGAATTCGACATCACGGAAACTTTTAAAGACACGATAGAACTGATGAAGGTCAGGTTCAGGGAAACGCCCGGCTTGACCTTTAAAATGACCGTGCCGGAACCTATAATGATCAACGCGGACAAGAGCCTGGTCAGGAACGCGCTGAAGGACCTCATCGACAACGCGGTCAAATTCAACCAGGGCAAGGACAAGCTTGTCATCCTGTCGGCGCAGGCCAAGGACGGCCACGCCCTGCTTTCGGTGGGAGACAACGGCCCGGGCATTCCCGGCGAAGAGCTCTCCAATATCTTCAACAAATTTTATCAGGTGGAAGCCAGTTTCACCGGCCAGGTGGAAGGGTGGGGCCTAGGATTGGCGCTGGTAAAAAAAGTGGCCGAAGTGCACCGCGGGAGCGTATACGCCAAATCGCAGCTCCAGAAAGGCTCGGCCTTCACCCTCGTCCTCCCGCTTTAATAAAATATCGTAAAACGGCATTGTATCGTACCCGGCACGGGATTTTAGCCGTTCCCCGTGCAGGAGTTGAAAAAACAGCCGGCTTGTAAGCCGGCTGTTTTTACGCCCTGCCGCCGCGGAAGTTATTCTCTGGGCGCCGAGGTCCTGCAGCCGTGGAACGGCATGCCGGGAGAAACCATGCCGTGCGGATTGGAGCGGGTAAAGTAGTAGCCGTCCTTGCAGCGGTAAGTACAGAAATAATCGGAATCCGTCTCAAGCACGCAAACCTCCCTGTCGGCTTGCGCCGCTTTGGAAAGCGGACCCTGGGGAGTCAACTCGAACGAACTGAGCGCCAGGCGGACCGAATATTTGTAAGCCGGCGAGAGCTGCTTCAAGGTCAGGCTGGTGCCCCGCAAACAAACTTCAAAAACTTCCTTTTGACCGGGCTGGAGCGTCCTGGGGGCCGTTATAACCACCTTAACGGCTTCTTCATAGTCCTTATAATAGGGATGGCAAACCTGGTACAACGGCGGGCCGTAATTTTCACAATCCTGTCCGGATTCCCTGCTGTGAAGAGGCGTTTCGGGAGAGGTCAACGGGTCGTCGGCCCTAAATGAGATCTTTTTACAATCGCGGGAAAGATCCGTGATCGTGTGATATCGGGCCTCGGGAAGCTTAAGCTCTGAAACGACCGCGTTCTCAATGGCGCTTTTAACATCGACCCCCTGGTCGAAATTCACAACGGCCCTCGCGGCCGGAACAAAACCGAAACAAACCAGCATAATAACGATTTTTTTACGCATTATTACCGCCTCCATATCCCTGCACCCGCATAATTGAACTCTCAAGCATTTTAGCATAAATCGTTTTGCGGGAACTGGCGGCGGATCTTCGCCGCTATGCCGCGCACGGCTTTTGAGGATCTTGCCAACTCGGCGGGACCGTAAAGCCCCAGGTAGTCCTTTCTGGGCCCGGCGCAGATCCTCCCCAGGGAGCAGCCTTTGCATTTTGACGGTTTTAATTTTTCCCCGAGAAAAGAGTTACGGCCGGTCATAAGTTTGAACGGATCGATAGCCAGGTGTTCAAAACCTTCGAGGTAACATAAAGGTATTCCGTCCGTGATGATCTTCATCCCGGCGGTCTTGCAGTATTTAAGCAGGTCCCGGAGATAGGGGGCCATCTCCGACAGTTTCGGGACCAGGAAGGCGCGGTTGGCGGTATGACCCAAAACCTTTACAAGGTTAAATTCTACGTAAAAGATCTCTGGGAAATTTTTATGAATATACGCCGCGAACTCCCTCATCGTCCTGTAATTAAGCGCGGTTATAACAAAGGTAAGCCTTATCTTTCTACCGCCGGCCGTTTTAACCAGCGTGCGCAGTCCGTCCAGTCTTTTTTGGAACTGTCCTTCGGTCTGGGTTATAAGGTCGAACAACCGCTCTATATGCGACGGAAGGTTGACATTGAACAACGAAACCCCGGCGTCGGTCAAAGAGCTTACATACCCGGCATCGTTGAACCGCACTCCGTTGCTGCATACGATAACTTCCTCCGCGCCCCTGGACCTGGCGTACTTCACCCATTTCGCCAGGTCTTGGGAGAGTGTCGGTTCTCCGCCTTCAATGGAGACGGTTCTTGTGCCGGAGCCGATAGCTTGTTTGATGCGGGCGGCCGTCTGCGTCTTGCGCAGGCCTCCCGCGGAACAGAACAGGCAGTTCTGATTGCATTTCCCCGTAATAAAGATAATGGCTTCGGCTTGTTCCACTTTCCAGATTAAGCCAGTTTATTGTCCGAGACCAGCTTCCTCAGTTCGCTTATATCCGCGTCGATGACGAAGGGCCGGCCGGCCGATTTCATCGCGCTGGTAATATCCTTCAGTCCGTTGCCGCTGATCAGCAGCACCACCGATTCGTTCTCCTTCACTTTCCCTTCCGCTACGGCCTTTTTAAGCCCGGCGTAGGTGGCGGCCGCCGCGGGTTCGGCGAAAACATTCGAACCCCTTGCGACTTCGGGGATGGCGGCCAGGATCTCGGCGTCGGTGACGGAGACGGCAAATCCCTGGGAGTCGCGAATGGCCATCACGGCGGCCATGCCGTCGCGCGGCAGGCTCACGGAGATGCTGTCGGCGACGGTCTCGCCTGAAACCGGTTGGATCTCGCCTCCGGATTCAAAAGCTTTTTTAACGGCGTCGGACTTCTCGGCCTGGACGGCTATCATAGCCGGCAGCTTCTCTATTATACCCAGGCGGTGGAACTCCACGAAACCTTTCCACATCCCGCTTATGATATTGCCGTCGCCGACCGGAACGAACACCTTGTCCGGCGTTTCCCATTTCATCTGCTCGCAGATCTCAAAAGCGCAAGTTTTCTTGCCCTCGCGGGTGAAAGGGTTGACGCCGGTGCTGCGGTTGTACCAGCCGTACTCCGTCGAGGCTTTCAGGCAGAGGTCGAAAGCGTCGTCATAGGTGCCCTTGACCATGATGACGGTGGCGCCGAACACCAGCAGCTGGGCGACCTTGGGAGCGGGAGCGGTGTGGGGCACGAAAATAACGGTACGCAGGTCCAGGCTGCCGGTCAGGCAGGCCAGCGAAGACGCCGCATTGCCGGTGGAGGCGCAGGTTATCACCTTTTCCTTGAGTTCCCGCGCCCTGGCTATCACCACCGCCCCGGCCCTGTCCTTAAAAGAAGCGCTCGGATTGCGCCCGTCGTCTTTTATATAAAGGTTCGGCACCCCTGCCGCGGCGCCCAGCCTTTCGGCCTTGTAAAGAGGCGTCCACCCCACCTGGACCGGCGGGATCATTTTAAAACCCGCCAGCGGCAGGATCTCCATGTAGCGCCAGAGAGTCCTGTCCTGATTGTCCTTAAGCACCTCGTAATTAAGCCTTTTTTTTATCAGGTTGTAGTCGTAGAGTACCTGAAGGTTCCCGCCGCAGGAGGCGCAGGTATATTTGACATCGGCGAGTTTATGGTCCCGGCCGCAATTAATGCACTGCAAAGTTTTTATTTTTTTCATAATGGTTCAACCGCGCCTGCGGCTCTCACGCGGAGCGGGGGCCGGCTTTAGTCCCGCCGCGGACTTCTCCGGCCCCGCCCCTGTCGCGCCTCATCATCTTACGACCGTCGTGCCCGCCGCGCCTTTAAGCGTTTCGTCGAATAATTCCGTCTTGGTGATATAAGCCGCCTGCCCGCCGCCCCTGAGGAATTCTATCACGGCCTTCACTTTGGGTCCCATGCTGCCGGCGGGGAACGGACAGGGCTTGCGGTCATAGATCTCTTCCAGCTCCTTAAGCGTCAGGCGGCGCAGGTCCTCCTGGTCCGGCCGCTGGTAATTAAGTTTTACGCCGTCCTCGCCGGTGAAGATCGTTAGGCTGACTTCGACGTTTTCCCCGCGCTCCCTCGCCCGTTTTAAAAGCATCTTGCCGAGCAGCGCCGAAGCCAGATCCTTGTCTATCACGGCTTCCACGCCCGTGTACATCTTGAGCGGTTTTTTCCCGGCCTCGGACTTCCTGGAAAACTTCACGCCGTAATTACAGGCGTAAACTTCCCTGCCGTCCCGTATCTCCGGCGCGACCTCGCGCACGGGAATGCCCCCGCCTCCCACGGTAACGGGAACGATGCCTTTGGCGAGCAACGCCTCTATCGCGTCGATCTCCACGATGTCGGAAGGGACCGGGGAAGGCACCACGCGGCGCCAGATCTCGGCCCCTTTTTCATCTTTTTTATAGAGCTTCATCACCCAGCCGTTCTCGCGGGTGCGGGAAGCCGCCTCTTCCTTCGAATAGGAAGGCCCGATGTATTTGGAAGGATTTTTAAAATCCGGATCGTCCTTATCCACCACCACCTGGGTCACTACGCCCGCGACGATATTGTCCACGCCGCGGATGTTCAGTTCGTTGTTCAGCTCGCCTATCATGTAAGCCATGGCCCCCTGGGTGTCCGCCACGCAGACATCCAGCGGCAGCGGCGGCAGGGTTTCGCGGCAGAGCTCCGCGCGCATCAGGACATTGCCCACCTGCGGGCCGTTGCCGTGGGTCATGACATAAAGGTCTTCCGGATGTTTTTCAAAAATATCAGCGACCAGTTTGGCTGTCTCGGCGGTGCGCTGCCATTGCATGGCGATATCAGGGTTGATGGCCTTGCCGGTCGCGGGATCCTTAAGTCCGACCGGCGAAACCTCGTTGCCGCCAAAGGCGAAGATCCTTATTTTTTTTACTTTCTTCATAGATGTTCTCCATGCTCTTTATGATCGGGGCGGCGGGCCGCCCCTGATTAAGGGCAAAACAAAATATCATAAGCCGGCGTTTTTATCTCCCTCTTACCGCAAAACCCCGTCCTGAACGGCCGGCAGGCTCCTGTAGAGGGAATCACGGACGCTGCCGGCAAATCTCATCCTGGCCGCGGGAGAATTTTCAAGCCTGGCAAGCAGTTTGGGCGTGAGCTCCAGCTGCACCCCGCCCTCCACGGCCCGGTTGACGATATTCCTCGGATCGACGCCGGGAGTCCTGCGGCAGGGGGTCTCCACGGAAAAACCGGACGCCAGCAGACCGGACGCCGTTTCGCCGACGGCCCGGGTATCGGCTCCGCCCACGCAAACCCGCTCCCCGCCGTCCGCGCGGGCGTGTATGGACACGGCTATCAGGGAGGAGGTTGAAAGGGCGACGGCGGCCGGATCGTCGAAATGGACCGCGGTCACATGCAGCTTCCAGGAGTCGCCGCCAAGCCAGCCGTTAAAAAGGTAAAGATTAAAATCCGAGCCCGCTACGGCGCGGGCGAGCCTTGAGGTGGAGAACTCTATGTCGCCGCCGTGTATGGCGAAAACGGAGACCCGGGACTTACGGTCGTAGATCTCCCTTGAAAAATCCCGTCCTTCCGTGTTAGCCGCGCGAAGCGCGGCATAATCCGGGTACAGATCCGGCCTCATGCGCAGAGCCGCATAATTTCCGCCGCAGCCGCTTAACAGCGCCAGCATCAAAGGAAGCAATGGAACCAGAGATCCATTGTCGGAACGAGACGTCATATATTAGGTTATTATATTATAAAATCCCGTATTACGACATTTTATCATCGATTTTTTGGGAGTTCTTGAAAACCGGGATGGAATGTGATATAAACTATGGTATCATCCGGGGCGGGGTTTCTTTGACAAACAGCGGTATAGGCGGTCAATATCATGGGAAAGTGGGGTATATTGACTCTTGTCGTATTAGGCGGGTTACTGCTGATCTTAAAATATTTCTCCTATATAAGCGCGAGGCAGACGCCCCAGCCGGCGGAGCTTGGCCTGGAACAGCCGCCGGGCGTGGCCCTGCCTCCCGCAGCCACCTTTTATAACGAACTCCAGCCGTCCGGGTTCCATGCCCCTGAAACTTACACTGAACTTGCGCTGCCGAAAGAGCCGGCCCCCTATAAGGGCGCCTGCCGGGGCGGTTCGCTGGAGGAGATGCGCGCCTCACACGGCAAATACTGGGGGTTTTTTACGCCGGACGCCGCTTTTAACGCCCCCGAAACCGATAAAATGTACGATTTTGTCGCCGGCTATGTCGGCTGCGTAGCGCTGGCGCGCGACGACATGAATTTGTGCGCCTCTCTTCCGGGCGAAACGCAGCGTAACAATCTTAAGATCGGTTTTAAAACCGCGCCCAATTCCAGGTGCCGGAAACGGGCTTCGCTGCTGCTGTTCCGTTCCTATGTGGCCGGTAACGCCGGCAACAGGGAACATTGTTCCGCGGTCTTAGCCAACTGGCGTCGGCCCCCCGTTTTTTCAGGATCGGAATTTTGCGGGATCGCCGTCAAAGGACCGCGCGCGGCCATGGAGTTCCTGTCCGGCGCCCTGCCCCGAAAAAAAGAGAAGCTCCGGAAATTCATGCCCGCAAGCAAAGCCGAATGCGGCGGGGACGCCGGGTGCATAGACAACTTTCAGCTGTATGCCGCCATCAGGGACGGCAAAATTTCAGAATGTCCCCGCTCCGCCGACCGGAGCCTTTGCGAGGCCCTGATCTCCGGCTCGGAAACGCCCTGTGAAGCTATAGTACGGGACATGTCCCGGTTCTACTGCGCCGCCGTGGAAAGAGTTAAAAAAACGACCCAGGGCTATATAGGCCTGACCCTGGAGGAGATAAAAACCGCCGCCGCGCGCAAGACCCTGGAACAGGCGGAACAAAACCGCCAAAGACTTGAAAAAGACCGCCTTAAAAAGGAAGAAGAACGGCAAAAAGAGGCCGGCAGGAAGATCCAGGACGCCATCAATAAAAAAGTTAAAGCGATGCTTAAAAGGTCCGGCGCGGGGGACAGCATATGAAAAATAAAACGTCCCGGTTGAAAAAAAACATCAGGCTGTTCTTTTCAAGCGAAGAAGGCAGGATGCTGGATGCCGATATAGTAAAGACCGGCCTGGCGCTCGGGATCCTGGGAGCGGCCCTGGCGGATCAGGCCGAAGCCCAGATCCACAACAACTATTTCACGGCAAACGCCCATGTAAGCCACCAGAGCCACGGTTCCCATGGCTCACACGGGTCCCACGGCTCCCACGCATCCCACGGCTCGCACGGTTCGCATGGCTCCCACGGTTCCCATGGTTCGCACGGTTCGCACGGCTCCCACGGTTCCCACGGCTCGCACGGCTCGTACTAAGAAAATGTCGTAGGACGCATAATTTATGTTGTTACGGCTGCTTATGCCGTTTTTTTTGTTCCAGTATCCGGCGGCCTCCGGCTTCGCCTCGGACGGTCCCGCGGCCGCTGAGGCGTCTAATGTGCTGCTGATCCTGATGGAAACGCTGCGTCCGGACCACCTCGGCTGCTACGGCTATCGGCGCGGGACCAGCCCGAATATAGACAAACTGGCGGCCCAAAGCGCCGTGTTCGAGAACGCTTTCTCCCAGTCAAGCCAGTCGCTTATCAGCGCGGCCTCCGTTTTTACGGGCTTATACCCGCCCAGCCACGGGGTCATAAGGGCCGATCGGCGCCTTGACCCCTCCCTTCCCACCCTGGCGGGCGAACTAAAGCGGCGCGGCTATACTACAGCGGCTTTCACCTCCGGTTTCTTTTTAAACCGCGGTTTCGGATTGAACAGCGGTTTTGAAGCATATGACGACTCCACGGATTTCGGCACGCTTGCGGACGCCGTCCCGAACGCCGTCGGCTGGCTGCGGAGGAACAAGAAAAATAAGTTCTTCCTGCTGGTCCATGGATATGACGCCCACGCGCCTTACCGGGCGCCTAAGGAGCTCCTGGACAAGTTCGGAGCCGGTTACGCCGGACCCCTGGCCGGCCTGCCCCTCGACTATAACCTGGCCGACCGGATCTGGCGGGACGGACTTTACGCGGACTTCCGGCTGAAACGGAAAGTTGCCCCTGTAAACAAACGGGATGTGGACTATATAATTTCACAGTACGACGCAGCCGTGCTGTACGCCGACGGCAGGATCGGGGAGCTGCTGGAAGAATTGGCGGCGCTGGGGCTTAAAGACAGGACCCTGGTCCTGTTCATGTCCAGCGCGGGCGAAGCCCTGATGGAGCATGGAACGGTCATAAGCTCCTTCCACGGCGGCCTGTACGAGGAGGGCCTCCATGTGCCGCTGCTGATCCATGTGCCGGGTGCGGCCGCTTCCAGGTTCGGGGCGGCCGTTCAACTTGTCGATGTCATGCCCACGGTCTTCGACCTGCTGGGTTTTCCGGCGCCCGCCACGGCGGAAGGCGTGAGCCTTAGGCCTGCCCTGGAGGGCCGCGAACCGCCGGAGCGGACGGTATACGCGCAAACCCTTTCGCTCAGAACGGGGCTGCCGTATATCGGCATCCGCAAATATCCCTGGAAACTGCTTCTGGAGGACGGAAATTATGAATTGTTCGACCTGGCCGTCGACCCGGCGGAACAAAAGAACGCCGCTTCAGAAAAGCCGGTGGAATTTGAATTCATGAAGGCCGAGCTGGACCGGATGGTGAAAGGAATGCCGCGCCGCACGGCCGTGAGCGGCGGCCGCCCGCTGGCCGCGGAGGCGGCGCGGATGAAAGCGCTTGGTTATTGGTGGCTGGACCGCCCGCGCGTACGTTACTGGTCCGAGCGGAGGCGCGGGAAAGAGGAGGGCGGAGCGTGGAAATGAGTTCGGGACTTTTCCTTCCGGCTTTGTTGCTGCAATTCGCCGCGGCGGCCTCTCCGGCGCAGGCCGCGCGGCGGCCGCCGCTCAATATCGTCCTGATAGGCCTTAATGCCCTGCGCGCGGATCATTTAAAGATCTACGGCTACGGAAAAGAAACGGCGCCCGGCCTCAGCAGGCTGGCGGCGGAAGGCATAGTTTTCGAGCAGGCCGTGGCGCAGAGCCACTGGACGCTTCCAAGCCTGGCGTCGCTTTTCACCTCCAAATATGTCCACAGCCACGGCCTGTATGATCGGAGCCGGCGGCTTTCGGAAAGCGAGGCCGTTCTGGCCGAAGCGCTGAAAGAAGGAGGTTATAAAACCGCGGCTTTTACCGGCGGACTGGACATGTCCGGAGCGTACGGGCTGAAGCGGGGGTTCGACATTTATTACGACGACACCGGCGGACGGCCTATGGGCTCGTTTCGGGAACTCACTCCGAAGGCCCTTAAATGGCTGGCCGGGCGGCGGAAAGACAGGTTCTTTATGTTCCTTGACTCTTACGATATCCATCCGCCCTTCGACAAACCCAGCCCGGACGGGAACGCCCCGGATTATTCCGGCGCACTGAAGGGAGCCTCCCTTGATTATGCTCTGCTCGGGAGTTACAGGAACGGCGCCATGGACGGCGGAAAAATCAAATTGACGAAGGCCGATCTCGCTTACATTAATTTCAGGTACGACAACGGCATAGCCTGCGCCGACGGATTCCTCGGGGAATTCATAGCCGGACTCGCGGAACTGGGCTTGTCTGAGAATACGGCGCTGGTCGTATTTTCGGAGCACGGGGAGGAACTGGGAGACCACGGGAGTTTCGACCGTTTCGGCAGCGGGAACCTCTATGACGAAGCGATCCGGGTCCCGCTGATAATGGTTCTCCCCGGCCGAAGCCTGAAAGGGGCGCGCGTTCAGGCCCAGGTGCGGCTTATAGATCTTATGCCGACCATCCTTGAGCTGGCGGGGCTTCGCGCCGGCCCGCAGGCGCAGGGGAAAAGTCTGCTGCCGCTTCTCGATGGCGCCGGCAGGGATCCCGGCCTTTATGCCTACTCCGAAGCGGGACCCGGCAAATGGGCGCTGCGCTCCCGTGAATGGAAACTGATCTATAACAACGGAGACTACTCCCTTTTCGACCTGATCAACGACAGGACCGAATCCGTAAATGCCGCCGCAAAGGAGCCGGAGACGGTCTATACTCTCGCCCAAAAACTTATGGAGTGGCGGCGGAAAACAAGGACGGCGCTGAGCCCCGGCGGCGCGCGGCCGGCGCTGACCGGGGAAATGAAACGCAAACTGAAGGAGGCCGGATACTGGGTGGAGTAATGCCGAACTTAAGCAAAAAGATCCGTTCCGTCCTGTCCGGAGGCCTTATCCTCCTCGCATTCCCGCCGCTTCAGGCCGCAGGGAACCGCGCCGCGGCTTCCGGGCGCCCGGGATATAACATCATACTCGTCGTGGCGGACTGTCTCCGCGCGGACCACTTGTCCCTTTACGGTTACAGGAGGGCCACCAGCCCGAATCTCGACGCCTTCGCGGCCGGCGCCGCGGTTTTCCGGCACGCCGAGGCCCAGGCCCCGACCACCCTTTTAAGTTTCGCTTCGATCTTCACCTCCCTTGAGGTTTCGGCCCACGGCGTGGACTCCATAGGCAAAGCCTTGAGCGATTCGGTCCTAACCCTCGCCGGGATACTGAAGATCTACGGTTACAGGACGGCGGCCTTTGTGGGCGGGCATAATTTAAATCCGCTGTTCAAACTTGACCGGGGGTTCGAGGTATATTCGCATCTCAACCGCACGGACGCCTCTTTCAAGGACACGCTCCCGGCCGCGCTTAAGTGGGCCGAAGAAAAAAAAGAGAGGAATGAAAAATTTTTCCTTGTGGCGCACGGCAACGATCTCCACACGCCGTATGTTTTTCCGGCCTCTTCCCTTTACGACCGGGACTTTCAGGTCAGCGGCCCGCTGAAAGCCATGCGGAAAACGGAGGCCGGTATTTTTGCGGCCTGCAACCGAAGATTACGGCTGGGCCGCGGTAAAGGCGGCATGATCCTCACCGATGACGATGCGGCCCACCTGACGGCCCGCTATGACGAAGGCATAAATTATTCGGACGGGCTTCTAGGCGCGTTCCTGGACCGTCTGCGTTCGGAAAGACTGCTGGACCGGACGGTGGTCGTGTTAACCGCCGACCACGGAGAAGGCCTGTTCGACCATGATTATTTTTTCCACGATTTTAATCTTTACGAAGATACCCTGCGGGTGCCGCTGATAATAAAGGTCCCGGACGCCGGGCACAGGGAAATAGACCGCAGGGTCCGGCTGATAGACCTGATGCCGACCATCCTGGACCTCGCAGGCATCCCGCCCGACGCCTCCGCGCAAGGCCGCAGCCTGAAGTTTCTGCTTACGGACGGAACGGACCCGGGCCGGGAGCCAGCTGTTTTCAGCGAAAGCGCCGTAGGAGGGAAAGTCATATATTCCGGGCGCTGGAAACTTATCCGGACCCCGCGAAAGACGGAATTGTACGACCTTGAACGAGATCCCGGCGAAAAACGGGACCTGGCCGGGAGCGAACGAGAGACCGTCGAAGCGCTGGAAGGCGCCCTGTCGGCCAGGCTGGCCTCGGACGCCGCGGCCTCTCCCGGACCTGTTCTTCCGGCCGGAAGCAGGTTCTCGGCGGATATGCAGCGGGCCGCGGCGGAGCTGAAAGAAATTTACCGGGAAATAGGCGGGCCGGACGCCGCCGAGCGGCGTTAAAAATTTTTGCGGCAGGTTTTTATCCGCGCGGATTTTATGGGACATCTCCCGGCAAGAACAACCGGTCCTTTGATCGCGGCGGCGCTGATGTTCGCGGCGGAGCCGCTTTGCGCTGGCGGCCGCGGCCTGATACTCATAGGCTGGGACACCCTGCGGGCCGATCATATAAGCGCTCTCGGCTACAAAAGGAAAACCACCCCCAGCCTGGACGCTTTCGCCGCGGGCTCCGTCGTGTTCACGAAGGCAATAAGCCCGTCCAGCTGGACCCTTCCCGCCTTCATGTCCGTTTTTACCTCGCTATACCCTTCCGAACACGGGTTGACCAATAAATACAGATCGCCGTCCGCCGGCGGCGCGGAACTGGAGCCGGCGCGGCTCTCCACCCGCGCCACCACCATGGCGCAGGTGTTCAAAGCCAACGGCTACAGGACGGCGGCCTTTACCGGCGGGGCCGGCGTCGGAGGGGAGTTCGGCTTCAACCGCGGATTCGACATTTATGCCGACGGCAGGACCTTCGCGGGGTTTGAAAGCGCTTTCCCCATGGCCCTCGCCTGGCTCAGGGCCAACCGCGGTTCGAACTTTTTCGTTTTTATCCACGGCTACGACACCCATCCCTTCCGCGACCTGAAGGCGGACGGGAATTACCGGTTCATAACTCCCGAGGAGGCCGCAAAGGTTCCGGAGCTGCGCAAGCGGCACGAAAAAATGCGGCTGGAACAGCTGGACGGTAAAAAACCGGACCACACGCGGGACGATATAAAATTATGGACCGACGTCTACGATGAAAAGATCCTGCGGGCGGATGCGCTCCTGGGGAACTTTCTGGCGGAACTTTTCGCGCCGGGAGGCGCCGGGAACGAAGCCGTGATAATTATTTTATCCGACCACGGCGAAGAACTGTTCGACCACGGCGGGGTGGACCACGGCATGACCCTTTACGACGAAGTGATCCGCGTGCCGCTTTTTATCCGCGTGCCCGGCGGCCGCGCCAGCACCGTTACCGCGCAGGTCGGGACGCTGGATCTTTTACCCACCGTCATAGATCTGCTGGGCCTTAAACCTCCGGCCGGCCTGAAAAAAAGACTGCGCGGGACCAGCCTTGCCCCCCAGTTGGCCGGCGGCTCCATGCCGCTGGACGCTTTCTCCGAAACGGATTACCTTTTCCATTTCAGCAAAAAGTCGCTCCGCAAGGAGGCCGGCTTAAAATTGATCAATGACGGCTTCTCGCAAAAAAACGAACTTTATGACACCGCCGCGGACCCTTCGGAAAAGGCCGACCTCTCCGAAAGATCCGCAGCGAACGCCTATCTCCTGGAAATGGAACTTTTCAATCTGCAGGACGGACTGACCCGGATGCCGTAAGACGACATTCTATCGTCCCCTCTTAACGCAAGGCGACCCCGCCCTAAAGGGCGGGGTATGGTAAAAATTTTTAAACGTTCGCAACGGCGCGCGCCTCACTCGCAAAGCCATTGATTTTTTTCGAACTCATCCACCAGGCTGAGCACATCACGGCGCCAGGCGAAGAGGATATCGTGGTATTTTTTACCGTCATAACCGTAGGCGGTAAGTCCATTATAAATGTCGCTGCGCAAAGCCGCCCTGTCGAACGTTTTGCCGCACGCGGTATTGCGCACCTTCAGGGCCAGCACAAGCGCCCCGGTGCGGTGCTTTCCGCCCAGACAGTGAACGAACACTTTTTTACCGTCCGAGGTGTCTTTGACAAGGCGGCGGAACGCGTCACGGAAGTAAGAATTATCCGCGAAATCCTTGGGGAACGCCAGAATAGGGTATCTGACGCAATCCAGGCCGTTGGCGGAGCAGAAAACGCTGTTATCGGAATGCGACCCCTGCAGATTCAGGATGGTTTTCACCCCCAGTCCTGCGAGGGATTTATATTGAGCTTTCCTCGCGGGCGCAGCTCCCGTAAACACCAATCCGTCCGGCAAGCCGTCGACGGCCCCTTCGGACCAGACCGCCACTTTAAGATTTATCACCGGCGAGGACTGTACCAGGTGTTTTTCCGCCGCCCGTCTGGCGGCGGCGACGACAAGCGCCGGCGCCGGTTTGGGCATCAGCTTGTTTCCCGTATTGCCTGAAGCGGAAGATTTAAGCTCATCCAGGGCTCCGGCTGACGCACAAACGGACAGTGCGAGCAGCAAGGAGGACATTTGCAGCAGTTTAACCGATTGTCCCATATACATTTCTCCTTCTCCGACACGGGGCCGGATAAAACCCCGTGCCGGACACGATAGACCGTCGCTTACGACATTTTATTTCAAAGAAACATAGGCCTTGGTGCTGTTAACGCGCGATTTATCCGTGTTCACCCCTTCCGGAGTGGTGTTATTATCGGAGTCGGTAAGCGTCACCTGCACCACATAGTCGCCGGCGGGCAGTTTTTTACCCTCCACCGTGCCGTCCCAGATGACCTGCACTTTGGCGCCCATGGTCATCCCGTGAGTTCCATGCCGGTTGAGTTCAAGCTCTCCGGCTTTAATAAGCCCCAGCAGCCGGCTGTGCTGGTAAACGCCTATCTGGTAACTGACCTGAGAGGAACGGTTGTCCCCGGCGTTGAAGTCGATCTCGATATTTCCGCCCCGGACTACCGTGGACAGATCGGAAACTATCGGCGGCAGCCTTTTCGAGGCCGAGATAAGGACATTCAGCGTGGCCCTTGCGGCCAGCTGATACTGACGGTCCACTATCGGCGCCGCCCGCTCATTGTCGGATGAGAGCGGAAAAGAATCCTTTCCGGCTCCGTAGCCGCCGAAGATGCCGTAGGTCGAGTCCTGGCCGAGCGCAACGCCCGAGTCACGGTCTTCGACCCAGTAAGGCCTGCCTGTGTCCGGGTTAACCCAGGACCTTAGCATACCGCGGGTGTCATCCTGCGTTTCCTGGTAATAAGCGTACGGTTCTTTGGCGCCGGCTTCGGCGGGAGCCTCGCGCAGAGGAGCAGAATGATTCGCCGCCGAGGTTTCGAACCTGTCCGTCAGGCCGTGATAGACATTGGCGGCGTGGGGAGGAGAAGCCTGGTCCTCCGTCAAGTGGCAGATGGAACCGATGCGTCTGTACGCATGTTCCAGATCAAGGGCCGCGTAATTACCGAGTACGCCGAACGCGGTCTCGGTTTTTTCCCCGAACCAGATATCTTCCGGGTTGCCGCCGTTCGGACTGTCAAGCGTATGCCAGCTCTCATCATTGGCGCCCTCCAGAAGAACGACCTTGAAATCGTCAAGATCCGGGTATGCCGCCTTATCCACCCTTTCCAAAGCCGAATGCATAATGTTCGTATGAGCGAGCAGCGGCGCGCTCTTCCACGCACGGGCCGCGGACACGGACGCCGCCGCGTAAACGGCTAGAACTGCGGCCGTAAGGTTCGTTTTATTCATTTTCATTGCATTCTCCTAGTTTTATTCAGTATTCCGGCTCTTGCCCGGCGCCCGGATGAGATCATCCGGGCGCGGCTTTGTTCGTTATGGGTTAGTCCGCGTTAACGGCCTCGTGCTCGAAGCGCTCGACCGTTTCGTCGTATGCGCCCGCGGCCTCAAAGGCCGGATTGTCGCCGTTGAACTCCTTGGCCTTCGCGACATCAGTATGCCCGCCCGACAGTTCATAGTACGCTATCTCGGCCTGAACATTCCCGATCTCGGTCAGCTGCACCAGCACCTTAAGGACCTCATCGTACTTCAGGTCGCTTTTGCTGTCGCCGCTGATCATTTTGGACAATCGCGCGGACTGTTCTTTCCAGTCCTTGGCATAGCCGCCGGGGCCCATGCGCGACTGCTGGATATCCGCCACTATCCTCATGGCCTTCTTAAGATGATGCCTCACCGTTTTCTCGGAACCGGCCACCGGCTTGAAGTTGACCATGCCTTTGTCGTTGATCTGGGCCAGCATGAGGTCCTTTTCATCCGCGCTCAGGGTGTTGAAGTAAGCCTTCACCACCATGGTTTCCGGCGCCTTCAGGATATCCTGCACGCCTTTCTCGTTCACCACCAGGGCGAAGGTCATATAGGCCGAGGGGTTGGTGCGGCCGGAATGCTGGGGCGCGTTCTTCTGCAGGTCGTTAAGCGGTATGGCCGCAGCCGGGTTGAGCGGTCCGCCCTTGGCGCCGGCGTAACGCATGACCGAGTTCGCGTTCTCAAGCACTCTGCGCGCCGAATCCTTGGTATGCCTCAGTTCGGCTTCGAAGTGCTCATATTTCAAGACCGGCTGGCTTACCGAGCCCGCGGTTTCCTGGTTGAACACCGCGACGGCTCTGGAACGGTTATGTTTTAATTCCGCACCGGCGAAGGGGACATCGAACCAGGTGCCGCTGCGCTCAAGGGTGTTCTCATGGACATGCAACACCACCTTTGAACCGGGCGTGTTGATTCTTTGATAGCCGGAGCCGTAAACGCGTTCATAATCCCTGAGCACGGGGATATGAAGATGCACGGTGGTGCCCTTTTCACTTATCCTGTTCACGCCGTTATAGGAGGAGGCCACGCCGAGTTTGGCTTCCCAGCTCCTGGTAGCCTGCGTAAGCGCCGCCTCATCGAGCTTGCCGTCGTGGTCGGGGAGGAAAGCCCTTTTCACGGCCAGCTTGGCGAGTTCCTTTATGGTGCCCAAGTTCCCCTTATTCAGCATGTACGCGAGTTTTTCCATCTGTTTAGGATCGTTCGGGTCCAGGATAAACTCCAGAAGGGCTTTCTTCTCTTTCACCCGCTCCTGCGAAATACCCAGGCTTGTGTAAGTATATTCCTCAAGATACGGCATAAGCAGGTCCACAGCCGCCTGTCCGCCCGTTGGGCCGAGCATCTTTATTATCATCTCGCCGGCGGCGGTCAGAGCGTCCTCTACGGGAACGGCCGTCACCTGGACTTCCGCGCCATAGCTGATGATCCTGGCCTGGTCAAGGCGCATACGGACGCGCAATTCTTTTTCGCTCATGCGATAAAGCGAAACGCTGGGAGAGGCTTCTTTTTCCACGCCGAAAGACAGCGCCAGGCTGGCATTAGCGTAACCGCCGCTGACGGTCGGGTTGATCCCCAGCCAGAACGAAACGGGCAGTTTCCAGATCTCGCCGACCTGCATCTTGGCGAAGCGCCCGGCTTTGAACGGGATAGCGGTCTTAAACTCGGGCAGGTTCACGATCTTTTTGAGCTGGTCGCAGGATTTTTTTCCGTCCAGAGGGCGGACCACCATCGAAGAACCCTTCAAACTTACCCCGCCGACTATCGCAAGTTCTGGGGAAAGCTTGGCGAGCAGATTTTCACTACCCTCAAGAAGGGCCTTGCCTTTTTCACGATCATACCCGATGGAAAGACCGATCTCGTCCACCAGCGCCAACTGGCCGTTAGGATAGCTGGAAAAACTCCGGTTGGCCGATCCGCTCAAGGTCCCCTTGCTCAGGGCATAGTCGTAACTGACCGGCAGGGAAACGAACCGGCACATGTCGGGGAGATTAGCGCCCTCCTCAAATGTTTCCCAGAAAACCTGTTCGGCCACAAGGCCCTGTTCCAGTTCCGCGTCCTGCCATGCAGGAGAGGGAGAGATCCGGACGGAGTCCTCAGAACCCGCAGATACAGGCGCGGCCACCGGCGCCGGTTCAGGCGCGGACTGCGCCAGGTTTGCCAGCTCTTCCAATGCCGGCCGGGCAAAAACGAAACCCGGAGACGAGATCAGTAAAGAGCAAAGGAGCGTGCTTACTTTCCGCATAATTTCAAGACCTCTCGGAGGTGAATTTGAGGCCCCCGCGGACTCTCATGTTCCAAGTATAGAAGGAAAAACAAATCCTCGTAAGTGTCTGTGGGCCTATTGCGCATACGGCATTGGGCCTACGCATTTCCGGCTTTTGGACCTATACGCTTTATACTGAATTTCCTCTATTGAGCGGCGGCTGTCCGGACCCGATGAATAAGGAAAATTTTTTAACCAAGGGGACGAAAAAGCCGCGCCCGGGGTTTTCGACCGGGCGCGGCCTTATTCGTCGAAGTTTAGTCCGTGTTGACAGCCGAGTGTTCAAAGCGCTCAACTGTTTCGTCGTATGCGCCCGCGGCCTCAAAGGCCTGATTGTCGCCGTTGAACTCCTTGGCCTTTGCGATATTCATACGCCCGCCGGACAGCTCATAGTACGCTATCTCGGCCTGAATATTCCCGATCTCGGTCAGCTGCACCAGCACCTTAAGGACCTCATCGTACTTCAGGTCGCTTTTGCTGTCGCCGCTGATCATTTTGGACAGCCGCGCGGACTGTTCTTTCCAGTCCTTGGCATAGCCGCCGGGGCCCATGCGCGACTGCTGGATATCCGCCACTATCTTCATGGCCTTCTTAAGATGATGCCTCACCGTTTTCTCGGAACCGGCCACCGGCTTGAAGTTGACCATGCCTTTGTCGTTGATCTGGGCCAGCATGAGGCCCTTTTCATCCGCGCTCAGGGTGTTGAAGTAAGCCTTCACCACCATGGTTTCCGGCGCCTTCAGGATGTCCTGCACACCTTTCTCGTTCACCACCAGGGCGAAGGTCATATAGGACGATGGGGTGAGGCGGCCCGCGCGACGGGAAGCGTTTTCCTGCAGATCGTTAAGCGGTATGGCCGCAGCCGGGTTGAGCGGTCCACCCTTGGCTCCGGCGTAACGCATGACCGAGTTAGCGTTCTCAAGCACTCTGCGCGCCGAATCCTTGGTATGCCTCAGTTCGGCTTCGAAGTGCTCATATTTCAAGACCGGCTGGCTTACCGAGCCCGCGGTTTCCTGGTTGAACACCGCGACGGCCCTGGAGCGGTCATGCTTTACTTCGGTGCCTGTAAAGGGAATATCGAACCAGCCTCCTGTACGTTCCAAGGTGTTTTCATGAACATGCAACACCACCTTTGAACCGGGCGTGTTGATCCTTTGATAGCCGGAGCCGTAAACGCGTTCATACTTCCTAAGGACGGGAATGTGAATATGCACGGCGGTGCCCTTTTCACTTATCCTGTTCACGCCGTTATAGGAGGAGGCCACGCCGAGTTTGGCTTCCCAGCTCTTGGCAGCCTGCGTAAGCGCCGCCTCATCGAGCTTGCCGTCGTGATCGGGCAGGAAAACCCTTTTTACGGCCAGCTTGGCGAGTTCCTTTATGGTGCCCAGATTGCCCTTATTCAGCATGTACGCGAGTTTCTCCATCTGTTTGGGATCGTTCGGGTCCAGGATAAACTCCAGAAGGGCTTTCTTCTCTTTCACCCGCTCCTGCGAAATACCCAGGCTGGCGTAAGTATATTCCTCAAGATACGGCATAAGCAGGTCCACAGCCGCCTGGCCGCGCTCCCGGCCGAGGCGTTCGATTATCTCGGCCGCGACAAAGGCCAGGGCGTCTTCCACCGGAACGATCGTCGCTTCGGCTTGCGCGCCGTAATTGATGATCCTGGCCTGGTCAAGGCGCACGCGGACGCGCAATTCTTTTTCGCTCATGCGATAAAGTGAAACGCTGGGCGTGGCCTCTTTTTCCGCGCCGAAAGACAGCGCCAGGCCGGCATTGGCGTAACCGCCGCTGACGGTCGGGTTGATCCCCAGCCAGAACGAAACGGGCAGTTTCCAGATCTCGCCGACCTGCATCTTGGCGAACCGGCCGGCTTTGAACGGGATGGCGGTTTTAAATTCAGGCAGGTTCAGTATTTTTTTTAGTTGTTCCAGTTGTTTGCAGGATTTCTGTTCCTTCAAAGGCCGGACCACCGTCGACGACCCCTTCAAACTTACCCCGCCGGTTATAGAGAACTCCGGCGAAATCTTTGCAAGCATATTTTTTCCGTCTTCAAAAAAGGCTTTGTCTTTTTCGTGATCATACCCGATGGAAAGGCCGATCTCGTCCACCAATGCCAGCCGGCCGTTCGGGTAGCTGGAAAATCTCCGTTCAGCCGACCCGCCCAATGTCCCCAGGTTTGAAACATAATCGTAACTGATCGGCAGCAGATCGTACTGGCACAGGTCGGGGAGAACGGCCCCTTCCTCGAAATTTTCCCAGAAGGTCTGCTCGGCCGTAAGACCCTGTTCCGGTTCAGCGTCCTGCCAGGCCGGAGAAGGCGCGGTTCCGGCGGGTTCCTCAGAGCCCGCCGCGAACGACGCCGCCGGCGCTGTTTCAGGCGCGGATTGCGCCAGAGATCTCAGTTCGTCCAACGCCGATCCAGCAAAAACGAAGCCTGGCGCCGTGATCAGTAAAGAGCAAAAAAACGCGCTTACTTTCCGCATATTTTCAATACCTCTCAAAGGTGAATTTGAGGCCCCCCCAGCGGACGCTCATGCCGCAAATTATATGGGAAAATATATGGAGTGGTAAGTGTCCGTGGTCCTATGGCGCGCCCGGTAAAAGGCCCAATCCTGGCTGGGCCTTAATGCTCAGGATTAAACCTCTATCTTACGCCATACTATTTTATCGACCGAAGCGGCATGATGCGTTGCGACGGTGCTTAGACTTCGGTCAAGGGGAACCTAAAATGAACAAGTTATTATCTATAGCGGCAGCTTCGATGCTGGCAATGGGCACGGCTTCGGCCTACGCGGATGAAACATGCGCAGACAGCGCTGTGAAGGCTATTGAGCTAGCCGAACAGAATCTTTTCTGGGACCAATATGAGCCGACACTCTCCAACGCAAAGAACATTATCGCGATAGCCGACAGCTGTGAAGCCTCCGCTGTGCGGCTGGCGGCGGCTAAGGCGCTCATAAGGGCGATCTCCGACATGTCGAACCCCACTAAGGCTGTGGCTGAGGACATGAAGAACTTGTGTGGGTCCGATGCCGCCTGCGCGGTGGAGGCCATTAACTCTTTAAACAACGGCCTGTACTCCTACCAGGGCGAGCCTGCTGTAACGGTCGCACGCGCCATAGTTGAGATAGTCAAACAGGCCCCCACGGAAACCGTCAAACAAAAAGCGATAGAAGTTCTTAGTAAGGGTTCCTCTCCGGCCAAGGAGATCAGCGAAGCCCTGGCCGAAGTGGGCAAGTGCGAATAAAACGCCGTATAATGGCGTTTTATCCAAACCGGCACGGGGTTTTGTTCATCCCCGCGCCGGAAAGTTTTTAACACCTCCACGGCCGCATAATTCATTTCCAGCGAACCTTGTCTGCCGTTCCCTTAAAAATTTCCTAGGAGCCTGTCCGACATAAGGTTTTTAAGGCGAAATTGACGGTTTTGAGGCCGAACCGAAGTTGCGCGCAACAAAGGTGCAGGCAAAAAACGGCGATTGTAGCCAAAATTCCTTATGTCGGACAGGCTCCTAGGACAGCCGTGCGCGGCGAGGCCCATGCCGGGATAGGCCCAAAAACATCCCCCGCCTGGGCCTTAATGCTCAGGATTCAATTCTGATCCCAGGCCATACTATGCTATCGCTTGAGACGGCG
>Ga0172379_10000918_pt1 | contig 65689 bp, 72 predicted proteins | sample GrowelOW334metaG_FD_119756 | JGI IMG/M metagenome (GOLD analysis project Ga0172379, IMG submission 119756) | Groundwater microbial communities from an aquifer near a municipal landfill in Southern Ontario, Canada - Groundwater well OW334 metaG | ecosystem: Environmental > Aquatic > Deep... | reverse complement strand
TTACCTCTTCCTTTACCTCTTCCTTTACCTCTTCCTTTACCTCTTCCTTTACCTCTTCCTGATCCTCTTCCTGATCCTCTTCCTGATCCTTAAGGGTATCCAATACCCTATTTGATAGGGTATGTAATAGGGTATCTATCTTTATGACCAACCCTTTATGAAAAGAGTGGTTTGATGTCCGAAAAGAACCGTATTGATAATCGGCAAAGTCGAGAATAAACAATCCATTTGAATAAACACCAACTCTTTCTTTTCCTTTGTTTATATCAACAAGCATTTTTGGAATATCTATTTTAAAACCTAATTGGAGTTCCGCCAATTTCTTGTTTTCTTTCCAAAACCCTATTATATCACATTTATCACAAAGATATTTCCAGAATAATTTAGCCTTAAAATCTAATTCCTGAAACCATGGGTCATCCCATATTTCAGTTGACGTAAATCTTTTTGCCATTTGAACCTCAAATAAAAAAACATAGGGGTGCCTGGTAATGGACAAGATTAAACAGACAGTTGCCCCGCCCGGAGGCGGCCCCTATGAATTATTTCCAATGAGTTTGTCCATTACGCCAATAAAGATAAATTTAAAATTTGTGAACTGCAACAACTATTTTTTAAAACATCCAAGAATCAGAATCCGCATTGGTCTGTCCGAAGGGTCTTCCCGTCTGAATATTTTCCTCGAATCTCTTTTTTACCTCTGTGCTCTCAGGTGAAAACTTTGGAATTGGCCGCTGCCGGTTGATGTATGTCCCGTCATTTATCACTGAGATTATCGAAGCAAGCGCAAGGATAGAATTCGGCGCACCCTCTTTTTCTTCAGCGTACCAACCCTGCAAATCAACAATGAGTTGCCCGGCCCAAACGTCATCGAATATAATTCCTTTCCTGGATAGAAAGCGGTTCACGGCAAGGACGGCTCCGTCGATATTGAACATGGGATTCGCTCTTACGTTTATCCCGGCCTTGCTCCAGGTGTCCCGTATTGTCCCGAGGCCGATGTTGTCATACGGCTTGTTCCCAAACCACTCAAAGGTTTTAATGTTCCGGACAAACCCATCGGAGATGCGGTTCATGGTTTCGGATAAATCAGCGAAAATCTTTTCCGGCCTGGCGCAATCGTAATCCCTGGAAAGAAGCACGTAAACGGTTGATGTCTCCTGCTTCCAGAGTACCACGGCCGCACCGGTCTTCGTTTCCTTATCGGTATAGAGCGCAATCATCGGAACGGTTTCCGGAGAAAGGGTTTTCCAGTTCACCACAATCTTCGTTGAGCTCCCGGAAATATCGCCTTCAATCAGCTTGGCCTTGGCCGCTTGCTCCGTCCAGCAGATTATAACGGCGTCCGCCCGGTCCGGGGAGTGGCCCATCCTGGCCTTGTACTTCTTCTTCGCCTCCATCCAGGTCTTCCCGCCCTTCATGTCGATGTCGGTCTCCCGGCTGCACAGCTGGCCCACAAGGTCGTCGTCGTCCGGAAGGGAAAGCTTCGGCAGGGCATTCTTGAATTCGGCCCACATTACCGCGGAGGCGTTTCCGTAATCCTCATTGCCCCCGCCGCCCTCCTGAACCTCGACAACCTCGATATTGTCCTTCTTATTCCGCTTCAGGATGTCCGCGGCGCCGGCACCGTAACCACCGGCAACGCCGATTTTAACGCGAATTCTCCCTTTAAAGCCTAAACGGTACGGGAAAGCGGGATCCTTTTCCATCCTTATCTCCCGGACCCGGCGCAAAATCATGGCGGCTATTTCTATTTCGTCGGATTTCGGCATCGTTTCAAGCGGAAAGTACTTACACCCCTTCCGGACGGCCATAACGCACAGGTCGTCTCCATCCCGGGCAGGGTCAACACCAATTTCAACGGCTCCCGTCGTATCGACTTCTTCCCGATCCACGGCTCCTTGGGCCTCCTGGAGCGTTATAAAGGCCTTTGGGTTGCCTAATGGTGGGAGCCCGAGCACTCGGACCCGGTAAACGTCATGGGTGACGCCCCATTTGTTCTTCATATCCTCAAGCCATTCAGGCTTGCATATGCTTGGCGGGGCATCCAGGGAGCTAAATCTTAGGCATATTCCCCTCGGTTCGATGTATTCCGGACTTCTCTTTGGATTTTTCAGATCGGCACAATAGCCAGTAACCATTGTGGGCTGCCCGGCGGTTATTATTTTATTATCATCATTGGTAAGGGATCCGTTTATTGTTTCCCATACGTCATTCTTAACTATTCCATAGGCCTCATCAATAAGCCAAAGAAGATGCTTGGCATGCTGGCCCTGCATATTTGCCGCACGATTAGATGGCCGAATAGCCGCATAGTGAGGGTGTGGCATCTTTGTATGCTTTATGCTCATCTCCTGCCAAACAAGATCATCGGAAATAAGAGAAATCCCTATCCACTTGCTAAAGTTTCCCCAAAGGACATCTTTAAGTTGTGTCATTGTTGGGGCGGTACACGGGACCTTGCACTCAGAATTTAAAGATGGTCGGCAAACTAGAAAATGGATTCCCATCCAACTCATTGTTGTGCTTTTGGCTGTAGAGTGTCCGCTATCAACATGGATTCTGTTGTATTTATCGTAAGCGTCTAAAAATGTTTTTTGCTGTTTGCTTGGCTTATATAAATGCCATACGGGCTTTAAAATTAAATCGCAAACAAATTCGTAGCTGTGGTGTAAATAATAATCAGTGGCTTTTTTCGGTAGGGCTAAAAATGAACGAGGTGTTCTTGATTGGGATTCATTTTCCATCTGCTGTTTTCTTATTCTTCTTTTCGGCTTCTTTCTTTTCTTCTTCTATTTTCTTCTCCCTCTCTTTCCATACATCGTTTAAATTTACGTCAGTAACGTTTACGTCAGGCTTATTCTCAGTCTTCATCCGCCACCCCACCTCGGCATAGTTCATCGCCGCCATCTGGGCAAACCTGGCATCATACATCCCATTAAGCCCATTGTCCCGAATAAGTTCAGATCTCATATCCTTACAGATATCGACGGCCTCGGCAAATTCAGGATACTTTTTCCTCCAGACATGAATCCGCTGCCGGTCGATCCCCTTCTCTCTGGCCCAAGCCTGAAGGTGCGCCGGTGTCGTGGCAACAATCTCAAACGCCTGTGACTTTATTCCGCCATGCTCAGCGGTGCTCCCTTTTTCGGCGGGATAATATGACACAAATTTTGGAATGGATTTATAAAGCTCTGTGACTTTGAAATAATTGATAATGTCTTGGCAATATTCTGGCTTGTAGTCCTGCTTCATCGGCCTACCAAGCTTTGCCTTTGGCTCTTCAGTTTTAGGAGTCTTGGACTTAGCGCCCATGCCTAAAATATATATACAAATTATAAAATATGCAATGCTTTTAATATTTTATAAATGCGGCCGTCCTTGATGGTGTTAAGCTCGTGACCCTGCGCCCCGATTTCCGCCCACATATCGTCCATGTTTTTCTCGATGCGGTTAAGCTCGAAGCCTATCCGGTCTGCCGCGATGTTGAATTCTCTGGAAATTCTGGATCCTCCGTAATCTTTCGCCGTCTGCTTCATGCCCCTGGCAAGCTCTTTCAGGTTTTCAATCGCTTGGTTCATTTAGTCCTCTCTGTTTAGCAACGCCAAACTGAATAAATTATGTCTGGGTAGTTTGCCTCAAATAGTTTCCTTTTCAGGGCCCACTCTGGGGTGCAAAAACCTTTCGTTTCGATCACCTCTTGCGTTCCATCTTTCCGTGTAACAAGCTTGTCAACAATATGAGTACAAACCTGAACCTTTATCCCTGCTGAATATGCGTAAAGCGGAAAGCTTACTTGTGTTTTTGCCTCTTTGAATTCCCCGCTCTTTTTAAGCATCTCCACCTTTTCGCAGTCGCGGGCCTCTTTCCTACTGGCATGAATATGATTATGTGAACACCTACACTTGGTGTTTTTATATTTTTGCACAACCGATTTTCTAGGGTTGTCGCGCTTATATTTAGATATCCTCTTTTGAAGGTTTGTCATTTTACTTTCTTGTTGTGCGACGTTTCAATGTCGGACAACGGATGCGCAACCGGACGCGCATTCCATATTTATTTAAGCGCGTCCGGGGCGGGCGAAGGGCACGGCTCCAAATTCAATTCTTCCGTGCCTTTTGCCCTTGCGCTTGTTCTATGCTGTACAACCGCCTGCCTTTGGTCTTGCGCGCCCGTTCCGAATAATTCTTCCTGGCTTAAACGCCGGGCCGCTTCCTCGCAGTATTTTTCCTCGTATTCAATTCCGATTGCTCGCCGGTTTAATTGTTTGGCCGCAACCAATGTGGTTCCGCTCCCCATGAATGGGTCGCAAACCAAATCATTCAAATCGCTCCACCAATTAACGAGCCATTTTGCAAAACCTATTTTACGAGGACACGGGTGGTCTGATTGGCGGCCGCTTGAATCCGCATCAATGAGCCTACCCGGAATAACATGTGCGCCTTTCCGGGATTTGGGCGGGATGCCGAAAAGGTAAGCGACATCAGAGCCGTACATCAAACGCCCTTTATAATGTGGCCGAGCATATTCAAACCAGACCACACGGAAGAACGGGAAAACCAGGGGCATGACAGAACTTAAAAAACGCGGGTCGCTATCACAGCCAAGATGGACGGCAAGGCGCTTGCAAGAATCGGCAAGGACTGCGACCATTTCCCGCATCATTCCGAACGGGTCTTTTTGTCCGAAAAGCGGAACCCTTGCATTCGGCCAAACCGGGTCTGTTATCACGGAATCCGGGGCGAGCTGAATTAAAATTTCCCGGCAGTCTCCGTGATAGATTGTGATTCCGGCGTGTTCGTAATATGGTTTCATTTTGCTTTGTCTTTTCTTAGGGCGCGCTCTTTTCTTTGCCTTGGCGGTTGTATTGCATAGAACGTCCGGCAAATGCACGTAGTGGAAACTACGTGCTTTGCTAGTTGTGTGTTGTGCTGCCCGATTCCGTGCGCGCTCCTATATTCCTGAACCCCATTTCTTTCCTAAAGGCATCTAAAAAAGCATTTGGCTTATTATCGTTCATCTGTTTTGCCCTGTCTTGGACATATTGCCTTTCATACATTCTAGCTATTTTCCCTTCAAATCTAAATTCGTAAAAGTCAACATTTTCAAACATTAGAATTTTCATGCCATTCTCCTCGTTTGTATTGCGCACACTCTTCGGCTATCTCGGACAGCATTACACACAACGTCCGGCAAATGCACGGCAGTGAAACGCCGTGCTTTGCTAGTTGTATGCTGAACCGCCACTCTTAAACAATGATAGGCTCCAGCATAACAGAATAAATATTCCGACCTAAATCCCCAAGGTCATTAAGGATTTCCGTCGCCCTGTGGTTGGCTTCGGCGAATGTAGGATGAATTGTCGTAGTGCCAGACACGTTCCACTTGTTCGCCTTGTCAAACTTTGAGCATTTCCACTGTTCCATCTTTTTCTCCTTTTTGTTTTTGTCTTGTGGCGGTTTTGCATACAACGGCCTTGCCAAGGTGAAGTGCGCGATTCAAAAAATCTAATGTTTCGCGCATTTGGGTTGAGGGCCGGGAACGGCCCGAACCACCTTGGCAAATGTTGTGTGTTGTTTTAAGACGCGCCGCCTTTAACTGAGTTTATTTTATCTTGCAACTCATCAACAAATCTTTGGGCTTTAATAAGCTTCATCTCTTCTTCTCTTTTTAAATAAGAAATGGCCTTTTCTATTATCTCGTCTTGCTCCCTTACAAGGATATATAGAATTGCCGCATTAAGTTCGGATGGAGATTCCCAATAATTTTTCCCACCGGCATTTTGCTGGCCAATGCGCATAAGCATAGGAGCTGTAGAGTGCGATATTGCAACATCCATTTTACCGCCGGACTCATATATCGGGCCGTCAGGGAGGGCGTTCCATTCTTCGGCCCCTCTTACAGCTCGTTTAGCCTCAACATAGTCATCGTAAAGTTCTTGTACCATTTTCTTCTCCCTTGTTTTGCGCCCTTGGGCGCTGGTTTAATTGTCTTGCGCGTCTTAAAATTACACACAACGGACCGCGCCACCGGGAGCGCGACCATAATATTATTGCGCTTCCGGATCGCACGATGTGGCGGGCTTCTGCTCATCTTCTTGCCCGCCATTTCGTGCTGGCGCTTGTTGCATGCTGTTTTGGCCGATGCCTTGCGCCGCTTCTTCTAAAAACTTCCAGTGTCTTGGATTTGTGGCAAATGGACATAGCGGTAATAGATCTGCTCTCTTATCATCGAAATCAAAAACGCAACCAATACAACCATTTGCCTCGTCACAATATTGCCGTACAATCATTGCGGCGGCAATCGCTCCACAATCACGCTTGTTTAACATCTTTCTTCTCCTTGCCTTGCGGCGCTCTTAATGTCTTTCGGCCAAAATTGCATGCAACTTGCAAAGGGCGTTATGTTTTCGCCCTTTATCCGGCCATGCCCCTAAATATGAAATATTCCCCTTGGCAATCTGTTTGTTCTATCCCAACAAATCCACGCGTAATCTGAATTGTCGGTTCCTTTTCCGGTGAAGGACGGCCTATTAGAAAGAACATATATGGAGCACGGCTCATGTGCTTTCATGAAATCTTTCCTATCCTGCGATGCGAGAAACCCTAGACGGTGAAGCATAATACACGTATTCGATATCTCTACGCACCTTTCAGTAAATTCTAAAGAAAGCGAGAATGGTGGATTGGTGAGTATTAGATCGCCTTTCCATTCATACTTAAAGAAATCAATTCCAATGTCGATCTCGCATGTCTGGATGTCCCTAATCTTGCCAGTAAGGAACCTTGCAATCCTTCCATCTCCTGCCGCCGGCTCAAGAGCTGAATAAAACATTCCCCAGTCAATAGGAAGGCTCTCGTAGCACCTGGGGGGAGTGTAGTATCTATCCTTGAGACTGTTCATTCTCGCTTCCGGTTATAGTGTTAAGGTCAGCGGTAAGATGTTCGAGTGCGCTTTTCACGTAATTCACCTGAAGCTGCGTAATCGTCTCCCGGTTCTCAAGTTTGTGGATTATGAATGGGATCGGGAAAAGGCAATTCCGAATGTGGTGCTGGATAAAAAGCTTTGCGTTGTCCGGCATAGTCTTGAAAAACTTCCTGGCCTCTTTTTCGACGTTCTCATCAAGCGGCTTTCCCATGTTTTCTTCTCCTATTTCGAGCTTTACGGTTTCTTCTAAAATCTCTTCTTCCCTCAATTCGGAATCCGTCTTGTCTCTCATGTTGTACGGGGCGGGACGGTAGTGGTAGGAAGAGTCATCCATTTCCATATTGCACCAAGTATTTAAGCAAGATCCCTCCACCCTCTTCATGTCCAAGCATTGCCATATTTCCAAACATAGGATATCCAACCAAGCGAGACCTTTCATAATCCATAATTTTTGTTCCTGCCTTAACGTAATGCCAATGGCCTAAGAATGAAGGGCTATTGCAATATGGATTTCTCCACCCATCTGAAGGTAAATCGTTAATGCCTTTATTCATTATTTTTCTTTCTTATTATTCTCAAGAAGCTGCCGATGCTTCGACCATCCCGCATGATACCAAGACCACTGATTCGCAATCGACGCCTCTTCCATGCTTCGGCCCTGCTTAACAATGTGTTCTCCGAAGCAGTGGAATGCGCTTGGGATTCCATCTTTAGGTTTACTCTTTTGTGTTCTTGTTTTTCGCATGATGATAAAATAATCAAATTGCTAACAATTGTCAACATTTATTTTAATTAAAATAAAAAGGCCCGGTTAGGGGCCTTTGTAGGGGTTGTGTTAAGAAGGGAATTATGAATATAAATAAAGCAGTTTAGTATTTCAAAGGTTTTTGTCCAAGGTCAAAATGATAAACATCTGGGTCGGAGACTACCTTTCCATTGCGAAGTTTTTTCTTTCGCCTGCCACCCCACCAGCCCCCAAGGGATTCCCATTTTTCCCCCATCTCTTGATATCTGGAGTCAATCCATTTTATGTCGAGACCATTATCTGTTGTGAGCCAATAGTCGTCGGCCAGGCTATATCTATGGAGAGTGTCAAGTTTTCCCTTTCCATCTTTGGCTAATATCTCTGCATACTCCATGGTTCTGGCTGCCTCTGCCTGTCGCCATGGCCATCCCTTTTCAAAAAGCCAATACTCAAACTCAAGACGCATTTTTGTAAAATGGCGATTTTGTTCAGCGCGGGTTTTGCATTCCATTATTCCTCCCATCCGGGATCGTTAAGTGCGGCATCTCTGAATTGCTCATACCACGCCTGTGCCCTGTTTAATTTGTCGAACTCTTTTGGCGTGAGCGACTTTTCGAATTCGTCGATATACTGGGCGTTCTCTCCAGAGTATGCGGACATCGGCCCCATTCTTTCGAAGCTCTGAATCATCGAAGAGTAGTCCCCGCCCTTCGCCTTGTATCTATCCCGATATTTTTTTGCCGCCTTCATGTCTCCAAAGCGAATTGCCTGCTTGTAATAATAAAGGTCGTTCGCTTTCTCAGTCGGGGTAATAGATATTTTCTCGCCTTCCGTTTTCTGGTCGAGAAATTTCCTCGCCTTATTGAGCATGTCGTAATACGCGGCTTCTCCGGGGATGCTCTTGTAGATAAGTGCGCCCTCGCCCTCTGCGGCAATACCCTTTGTGGGCTTCCCGGCAATAAGGCGATAGGGCTTATCGACGGACAACACTCCGGCAAGGTGCTCGTAAACGTCTCTTACGGGCCGGGGCTTATCAATTGTCGGATAACGCTTGGTCTTTCCGTACATTTCAAGCGGCGTCTTGTATTGCGGCCCGATACCATTGAAAAGCTTTGAAAGAGTTGAAATACCAGCTTCTTTCGCCTTTTCTCCAATGGTGGATTTTTTGTTTGCCAAATCCATAATGTCGTCAGGATAATCTTCGAGTGCGGCCCAGTTCAGGACGTCGGACATGGCGCCCTGCACCCGGAGGGTCCGGATTGTTCCATCGTCATTCTTTCCAAGAATAAGGTGGAGCTGCCTGTTTGAATCACCCAATTCCTCTTCCTCATCCGGGAAGAACATCTTGTTCCAAAGAGTGACCATGGCGAATAAGATGTTTGCGGCAAGAATGACTTTGGCCGTTTTTAGTGATCCGGCAACCGCTCCAGACTTGAATCCGGAGCGACCTTCTTTGTGGGCGTTTTTGATAAGCCTCATGTAGCGGGGAGCGTTAATCTCCATCCAGCTCCAGAATGGCATCAGTTTTGACCTTAACGCCTGCCCTGCCGCGGAAAGGTTGCCGTAATCGCCCAAGAGTTCACGGGCCATCTTTGCGGCCTTGTCCTCGGTGCTCTCGACCTGGTTGACCTCATCAGCCTTGGATGCCCCGTAAACCGTCTTCCCGGCCTCTATTTGGGCCTTAAAGTGCCGATAGGCGGCAATCCTCAGTATGCTTTCCCGCCACTCCGTAATCGTCTTTCCAAGGTTCCATCCTGCGGCCTGCTTTATCCTACCTCCAACACCTGGCTTTTTCCCGGTAAGCGCCCGGAACATATTCACAAAACTTATATCCGGAACCTCCTGGGTTGCGAATCCGGAGCCAATCACACCCCGCTTAATAAGGCCAAGCATCTCTTCGTTTGGAGATTCCTTCTTAACGATAAGTCTCCAGGCGTCCCTGGCGGCAGGGATAAATCCTTTCAGAATTGACGGGTTGTATGCCAGTACAATATCAAGGTCTCCACTCATGTTGTTCAGGTTATATTTTGCAATCCGGAGCGGCATTAAAAGCGTCCACTGCTTCCACTTGTTGTTTACATATTGAAGAGCGTCTCCGAATTTACCCATCGGGCCGGTTGATTTAGGAGGCTTGAGATTATCCAACGTTTCAGCGACACCCTCCTTAACGATCCATTGTGCCTTGCGGCCCATCGTAATGACTGTTTTTACGTCATCTTCAGTAATTGGGCCAACATCTACATTATTTAATAAGGCATCTATTAATTCCTCTGGAATCGTCTTTGCCGGATAGAACGGAGTGTTCTCTTTTGGAGACCACTGCGTGTACCCTTCAGGGATAACGGCTTCTATGGGCTTCTTTTCAGTTTTGGCCTGGGCCTGAAGCTTATCAGAGATATCGACCAGTGGCTTCAGTCTCTTCAGTGTCCGGAGCGTCTCGATTCTCGATATCGCCTGTGCCAATACCTCACCCTCGGACTCAAGATACTCGGTATTGTAGTCGAGAACGGAACCGGTACGGCCGCGCATGAATCCGGCCTTGTGCGCCCGAACGTCGGAACTGGATGCGCCTATTCCAAAAAAGCCTCTTTCGGCAATCTTGTCGTGCACCTGATGGTGGAAATAGGCTTCGTCTTCGAGAACGTCTTTCTTGAGAAGGCCGTATTTTACCAAATCTTCTTTAATGGCACGGTTAATCTCCTGGCGCATCTTGATTGCGGCCTCAACCGTGGGGTTTTTCTTAACCTCGGCCTGCACGTTGTCGATATCAGTCTGAATCTCGGCCCTGTTTTTATATCCAAAGGGAAGTGCATCCTTGCCCTCGTAAAGGCCGCGGTCGATATCCTTAACCAGGTCGGGCAGGATGATTGCTTTCGAGAATAAGTCGTATCCATTCTTTCCAAGACCATCCGTTATCTTGTGCATAAGGTTCATGGAGATGGCCTGCGAATACTCGGGAACCGCTTCGAACTGGCGGAGAATATCGGCAACTGCGGCATCCTCTTTTCCAAGTCCGGTATAATGCCGGGTAAAGGCTTGGGCGATTTTAACAAGGGCAGGCTCGATGTTTTTATAGAATGGCGGTGGCTTAATTCCCTTTGCCATTCTCATCCGGTGCTGGACGTCATCGTTCACGCTTTGGGGGACATTAATCTTTGTGTCGTCGGCTGGCTTGCGCGGGGCCTCGCTGAAAACCTCTTCTATCTTCTTGTCGATTTCGTTTTGCGAGGTGCGGGAAAACCTGATATCCGGATTTGTTGCGTCAAACTCCCCTGTGTTGGAAATGGCAGATTTTATTTGCGTGGGGGAAAAGGCAATGTAATGTTTTGTTCCTTCATCCATCATCATCTTTTTCCCGATGGCACGCCTATTCCCGAACGCCTCATCAGCATCCATGATTATTCCATCAAACCCGACATTATTCCACAATGTAGATATGAACTCGTTTCCGGCAAGATCGCCAGTATCCCGATCTTCGATATACGATACAGTCTCACTTGCCCTCATTGCATCTTCGAATTCTTTTGCGGTAAAGTCCGAAAGATCCAATTTTTCAGAGATAGCATTCCATACGTCCTGACCATTAATACCAAAGACAGCAGCGGTTCGATCGAGAGCGGCATATAACTCTAGCGCACTCCCGCCCTCCTCTCCAGTATCATCGTCAAAAGTCATTTCAAATCGAGTTTGGTTTTCCCCAACCAAAACAACTGGATTTTTAAGAGAGACATAGGCTTCAATGAGCGTTTCTTTCCCACCAGACAGTTCTTTTGTAGCCAGCTTCTTGGCTTTTCTCATCATCGCATTGTATTCTTTCGTTCCATACTTAGGCGGCTTATCTCCCACAATCTCATCAAACAGCCTTTCCGTTCTCAGGTCTATCCTATGGGTTAGGTCTGGGCCAATACCACTATAATTTTGTTCGGCATCGAGTTTAGAATCGGTGAAATAATAAGCGCGGCCATAATGGTTTCCCATGTTTCCGCGATCCTTGCTGAAGATGGTGAATTTGTGCGTCGTCCCATGATAAACCTTCAGCGGATATCCATTCTCATCAACAACTTTTGAATCGCCAAACCATTTCTTAAATTCAGGGCTTTCGGTATCGACGGGCTTGAATTTTTCGGAACGAGAAAACAAAGACTGCTGTGCCTCCGCAGCCCTCGCCGTCTCGTTCTTATTGAATATCGGCAAGGCCATGACTTCAGGGTTTCTTGTGGCAGCCTCTTTCTCTGATTTCTCGCGCTTGAACTTTTCAATGGCAATCTTTTCGGGGGATTCTACTTCACCAAATAAATCCGCCTGTCCCCGGCTCCACTGAATATTACGCTTCTCAAAATCCTCTTTGACCATGGAAAGAAATTCATCAACAATGGAATCGTATTCCTTGGCCGCGTTCTCAAAGCGCACCTTGTCGCCAACATTCACAACCATCCGGGCCAGCGCCTTCCGCATGGCGCCCATATCCTTGAACCATTCTGTTTTTGTGACTCTCGGACTGCCCTTGAATTTATTGATAATCTTCGTGAGCAAATCCATGAAGGATTTGATTACCTTCTTGAATAGTCCGGGGTTTTTCTTGGAAAGATAGGTCAAAAACTTTGAATCGTAATTGAAAGAGTCGGCCATAAAGTCCGATGCCAATTCTCCGATTCCTATTTTGTCCTCAAGAGCGGAGGTAAGCCTGCCCTCTGCATCCAGTTTTTGCTGTGTCGAAAGCCTATCGTAATCATTAACATGGACGCCGGATATTTCAGCAAGCGCCCTCTTGCGCCTTGCCGCTCGGCCCTCTGGTGTTAATTGGGAATTAAAGAAGTCGTTGAAATGTTTTGCAACAGAAGGAAAGTCGATGTCTATCTTGTGCTTTATCTCGTGAAGGGCAACCCAAAGAATGGGCTTCTTCATGTTTTCGTTGAATACTAATGTGCCAGTTTTCTTGAGGAAAACCCCGTCGAAGCCTGGTACTGAGGCCTTAGTTCTAACCACCATAACACGATGAACGGGCAAAACATCCCGAAGAGTGGAAAGCGCATCAGAAACATCCGCAGGAGTTTCCACAACCTGAACGTCATCATCTGTAATGTTCCTGCCACCGGGTTCTTTCTGAAGTTCGTCAATAAGGTTTCGGAATGACTCTTGAGCGTCTCCAGGTCTCTCCCATCTTGCCACTGGAAGCTCGACCGCTCTTCCCCTGTCTCTAGGCCGTAATTCTTCAGTGGTAGCCTTCCCCGACTCCGAGGTTCCGGGCTGTTTTTGAGAAGGAGCTTTAGTAGAAACGGGTTTGTTTTCATCTTTTGCCTCCTTCCCTAATATAGATTTATTGCTAACATTTGTCAACAATTTGTTTTCATACCAACGGCTGAAGGGTATGGCCTCTTCATTTTTCCTCTGCTGCTCCTCCTCGTATTTGGAATAGGCGTCTTCTTGTTCAATCTGTTTTCTGGCGCGCTCAACATAGTCTTTCTTTTTCGATTCCCTGTTTGCCTCTCCTTTGCTTACGCCTTCAGAGTAGCCCTTTTTTATGTAATACCCTTCAATGGCGGCGTCCATCGCGTCTTTTATCTTTTCAGCATCAAGATTGCTTTCTTCGGCGTACTGGTCGAGGCCGGTACGCTTTGACTTTAAAGTATCAAGGGGTCTGATAATTTGTTTTTCGTAATCGTAGTATTCGTATTTTGGATTAACGCCAAAGAAGTCATTAACAAAGTCCGTCTCCAGCATTTTCTTTTTCTTTGCGACAACATCAGCGGGGGTGTTGATTGTGTATTTGTATTTCGGTTTGTTTTTAAACTTTGTTGGGATGTTGTTAAGCAGGCCGTCTTTTATGATTTCAAACCCGTTCTGCGTTGACAGGGAAGAGTATGCGCTTTCCGGCTCCCGCATTACGCGGTCTTCGGCTTCCAGTTGCCTTGCAAGCTTTCTTACTCCAAGCTTTTCCACTTGTTCATACTTCCCGCCTCGATACTCAAAGCCTCGGTCATAGATTTCATCTATAACGGCTTTCGCCGCGGCCTGGGCCTGCGGGTCTTTGGCTGTTACCTGGGATAAGTATTGGTCAGCAACCTTCTTTGCTTCAAAAAGATCATTGTCGCCTGCCGTAGCAACATTTTTTTGGGTTTCAATAAGCTTCTTGCGTTTGGCAATAAGCGTCGGGTTTGTAGGTGTTGGTTCTGGGGTCTGAGGAGGAGGCGGTGGAGCCTTCTCCTTTTTTACTTTTGGTTCGGGCTGATTTGGGACGACGGGTTGAACTGGTTTGGTCGCGGCTTCTCCCACTCTTGTATCGGGGCTAACCGTTTTATTTTCTTTGCCCTGCTCTCCCGGAGTTCCTGTTCCGACTCCGGTGTCGGGAATGTTGTTTTCATTTTTTTTCTCCTCTGGTTTAGCCTCAATCAGTTTTCGAGTAACCAGTTCATTTTCGGGCACATTGGCCGCCCTAATAGAAGTATATATTTTTCCAAGCGATTTGTCAAATCCAATCATATCGTTGTCAAGATCCTTGGCGTTAAGGGCTCCTGCGCCCTCTCTCGTTTGCACTTTTCCTATCTTCCATTTCATTGTGGGGCGATAAATTTTTCCATCGTCCATTTTTATCGCAAGGGTCTCGGCAATCTCCTTGGATGCGGCGGCTAATTTATCTCGCAAGGCCTCGGGAGAATCGCCAAACGCCATGTGCTCATCCCCATGAATATTGGAATTCATGTCTTTTCCTAGATGCTTTTCAAAGATGTCGAACATTTTTCCATTCAATTCGTCGGTGGCTTGCGATCCCAGAAGCATGTCGTTATAAACCTTGAATCCGTTAACATCCCCAACGGCAACATAGGTTGGGGCGGTATAGTTATTCGTTCTGGTTTTAAGAACCCTGTTGAATGCGGCTAGGCCGGGTCGCCCGGTAACGTCATTTTGTTCGTGAATACGCTGTCTATCCTCGGCGGGAAGAGCATCGAATTCCTGTAAGGTAATATCGCTTTTCTTTGGAAGGCGTGACGGTTTCTCCGCCGGGCCCGTCTGGCCCGTAGTTGTAGCGGGTGGGATTTCCGGCGGAGGAGCTGTTTCCGTGCTCGCGGTTGGTGTTTCTGGTGGCTTCTCGCTAACGCCTCCTTGTTCAATAGTTGCCCCCTGAACCTCCGGTACGAGATTGCGATAGATCTCCGAACCGGATCGCTTGGTATTCTGCTGTGTAGGGATTTCTTTATTTAATAGCTTATCAAATGTTATGTCTTCTTGAGATTTCAATAGCTGGTCAACCATCTCAGGATTTGTCTTTTTCAAAGCGTCAACGATTGCTGCCCTCTTATTCTTTTCGTTCTCATTTACGTTTATTGCCATTCCGGTTACGGCCCCAGGAACACCCCCGGATGTAAGACCAACCATTCCATTCTCGAAAGCCTCTTTTGTGATTTGACTCCATGTTAAATCCGGCCTCATTCCCGTTGTCTTATCAACAATTCCCTGTGCAACGGCGGTCCCCGCCTCCTCTGCAAATTCCTGACCCCCAGATTTAAACATTTCTTTAAATATCGTTTTAAGTGCCGGGAACACTCCCTCTTGTATTTCTTTTTTGCCAACACCTTTTAGCGCATTTGTCATTCTGTCTAGTATGGCAAACGATCCCATCTTCTCAAAAAGGCCCTCAAAGCTTCCGTTGACTAACGAGGCCATTGTTGCTACCGTTTGGCTTGGAACCGACTCTCCCCTTTCAAGCTTTTTCCAATAGTCGGTTATTTGCTCGGCTCCACTACTTGCAGACAATCCAACTAATCCTGCGGCATCGCTGATTCCGGCCATCTTTCCAGCACCAATAAGAGCGAGTTGCGGAACTTGTTCAACGGTGCTAAAGTATAGCCACTTAGCCGCATCTCCAATTTGCCGCCTTTTTAACAAATCAGTAAGAGATATGTCTTTTGATCCAAATTCTTTTTGGACATAACTATCACGCCTTGCAACATTATCAAGATATTGCGTAACAAAGTTATCATAAGTTTCTGGGGCGGCCTTTAGGTCTGTTCTAAAAATATCAGCGCCCATGGCCTTATTTATTCCACTATTTATTATGTTGCTTCCCGTTGCAACGACGCTTGCTGCCAAGGCCGGAGTCCTGGCAAGGCCACGCAATACGGCAGCGCTTCCAGCATTAAAGGCTTTTGCGCTACTACCGATTATATTATCTTGCTTTTCTTTTTCGGGCTGAGGGACGGCAATTTCTATTGGCGCATTTTCTGGGAAAATTGTTTTGGATTGATTGTTTTGTTCAATATTTTTATATGTAGGAATTTTTGTTCCAGCCATATAGGTATCTGGAAATGGACTAAAATCATCCAACACATCCGATTTTATAGATGTCGTAGCCGGTTCCGCCACTACGGACGCAGGAATATCCACCTTACTTACGTCCTGAAATTTTGGTATTTCTACTTCTGAAATATTAACGGGTTGGGCGTTTTTACTTTTGGTTTCAATCGGTCCATTACCGGGGCCATCTAAAACCGGAACGCCCAATATTGATGTTGGCGCTTTAACTGTAATATCATTTGGATTAAAACTATCCAATGGGTTAAAATCATCAAGGCTACTTTTATTTTCGGATGGATTAAAGGAATCCAGTGGATTGAAATTGTCCAACAAATTCTTAGCCACGAAACCCCCTATTGGCCAATGGATTTTTTATAGAGCGCTGTAAATTCCTGCCGTTTTGGTAATGAAAGACTATCCCATGATGGCCACCCATTTTTCTTTGCCCTTTCTGCATAGGCCGATGTTGCCGCCTGAATAGTCTTGACTTCATCTTGGATAGGTGGTTTTTCTTTTGGTGGCTTTGACGCCCCTGATCCAGGTATTCCGCGTCTCTTCATTTCCTGGCCCCATTCGTCGTACTGGGCTTGGTAGGTTTCGAGGTCGCTTTGATAACCCTCAAGTTCGCCTTGAAGGATTTGGAGTTGCGCCTCTATCTTGTTTTTTATGGAAGGATCTGTAGGGGGAACGAATTCGCCCTTGAATTTTATCGTTTTTCCCTGACTTAATTTCTCGATATTTCCACGTAATTCTTCAATATCAAGATTGGTTTGTTTGATGGTTTTCTCCATCGTGGCCTTTTCTTTTTGGGCCTTATTGTAATTGGTTACAACCTGATTATCTTTGATACTGTCGTCGGATCCGCCACTCGCAGCTTTTTTCTTTGCTGCCAATTCAGAATTAATAACGTCCTGATCACGGAAGGCGCCACGATATGATTTAAGTGATTGCTCCCCGGCTTTTTCTGCAATTGAAGGTGACTGCAATAATGTTGCTTCCGCATCCTGGCTAGACGCTTCCTGTCCTTTTTGCTTTTTAAGATACACGGATAACGGAATCTCTTGCCTGTTTGGGTTTAGCGTTGCAGGATTCACCGCGCCCTCCGGGGTGGCAAGCGTAATCGCACTCGTTCCCGTTACTGGGGTGTTTGTTGCTGTTTCTGGTTGGTTGGGGTCGTAGTTTAAATTAATCTCACCTTTGTTTGTTGGAATCTCGGGAGATGCAGGCAATAATCCTGGCGCACCTTGAAAGCCCCTATCGGAAAGCATAGAGCTGGTGTTTTTCAAGACTCCTGCCGCCTGGGATTGCTCCCCGGCCTTCTTCTGCTCTTTGGCCGCCTCGTCCACGGCCTTCTCGGTTGCCATGATAAAGGAATTGAATTCGGCCTTATCCGCAAGAAGGGACTGGGCGGCCAGCTTCTTCTCGGCCACCCCTACTGCGCCAAACTTCTGTGCTCTGGTAATAACATCGTCGAGCTGCATGGCCCGTCCGGCGATACGCTCAAGGTCATCAATCGAAGTTTTTTCCGGGATAAAATCTGGCTTTAAGCCATACTTGTCCAGAATTTCACTCCGGAGCGCCACCCGGGCCCTCTCGGTTTTCCGCATCTCTTCCCACGTATTGTACTTATCCACCGCCTCCCCGATGTTCTGCACCGCCGCTCCAGCGGTTGCGCCCATCCTCTGGTACATTGAGGCAACATCGTTCGGCTGAATGTTAGGGGCCTGTGGCATAATTACCTCCTATAGCCGGAATAGAGCGTTGCCAATTGGCTCCGCGCACCGGGAGTATTGTAGAAATTCGTCATATTTGTCATGAGTTGCGTAATTTGATTAAACTTGTTCGCCTGGATTTGAGCCTCGGCGGTCTTCTCCTGGATAGCCATTCCCCGGTTTCCAAGGGCGATGTTGGCCGTGGCCGTTTCCTTATCCGTTGCCGCTTGGGATTCCTGGAGGGTCATGCCACGCTCGTTAAGGCCGATGTTGGCTGCCTGAGCTTCTTTGGCAAGGCCGTAGCTCTGCTGGCCCTCTGTCTCACGGATAGCAAGGGTCTTGCGGCTCAATGCGTCCTGGGTCCTCTGGGCGCGTTCTGCGGCCTTCATTTGGGCCTTCGTCAGTCGCGTTGTCGTACCGAACTCGTTCTTTCTCTGGGTCATTGTAGCGTCAAACTGGGTGTTCTCCTGCCTAAGCTTATCGTAAAACAACTTCTCCTGAAGCGCACGGGCAGCAGAGTTCTCTTTCTTTTGTTCTTTGGCCGCATACCAGGAACCGGCAAAATTTAATACTCCGCTGATAACGGATGTTACCGGATTTATTGAAGGTGCTGGTTCTGCCATAATTCCTCCTTATTTACGCTGTAGGGAAAACATATTTAGTCAATGCGGCTGCGGCTTCAGGGCTCAGCGATTCGCTTATCGATTTCTTCAGGTCAGCGCGGCGTTTCTGTTCTGCTGCAATTGCCGCATTCATGGCGTTGGTCTCCCCCGTTTTAAGATGCATAAACGATCCGATGGTTGGGACAAACGCAAGGGCCGCATCAGATAGTGAGGCAATCTTGGTTGTGTCCAGATTTATCCCAGACTGGCCATTTCCAGAATCGCTAAATACGGATGAAGCATCTTGCACTGAAGCTATTTCATTAGGATCATTACGCTTGATGATTGGACCAATCCACTCGTTCATTGTCGCCTGTGCCGCTGAATAGTCGCTATCGTACAGGCTTTGCCAGTTTGAAGCTACCCCCTTAGAGTATGTCATAGGAGTATACCCCTGCGTCTTTGCATACAGTTCCACGTATTTCGGATTTGTGGGCTCGCTGTTTACCAAGATGGAAGCGTATGCCGGAGGAACGTCCTGGCCATACATGGATCCTTTCGGATCAAGATAAACGCTCTGTACCATCTTGCCTATTGCCTCTGGTGGGATAGCGTCCTTAACGGCCTGGAGACCAGCATCGGAAAGGCCGTCATATTCATAATCAAGCGCGGCAGGATCGGAAGCCAGCATTGCGGCGTAATCTTTTATTGCCGTTTCATTACCGGCCCTGGCGAATTCCTCAAGATTCATTCCAGCATCGTTTAAATTCCATTCGTTACTTGCTCCGAGAGACTTCTTCCAGTTGTCATAGTCTGTCACTTTCATATCATCGCCGAATACTGAATCCTTCGTAAACGGAATGGTGTCATTTGCCATCGCTCCGGTCTGAGCTACCCATTGTCCGTTTGTGAATTTGAATGTTTGTCCACCCGCACTCTTAGTATCGCCCTCCTTGTTCCCGGATGGCGTAACCCTGGTTTCCTGGGAAAGGTTGGCGGGCGTCGTGGTTGCTACCCATTGGCCGTTTGTGTAAGTGAATGTACTGCCCTGGTTTGTTTTTGTATCACCCTCTTTGGGTTTAGCTGCCGTTCCAGTTGTTCCGCTTGCCGTGGTCCCGGTTCCTGTTGTTCCGGTGGTCCCGGTCTCACCCATCCCAAAAGCGTCCTGCACAAGCTTCCAAACCGGAGATTCTTCATTGAATGTGAATTGCCCATTCGCATCCAGGGCAACCGCTCCGCCTGCCTGGAAAGCGTACATGGCGCTCTTGAAGGCTTCAAGGCCGGTCTTGTTGCCGAATTTGAAAGCGGCAAGCTTAGCCGGATCGCCATTGAAATAGATAAGCGCATCGTTCTCGTCGATGGCGTTATTAAACTGCCAAACGGGATCGGTGGCCTGAATCATCTTCCCGAGTTGCTCCCTGGCCCAATTTTCGTCCATCGGCTGCCCGGGGTTCATCTCATTCCAGATGCTTGTAAGGGCGGAACGGACTCCGGGGGTCTCGATTGTTGCGGAAGCTCCGAGAGGGGTAATTGCATTGGTAAGAATGAAGTTGTTTGCGTCTGCAATAATGCCGAGCGAATCCTGGCTCTTTAACTTTGAAACGTCCAAATCAACACCATAGAGGTCTTTGGACAGCTTCGCAACTGCCGCCCAATCTTTGGCCGCAACCGCAGCATTGATAGCCCCGGACTTGAGTTCCATCTTGCGCGAATAGTCCCTTTCCTCAAGCGCCTGCTGGTTCAAACGCTCTGAATTCGCCATATTGTAGGCGCTGGAGGTGGCATTCATGGCATTGGAAATCATTTCTTTCGCGACACCGGCCGCCATTTCAGACTGAGCAATCCCGGCATTCCGCATTTGCTCGGCCATCATTGCGACTTTGGCTCCGGAGGTCATGTTCGGGTCGTTGGAGATCCGCATTGCTGTCGATACAAGGGCAGTCTGGAGCCTTGCGTCCAGGGCATTAAAGGCCATCGCATACTGGCGCCGGACCATATCGGATGTCCCGTTGGCAATTTGGGTCATCTGCTGGAGCATGGAATTGGCCGCACGGTCATACGTCGGGTTCCCAGTGCTTATCGTTGCGGCGGGAGTGGTTGTTGGCGCTGTCGGAGTAACAGCAGGAGCCTTTGCATTATCAATGGCCTGTCCTACACTGTACCTTGTTTCTGGAGTGGCCGCATTAATGGCAGCGGCTTCGGCCGGGAGGGCAGCAGCCTGATCTGGAGTTCTGACCGTTCCATCCTCATTAAGAACCTGTACGGTCTGGGTATCCCCGCCCTCTGGGGAGGCAGCGGCATTCTGTTTATTCCAGTAATCATATTGTTCGGTTCCGGGCTGATATGGATTTTTCGTTACTGGCGGGGCGGCATTTTGAATTGTCTGCCCCACGCTCTGCGTCGCTTCCGGCGTTGCCGCATTAGTTGCCGCCGCTTGCCCCGGAAGATTCGCCGCATCAGACGCGGACCTGGTTGTTCCATCGGCGTTAAGCACCGTGACAGTTTGCGTATCCCCAAGCGCGTTCTCCGGACTCAAGGGTGCCGGATCTCCACTTTGAGTAGTTGGGGCCACCGATGGAGCGGGCTTATTCTTTAAGTTCCAGTAATCGTATTGCTCGGAACCCTGCTGGTAAGGGTTTGTAGCAGGAGCGGCTTGGATTGGCTGCGTATCACCAAGGGCATTTTCTGGACTAAGCGGGGCAGGATCCCCACTGGTCGGAGCAACCGATGGTGCCGGTTTGTTCTTCATATTCCAGTAATCATATTGCTCCGAGCCCTGTTGATACGGGTTGGATGCAGAGACAGCCCCTCCGGTCTGATATCCTTTCATCTTCGGCTTTCCGCAAGCGTACCCAGAAACGGACGGAGCCTCAGATCTATGTTTCATCATGCGTTGGATCCTGGACATGGCCGAATTCGGTCCGCCCATTCCATCCACGTCCTTCTTCGGGATGACTACTTCCCCTTCATGGTATTGGGCCTTATCCTCCATTACCGGCATATCAGCCTGAATCTTACCGTCCGCACCGGATCCCGTATAAGTGAGGTCTTTGGCCCCTCCAATAAGGCCAGGAACGATGGTAATCTGGTCTTTCGACTTTCCACCCTCAAGCTCTTTGATGTAGTCCATCGCCCATTTTGGTCTTGAAAATGCCATAGTTACCTCACTTTGTTATACAATATAGCCTATTTGTTCCTGTCCTGCAAAAGCATTTGGACAATCGTATCCCTAACATCCTTCATTTCGGTTGATAAGGAATTCTTAACATCTTTCATTTCATTCAAAATTCTTGCCGTGCATACCGTGTGATGGTCTCCAATCAGCACCATAACGGCCTCTTTCGATATCGGCTCTTTACCATTGCCATTACGACCAATCAGTTTTCCCCACGGGATCTTATCGATAACCTTAATCAAAACAGCGCCTACCGTTGCCGCTCCACCCGCCTGTCCTACCGTTGTTATGTCCATCGCTCACCCCGATTTATTGTTATTGTTTTTGCTGCGGTACAAACTGCATCCCGTTAATGTTCACTATATTAAATATGTTATTCCAAATCCGATATGGGCACCCGTACCCCCTAAGTCCGATAGGTTTGAAACCTGTATTGCTCCATCCGTTCCAATAGTGATATGGGCAAATGTTTTTGTGGTGTCGTCTGCTTTTATTGCGTATGCAACAAACGTCAAATTGTATCCAGGCCTATACCCAACTGGAAGCGTGGCGACCGTTGCCGTTGTTCCATCTTTGACCATACCCCTAATCTGCAAAGTGTTTCCGCTATACGTTACTTGAAATGGATGTTCAGATCCCCCCTCTTCCACCCAACTATTCTCTAGGTCTGCGGCAACGAGCAGGGCCAATATGCCTGAAAGTAGAGATGTGCCGTTGTCGCGCCCCCTTACATGGCTAGTATCTATTTGGGCACCACTTCCAAGCTCTATCCCATAAGCTCCATTTCCAATACAGCTTATTTCTCCATGCCTAACATCTCCTCCTAAAAAATAACCACTGTATGCACAATTATATGCCGATCCGTTACCTATGTTAACATCTAAACACCCATCAACGGTATAAATTCCATATCCAGTAGATCCGTTGATTAAATGATTTCCTATGTTAACCCTTTCCATGTTTTCATCAATAACAATGCAGTTGCCGGTGATGTTTTCGCAAATAACATTGCCTATGTTTACGTCATAAACCTTTCCCGTTCCATACCTCTGAAGAAGCGTATTGCAGTTTACCCCATGAAGTATTCCTATTGTTATGCCCTGCGTATCATAGTCTGTAACGGATTCAACAATTCCCGTAACAGTAGTAATGCTCTCGTTAATTTTTTTCCCAACGGTAATACTGTCAACCGTTACGTTTCTACAAAAAGTATATTGATCTGACTTAAATATGTATGTTGTACCGTAAAGCTGATTGTATGTCCTTACGTCTCCACCTTTTACATCGATGGATTTTATAACATAGCCATGATACCCACCATCACATTCAATATAACCATGCGACCCACCAATAATGTGCTCAAACAGAAAAGCATGAAAATATGTTGACGGGGTGGCGGCTACCGGATCCTTCAGGAGAACCTTAATGTTTCCAACGTGAACGTCTCTTATGTAATATTCATAATCAGCCGCATCATGATCTAGCTTATGGGTTCCGGCTACAAAACCATCTATATGGTTTCCACCATTAAGATTAGCAACCACATAATCACCGCAATCCACACCTAAATCATAAGCCTCAAACCCATCAGCAAAATTTAAAAACATACCCTGAATAACCGTTCCGCTTCCAGATACAAACCTAGTTCCGTCCGAAGATTTTATTGGCATTCCAGATCCAAGCAGCTTTACATTCTTTTTTTCATTACCTATCGCAGCTCCAGGCGTAGCGGATACAGAATATTCCCCACAAATATCATAATCGGAATTTATTAATTTTATTGCACCCCCGCTAGTCGGTAGGGATTCTATGGCTCTTACGAGAGATCCGGTTGCCGATCCAAACCATTCCGGCCTTACCCACTTAACAGCTCCAAAGATTAGCGGGCAATCTGTTATTTGAACAAGACCGTCATACGTCATCCTCCCTATAGTAACATCATCGAACCCGGTAAATATTACACTATTTAAAAATCCAATGATATCTATTTTAGATGGAATAGAAAGACTTCCACTTCCGCTTATATTACCTACGATAATAATCGACATGTTGACGTCTAGCGCAATCAGCGCATTAAGTTCGGCAAGAGAAGATGCAGTTTTAGCTATGTTTCCTGCAACTATTTTAGCCATTGCTCTTGTGCCGTCAGCTAAAACATATTGAGTGTGATCGTCGTTAAGAAGCCCGCTCAATCCGCTGTGTGCCGTAGCCGTATACGTTCCCGATGGCAAATTGGATACGGATCGGTAGTCCGCTGTTTCAATGTAGTCAACACCTGTTCCGCTTCTCTGTAAAATTACCCTATAGAGCAATTTCATTTCAGGAGACGGAAGCGTACCGAGAGAAAGGGTGTCGTATGTCCGCGTCCTTGCAGTCGCAAGGAGCGTATCGTTATTCTGTCCGATTATGATCCAAATCGGATTTGTAGGGTCCGGGGAAGAAAAAATCCATGAACATGTGTATTTGTTATTGTCAACATCAGCCAATGCCGTACCGTTATTGTACTGGATTATATCAGCAGCATCAAAATACATGGCCGCCTGCGCCGCCGTGAACGTGTACCCAGAAGCTGTTTTATAAAACACACGCGCCGTCGTCTTCGCTCCACCAGAATCATGCCCCAGATCTTCATCGTGAAAATGACCTTGAGAAAGGCTCCAAGTTTCGGCATTCGTTATCGTGGCAACGTAACCGCTCACATATCTTGCGCCAACTGTTTCGTGTAGATACTCATGAGTTCTCCAGTCCATTGTAACTCCGTGACGCTCTTCACAAAGAAGTCCGTTTGTTCCATTCCAGTAAATAGATGCGAGGGATACGGTTGACTCGAATGACCACACTGTTTGTGAGGCAGTCAAAACACCAGAAGAGTTATAATAAATATACCACAAGCCTACTGTATTTGTAATATCAACAGATTCCGTATTCTTAATTAATTTTGACCCATTTATAAATATTTCAAAATTTATCCCAGTTATCGTAAACCTAAGAAGGGCGTCGCTGAATGCTATTGATGATTTTGTTTTGTCGACAACACCTGTCGGCTCTTTTGTTGCCAAGCCCCATCCGTTGTCTATCGCTGAAATTCTCGCGCTTAATGATTTCTGCTCATCATTGTAAACAACCGGAAGCTTATAAACAAAAGCCTCTCTTGCAAGAGGTTTTATCATGTCGATGATTTGTGTTGTCGAGGCGGTAGCGTCAACGAGTTCCAGGATGTCGTTTATCTTCGTCCGGTGGTCTTCCGCCAATTGCCAAAGCTGGCTAAACGCCTCTTTCTGTTCCGTTGGAATATACCGCTGCCCGGAAAGCTTTGCGAGCATTATCTATCCTCCGGTAAGACCGAGCGGCCCTTGTTGCCCATAACGTCTTTCCAGTAATAATCTATCGTTGCGAGGGATAAATCAACCGGATGAGTGCGGACATCGAATATTTTAGCGGAGCCGTGGCCCACAATCTTAGGTGCGCCGGTTACGGTTACAACCGCGACCGTTGCCGCGGAAAGGAGGGAGGCGTTCGCTGAAGCATCGGAAGCCGTTGTCGAAAAGACGTAAGCCGTGGATGCCGCGGAATCCCCGGTCAAATTCGTTGCCTTTGCCGTAATCGAATAGGATGTTCCAGGGATAAGGCCGGTAAGGGAGTATTCAAGCGTTGTAACACCAGAAGCCACAAGAACGCCGTCCTTATAGATTTTCAGCGAATCCGTTGTTATTTGTGGAGAAATGACGACAATGGCCGATGTCGGGGTGATGTTTTTAACGGTGGTAATGACCGGGATGGACGGGGCCGTAACGGCCGTCAGTGTTCCCGTATGCAAAATATTAAGCCTTTTCCATGTCTGTCCAGCCAGAACATCAGCATCACCATTGGGTGTTGCCGTATTCCTCGCCGCCTCCTCCGCCGTGGTCAAATCCTTGATGTCCGTTCCCGTGTCGGAGTTCGGCCCGCATACCGGTGCGCTTATGGCCGTTGCCCCATCACTGACAAGGTAGGCGCGTAGCCGAATGTAGCGCCGGTTTGCTGTGGTCTTGCCAACCGCTTGCCATGTTGCCAGGGCCGCCGCAACGCTGTATGCCTCCGTGCCATCGTCAAAACTATCGCTAAATGTCATGTTCGTTGTGGGGAAACCAGCGGGAAAAGTAATCGCGGTGCGGTCAAAGTTTTGCCATGTCTTGCCCACTCCAGCATCGGCTATCCATTCGATGTAGGGGGAGGCGGTGGAATAACCAGAGTTCCAACGAAACTCCTTATATGACGTTAATTGCGCAGCACTATTTGCGTATCGCTGTAACGTAGGGTATATTGTAGTGCCCCATGCGGTTGTTTTTAAGTCCACCTCTCCGACAGATGTTTCGGAGGAATAAATCCCACCTATAATAGCAAATTTGACTTTTTTCCATGTAGCGCCGTCCTTAGATAAATCAACATAAATTCTTAATGTGTACCATGTGTTAGGTAATATGGCAACACGGCCAGCATACCCTGCGGCTCCACCATAATCATCCTGCCACGCGGTAAGGGACTCCGCCATATGCGATATGAACCCCGGCCCACCAATACCGGTGATACTAGTTACCAGCGCCGCAAGATTATTAAGATAAAATCCTTGCCTATAATATACTGACGTACTACAATTAAATTTGACCTCAGCGTATCCTCGTCCCCTGGTAAGTCCAGCCGTTAAAAATATCCCATTTCCATTGTAGGTATTGTTACCATTCATGGTCACGACGCCATCAGCAAGATTTACGTTACTGGCGCTGTCAACTTCTGTCCACGCATCAAGATTAGCGAAATCATCCACGATTACGGGGAGAAATAGCAGCCCCAATATGCTCTGCTCTAAATTGGTATATCCTATCGCCGTTGCAGAGGATACGGTAGGCGTGCCCCAAGGGATTTTCACTGGTTAATCTCCAATGTTTCGCGTACAATTGTTGTCGGTATCCGTTGCACAAAGCCACATTTACAGGAGTATTGCTCAATTGGAGGATCGCACATCAACATTGCATAGGATAAATCAGCCCCACATCGCGGACATTTTTTAGTTACGCTTTTCACTTTATTGGCTCCTCGATAGGTTTCACATCAACCACGCGCAGGGCCAGCGCATCGGTACGCAGTTTCGCGGATTCATCCAGTATGGACAACGCCACATCTTTGGTAAACCCAATATCGGTTAGTGTTTTTTCCGTGGCCGTAGGAGCCGCGCCCACCGTGCCTAATAGCGCGGCCTTATCGCCAGAACCGCCGATGACATAGTTGGAGTAGACAAGCTTTTGCGCGGCGATGTCTTGCGCCGGTTGCGGTTCCTTAACCGTGTCAAGGGCTTTCGCGGCTTCAAGGTTGTCGTGCGCATCACAGAGATATTTTAGATAGTCACTCTGTTTACGGGCTTTAATGTAGTCCATTGTCAAATCCTTTCGTCATGGTCAATCATGCGCCCACCCACTGCGATATGAGGTTGGTCATAATGCCTCCGTAATCGAAAGCGTCGTTCCGGATCGGCTTACCGTTATATTGCACCATCCGCTCCCGGCGTAGGACAAAGAAGCGGTTGTCGTGGCCGAATTATAAAGAACGGCGCATTTGTAAGTAGCTCCGTCCAGATAAACTCGTATGGAGAAGCCAGTTCCGATATAGAAATATATGCCGGTAGCATCAACATCTTTAACGCCTATCTGGACGGAGAAATCCCCGGTGTAGGAAAGCGTTTTGTTCGTATCTTCAATGGTTCCTGCGTCAACCTCGATTCCGTTTGTTCCGCCTTCCGGGGATGATACAAGGGTGACGGCTGGAAGCGTTGACGGCGCCTGCCCTAAAACACGGTTAATTACCGCACCGTTCCGGGAAAACAGGTGGAAATCGCAATTCTGGATATCCCCCTGGTGAACCATCTGGGTGTCGGTGTTACTGTCTGGATCCTCGGCCTTGTCCTCGGCCTCGTATTCCTGGAGCCTACCGGTGATGATATGCTCCCCGGTGGTGGCCGAAACCTTCAGTTGGAGGCCGTGAGCCCTAGCAAAGCGGTCGTAAGATATATCCCCGCTAAAATTGATGTCCTTAGCCCTAGCCTTTACCGTGCTTATGTCGCCGTCCTGGAAAAGGGTAAGGTCAACTTCGAGAGTGTCGGGGTACCCTTCAGCCGTGTACCCGGTGGCGTTCGCTTTTGACCTGTCAAACGGCTCAAGGAAGACCCGGCAGTTCTTCGATTGGAGGTAATACCGCTTCCGGTTGCCCTCGTCCAGGGGAAACCATACGGCAGGGGCGATATCCGTGCCACCAGAAGCGTCCGTTGCGGCCTTATCGTGTGCCAAACGGGCTATCCCTGAGTCTGTGGCGCCTTCCCTGGAGGTCAAATCGTAGCAGTAGCCATCCCGGTCAAGGATAATGTGCCTCGGCTGGTTCTGAGCGTCGTTAAGCACCACGCCGGCCACCCCGGAAAATGGCAAAACCCATGAGGCGCCGGTATTTTCCGATACCCCGACGCCTTGTTCGTCCGAAATTATGCCAAACCGGTAAGATTTATCGGTCTTTTCTGAGGAAAGCTTGGTCGTTAAGGCAGTCCGGCCCAACCAAGAAGCCGTCTTTATCCACATAAGGAGTCCGGAAAGCTTATCGTAGGACAGCGTGGATACCCCAACATTGGCCCGGAGCCTCTTCCTGAAGCGGTCTTTTGCCATATCCCCGGAAAGCTTGAATGAAGCCCCGTCAAATTGGATAAGAATAAGCTGGTTGTCTGAGGAAATCATGCCAATGGTGTAATTATCTATTATCCGGATAGCCCCGATGTCCTGGCAGCCGATGTTTGGGGAGATCGGCGCCGTACCCGTAAGTACGAAAACAACCTCGCCCACGGATTCCACCTTTTCCTCGATATAATTGTTCAGAGGTGCCCGGTGAATGGAATTGTAGCAGATCACAACGGCGTTGTCTGACTGATATTTGATTGCGGTGATGTTGTCTTTGTACTGAATTACCTGTTTCGAGGCATTGTGATAACCCCAGAGATACCAAAATTCTTCGGCTACCTGGCAATAGGCTGAAATTCCCTGGTCACGGACAGCGCCAAACATGAATCCGTTTCCGATGATTCCTGTCTCAAAGTTGGGAAGGGATTCCCAAAAGCGGTTCTTTAAGCTGAAATAGGCCACCCGGGTCCGGAGAATATCATCGCTTGTCCGGTCGTAGAAATTTCGCTCTTCAGGCTCAATGCTTATGGCTTCTCCGCCTGCACCAACGGATGATATTGTTCCGGAAGCGGCAACCGTAACAACGGTCTCGCTCGTGTACCCGGTGATAATATCAATTGTTCCGTCCTGCCAAAAAATAGCTTTTCCGATATCCGCCTCTTCGAAAGATGAAGCGAGTGCCGTGAGTGTCGTTCCGGATTTATAAGCAAGTTGTGGATGGAATGCGCTCCCGATTGCAGCGGCAACATTGGTTCTGTTGCCAACCGTAGCTCCGACCACGACAATGGTGGCGCTTGTATAGGAAACGATAGTTCCCTCGTCTCCATTTGAGAAAACAATAACGTCTCCCACGTCTTCAGGAAGAAAAGTGTCCGCAGTCGCCGTAACTACGTAAGACGATACTGAGCACTTGAAAGATTTTATTACCCGTCGGTCGGCAACCCAGACATATAATTCAGAATTATTTCCCTGTCCCGTTATGGGGTCGATTCCGTTTACGCCAATATCCAGGGTTCGATATATGCTGTAATGCGTCCAATGGTCGTATTTCCAGTATCCGGCAGAAACATAGTTCTCCGGATTCTTGAGCTTATATGATGCGGTGGCGAGCGCAAGAGGGCTGTCCCAGTTGGTCAAAACCTCGGCCCCGGTGGCAAACATAGAGCTGATATCTGTTCCGCCATCACCGGCAGCGAAAGCGGTTATTCTTGCTCCCTTTACCCTATGGGTAAAAACAAATCTTCCTGCTGCGCTGTATGCAACTTCCATTTCTGGAAGAAAATCCCGGCAGGATACCTGAAAAGCATCAGCAATTTCGTTCCACGACGTAACGCCGGTCAAGATTGTCCGGATAAGATATGCCGTGCTGGATACCGTAATCTTGAATTGAGCATCGGCAATTACGGCATTTTCCGCTATCGTGTCGAATGCGGCGGGAAGCGCGTTACCTGTCCAGACTGGGTATTTCTCGGCAGCGGTGGCCGGACCAGTAGGGTTTGCGCTCCATATTTCCCCGTAATCCTTATAGTCGGAAGCGTTGACTTCAGTCGATCCGCTCTCCAGCTCCATTACCGATCCCGCTGATGTCCTGTCTCCTATCACAGCAGTCGTCCGCATCTTGCTCATCGTATAGAGGTATCGGTATCCATACTTATTCGTTTCAGACTTAACGCTGTTGTCGGTCAACCGCTGTGACGGGACCGGAGTATTGATAGGGTAAAACATGAGGGGAGACACAAAGCGAATAACGTAAATTCCGCCTACCGCCTTAATTGCTTCCCCGCTGGAATTAAAATAGTTCCATCCGCCACCGTTAAAAATTACCATGTAATCGTTATATTCCGCAGCGTCTGATATCTGCTTTTGAAGATTGCTCCTGTCCGGGTCCGTCTCACTTCCGCTTCTAATGTTTGCCGATAAGCCATAAACCCTATTCCACCCCGCAGCTAATCCATAAGTTGCATTTGCGGTGAAATTATAATTGGCAGCATAGAGCTTATTGCCAATGTGGAGAACGAGAAGGTTCTTCCCGACGTGATGCCAGAAGCCAAACACTGGCTCCGTAATGAATGCCGCAGTAGATGCCGGTCTCGTCGTGGAAGCATCAACCGTCAGCGTCCCGCCAGCAACAACAAGAATGAGGTCGTAAGTACCATCATCATAATGAATCTGACATCCGGCATACGCATAGGTTATCGCTCCTGTTACGGTTACGGTTGCCCCGGTCTTCGAGGTTGTGAGTCCGGAGTAAAATTTGGGGAGTTGATAGGCGGCCCACTTCTTAGACCCGCCACGCGGTTCCAGACGGTCATTGAAGGCGATATAGTTCTCCAGCCATTTCATTCCATTGGCCGGAATCTTTGAGGGGGGAATATCATCGAAAGCGCCATCACCAAAAGCCCGTTGGTCCCGGGCAATCATGCGCTCGTTAAACTGTTGCGACTGTGGGCTAAAATTTTTCATAGTTTAGGATCAGCATATAATCGGTTGAACCTGGAGATTGTTTCTCCCTATCGCTCCGCTTATTGCAGCCCTAAACTCGGGCTTCCATTTGTTCTCGAATTTCTGTTGGAATCCGTTATCGACAACACCGTTTGAAAGCGCCTGAATCCTGCCAATGCAGTAATCCATAAGCGCCTCATGCCATTTGCTGTTGATATTCAAGGGGATCGACTCGCTGGTAAGGCGCGGGTGTTCCCATGTGAAGAGGATATAGAATTTATCAGTCGTCGTTCCTGGGTTATCCTTGAAGATAACCTTTGCCGGGTCTGTCTCGTTCGCAGGGATGAAGTCGGCCGGAATGTCGGCAACCTCGATTTTGGTCAAATCCCTGGTCGAATAGTCAGAGACGGGGGAATAGACGTATGGCACACCAGTCCAAATGTGGTCGAAGTCGGACTCGGTTACATCGACAAAGACCTTCAGGACTCGATTGCAGCGCATCGCGTAATTGGTCCCGTTAAGGCTTTTCTGGAGTGTCGTGGAAAGGTTTGCCGTAATGACGTCGTATTGATAAACCGTGTCAGTCGTTTTCAGGAAAGGAGGAAAGCCCTCATTGTCGCTTGGGATGAATTGTGTACCCGGTCCGTCGTGCTCAAACAGTTGGTCGATTGCATCCTGAACAAGGGTGCGGATGCGAACCCTGGACCATCCAGAAGCATGCGGTTCAATGCGATCAATGAGGGTTATTAAGCTCATCCTTACTCCACCACAACCACGCCAGACTGCCGCACCAGGATTTTATCAATCATCTGGTTCCTGGTCAAATCCTCTTCGGTGCCAAGAAGCACCTTGAGTTCTGCCGCGGTCATCTTTGTGAGTTGTGTCTTGTTGAACGTTTGCTTCTCCTGGCCCGGCTCCAGTTCGGCCGCGACTTCAGGGGCTTCTTCCATGGCCTTTTCACGGTTTCCGAGAAGCAGTTCGGAAAACCTCTGACGCTCTTCCGGTCCCCAATTGGCAATTGCGCCGGCCAAATCTTCCGGTGCAAGTGCGGCCTTCTGGGGTTCCGCGGTCTGCTTCAGGCGTTCGATTTCCTTCTCAATTTGCGGCCTGATTTCGTTTTTGAATTCAAGGCAGGACGTCCACCCGAATTGAAGCCGTTTGTATTTGTCGATAAGGTCTCTGATTTCCGGCTTGTATTCTTCCATGGATCCGGGCTTAATCGTATAGGCCCGTTTATTCATGGGGATATTGCGGAGCTGGCCGGTCTTGTCGGCCTTCAGTTCGTATGTCTGTTTTGAGTCAACGAATTCCTCGGCAGCCTCTTTCGTGTTGAAATGGTCGAGTGCGCGGCCGTCCTGGAAAACGTCGAATTGTTCAATTCTTTTGCGTAAAACGGTACGCATCGCCTGAATTTCAAGCTGAATGATGTACCCGGGGATTAGGCCGCGTGGAGTGTGGCGCTGTACGGCCATGGCAAGGAGCCACGGTTCGAGCATGAGGTGAAGCCTATTGTGCCACCATGGATCGTCGGCCATCCATGCGATGCAGACGCCTTTGGCGTCCGCTTCAAAGAAAAGCTGTGTTTCCGCTCCGGTTCTCCATTCGACTCTCGGGCGGAACATGCGGCCGGACTCGTCATCCGCGCCGATAATTTTAGCCCCATAGGGACCCATTGAAACACGGTTAAAAAACCGTTTGCCGTGGTGTCGCAGTTCAAAAACCGAGACCCCGGCGTTAATCATGTTTTGGCCCATCTCGGGCATGTAAGGCACTACTGCGCCTGAAATCAGTGGTTCCATCAGACTCTCCCTTTCCCGCCCTTTACCGGGCGTATTATAAATCCGGGAGCCGGACCTTCCGGCCCCCGGGGTTTCTCGCCTGTCTTATGCAGCCACGATTGCGTCAATCGGGCAGATGCTATGAGGCAGAATGCAGCTTCCACGATAGATGTGGCTGGAAGCCGTCGCTGTGTCGTTGTTGAAAATCGGGAGCTGGATACCTTCGCCAAAGTACGTTCCGATTTCCTTAATCTTGCCGAATTCTGTGGTCTCGGCCAGATTATCCTTGCGGGAGTCGCGGGTATAACGGGCAACGGCATTCGCACCGAGCACCGCGTTCATTTCGAACACATAGTTGGTGGCGCCAGAGGTTACGGCCCATGCGCTGTTGTTCCGGTCGTCGTTGTTGGACGGCATGATATAGCCGTACTTCATCGAATACGCACCGGAATCGCCGGAAATCGTGCAAGTGGGGGTTCTCCAGTCCTTAACGACCAGGAAATGGTCCATGATCCGGCCAATTTCACCGGGAATCAGGTTCCGCTCTGAGCTCTTATATGCCGCAACGGACGTAAACAGGGAGCCGAAGCTTCCGGATACGGACGGATTGAGCATGTAAGCCGCGGTCTTCGGACCGACCTTCAGAATCCAGGTAATCATGCCGTCGAGTTCAATGGGTTCGACGAGGTGCATATCCTGAATGTAGGAGATCAGGGCGGAGACATGATCAACGCTGAATACGGCGCGGGGCGTGGAGCCAGTGGTCGCACCGGCCATCATCGCTGTTGCCACGTTCTGGACATACGTTCCGGCTCCGCCATAAGTGCGGGAGCTGTAATAGCTGTCGGTATCCGCGGCACCGTCGGTCACAGTCAGTGCATCAACGTCGTATGCCGGGTTATCCGAATAGGCGATATTCGGGACCAGGACGTTCGGGTTGATCTGGAAGCTGGCGGTGATGGGCGTATAGGTCAGCTCCTCGGAAATCTGGAGCTGGAGCGCCTGCTGGAAGCGGAAGTCGTTGTACTCGGCCCAGAAGGAGCCAAGCAGTTTCGGGTTGGTCCCGTTCACGTCGAGGTATGACGTGTCGTTGAAGTTCCAACCGTACATGTACATCTTCGCGGCCTTCTTGAGCTCGTTGTACTTGAATTCGGCCCACTTCAGACCGCCTTCATCGCCGTTACCGAGCATGTCTTCGCCGGTACCGAGTTGGGGGCGTTTCCTGAAGCCGGTCCGCATCGCGCAACGGACGGACTGACCGGCGCCGGCCTGGCCGACGTTCATGATATCCAGGAGGATACCTTTCCGGTTGATGACGATTTCGCCGTCCGTATTAAGCTGGAAGTCGGCGGCGAGTTCGGGAGACGTGAAAACTGATGGGCGGACGGAATCATGTTTCAGATTCTCCGACCAAATTGTTCGCCTCAAACCGGCAGCGCCGAGCGTTGCCAGTGAGGACGGGGTTCCGGGGACACTCATGTTATTTTCCTTTTTTAACGTTTAAGGGTTGCTTCAATTTCGTTATTGGGCATTTGCATTGCGCCCATAACGTTTCTGAGCCAATCCCCATCCTCGGCCTTGCCCTTGGACTTCCACGCTGAGAGCTTATTGGCAAAGTCCCGTTCATTGACTTGGGTTAGGTCAATGGGGTTCGCCCCCTCCGACGCAGGTAGCTCCCTCGCATGTTTCTTGCGGTTCTCAATGGCTTGGAGTTCTCTTTCTTTCTTCTCCCGCGCCATCTGGAGTTTCGGATCCTGCTTCTGTTTGGGTTGCTCATCAAGGTATCTGTCCAGAGCTTCTGACCATGAATAGGGTCGTAAACCGGTTGCATCCTTTTTGTAGTTCTCGCCTCTGACCGATTGAAGCTTGTGATAAAGGAGAAAATCATCAAAATCACCGGGAAGCTTAACGTTGTTCGCTTCGGCCTGTTTACGCAGCTCAACGCCGCTCTTATCATCGTGGTACTGGGCGTAGGCCTGGGATACGGCAGGGTCAAACTGGCCGGTTACCGGGTCCAATACCTGACCCTTGTGCCCGATGATTTTTGCCAGTCCGGTCATGAATTTCACATAGTCGCTTTGAACGGCCGTGATTTCACGCTTTCCGGCAAACAGTTCCGGGTTGTTTTTACGGAGACGGTCAAAAGCATCTTGCTCTTCTTCGGCAGACTGCTTTTGTGTACGGTTTTGACGCTCTAACGCATCCCGCTCCTTCGCCTCCAGATTTCCCTTTTCCATCGCTGAGATTTTCTTTGCCATGCTTTTAAGGGACCCGACAAGTCTTTTCTGCTTTTCAGCATCAAAGATGTCGTCTCCCTCCAAATCATCAATGTTGATTTCTTCGGGCAAGGCAACGCTCTCGGTCTTCTTCTTCGCTTCCAGGGCCGCGGCAAGAGAGAGGCGTTCATCCTCGCTCTTCTGAAGCCTTTGCTGAAAGGTGAGGCGTTCATCCTCCAATTCCCGGGCGATTCCGGCACGTTCTTCAAGCTCTGCAATCGCCTCCATGGGGTCTTTACCCCCAAAGCGGTTCTTGCTTATCTTTAAAACCACCTCTTCGTCCTGGGCGTCGGGTGTAGCTTTCTCGCCATTGGGTGGCTCTTCCCCTTTGGTTTCGTCGGCATCACCGGCCTTTTTAAGATACTTCTCCAAAAACTTCTCCTCGCCAAGGGTGCCGAATTCTTTCAGCATATCCTTGTCTTTTTGTACCGCCACCGCAATCTCTTCGATGGTCGCATACTGGGGCTTGTCGCTATCTGCGACTGATGGCTTATCCGCCATTATTGTCCTCCGGTTATGGGGGGTGTATTCGCAGGCTCCCCGGACTGGGGCGCCATTGAGTCAACTGGGGGTGCTCCGGCCGCGCTTATCGTCCCATCCGGATTAACCGTTGGGGCTGGTGGCGGGGGAAGCTGAAGTTTGATACCAGCCTGCTCCGCGGCCTGAACCTTGCCCTCGGGCGGCAAGTCCTTGAAGGAGATGGACACGGAAGGCGGCTTTCCCTGGGACTGCTGCTGTGGTTGTGGGTTCATCGCCGCGTTCAATTGGTCTTCGGCCTGCTTCAATTGGAGCTTTTGCATCAAAATAGCCGTATCCAGCTTCAGAAGTTCAAGGTCTGTTTCACGCTTGTTCACGTTCTGAAGAACAATCTTGTCCTTTTCCGGATACGGGATATTGTCGCTTATCATGCCAAGGAGTACGCCAACGGATGCCGCTTTTGACGGTACCTTTGACATCTGTCCGGCAAGCTCGGAGTATGTTAAAATGTTGTTTGCTTGTTCCGTGGGGCTGTCCGGGCGCTCGGTAACGACCACTTGCATCCGGATTTCTTTCAGCTTGGACATATCGTTCTTTATGCCGTAATTGCCGTCTTCGAGTTCGACAACCTCATTCGCCTTGATGCGTTCCTTGCCCTGCTGAAATACGAATTCCCGCTCCGTGCCCTCGTTGTTATAAACCTGTGATGCGGCCATGAGGTAGGATTCATACCAGTCATTCCAGAAATTCTTATACCCGAAGTGGATTGTCCACGCCTGGAGGTCGGCCTGGGCCTTCTTCTGCTGAAAAAGGAATCCAGAATCGCCTTTGTCGCTGATTCCGTACTGCACCGGGGGAACCTTGGAGATGTGCGGAAGTACCTTGTCGATGATGTATTCCAGGTTCTTATAGGCCTCGGTCGGGAATCCGGAGTTCGTCAAGACAGGACGGGCAGGCATTACGCCCTTCTCCATGTAACCGCCCTTAACACGAAAATTCTCGGCCGGATTGTTCCGGTTGGCGCAATAACGCTCAAATTCAGCGTAATTCTCGAACATGTTAGGATCAACGTACTGGGCACCACCACCACCCTCAACCTGAATCTTGTTGGTGAGCATTCCAGACCAGTAATTGATATAGGTCTGGGCGTCCTTGATGGATTCCAGAAGGCCCCGGGGCTCGCCGTTAAGCCTGCTGCATGACCAGAATTTGAATGGGGTGCACCCTATCTGAAGCTCTGTCGGCCGGCTCTCCAGCACGTTTTCCATGATAAGGCCCGGGCAAATCGTTTTAACGATGCACTCGGTATCAAGATCTTCGTCCTCGAAAACGTCATAGGGCTGCCAGTCGGGATATTTGGCGTTCAGGAATTGAACAACATCGCTGTCGCTCTTAATTTCTTTCGGAATCGCCACCTGTGTCCCGCCTGGCCGGAGAAGGTAAACGCGCTTAATCTTCTTGGAAATGACATCGTATTGCTCGATAACCTTGTAAAGAGAGCCCCACTTGTCTTCCATGTCACCACGGAGACCGTTCACCCCATGGTTGGTACCGTAGGATAAGCCGTCCTTCCGGTCCCTGTCCGCGGCAGCCGCTATCAGGTCATGCTTTGATTCGTACATGTCCATGATTTGCTCCGCAGTGAACCATCCTTCATGCCAAACATGCTTGCAGTCGCTTGAGCATGAGCTCCTCCAGTTGGGATCCGGGAACGTGGAGTTCGGGAGCATGCTCTCCATACCGATATTTCCACGCTTATCCCACTTGGTGGAAACAACCATCTTAACGCAATACTCATGAATCAGGCCGCCAAGGGTCAGGTCCGCAACGGAATTGTCCCAATTCATCAGCTCCTTATCGGAGTATGACATCTTCTGTGGAATTTCGGTAATCGAGGACATTTCCGCATTAATCGGAATGAATGACGGGTCAAGCTTCATTTGCATCAGAGAGGCCGCCATATTATCCAGAAGGGGCAAAACAAAGTTGTGCTGGATAAGCTGGCGGTTCTGCTTTAAAAGCCTCTGAGCGGCTTCCACGGTGTATTGCCCGAAGCCGAGCTCCGGATTCTTGCCGTAATAAAAGCGATAATTGTTAATGCAGTTGTTGGTATTTCTGCGGTGGTAAGTCGAGACCCGATTATAATTCGAGTAAATTTTCCGGACTTCTTCCGATAGCGTCGTTTCATCCTTTTTGGATTTCACGATATTAGCCATCTGTTCTCTCCCGTAAAATTATAGCCTCGTCGTAGATTTTGATTCGTTCGGCTTGTGGAATGAGCGTCACGGTCACAGCTCCGTCGCTGTCCACGTCCCACGCCTCCATGCGCTTGCAGCGGCGGCAGTACTGGGGCGTCGTGTTGGGGCGAGAGAGTTCAACGTACCCGAGCACCTGGCCGCAAATGCGATTCTTTGCCGTCTCTTGGCGGCAAATAACCTGGTGAAACCTCTTGCCTGCGAGTACCGGGGATTGTTTCATGCGCTCTCTTTTTGTCTACGTTTCACAGAAACATTTCATTGATTCTATCGAATACGGCTCTTGGACACTGTCGTCCTTATGCGTATAATCTAAATTACAAAATTGGAAAAGTCAAGACAATAATGTCATAGCGTTGGACAGATCTGTCCAGGTCGTGGACAAAACTGTCCTAGGCGTGTATAAAGCGTATCTAAATACTATCTGAATACTATCGTAATTGTATTGAAATAGCTTCAATACGATTCCGATAGTATTTCCTATTGCCCATATGTGGTATTCCGGCTTTTCCGACATACCACAAATCGCCCAATTGTCCCCTATTGTCCCGTCTGTCATAGTACGGGACACGCACGGGACATTATTTTAAGGGGAATAAAAGTGCCCGAAAAAGGGAATTGTACCTAATAAACAAAAAACCCCTCATGCTTTCGCACAAGGGGCTAGCCCGGTCTGGGCTCAATGGCTTACTGCCTGGGCTATTTTTTTATCTTTTTTATCCTAACCGAGTATCCGGCTCTCTTAAAATAATCAAATATTTCATTATCGACAACCATTTGGGACGACTCTCTGAATCCTGCCGATATCAATTTTTCTATCAGCTTAAATAGATCGTTCTTATTGGCTGAAAGATATCTATTATCGTCAATTTTTTCCACGATTGCTCCTTTGGGATATTTTAATCCAGCATCTTTGCAGGCTTTGTAAAACGCTTCATAGCAAAACGGAAGGGACGCGGGGGTCAAGGAGACCATAATATTCCAAGCCCTTTCCACCTTATCCTCTATTTTCTTCTGCTTTGACGGGATAGGGCAAACCTCAAACCCAATAATGGAATAGTCGATAAAATGACAAAAAGGGCACTGTTTTTCTCTTCCACCAAGAGATCCTGGGAAACTGTCCCAAAAATAGTTTTCACACTCAATCTTCCCTGCCGGACAATACTTTTCGCCCACGACTCCCCCTTATATTAAATTCACAACCGCGACCGTAACGATAATTCCCATGGAAAACCAGAAGGAGCCGAAAAGAATCAGCGCAATGGTTCTCTTGAGTCTTTCTTCGAATTCAAACATGTTTCCCCCTATGTGCTTTTCCAATCCAATTCAAAAAGAATCTTATATGCAGGGCACCCATGCTCTAGGCAAATGGCCTTACCCATGATTAAGTGCTGCGGCCTTCCGCATTCAGGACAAGATGTTTTCAGCATAAAATAAGTCGCCCGGAAGTGACCAGACGGTCTCTTAACCAACTGGTATTCCGGGCATTCAGGTTGATTCACCATACCAGAAACATATATTATTTCTTTCATTTTTGCAATACTTTTCTTTTTATTGCACTTTGTTGCGCTTTTTCTTGTTTGCTTCTTCGGAATTGTTCAGCGGCTTCTCTCCGAAGATCCTGACGTGGGTTTTCGCGTATTCCACGTTCTGCTTACCGCTTTTGATTTTCGATTCCATCGGCCTGCTTAATGCAAGATTCATCTTCTTTCCCATAAATACTCCTTTTAAAAAATCCCCCCGGCATCACCTGTCCGCGTGGCTTTAGCCAGGGGAATTAGCTCTTTTCATCACTTGCGGACAAAATTACACACAACGTCCTTGCCAAGGTGAAGTGCCGGAATCTGCTAATCAAATCGTTCCGGCATTTGGGTTGAAGCGCGGGAACGCGCTGAACCACCTTGGCAAATGTTGTGTGTTGTTTTAAGACGCGCTCTTTATTTCCTTATTTTAAGTCTTGGGACTTCATATCCGAAATCAATCAAGGCGTCTGAATAAAGATAGCTTGCGCCATCCCCGGCCCATTCAACAGCAACACCTTCAGCGGTAAAGAAGCGAATGCCAGGATTATTATCTCCGTAAGTCCCATCAATGTCGGGGGCAGAGGTTACCACACGGTTTTCGCCATAGCCGATAATCTGATCTTCCGGCATAATATAAGACCGTGTAGAGGCGGGCTTGCCGTCTGCAACATAATATCCGAGAACTTTGCCGAATGAAATAAGATAAACATAAGACGGAACGCTCGGCTTATCCCATCGCTCTGCCCATTTCGTGATTGTCCGCTTTTCCTGAAAATAGGATACGGTTGGAACTGGGATTGTTGATTCGGCGGCCTTTATCATTTCCTCCTGTTTCTTAACCGCCATGTTGCGCCCGGTTTTGCCGTCGCAATCATCGACCCCCATGCACAAAAAAACAGCCACGAGAGAAACGAGCAGGACAGAAATTTTCTTTTTCACTTTCCACCTCCAATTAAATTGATTTGATAGGGCAGGTTATCTGCTTTCCAAAGATTCCGCGTTATTTGTTTTGACCGGGAATTGTATTCAGCGATAGAGTTATTGAGCACCATCCGCATCCCGTTTCGCTCGTAAGCATCGACCGGAACAGATTCATAGTTTGCTTGCTGTGCCTGGATGGTGTTGTATTGGTCGTAAAACCACTGATAATTATTAATGATTGCGGTCGAATTAACAACCTTGTTCACAACACCGGACGCCACGGAGAACGGGAATAAGCCAAACACAAGCGCCGATAAAATGTAAATCGCTGCCAGGATAGACGCGACTTTCAGGAACTTGAAAGCGCCCTTCCCTAAATAGCCCTCAAATTCGTTTCTGAACTCTGACATTCATCCTCCTCCTTGTTTTGCGCCCTTGGGCGCTGATTTAATTGTCTTGCGCGTCTTAAAATTACACACAACGGCCTTGCCAAGGTGAAGTGCCGGAATCTTCTAATAAAATCGTTCCGGCATTTGGGTGAACGGGCTTGCCCGGAACCACCTTGGCGAATGTTGTATGAAGTGCCATTTGCGCTGCCTTTTATTTCTTAAGTTCTTTAATTATGTCTTTTACTCCGCCGGATACATTGCTAGGGGTCAAGTCTCGAATCCAGGCGTTTGCCGTTTCCAAAATCACATTTGGCATATTCTTAAGAGCTTCATTTTCAGAAGCTGCATTAATAATTTTTGGAACAACGATTATCGCACACATTTCTTTTGTGGATGGAACCATCGCGGATAGCATAAAAAGAAAAACCGAAACGGGTGCGGTTATAAGGATACCTTTTAGGCCTACTTGCATTCTGGACTCTCTTCTTTTTTTCACTTCATCTCCTATGATCCTGCCCCTATCATCCGTTGTGTCGTGCCCCTGCATCCATACGATACCCAATAAAACAAATGCAATAATTCCAAGCACCCCAAGACTAAACAAAACATCAGATATAGCATCAAGCTTGATAAGCCAATAGATTGAAAAGGAACTCATTTTCTCCTGCCTTTCAGCGGCTTTACGCCGCGTTTAATTTGATTTGCGCAAATGGCATTTTATACAACGCTTAGTAGCGCGAAGTGGCCTCTTACATTTCACAGCGGGCTTTGCCATTTCGCGCTACGTCAGTTGTACGCTGAACCGGCGATGATTTCGATTGCGCCGATTCTTTCTCTTCTTTTATTGCATCCAGTATAGCAAACCACAGCATAGCACAAACCCATCCCGAAACCCAAGATAACGATGAAAAACTTTCTCCTATTAATTTTCGACATGTCATGTTTGCTACTATAATGGTGCATAAGCCCATTACCAAAACCATTATTCTTAGCTTCATATCTTTCCTTTCTTATCGGCGCTCTTGGCTATTTCGCCGGTTTTGCGTACAACGTTCTAGTAGCGCGATGGCCGAAATCACTATACATTATTTTTCGGCTTTCGCGCTACGGGAGTTATGTGCTGAATTTGCCGATGATTTCGCGCCTGATTTTAGCTCCCATCTTCTTTTACGTAAATAATCTATATCCCTACAATGATTCCTATCTCCACCATACGGACCAAAGATAACCGGATCGTGGCCCTCGTAAAAATGCACTTCAAGTTCATCAAGGCTATTGTAACTTGGGCCGAACGATAAAATATGTGGTCCATGTTTAACCCAATCAAATTGTCTAAATCTTCTCATGTTCTCTTTCTTGGCGCGATGCCTTTAAAGGTCTTTCGGCAAATTTTGCACAACGTTCCGCGCCACTAAGAAGCCTTGCGCGGTTGCCATTTAGAATAGTTGATACACTCACCGATTGGACATACGGCCCTTCCGCAATTCCGGCAACCGCGCAAGGTTTGGGACGAGGCTTTGCGAGCCTTAGTGGCGCTGTTGTGCGAAGTCCGGTTGCTCTTTTTTCGGGCGCTCTTCTTTGGGGTGGCGACGATGTTGACCCTGAAACATCTTTTGGGGACGTCACCAAGGCACGGCATCCCACTTAATTTGCAAGCTAATGCCCCTCGATGAAAATGCTCACACTTCCTCATCTTTCCTCCTTTTTGTCTTGCGCCCGTCTTGGCTATTGCAACCGGATTTCGCACAACGTATAGTAGCGCGATGGCCGAAATCACTATACATTATTTTTCGGCTTTCGCGCTACGGGAGTTGTGTGTTTTTTAGCGCGATGCCTTTTTCTTCCGCCGCCGTGCCTTTGCTTTTTTCAAAATCTTGACACTCCTTACAAACCATATCGTCTTCATATTCAGAAACAATTGATTCTGGAATGTCATCATATTCTCCAAGCCCACACCAATCACAAACAGAACTATCTTGGCAATGCCAACCAAGTTCGCGATATTCTTTGGAGTGTAATTGAAAATCAAAAACACTTGGCTCCTTGGTTGCAAATTTATCCGCCTCTTTATTTCTCCGTACCTTTAAATCGACAAACGCAAAATCCATAAGATGGTCATCATAATAAAACGCAAGAGCCTTCGCTCTGCTTGCGCAGTAATGGAAAACAATAACGCCCATACCTTCGTCGGGGTCTTCCACGGTATACGCTTTGATTTTATTGTCTTCGGCGGCGGTCTTCATGCTATTTTGCCTTTCGCGCTAAATTACACACAACGTCCTTGCCAAGGTGAAGTGCCGGACTCTGCTAATACAATCGTTCCGGCATTTGGGTTGAAGCGCGGGAACGCGCTGAACCACCTTGGCAAATGTTGTATGAAGTGCCATTTGCGCTGCCTTTAATCTTTATGTGAACCAATCATCATTATTATTTGTGCGAATACCTGCCCGAAAAACCCCACACCGATTATAACGCCCCATGATTTCGGAGAAACACCCCATCCATAAATCATATTCACAATACTCAAACAAATTGCAATAGCCAGGCCAAAAGTCACAATAATAAGTTTTCTCAACGCTTCCATCTTTTCCTTTCAGCGGCTTTACGCCGCGTTTAATTTGATTTGCGCAAATGGCATTTTATACAACGTTTAGTAAGGTGAAGTAAAAGATTCCATAAATCAAATCTTTCTTTTATTTTACCTTACGGGAGTTGTGTGTTGTTTCGCGACAGCCTTTCCAGCACCACCGCCATAATTTCAAATGAGTCGGGGCGATCCCAAAAAGTCCCAACAATAGCATAATCTGAAATATCAAGACCCATAATACATTCGCGGTTTCTTGCATACATACAATGCTTATTGCTGGGATGAAGTTGGTTGCCCCGGCAATACTCATCGTACTGCCTTTTGTTTCCAGCAAGAATAATCTTCATTTTATACTCCTGTCGCGAAATTACACACAACGGGTTGCGCCACCGGGAGCGCAATCCATAATATTTTATTGCGCTTCCGGATCGCACGATGTGGCGGGCCTCTTCAAATCCAATTCTTGCCCGCCATTTCGTGCTGGCGCTTGTTGCATGAAGTCTGTGGTGCTGCCTTGCGCCATGGACGGCGCTCCGAATTGCGTTTCAAGCAGTTTCTTTTTATACCACTCAGGAAGTCCGCCCGTACATCCCCGCGTTATGTGGTCGATTGCCCATTTATAGAGCACTGCCTTGATTTCATCCTGACATTCCTTTTGAATGTCTTGCTTAACTTCAAGAATCAATTTTCCAATATCACGCGGAGAGTTTTCAAGTTCACCCCGTTCGTTGATATGGAGAACCGCCTTGTTCCATCGGGCTTCCGTTTTCATCATGGTTATCAGCCGAATAAGAATATCGCCTTGGGCCGGATTGCTTTCGCCCCACGTTTTCTTGTGAACCTCTTTGAACTGCTCTGAAACATATTTTCCCATGAGCGCCTTTTTATCGCGGCCAAACCTGGAATAGTTCTTGATGACAACGCCCTCTATTTTCTGACCACCAAGAACGGATTGACGCTCCAAAAAGTCGAGCACCATTTTTGAATCTTCAATCTTTCCCTGGAACATGATAGGGACAATTTCAAGGCCGACGCGGGCGGCTTCCGCTTCTTTCTCTTCCCGGCTTAAATACTGTTCGTGTTCGGAGTTGATGTCAAAAAGGATGACGTTGTATTTTGGCGTCCGGTCGTAAACCAGGGCGTTGTGGTGTGGCTTGTCCAGACATTCTCCGCGATACGTCAGACCGTCTTTGAGGTCCAGCGCCTTGACCGCTTCGACAGCCCGCTTGAACAGTTTTTCGGGAGCTTCCGTATCCATTTCTTTTCCCTTTGAACGAACCTTCAATTCACCATTGAAGCGCCCGAAAGAAAACTGTGAGCCATCAATTTTTTCTTCGACAAGAACGGGGTCAAGAAGTAACTCGGAAATCGCGGCGTGACCCATTGCATAGACACTTGGATAAGAATGCCAGCTACTCATAACATTTTCCTTTCTTTGTATTGCCGCACACGACGTGCGGCCTGCCTTGCACCACAGATTTTATGCAACTTGCAAAGGATGAAAACCTTTCGTCCTTTGCCCCTATACATGAAATTCAGTCTTTATATCTTTTACAAATCTTCTGATCCATGGAAATTCTGACGCAGCAACGGAAATCTCATCTTCGTATTTAACCATCTTAATTGCCGCCGACTGTTCAAGCGCAGTTAATTGTAGCGACATGCCATTATACTTCCTATGTGCACCCAAATGTATTCCGTGGTTCGTCCATGTGTGAGCGGTAGCCGGGGCAGGGGGAAGTCCTGAATTTGTAACTATCCTATGGAGCACTCTCTCATCGTCCGCCGGCTGAATATTTAAAACCACATCCGGATTTACGAGCATTCCGGTCTCTTTCCGTCTTGCCGAATCAGTTATACCCCACCATTCCCTTGTTACGAAATGTATTCCAGGCATCCGTCCTGGAGCCATAAGCCAGTTATCATAGCACTCGGTTCCATTCAGCTCCATGCTCATCATGTGTTGAGAAACGATTCCGGGCTCCTCCCGAACAATCATCATGTCGGCATCGGTAATCAAAACATAGTCGTATCCAGTTATCCATTCAGGGCAAATTAGAAAGCGCAATGATGCGCAAAGAAGCGGGTGCCCTATTGGCAAAACAGAACCGACCGAGATTATGTCGGGCGTTTCCGGAATTGTCATTTCTCCTGGGACCAGAACCTTTACGTCGGCCTCGGGATACGCTTCCTTTGCCATGGCGACAAAGAGCGGAGCCCAGTTTTGATATGGGCCACCGGCAACAGTGAAGATGCAAAGCTTTCCGGGCCACGCTCGGCCACGAAATGCTTTCTGTTTTTCTGCTGGTGTTTGCTGCATGGAGATAAAATAATTTAATTGCTAACAAATGTCAACAATTATTTCATTTCTGTTATGTGCTTGATTAATTGCGCCCATTTGTACCTAAATGACGGCTGCCTATATAGGGGATTGGCGGCATTAAAGTCTTCCGGCAAGCGGAATTGTTTTAATAATTCTGGCGTAATCTTTTTATAATCAATTGGGCATTCATCTTTGAAATCCATCCAACCCCTGACTAATTGATTAGATAGGCATACGCTTGGAAGTTCCGCAGGGAGAACCGTTTTTACATGGGGCCATATTGCCCTGTATAATGGGTTTGGATTTACGTTCTCGGCATTGGGAAGCCTATTCCATACCTCGGTTATCCAGTCGGACCATTCTATTCCGGCCATTTTTTCAACGTGGTTGGATAGGTCAAACTTTCCTATTACATCATATAGGCTTTTCCGTACCGCGCTGAAGTGGTGGAGGTGGGTTTGAATTAACTCCGGCTTTTCTTTTTCCCATCTGACGTGTGAATAGGGTACGCCTCTCTTAACAAGAACGGTCGGCTTATTTCCGTCTTCAGGCACCACCCGGTAGAGCGGAGATTTAATGTAGCTGTGCATAAAACAATTATATGTGTTCGCGCCTTTTGCTGAATTCAGAGCCTTCGCTAAACCTTCAGGAGCCCAGACCTCGTCGGCATCAACGATAAGAGCATAGTCCCATTCGTAATCCATGGCTTTTTCGATTAACTCTTCATATACTTTTTTGTGATCTGATTTGGTGGTGTCGTATGTCTTTACCTTGTCGCTGGAAGGGATAAGGCTTTTGCTGCCAGGCGTCCCGTTTCCGGTCCAGTCCACTTGTGGGCATGATATTAAAACGTTATCGACAAGCGGAAGCACCGATTCGACCGATGTGCCAATCCATTCGGAAGCGTTGTAGTACTTATAGATTGCAATAAATTTCATTTCGTTCCCTCAAAATACTTCTCCGCTCCAGGGCGGATTTGACCGCGGCCTATTGTTTCCTCGTATGGGACTGGGGGTCTGCCTCGGTAAGCGTAAATGCGAACGTCCGGGTTTCGGGCTTTTAGCCTGTTAGATCCGTTTGTTTCGGCCGACCATGGCTGTTCGCTTGGTAGAATGGAATCGTAAAGGGTTTGCTTTTCCCAAATACTTTCCTGCTGTGATGTCAGATAGTCGGATTTGTTGTTGTATCTCCACATTTCAACGCCGTCCATATTCTCTTGTGTTGGGGGAAACATGGGATTCTCAAAGCCCATCCAGGATCCGCAGCATTTGAGAATCCTAATGTCTTTTGAATGCGCTAAATTATGAAGGGTATTTAAAAGAGAATAATCTATTTGGTCTATAAAGAAATAATCGGAGTGCATAAAAAGAATATGGTCTTCCGGTATCTTCAGAAGCGCCTTTTGAATAAACCCGCCCCACGGACGAAAGCCTATTTTCAGATTTATTGTCCTTGGGTGATCCACTGGAACCTCTTCCGATGCAAAGTAAACGGGTATCCCGCAATCAGCATCCCACCATTTTGCAAAATGGCGAAGAAAGTGCGGCCAGGCCCACGCATTAGAATCTCCCGCATGCACAAGTAGGGCAATACTCATATTGGCCTCTCCTCGTTATGCTTCTTTCCATCAATCAAATCGTGGTGCCGCTCATAAATGGTGGTCATGTTTTTCTTAATTACATCCCCGGTCACAATCGACTTACCGCTTCTGGAGGTTCCCCAGTCTTCATCAGAACGGTAATCGACCCACGTAGATCCGCACAGCCACCCTTTTCGGTATCCACGCAAGCATAGGTCGTGATCGTCCCCATTCTGAGGGAGTAGTGCCTCGTCAAAATATTCCAACTCTCTTGTCCGCTTCATTTCTAGCATCAGGGGCCCACGATTCACCGCGTCCCTGATAAAGACCTTATCTCTCGGAGCCTTATTGTCATACCCCATAAGGTCGGAGTATCCTAATGGATAGAACCCGGACCACGCCCTTTCTATGTTATGGGCCGCCCGGCCCGAGACTGCGAAGATATCGTTGTATTTCTTGAATACCGATAAAAGTCTAACGTCATAATCTTGTTCCTGGATGACGCAATCGTCTTGACATAATATTACATATTCTCCATTCGCCCTTTTCATCCCCTCGTTATTGGCCCGGAGCTCATAAACATCCGGGGTCTCGACGTATATAATGGGGATCCTTCTTGTGTTATAATTCGCAACCGCGGTATCAACTTTCTCAAATGAGGTATCCGTGCATCCATCTAGAACCACAATAACCTCTTTAACGGCAGGAGACGACTTTAAGAGAATAGCCTTCATTACCTCGTAAGCCAACATCTCTTTATTGTGAATTGTTAATACGACTGAAATGTCATTCGCTGGCATGGTTTCCTTTAACATCAATAGGCTGCTTCTCAATATTGGCTATTAAGTTTCTTACACCGACTCTTTTTTTATTCATATGTCTGATCAGAAGCGCCCGGCGCCCAATCTCTTCGTAAGACTCTTTTCCAATTACCCCTTGCCGGATCTCGGCCTCCATGTCCCAAATAAGGCCATTTATTGCATAGAGCTGCCCTATCTCAAATCCGTGTATAACCGCCCTGTCTCCGAGACTAGCGTATAGCTGAATCATTTCTTCCGTACACTGATTTAAGCGTTCGTGCTTTAGTTTTGCTATAGTGTATCGATCTGCCATTTCCGCAACGGGATATTCCATTGTTTCCCCCTTATATAAAATCAACCATCATCCGGTCTTCCATTATCACGTTCTCGAAAATCTGGTTCACATGGGAATAGGTGCATCTCGGGCACATAAGCACGTCAACACTCTTTAAAATATTGCGGTGCATCTGGCTTCCCCATCGCTGTTCGATATTGTCCAGGTTGCCGAGCATCATCTTCTTGTCCCCGCGCCGGTCGCAGCAAAGCCCGACCCCGCCACGCGGAGAAATATAACAGGTGGCAAACCCGGCATAACACCTATCGAATGGAATCTTTGGCTTAAACATACGGTTGAATTTTTCGTAAACAGCATGCACTCTGAAATTTTCCGACTCGTTAATCAACCTTCCTCGATCGATATCTTCTTCGGTAAGGCGATAGCTGTCAACCTTAAACTCAAACTGCTTTCCGGTCTTATCAAACCACGCATAAGACCCTGGGCGAATATGAATTCTGTCGCACCCAATCTCTTTTGCTAAGCCAATCGCATCCTTAACCTCGCGCTCATTCAGTGGGTGAAGTAGAAATTTATAAGTCAATTCAATTGATGGGTAGTGCTTTTTAAAGAACTTTATGTTCTCGATTACCTTGTCAAATGTGGCCGGCCTACATCCCTTAATTTTTCCATACGTCTTATTGGTTGCCGCGTCCACGGATACGCCAATCCATGAAACAAATTCTGGATTTATAAGCGGGATTTTTACGCCGTTGGTAACTATCCCAACGGAAACACCGTGTTCATGTAGGCGTTTTATTGCGTATCCTATGTTTGGATTTAGCGTTGATTCTCCACCACCACCAATACAAACCGCCCTTGTGCCCCACCTGGCAAGAACGCCAACAGCCTTATCAATAGTAGCCCGATCCATCTTTACTTTACCGCGTACTTTCCTGGCGTTACAAAAGGTGCAATTTAAATTACATACTTCTGATAAATCCAGAGAGACAAATACCGGAGACATAACAATGCCTTTTTTAACAAGCTTCCAGCGGTCAACATGGCACAATGCTTTATCCCCATTAAAAGGATTGTACTTGTCAATCTTCATTTTGAACCTGCCTTTCAATCCATTTATATGTCTCGGCCAATTTATCCTTAAGCCCTTGTAGGGTAAATTCGGGCCTCCAATTAAGGCCGGAATACGCCAGCGCATTATCTGAATTTCTATTCTTTGCTCCTGCCGGACCGTCTGCTTGCTCTATTTTTATTTCCTTCCCAGAAGAGGAAATAATGATTTCACATATATCCCTTATGGAAACAGAAAGATCGGAGCCGATGTTTACGGGTCCAACAGTATCACCCTCCATTAGCGCCATGACTCCGGATACGCAATCATCAATGTGAATATAACTTCTCCTGGCCGATCCATCACCCCAGATTTTGATGCTCCCACCGTTTGGAGCACGAGCAATCATCCTGCAAAACGACGCTATTGACGTTTCCCTGCCTCCATCGTAAACACACGGAGCACCAAAGATGTTGTGAAACCTCGCTATCCTTATTGGAATTCCATAGTTGCGGTGGTGTGCTAGATAAAGCCGCTCACTCATGATTTTTTCCCACCCATACTCGCTTGATGGATTTACCGGATAGGCCATGTCTTCACTCATGGCACCCTCTTTGTCGCCGGGATAAACTGTTGCAGAGCTTGCAAAAAACACTTTGGGGTATGGCTCACCCTCTTCGAGTATGGCATTTAAAACATTGGCGTTTATCAGAATAGAATCCCGGAGAATATCAGCATCATGTTTTCCGTTTCCATAAAAACCTACTCCGCCAACCGTGGCTGCACACTGATACACTTCATGGAAGCGGTCACTCTTTGAAAATACATACCGCGCTTCCGCAGAATGTCTTAAGTCTGCCGTGAAATACGAATACGAATCCTTTTCAGACAGATCACACCTTTTTACATTATTTAATTTGGAAAGCCTATCGTATAGCCTTGCGCCAACAAAACCATTACTTCCAAGAATCAGGCATCTCTTTTTCACTTGCCCTCCTCATAAATCATCTTCTGGTATCTGTATTGAAAGCTTGGCTGCTTCCACCAGGGATGTCTCGGGCCGAAGTCTTCCGGGAGTCTATACTTTAAAAGAAGTTCTTTTTTTATGTCCTTCTGGGTCATTATTATCGACGGCATCTTTCCTTTGATTTCCCCGGCAAGACCGCCAACGCTTTTACCAACATCCCATGAGATGTACTGGGCGGCTTCCGATATTGGAACCATGGGAAGGTCGCGCTTCAGGGCCACAAGAGTAAGCACGGCCTGGTCGTGTCGATGGTCTGCAAACTCTTTAAGGTTTGGCTTTCCGCAAATATTGGGTAAATCAGTAACGATGTTTTTGTTTTTGCAGTAAAAAAGCCATTCGTTAAGAATCTCAATGCAGTTTTCGTTTTTAACGAAAGCGCAAATGCCGGCCTCCACCTGGTTATTGTTGTGGTATTTCGGCCAGTCCGCATCGCATAGAACAAATGCGTCCATCTTTATGTACTGTTTATTAAGGCAATCGTTCCGGACGATAAGCATTCCATTCTTTGATACGGTGTCGATGATATAATCTTTTGAACCAAGCTTAACCTGGTCGGCGGAGTCGCAGTAGAATACGATATCGCCGTCCTTGACGTTCTTCATTGTCTCAAGAATAATGAACGGCTTCCATATCCAATATCCGGCGCCCCGCTCCATGTCCAGAATTTCCTTGTTTTCCTTATAGAAATCCGTGGCTATAAGCCATTCCTTTGTATAGGACAGTATTTTCTGGAACCCGCAATTCGCTGCATTGTTGCAGGCCCACGCCTGGAGCTTCCTGAAAGGATAATCCGAATAGGTTATATAGTGAACGGTAGGCATTTTTCCATCCCCCTCCTTTTCCATGGCCGTATCATAATTTCTTTCTCTTACGGCAACATGATCCTTAACCAGGAAAAGTATTTTCTTTTCAAATGGAAGGGTTTTTTCATTCATTGCCCCGGAGTATCCATAAGCGGGAGACAATTCAACGTCGGGCTTATTGTTTATGAAATACTTGTTCAAGTGCGATTCGTCGTAGCATTTCGCAACAATTCCCTCCCTCAAGTCTCCTTCTATGTTTGCGGAAATAATCTTGCACATTTCAAGAAACTTATCGGCCTTCCCTCCGTTGAACCCGCCGCAGTAATAGGTCTTTCCCTTGCCCTCGGGAACCCCGGCAAAACTTTTCTCGTTTCGTTCATAGGGCTGCTGGTCCGGATTCAGTTTATAGTTCTCGCTGTGAAGCGTTGCCACTCTCTCGCCAAGAATCTCGTCGCCGATGTCTTGCAGGACAAGGGAGTCAACATCCAGATAATACAGGTAGTCGTTTCCGCCTATTACCGCGGAAGCGTTCTTAAACATGGAATATCGCTTCATGGATGCGCCGGGCCAGAAAAGATGTTTCTGGTATATTGGTGTGCATCCTGGGGGGGTCTTGTCTATGGAATCCGTAAACACATAGACGATAACATTGTGCTTGGTTAAGAAATGAAGGCGTATTGATTTATAAATGGGCTTCAGGAAATCAATATATTTCCCGGTAGCAATTAAAAGGACTCCAATTTTCATTTATGCCTCCAATGTAAGACTAACGGCACCGTCTATGTTTCCGCCGATTCTCCTGCACATACTTCCCTGTCTCTCTGTTTTATTATATACAATGACTGGAACGTACTTAAAGGAAAATCCTGCCTCGGCCGCCCTCTTCCAGTAATTCCAGTCTTCATAGTATTCAACATTCTTGACGCTATACCCGCCGATTCTTTCCCATACCTTTTTGCTTTGGAGCGAGTGAACAAATAGCGGGTTGCCGTTTAAAAACGTCTCCTTGGTTATTTCTTCAGTGCACGGCTCGACGGTCTTTCCGTAATTCTTTATGTTTCCATAAACAATATCAGCGTCTTTTCTTTCGGAGAATAGCCTTTGAATTGCGCCTGGATAAAACCAATCATCTTCATCAAGGGTTATAAACCAATCTCCAATAGACCGCTCAATTCCGTAATTCCTAGCCCCGGGAAGCATCATGTTTGTGGGTGTCCGGAAGTACCGGACGCCCAAGCGGTCTATTTCCTTCTTCGCATAGTCGGGAAATGGCATTGGACTACAATCGTCAACAAGGATTGTCTCGAATTCGTCTCCACGCGGACAGCTTCTAAGCGCATTAGTAAGGAAGTGAAATCCGTTATAGGTCGTAGCGATTATTGAAATCATAACCCCGGCAACTCATTGGTTAATTTATTGCAGATAAGCCAGTCGTGGGTGAGGTTTATTCTAACGCTTTTATATCCCCTCTTGCTTACAAGTAAAGAAAGAATGGACTGATCGTATCTGTAGTCCTTGAACCTAGTCTCATTTTCATACCCGCAATTATCGTCGTTAATGTTGTCTTTCTGTCTCGAAAGCAAATACCAGTCTTCAATAAAATCAATATTCTCTTTTGTTACTATCCAAGCGTTAACGCCGGCCTCTATTTGGGGGGCGCTTCTCGAAAAGTTCTCCGCCCCACCAAAGCACTTAGAAAACAAATATTCCTTAACGTATTCATAATTATTAGCGAAAACATGACTAAGAAGAAATCTCCCATCGTTTATTTCCGCAATAGAAAGCATCCTGCTTACAGCATCCTTGCTGTAATAATCTCCAGCATCGCAATAGAAAACCAAATCTCCATATTCCATTTCCCTCATCGTTCTCAAAAGATAGTACGGCTTCCACATCCAGTATCCGGCGCCCTTCGGAACGTCGTACAGTTCTTTGTATGTTATATACTCCGCCGTCTTTTCAAGATCTTCCCATGTATAGACGATGGAATAATTGAATCCTGCATCTCCGGCCTGAATTTTTTGCTTTTGAATTAAGGGTTGATGCTTGCCTCCCTTAACAAAGCTTATCGCCATTGTCCTCATTTCGGCTCCGAGAATGCGAATATGTCGCCATATTCAACCCTGTCTTTCTCAAACCGTCTTAAATATGCCAACACAGAAAGCGCATCGGTTGATTCTTTGAAGAACAATTCTTCCGTTTCCCTGCTGGAATAGTTGAACTTGTATCCAGGGAAAACCTCGCAAAGCCTTGCACAACATTTTTCTGCTGACGTGTGAAGCTCTGGGGTGTATTCAAAACTGAGCGCCTTAATCGGAACCGATAATCCGGCGAGTACGCTCACCTCGAAACCCTCAACATCAATCTTGATATAGTCCGGCTTTCCGTATGTGTTGATTGCCGAATCAAGGGTAATAACCGGAACGTCGATTGTGTCATTGTCAGAATATTTAAAACAGTGGAACCGCTCGGCTTTCTCTATGAATTCTTTGGTGAGAGTGCAAAGTTCTGTGATAACGGTGTTGTCAGAAGCCCGACAAAGATACATCTTCATTGTACCCTGGGCAGCTCCGAGTGCCGCATTCACCTCTATTACGCTTGGGTTATTGCAGTATTTTTTAACCAACGGCTCGAACATGGTTGGGTTTGGCTCGAAACATATAACTCTTGCGCCTTGGCTTAAATAAATGTCGGTCTTGTTTCCCTTGTTGCAGCCAACGTCAAAGACCAAATCACCAGCATTAAATACTTTCATAGTGTTTCTTTCTGGCTAAAACATGAATTCCAAAACACAGCATCTTTCCAGATCCGCCGTCTTTTGAAGAATATAAATTAAGCTCATCTATTATGTCCGACTCTAATTTATTGGGCCCCCTCATCGCATCTCCATTATATGCCGATGCAACCTCTGGTATCTTAGCCAGCTCCTGGGCGTGATAGTCGTAAAAATTTCCGCTATGTTCAATTTCGACAATATCCATTCCGTTACGCTTCATAGCTTCTATGTACCAGTTTTCGCTAAAGCCATTATAAAAATAATAAGGGTTCTGATGGGTTGTTGAACAAACTGGAGCCGTAAGAATAAGCACTCCCCCCGGCTTCAATATTCTAACGATTTCAGATATAACCCTAATCGGTTCAAAAACATGCTCAAGAACTTCCGTACATAACACCGAGTCGTAGGCATCCCCCGAAACAGGTATATCGTATATCGGGCTAACAATATCAATTTTACCGTATTTCCAATCCTGATTTTCTATTCCGGTTGCCCCTGGTTTGTATTGACAAAAATCCTGAGACACATAATTAAGATGACCGCACAGATTTTTATGAGGGCAATCACCAGCGCCAACGTCGATAATGCTGCTTCCGGATGGAATGGCACTGAGTTTAATTTTTAGCCACGACTCCCTGTTATCGTAGTTCTTGCTCACGCCACCTCCCATTGAAACGGGGTTTCGATATGGCAAGAGGTAGGGCTCATGCCTTCAAACGGCTCAAGCCTTATTCGCTCTCCCATTAAGTATCTATTACAAAGGTCAATCACGTTATCTTCTCCGTGCCTGTTTGGGAATGTTTTTTGTACCCTGTTATTGGCAACATTCGTAATATAAGATATTTCATCACACCATAAAACACTTTTCGGGATGGGCCTTTTCGCAAGCTCGGACTCGAACATCGGGGGTCCGTCAAAGTCAATTTGACTAACAGCATCAAGAAGCTCTTCTGTTCTGTAAATGTGACCGTCAAAACTCATTGGATAGCCATACTCGAACGGCTGATCTACCCATATCCAAGATGTCTTTTCCATTGGGGGGAAAGAATTATTGCATGTATAGCTGTATGTTATCTTAGGATTAAGCCTCAAAGAGAAGCATATTCCGTTCGGATCGGTCATGAATTTCTGGAAATTAGAATTGTTGATATCGAATTTGTTTATGAAGATGTTGTCGTCAACGAATAGTACCGTCAATTCTTTTGTCGGGTCAATTGCTCCAATAAGGATGTCTTTATATGTGTTCTGGTTGAAACGCTCCCCTATCCACTTGCACCCGGGGTTTCGCTCCCCAACAAGAGTGTATCCGTCATAGAATATTCCGCTTGTGGCCTTGAAAATTATTGTCGGCTTCCCGGTGTATGGAGCTGTGCAAAAATGCTTCTCCATGCTTCGGAGTAGAAGATCGAGCTGCGCCGGCCGGTCCTTGCTTGGAACGAGAATATTAATTTCCTTTAACAAGATACCCCCATTCCGTTTTTGTAACGGATTCATGTTTACCGTACAGACTTTCATCAAGCCGCTCTCCGGGCCGCAGGCCGACATCAATAATCTTCGACTTCCCTCCATACTGATTATTTATATCAACGGCTATTTCGTAAGCCGACCGAAGCGCACAGTCCGGAATGAATATTTCCCCGCCTTTCATTTCTTCGGCCCTGGCAACAATGAAATTGGCAAGGGCTTCCGGAGATATCCAGTACCGTATCATGTTCCTACTGGTAATCGGGATGTCTTCTCCGCGCTTGGCCTTTTCTTCCCAAAAGGGAATCACCGATCCGCGGCTTCCGTAAATGTTTCCGGAGCGGATAACGCTCATTTTTGACCGGCTCATGCTATTTCCAGACAACCATATCCTTTCGGCCATGAGCTTGCTTGCACCATAAGTGCTTATAGGATCGACACTCTTGTCTGAGCTTATGAAGATTGCAGAATCGATATGCCTCCTTACGCACTCATCTGCAACATAAAGCGTTCCAGTCACGTTTATCCTGGCACATTCGCCTGGATTATCTTCGCAAACATTCACATGCTTCATTGCCGCACAATGAATAACGAGGTCAATCACCCCGTCTCTCGCAGCCATATTGAGCATATCAGAAACGGACTCCCTGCTTCCGCAGTCCGCAATAATCATTTTGGCTTCAGGGTATTTTTCAAAATAACGCTTCTGGTTTTCCTCTCCCCTGCTTGCAATAAACAGATTACACTTTCCATAAAGAACTTCGGAAAGCGCAGTTCCCAATGTCCCATTTCCACCTATAATCAGTATGTTCTTTTTCATTTTGTAAGCCTTTCGTAAACAGCCCTATTGTGTGCATCATTCACCGACTGATTCTTTTGTTCGTTTAAGTGAATGAGCTTACAATCCGCATTGACGATGAATTTCATTTCCGGATTTCGCTTTTTGTGCTGCCAGCACCAGTAAAGGTCTTCGAAGCCAGAACCCTTAAATTCTTCGCAAAAAGATATGTAGTCCTGAACCCTGAAGGCTATACACGCACTCGGCATCTTATTAACCTCAATCAAGCCTTCCGTATCCGTCTTACCTTCCATCCCCATCATAAATCCCGGGGCCCCGTCTTTCGTTATGAGTCTTGCCGAGACCGCGGAAACCAATGGGTCTTCGAGTGGAGCCACCATCGCATCACACCAGCCCTTATAAAAGCCCCGCATATCGTCATCAACCATGATTATGCGGTCAACCTCTTGCCTTCTTATGGCTTCATTTATGCAGGCGTTTCTATTTACGGATGCCGAAACGTTTTTATGGCACGACGCATAAACACGAATTGGATATGAATATCCTTCGATGATATTAACGAGAGGAGCGATTTCGTATTCGCTCTTATTTGTTGGAATTGTTACCAGAATCAATTACGGCCTCGTTTAGTTTTTTTACTTTGTCTAAGGCTTTCTTGTTTATTGCCGTTAAGTTTCCCTGCTGCTCAAACATAAAAGATTCAACCTGGTCGAGTGCGGACATGGCGCAATTAGAAGCCTGCTTTGCCTGCTGAAGTATGGCCGCATTCAAAAAGGAGTTTTCAGACCCAATCTCTTCCGTTGAAAATTTAACGTAAAGCATTAGCCATGCCAAGCAAAGCAATACGACAATTTTAAAAAGTAGATCAACCATGAAAAAGACCTTTCTTGAATTTGCGCCGCTTCCAGGCATCAATTATTTTCAAGATCACAAGAATGACTACGGCCGCAACAAAAGCATATATGGGACGCACAATAATTAATACAACAACCAGAAGAATATAAAACAGAAGGTGCATTAATCCTCCTTTATGTCATCCAGACTAAACCTTATTTGGCGCTTTTCCCAGAAGGCACTTTTCCCGAAAACCTTAACGGCCTTCTCGTAAACATCTTCGGCCATTGTGAGTCTTGCCATGTACCGGCGCTTGGCAAGCCAAAGGCGAATAGTGACCAGGCTTCCGCCCTTTATTTTCCGGCATTCGTTTTCGTATGCGTCCCGGATAAGGCGGTCCATATTGTCGCCAAAAGTCTCGTCGATAATCGCCTTATCTTCGTGGTCTGTTCCAAATTGATATCCCCAGTTGTGCAGATCCCCGCAAATGGTGGCCGGAACACCGAGAATAGTATCGGGAACCAGGGCGCCATATCCGCATGGGCCGCAGCCGTTACATACCGGTCGCTTTCCATCGGCCATTTCCGGGTCGTATTTCATGGCATTGGTAGCGTACTGAAATTTAAAATGACATGTCAGGGCAACGGTAGTACCCCATTCGGTTTGATGGTAAAGTTTTCCCTTGTATCGTTCGCTCATGTTAGGCTTTCTGCTTTTTATTTATAGATACCTTTTTTGGCTGCTCTGGAGTTACTATCAATTCCATATTTAGGGATTCCAGTAGCATGTCAAACTTAAACTCGATATCGTTTAGTCTCTCGCCAACCTTTACGTCCATTGGGAATACTGGAAATAAAAAAGTACCTTGTTTGGGATATGGCTCTGGCCTTGGAAGCGATACCAGATTAAATCTTTCCGGTAATTTATTTAATATTTCAATGATATCGTTCAGTTTTTGCCTTAAAACCTCAACCTGTTTTCTGCACTCGCTATCTCTCATTTTATACTCCTTTTAAAAATCCTGCACTATAGTGGGGCGGATTCGAACCGCCGATAAAGAACTAACTTTGCGTTGCCACTTCGCCACCGACAATAATGCAGAATTATTATCCCATCCTCGGCCTAAGTATTTTGCTACTGGACGGCATGACGGACGCTCTGCGTTCGGCATCTTGGATGGCCTTCATGCGATCCTCTTCCATGTCCTCGGCTCGCAGGCACTTCACAGTAGCCCCCGCACTCTCATATTTTGAGAGTTCGACATTCTCGATAACGGCAACCACGTTCTCATCAAAGAGAATGTACTTTCCGCACTGCTTGTCCCGGCCATAAACAGAGCGGTAAAAGCACTCAATTTCCACGCATTTATCATGGAAATACAGAATCCGGTCGCCCTTCTTGCAGTTCTTCGCATCCGGCCCCACCCCGAGAACCGTTCCCTTCCGCAGGATTTCATCGGCCCTGTTGACGTGGTAAATCTCCCCGGTTGCTGACTTAATGGGCGGCAAGTCGGACAAGACCATCACGTACTTCCCTTTGGGTTGTACCTTGTACGCCTGAACATTCTTCTGGGATTCTGTTTTTTCCACTGGATTCTCCTTGTTTGTTTGTATCAAACTTGAATAACTGTTGGGTCGATATAGATGACAGCCCCGCCCTCCCCGCTTTTAGGAAGAAGCTGAATCTGTCTGTCTTTGGGGAGCAATTTGATTTGGTCGTCATTTATGGATCCTCCGGTTTTAAGGACGGCCTCTATGCCATTAATTATTGCGGTTCGAAGAAGGCCATCAACACCTTCACTCACGACCGTTTTAAGCTTAGAATCGTTCCTTCCAAGGGTCCATAAGATAAATGATCTCCTGTCTGACACCTCTTTGCTTTCTACTTTTTTATCGGCCTCTTTGGCGAGAGACGCCATCCTGTCAAAGCCATATATGCGGACAAATTCGGCCACCTCTTCCCATCTGAAATCCACAAGTTGATACATAAGAAATTCCAAATCCTGATGTTCAAACGGTGGCCTTATTTCTTCATTTTTTGCTTTGCTTTTATCCGGCTTCCCCTTTTTCACTGAAGCCTCAAGAGCTTCAATCCCGGCCATCATGCAGTCTTCCGACGTGTGCTTTCCTGGTATGTTAGCCTTGCGGACGCCCCATTCAAAGCCAAGCGCACCGCGGAAACACCAGACGCCTTTTTTGGATTGCTTCTTCATGATTAGAGTATAGTTTATTGTTTGTTTGCTGTCAATACTTTTCTTGCAAGCGGCAAAGGGTACCTTATGTTCTTTGTCTCACACGATGCCGTACCATCTCCGCACCAGATAAATACGCCATTTGTCTTCATGGGTCCCTTGCAAAACCGGCAGAACTCACCCGGAAGAACCGGATACTTCTTTACCTCTTGGGTTGGCTTATGTTCTCGTGCCATATCAGAAGGGGAGGTCTTGTTGATCGGACGGCGGGTTCTGTCTTAACCCATCCTTGTACGTCTCTCCAACCAGCTCTTTGCTTGAGTCGTTCCCATGGTCCTGCCCGGAATTTTCCGGGAATTTTAGGATCTGAATATCCCCGCCTTGATCGATAATGAATTCCGAAGATTTCTTCTTCGCCCCGGATTTGTCCTCCCACTGCCTCTCCCGGTATTCGGCATCAATCAGCACCCGGGCGCCCTTCTTCAGGAATTTCTGGACGGCCGGGCCCCGGGCTCCGATGATAACGCAGTTCAACCATTGGACGTTTTTATGCTCGACGCCTTCCTTGTCCTTGTACCCACGGTTGCAGGCAATGGAGAAGCTGGTGAATGCCGTACCGTTCGAGGCATACCGAATCTCGCAGTCGCGGCCCAGGTTGCCGGTGGCAAAGAACCGATTCACGTCTTTAACTGACATTATTTACCGCCTTTCACCAAGGTTAAACAGGAAATTGGCACTGGATTCATGGATTTTGACAGCTTAACCACCATCTGCCCGTTCAGAACATGGGGTTCATCCTCGATTATGCAGCCGATAAGCACCGGGGATCCTCCGGGTCGGATGGAATAATCGCATAAAGCGCCCTTTCGGATCCATTCCGGGTAAGATTCGCCGGCCGCATAGGTGGCCTTTACTGCTTCCTTCTTAATTTCGGCTGAGGGAGTACTGGCTTCAGGCGTTTTAATGTCAGGAAGGGGCCTCCGGTGAAGCGTAGATGGGGTTTCCGGGGGGTTTTTACCGTCATCCTTGGGGTCTTGGTGGTTAGACAATGGCACCAAGTTCTCGCTTCTGATGGAATCGGCAATTTTTGCCTGCCGCTCGTCCTCCTCGGCAAGTCGCTTCTGGAGAACTTCTGGGCCCGGAACGGGTTCTGAAGGTACGGCGGCAACCGAATCGTCCTTTATGGTCTGCATTACGGCATCGGTTACGGAGGGTTGTGATGGCTGGGTAGGGGCGGGACCGGCAAACTCGGCCACCTTTTCAAGGTACTTTTCTTGGATCCTTTTCTTGTACCTGGCTGGCATAGACTCGATAATTAGCTTATGCGACACCCTGATAATCTGGTCAATTGCTTCCTGGTCCGTGCAGGATTCAATGAGTGCGTTGATTTCGGTTACGCGTTCTTCGTTCACATCGACTTTTACCTTCTTCGTGTCGGGAGTGTCGTCCATGTCCTGAACCTCCTCGACCGTGTATATGCCGGCCGATATCCCGGGAGCCAGCACGTTCACCAGTTCCGCAGTCGCCCTGGCCCGGAGCATTTGCCGAGGATATTTCCAAACGTCCTTTTCGGTTAGACCGGCAGTCCTAGCTTCTTCAATTGTCCATTCGACGGAATACTTCTCGCCCTTGAATTCTCCGTCGATAATGCAAACCTTAGAGTCTGATTGACGGTAAAACAGTTTACCGCCAAGGCGCATGAATTCGGCAGCCAACGCCTGAGACTTCCAGGCAGGACGGCCCTTTACAATATGATAACGGCGCATGGCCTGCATGGGCCCGATACCGTCTTCTTGGCAAACCAGCATTAATGCCATGGCCTGCTCCTGCGTATCAAAGCCAGGGAACATTTTTGATTTGGCGACAATCATTGCCATTGTGGACATCTGCTCGAAAGGTACAACTTCGTTTGACATTTTCTACTCCTTGTCTTTGAGTGTTTTATAATAAGCCAAGGCGGCTCGCTTTGTGTTTAATAATACACCATCTAATGTTTTGTATTGAAAGTTTTCTTTATCATAAATTGTATAGCGATGAATTTTGTAGTGACTCTCCGAGTCAACTATTACCACGTCGGTAAAATGTTCTTTTTTATACGACCAGTGATGGCGAAACATTTTATCCGATACATGAATATGATGTCGTGCATATTGGCCTGCCTTTTTCTTTTCGGGATAACGAATTTTATGTTCATACTCCAACTCTTCTCTTCTTATTTTAGATCGCTTGGTTCGGTTATATTTAATATACGATGGCCTCTGTTTTTCCAAAAAAGAACTCCACCATCCAGGAATTAACTTCTTTTTTTCAAATCTAGTTTTTATATATAATAAATTGCACTTTTTACATTTATTCAATCTTCCGTCTTTGTGTTTTGGGTTTCTATGAAACTCTTCCATTTGCTTTACTTCTCCACAAACCATACATGGCTTTTCCATTTCGGCTCCAACATAAAAATCAGCCCCGGACGCCGACAACTTGCCGGAGGTGGCGCCCGGGTTGGCTTCTAACCGCTGAATGTTTACGAGGATTTGGCAAGTTGTCTCGTTCATAAAATATAAACCAATCATTGCAAAAAGTCAAAACAATTCTGGATTTTTTCTCTTATACGACGCAACAACACTTTCGTATTCCGGAATCGTCCAAAGCGATATCCGTCTCGAGTGGTGCCCCTTAATCCTGCTCCTCTTGGTGGTAACGAAAACAAATTTCTTCCCGTCTATTTTTGCGCCAAACACTGCACCGAGAAAATTGTTTCCGGTCCCGCCTTTATTCCCGTAATCATCAGGATTGCGAACGTCTGGGGCAATACCGCCAAAGTCCCATAGGTCGTCGCTTGATACCGTATTGGGAATTAAGTACTCACGGATCCCTATGTTCCGGTGGCATAAATATCTCGCGAGTCTTGCAAACCGCTCTGTCCTGCCTGGGTATTTTGCAACGAGTCCGGACAGTATCTCCTGTGCAAGCTGGCGCTCGGTCTTGGCGGGAGGATCGTCGAAGATGCTGGTTTGCTTTGGTGTGCTTTCGAATTTGTGTAGCCAGAGAATATCTTCTATGTCCATGGAAGGAAAAGGCATTCCCATTAGTACACCTTCTGACCCAAAAGACTGTAAATCGGTAACATCTCTTTCTTCATGGTCTCGTTCAACTTTTCCAATTCACAGAGATGCTTGAACACCTCGAATCCGCAATCCAGCGCAGACCGTTCGATATTTACCTGGACAAGCGTTGCCTTGCCCTGCGGGAAATGGAGAATCATTGCATCGTCAAGATTATAATATGGGCCGGACTGAATAAGGTGGCGATACGCCGCAACCTGAATTACGGCTTCGGAATAGATCCCGCTACCCGTCTTAAAATCCATAAGTATTAATTTCTCATTTATTATTCCAACGGCATCCGCAGTTCCGCCCACTGGATAGTTGTTTTTACCAACCTCCCCTACAAGACTTAACTCTGACGCTATCCAAACGACGCCACTTTCTTTTTCCCATTTTAAAAACTCTGCGAATCCAAGCTTTGCCTGAATTAGAACATCGGGCGGTATGCGGTTTACCTCTGGACGGCTTTTCTTTAGCCAGCATTCCGCCAAATAATGAGTAACCTTTCCAACGTCGGCAGCGGAATCACGGCGCTCTATCGGATCACGGCCCTCGAACATCATTTTTCGTGCCCAAAACATAAGAGCGTTTGAAGCCCATCCGCAATTCTTGTTTATCGTCGTAACAGACTTAACTCTTTCGGTGGTTCCAGGCTTAAAATATTGCTTCGCTTTGTCGTCGTATGGATAGATTGGCCACTCCGGTAGAAATACGGATTCAGTTGGAAATGGATCGATAAGTTCTGGGGCGGGAACGAAAGATTTGTTCATCCCCTCTACCACCTTGCCCAAAAAGTCAGTTGCTTTTTTCAGGCAGTTCCATTTAATGCAATTCGCCAAAAAGATGATAAGGAGCGAGAAAAGCCCTTTCCATTCGGGCGTACTTTTTACTTTATCGTAGGCTTCAACTGTGGACTCTGTGGCCGGGGCCGGTGTGGCCGGTGATGCTTCTTTCTTCTTTGCCATAATCAGGTTCCTTTTGCGGATCTATCTCCGCTTTAAATGATTGTGGTGGAATGTTATGATTTGGTGTATGTGAAATTCTTTCCCTGCATAATGTACGCCTCGGCAAGCGGCTTCTCGATTGCGAACTGCTTTGAAACTCCGGTCTTCTTGCAGTGGTTCTTGATTGCGCTGTTGACGGAGGCGTCAATCCTTGTGGCAATCAGAACTTTCTTGGTTTTTGATTTCATATTTCCTTTCTATTAATATCCAGTATGACCGCTTCCATTGCACGACCGGCACCTTATGATTCCGGTACCTCCGCAAGAATAACATTTTCCAGAACAGCCAGTTCCTCGGCATGAAGAACAACGCTCGGTTTTGAACCCCATCCCTCGGCATGAATAACAGTTGCTATAACCAACCTTACCCGTTCCATTGCAGTTGGAACACGCCTCGGTTATGCTCCCGGTCCCGCTGCATGTGTAACATTGAGACCCACATCCGGTTCCGGAGCATGAAGAACACTTCACCACTCCGGTCCCTCCGCAGTTGTAGCACTGCGATACATACGCTTCGACGCTTAAGACCAGTAGGACAAGCATAATGGTTTTAATAATGCATCCCTCCTTCAACTTCGTCGTTTCGAGTATATTCCCTGATATCGACAACCTTCATGTTCGCAATGGTTTCTTTGAGTTGCTTTATTTCCAGTTCAAGCTTTTGAATTTTGGTTAGCGGCTTTTGCTTTTTCTGTTTTATCCAGAAGACGCTTGGGCGTACAGAGTCAGCCATTAACCGTTCATTCCAAACTTCCTTGATTAGAGACTGGGTCGTGTATGATGTGTTTCGCATGATGATAAAATATATTTAATGCTAACAAATGTCAACAATTATTTTTATTTTCTTTTTCCAAAAGTTCTTTGTATCTCACAACATCTTCGGCTTTCGTAATGGAGTAGCCTTTAAGACGCTTGAATGCTTCGGCGGTTCGGGCCTGCTCGTCTGTGATAATTCCTTTTTCAAGAAGAGCGTCGCATAGTGTTTTCATAACTACATTGGCCTTTCGCTAAGATATGGGTATTTCCGCACCGCCTCTTTCATTTCGTCTGCAAAATTAGGTTTAGGTATTTCTCTATATGTCATAATCATTTCAAGTGGAACTTGATGTTCCATAGATTTAAGATGTTTTAGTTTTTCGCGACTTTCGGGATGAAGATATGGTAAGCCAGGATCGAGATACCGACCAACAAACGCTTGAGTCTTTTCTTTATTTAAAAAATCTCCAACCTTTTCAAAATAAAAAACAACCGGCTCTTTCACGGCCCTTACCAACCCAAAATCTTCCGCCATACGAAAAGCCTTAGAGTCTCTTCTAAGCGCAACCACTCTTCCCTGGATAAACTTTCTGAAAGATTCAATGCTCATGCTCTTTTTATTTGCCTTGCACGTTTGGCAGCACGGCATTCCGGAGTCAACGCTGAAATTACTTTTAAGATCGCACCCGCAAAAACAGCACCGCCCACCGTACTTATTAAAAACTTTCTCTCGGATTTGCTTATTCATATTTTATCTCCTTCATCCTTATAGCACTCGTAATATCGTCCAGCCCCATAATATCCCTGCACAAGCCGTGTTGCTATTTTCTCCCTTATCCCTCCCACGCGCATAAAAAACCAGCGTTCGGTTAGGTAGCATGGAAATTTACAAAGCAAACTTTCGATAAGGCATAGGTATGTTTTCATTTACAACCACCCCCTCTTTTCAAGTTTTTCGTTTTCATATCCAGCCAAACAATATCATCCTTTTCCACAATCCCAACCTGTTCAAGAACCATGCGGCTACCTTCGCAAATTGTCATATACTCGGTTTTGCGTATGACTCTCCCGCTGTGCAGGGCCACTACATAATCTTTACTGTTTTCCGATCCAGCCATGTGCCTACATCTTTGTTTTATCAGACAGGTTTTTTATTATATCAAAACATTCTTTGTTGGCCGCATTATTTTCTATCTTCAATTCTCTTCTGTTTGGGTGCGGACCAACGCCAATCCTAATTCCTCCATCATCCTTACGCATTACATATTTCAAATCGTTTCTTATTGCTCCATTGGTTTCTTCGAATATCCCCGACAGGTGGTCTGGCCCCTTGTCTCCATACTCAATTGCACTTTTTAGAACCACCAAAAACCGGCCTTCGTTAATATTCCATTCATCTTGCGTCCAATTGCAGATGGCTTTCCACCCGCCAAACCTTGAAATTGCCGAATGCATTGCCGGGTTTCCAAAATCAACAGACTTATAAATTCCTATCGAATGGACGGCCTCGGATAGTAAATCCATCAGGTCTTTTGCTTTTCTTTCAGAACCCAATCCACACGCCTCGAAAAAATCCGACGGTACCGGAAACCCACATGCCGATGTCGGACGAAAAATTTTAACAAGTCTGGAGCATCCCTTTTTCAGATCGTCGTCGGGAATGTCTTTTAAAATATTAAACAAGGACCCTATTGTTTCATCAGATTGTTTTCCGAAATGAATCTGCAATAAACCAACAATTCCCGAGAACAACTCTTTACTTGCCATTTAATACCTCCATCTGTCTTATCATATCTTCTTTTGTAAAAGGCTGTGGCCCGAATTTGGATGTTTGAAAGGGCGCCCTCTTTTCTTCATAAATTCCCTCATACCCATTTTTAATACTATAGTCTATTGCGGCAATCGCCCTTACCTCCCCCATTTTAATCATTGAAGCAATTTGTTTTTTACGGGCAAGTGGTGTATTTGGTTTTTTCTTTTCCTTACGATGTTGTTCCCATTCCCCAAACGGAACAATCAGCCAATCGGGAATTACCTCTTCCTTTACCTCTTCCTTTACCTCTTCCTTTACCTCTTCCTTTACCTCTTCCT
>Ga0172379_10000917_pt1 | contig 65747 bp, 68 predicted proteins | sample GrowelOW334metaG_FD_119756 | JGI IMG/M metagenome (GOLD analysis project Ga0172379, IMG submission 119756) | Groundwater microbial communities from an aquifer near a municipal landfill in Southern Ontario, Canada - Groundwater well OW334 metaG | ecosystem: Environmental > Aquatic > Deep... | reverse complement strand
CCTTTAAATTACTTCATTTTTGATTTAGAATCAAATTTGATATCTATTACCCCTCGTAGCTTAATGGATAAAGCAGGACTCTTCTAAGGTCTTGATGGGGGTTCGATTCCCTCCGAGGGGACAAATAAAATCTGCCGTTGAGGCAGATTTTTGGCACTGAGAGCGAGACGCCTGCGCGTCTCGTGTGAGGAATCGAACGGCCGGAGTATTACCCTCTACTTTTAAAAAGACTCAATCCAAAAAGAATCGAACTGACAAGCACCGCAGCTACTCCAGGATTTATTTCGTAGAAATGATTAATAATAATCCCTCCGGTAAGCGTGATAATTGCAAGAATAATAGAAGCTATCACGAACGCATTAAATCCGTGAGCGATGTTACGCGCAGTTGCGGCGGGAATAATAGAGAGCGCACTAATAAGGAGAACCCCGACAAAGCTGATGCCAATTGCAATTGTGAGTGCAATAAGAAACAAAATAAGAAGCTGCATTCTCGCAGGGGAGATTTTAATTGAAATACCAAGATCGGGTGCAATAGAGAAGAGGGTAAGCGCTTTCATGAAGTTAAGGGTGAGTACAATAATGCCAATTGCAATAATAGTTTGAAAAAGAAGCTGATTGAGTGTTATTTTTTCTACGCTTCCAAAAAATGCTTCTAAAAGATCTTGTTCAGGGATAAGAAGCGCACCGAGGGCAAGCGCAGTTACAAAAAGTACACCGGTTACTGATTCGGTTGCAAGTGTTGTTTTTGTCTCAATGAGCCAAATAATGACAACACCAAGGAAAAGTGCAACGAGTCCGCCCCAGAGGGGATTAAAACTAAAAACTATACCGAGGGCGATACCGGGAAGGGCCACATGAGAAAGCGCATCCGAGAGAAGCGTCATTTTGCGGAGAATAAGAAATGACCCCACAAGACCACTTGCGGTTGCTACAAAAATTCCAGAGATAAGGGTAAGGATAAAAATATCAGGCATGATGATCAAAATGGTGATGATGGAAGAATGCGCGGTCGCCATAAAGCTCAGAAAGTGTCTGTGTAGAGAGCACTTCTCGTGGTTCGCCGTGACAGGTCATTGCATGGTTTAAGCAGACAACCCAATTTGCATAGCGATAGACTACATTGAGATCATGAGAAATAATAACGAGAGAGATGCCAAGGGTATCTTGGAGATGATGAAGAAAGTCATAAATTGATTTTTGAGAAACCACATCTACGTTTTCGGTTGGCTCGTCGAAAAGAAGCACCTGAGGCTGATCAATAATTGCCCAGGCAAGGAGAATTTTCTGGAGTTGGCCACTAGAAAATTGAGATAAATTTTTATGAAGCCAGCTTCTTTCTATTTCAACAAGCTCGAGTACGGCGCTTAATGAATATTTTGGATTTGGTTTTAGTCTTAGAAATTCTTCTACGGTCATAGGGAGGTAATGGTCGATATGAAAACGTTGTGGGAGGTAGCCGTAAGTAACTCCTGGTGCCCATGTGAAGGAGCCATGAGAGAGAGGGAAGAGCCCAAGTAATGTTTTAAGGAGAATTGATTTCCCTGCGCCGTTTGGTCCGATAATCGCAAGCACTTGTTCTTTATGAAGTTCAAATGACACATTTTTTAGAATGTGGTTGGTGCCAATGGTCACTGCGAGATTATCAACTTTTAATAATGGTTCTGATTTCATTTTGACTATGCTATATAAATGATTATACTTGAATTGTTGGAAAAGCGAACATTGCCGCGGTAGCTCAGTGGTAGAGCGCAGCCCTAAACTCTTTGGGGCGCGATTCGGTAACGAATCGATGAAAATCGGGTGAACTCGGGGAAAACTTTCTTGATATAACAGAAAACAATCCCGAACCAAGCTCTGCAGGGCATTAGGTTGCAGAGAAGGCGTAGAGACTAGTGGGTGAGTCCCAACAATAACCCCGCACACAGCGCCCGACATCCTATAACAGGATGATGAGATAGTCCAAATTCAGCCTTGGAAGAGGCTGGCGTCGGGGGTTCAATTCCCTCCCGCGGCACAAAAAAATCCCCGAAGGGGGATTTTTATTTGCCGAGGGGAATCTCGCAATTTATTGCGAGATGTTCGGGAATTGAATGCCGGAAGACGCTTCGTCTCCCTTGTGAGGGCCAATGTTCCTGAGCAGTAGCGAAGGACGCGAGGCGGTGCCTAACCCGAGGCGAGCGACGGCGAGCCGAGAGGCGAAGGAAATTCCCTCCCGCGGCACAAAGAAAAATCGGGCATAACGCTGGATTTTTTGCGGGAGAGAATTAAACGACAAAATTTGAAAAAAATTATTTTTTTGTAATACCCTCTTCCTCGTCTTCGAGGAATGTGCTCATGTCCTCACCCTTTGTTTTAAATGGTATTCCTTTCTGTATGGATTTCTTTAGAAGAAATTCGAACCCAAAGATAAGAATGAAGACGAGCACGAGTCCATATTCTGCTTGTTTGAAGAGTTTTGCAGTTTTGAGATAATTTAATCCCGACATAAGGAAGTAGGCGAGCGTGGTCATACTAATAAACCAAAACGCAAGCCCTTTTATATAAGACTTCATAAAGATGCCGAATTTTGTTTTTGACCACCCCACAAGAAGAAGAATAAAAAGGTTTGCACCCACAAGAAATTTTGAAGCAACAAGAAGTTTTGTGAGATTCATTTTTAAGTAATAAAAATAAGGCTGGTATTTTTTATTCGGTTTAATCTTATTGCGGTATAATTTCCACCCAAAGCGAGTATTGCGAAGTGTGCGTCCTACAAAGTAGGCAAATGTTTCTCCTACAAGAAGTGCAGTAGGAGCAGTTAAAAGATATGCGCCCCACGTTAAGTTGCCACTTACGATAAGAAATACAGAAAGAAGAACCGCAAATTCTCCTTGAATGAGAATGATGGCGGCGATAATGACATTTGCCCAGGAGGGATAGTGAATGACGAGCTGACCTAAACTATCGAGTAGATTATCCATGCCTACTTGTTATACTATGAGGGAAGGTAAAATACCAACACTTATGCATATCTCACCATTTTTTCACAACGATGATGTACGAATGAAGACGTCGCGTGCGAGCGGTCCGGGCGGTATGAATGCGAGCAGACGTTCTACAAAAGTGCAGATTTGGGTACCCGTAGAAAAATTGATACTTACTGACGAGCAAAAAAAAGGATTGCGCGCAAAATATCAGAAATATATAAACAGCGAAGACGAACTTGAGGCATCGTGTGAGGAAGAGCGTTCTCAGGAGGAGAATATGGACAATGCGACACAGCACATGACCGATCTTATTGCAAAAGCGATTACAGTAAAGGCACCAAGAATTCCGACAGAAGTGCCTCGTCCTGCCATGCAAGAAGCCATTCATCAGCGACGACTGCGCTATATGAAGAGTAAGGATCGAAAGGACTCAAAACGAACCTCTGATACAGAAATACAGAAGCTTTTTGAAGAGGAAGGGAAGTAGAATTTTGGTTGTCATCTTAATATTTTTCCGTTAGTATGGTGCGCATGGTGCCTATGGTGTAAAGGTTAACACTGGAGTTTGTGGAACTCTCGATTCGGGTTCAATTCCCGATAGGCACCCACAAAAAAAGAAATTGCTCTTCTGGGCAATTTTTTAAGGTAATATATAAATTGACTAATATTGTTATTTGTATTACTCTATATTCAGTCATTTGCATATATTTATAACAAAGAGGGAGGCACGATATGCCTAACTATCTCTATTTTTTTATTACCGCAATACTTCTTTTGTGTGTAAGATTATTCTTTCACATTCGACTCGTACGAGAAGAAAAAAAGAAGGCGAAAGAATATGCGACGATTGCTATGGGAGAAGCCCAGGAGTGTTGTAGAGATGCAGAAAAAATGTTCGAGCTTTTTGAAAGAAATCTTTCTCGAGATTTCTCAAGAAAAACAGAAATTATTTTTGCATTCCGCAATGCAAGATGCCAACTTCCCAAGCTTATCTCGTTTTTTTATTCTGTGAATCCATCAGTAGAGGTGTGTCGCTGGATTGAAGATGAGTGTAATGAGCTCACTCTCACCATTCGACGCATGCGCGCCGAAGGAGAAAGAGAATTATTTCCTTCTGAGGGCGGTGTATATGAGGTAACTACCAATGGAAAATTGGAAAAAAATGAATCCCCGTGAAAGTACGGGGATTTTTATTTTGCGAGGACATTTTCATATGGTGTATACTATAAGTATAAAAGGTCTTCAAAAAACCAAATAATAAAAATGAAGAAACAAATAATTACATATGTGTGTGCAGCAGTTCTCGTCGTTCCAGGTCTTGTGATGGCGCAGGCTTCCGTAACTCTTCCGGGGCAGACCCCTCCAACACTTCCTTTGGGAGGAACTCGCGAAGGAGTAAATCCAATTCGCGGCATGAATACAGAAGCAATTAAAAATATTTTTCCAGGAAATATAAACAAAGAACAAGAGCAGCGAAATGAAGAGATGAAGCGGTTACAAGAGAATAAACGAGAAGAAGTGAAGCAGGTGCGCGAAAACGAAAAAGAAGAAACAAAGCAAGCTCGTGAAGTGAGACAGGAAGAGATGAAGCAGGTTCGTGAGATAAAACAGCAGGAAGTAAAACAACTTCGCGAGGGAAATCAGGAGGCGATGAAAAAAGCCCAAGAGTCCTTTCGTTCGGAGATAAAGAAGACTCAGGAAGATTTCCGCAATGAAATGGGAACTGTCCGTGCAAGTATTAAGGAAAGTGCCACAGGAACCATACGGGAATTACAACAACGTCGTGAAGAATTTAAAGCAACCGTTGAAATAAAGCGAGAAGGTTTTAAACAGGAACTCGAAACAAAGCGCGAAGAAGCAAAGAAGCAGATGGAGGTAAAGCGCGAAGAAGCAAAGAAGCAGATAGAAGCAATTAAAGACACAAACAAAAAAGAGGCAGTAAAGCGCGTTGATACAAATTTAAGTGACACGAACACAAGGATGACGAACCAGTTCACAAAAAATTTGGATCAGATGGACAGCGTGGTATTAAATATTATTTCTCGAGCTGATAAGGCTGAAGTACATGGTCTTGGTATTGAGTCAGTTCGTACTGCAATTGCGACCGCACAAAAAGCAATCACTGACGCTCGTGCATTAGTGATAGCTCAGGCATCAAAAACATATACGGTGACCATTCAGGACCCAAACGCACCACGAGTCGATGTTCAAAATATGCGTGATGCTTTAAAGAAGGATCTTAAGGCGGTTCAAGATGGAGTGCGTGCGGCACACGATGCAATTCGTGTGAGTGCGACCACCCTTGCACAGATTCCTCGCATTAACGAAACGGATGTAACTCCTACGAGTTCTCCAATTGTTCCTTCTGGAACGAGCACTCAGTAAAGGGCGAATTAATTAATTATTTATTATTACATTATGGACACTTCAACTATGCCAACTAACTCGAAAAAAAATACGCTTATCATTGTTGCAATACTTATCGTGCTTGCAATTGCTGTACTTGCGTGGTTGCAACAGCGAGGACCAAGAGAGAGCCCTCCTGCTTATGTCGGAGAACCTTCAACCACCTCCACACTACCCGCGGGAGTTTCTGCAGAGGATAAGCCACAGGCCATCAATGATTCATTGCAGAATATTGATATGGGAAATCTTGAACAAGAATTTCAGACCATTGATCAGGATATGAACGCATTGTAAGAAAAAATCCCCGCAAAAAATGCGGGGATTTTTGTTACACTAACATTATGAAGACGATGTTTTTTACTGGAAATGGTGATAAGGGGAAGAGTGGTTTTGGAAAAAAGAAATTTTTAAAAGATAATGTATTATTTTATGCGTTGGGTGCTCTTGATACTTTAAATTCTTTACTTGGGTGGTGTGTAGTTGAAGCAACACAACTACGAAAGAAGAAAGAAAGAGACGTTTTTACTGGCGCACTTCATGAGTTTCAAGAAATGCTTTTTATTGCACAGGCTGAGATTGCCTCAATTGGCTTTTGTGTTAAAAACACCAAAAAGGTAAATAACACACATATTAAGCGCCTTGAAGAAATTATTAAGGATGTCGATAAGAAACTTCCATCTATTACAAAATTCATTATTCCCGGTGGATGTGAACTCGCAACCCGACTCGACATCGCGCGTGCGAGTACGCGCGATGCAGAGCGAGCAATTATTTCTTTTAATCGCTCAAAAAAATGTTCTCCTGAACTTCTCGCATTTTTAAATCGTCTTTCGAGCGTGCTTTTTGCGCTCGCGCGTCTTAGTAATCATACTCTCGGTGTTTGTGAACAGCATCCTGTATATTAATAATAAAAGAGCAGTGATATACTATGCACACTATGTTTTCTGAACGATTTCAAAAACCTACCGCACAAGACGAAGCATCAATGGAGCAGCTCGTGGTTCATGCAAACGATATTATCGATGTTGAAAAAGAAGTGGTAGACGAAGGGAAAGAAATTTTATTTGAAGAGGTTGAACGAGAGAAAAAGTTTTTAGAAGAAAAATTTGATGAGCTATTAAGTGATGAAAATCAACGAGAACAGCTCTATACCCTTATGAAAGAGAAGTACAATCTGGATTTCACTCAGACGGATGCGATGGTAAATACACTCCGTCATGAGCTTCGTTCATTTTATGAGTATGGAGAGGCAATACGCACTCCTGATGAATTCGAACATTCTCGAGGTGTCGGATTAAAGCAGGAACTTCTCGATTTTATTACTCATGATTATGGAAGTGAGGTAGCAAAAAAAATAGACCCTTTTGTAGATTTATATCTTACGAAGGCGGCCGAGCTAATAAAAAATAAAAAAGAAGAATAGTCATATGTTAACTCTTGAGCAGATGATAATAAGACTTGTGGTCGCAGTAGTTCTCGGAGCTATTGTGGGATTCGAACGTGAGTGGATAGGGAAAGAAGCGGGGATACGCACGAATATTATGGTTGCCGCAGGGTCAGCCATTTTTGCCATTATCAGCATTAGTCTTCCTTATCTTATTACCACTTCTCCTGAAAATCTTTCAGAGGTGATTGCACGCAATAGTGGATTTTTAAGTGTGATTGCAAATGTGGTTGTGGGTGTCGGTTTTTTAGGTGCGGGTATCATTGTAAAACACGGGATGCATGTACGCGGTCTTACCACTGCAGCAACGGTATGGTTTGCATCAGCAATCGGAGTACTCGCGGGGATTGGTCTCACTTCATTTGCGGCTGTTGCAACATTGAGTATGGTGTTTCTTCTTGTGGTGCTTAGGAAACTTAGTCTTTTACCTCGAACAAGTACGGAGAGAGGGGAGTCAGTGGATGATTAATGAGAAGAATAAAAATTCCCCGCATGATGCGGGGAATATTATTTTATATCTCCTCTCCTTGGTGAGAATAGATATTTCCAAGATGAGAACGATATATTGGCTCTCCGTGCAAGAGAAATCCTGGACTCATTACCTCCTCCATTCCTGGAAGATCATGAAATGCAATCCAAAGACGGGAGATAACACCACCCGCGCTTCCGCCGGCAGGGTCTTTTACTGGTCCACTCATTAATAATTCATGGGGATCAATAATTCTTCCTACAAAGACAACCTTATATCTTTCTTTTCCTTCTTTTGCCTTTGCACCATGAATCGGAATTACCTCCACAGGAATCGGATTGATGCGAAATGTTTTTCGCATGTGATTTGTTTCCTGCTCCACTTCTCGGATTGCTCCTTCAAGTGGTGTTTCTCCTTCAGAAACGGCACCACCGGGATTGCCCCAGCCGCGAGGTTTCTCGTGAGTGATACCGCGACGCGTTTTTGTTCCGCCCTGATCGAGTACAAAACACACATGTGTATGTTCAATATCCCAGAGTTCTACTTGAACCGAAACGGTATAGTCGGCTCCCACGGGGGTTCGTGCAAAGTCGAACCAGTCTTTTCTTTCTTTTGGCATAAAAGCCTCCAGACGTAAATGTGATTAAATCAGTGAACTAGCATTAAAATATCACGAAATAGCATTATTGTCAATATGTCGAAAGGTGAGGGGGAATAAGCACTCGACAGTGACCCTCTACAGGGTGATGCAGCATCAGATGAAACATCGTATACTACTGCATATATGAAGCCTATTTATCTCGATTATGCAGCAACCGCACCAATGGACCTAAAAGTGGCAAAAGCGATGGCACATTATGCCGCAGAGAGCTTTGGCAATCCAAGCTCACTTCATTCTTTTGGGCAGGAGGCGATGGGGGCGGTTGATAAGGCGAGGGCACAAATCGCAACAATACTTGGCGCAGGTTTTCGCGAACTTCTTTTTACTGGTTCAGCAACGGAGGCGAACAACCTTGCTTTGCGTGGCGCGGTAAAAAAGTTTTGCGGAGAATTTCCCTCGGTGAAGCCGCGCATTGTGATATCTGCGATTGAACATGAGTCGGTGCTTGAGACCGCAAAAGATCTTGAGCGAGAAGGGGTAGAGTGCATAATAATTCCTGTTGATACGAGAGGCGTCATTGACATAAAGAAATTATACGAAGCAATTAATACGAACACAGTTCTTGTGTCGGTAATGTATGTAAATAATGAAGTGGGAAGTATTCAACCGATTAGAGAAATTGCATCAGTAATTGCGTCCCTACGGGACGTCTCCCGAAGGGAGAAGAATTCTTCCTATCCTTATCCCTTATTTCACACTGATGCCGTGCAGGCATTCCAATATTTCTCTTGTGACGTAACTACATTAGGGGTAGATCTCATGACGCTTTCAGCTCATAAATTATATGGACCAAAAGGAGTAGGAGTTTTATTCGTTAAAAATCAAAAAGATAAAATAGGTTGTGTTGCTCCACTTATTACAGGTGGTGGGCAAGAGTTTGGCATGCGTTCAGGCACGGAGAATGTGGCGGGCATTGTGGGGTTTGCGGAGGCAATTACACTTGCCACTGCACGACGCAAAAAAGAATTTGTACGCGCGCTTGGATTAAAACGTCTTTTGTGGAAAGGTATTAATAATTTATTTCCTGAAGCGATGGTGAATGGAAGTGGAGAGAGTGATTTTAAAGATGCCGCACCGCACATTTTAAACGTGGCATTTAACGAATTTCCTTCAGATGAGTTGCTCGCGCGATTTGATATAGCAGGTATCGCGGTCTCTACGGGTTCTGCGTGCGCATCTCGTGCCCCAACACATTCACACGTACTCTCGGCTCTTTTTAAAGGGGGTGCGAGGGGTATTCGATTTAGCTTAGGAAGGATAACCACACAAGAGGAAATAAGTGAGGTAATAAGAAGAATGGGGAAGATATCCCGAAGACAGGGTTGAAAGGATGATGCGCGCTCTATATCATTAAAGGTATGAACGATAATATAAAAAAATATTTTTGGGCGGCGGTAGGAGTGTCAGTTCTTTTATTAGGAAGTTCCGCATGGCGTTTTGCTTCCTCATATTCAGAGTCGATTCAACCAAGTTCGTTTCGTAGTTTCTCGGTGAACGCAGAAGGAAAATCAATTTCTATTCCTGATATTGCGGCGTTTACTTTTAGTGTATTAACACAAGGTGATAAAAATCTTGCGAATATTCAAAAGGAAAATTCAAACAAGATGAATAAAGCAATTTCGTTTGTAAAAGAGAATGGGGTACAGGATAAAGATATTAAAACGCAAAATTATAATTTACAGCCACGCTACCAGTATTTTAGTTGTCCAAAGGATGGTGGCGCGTGTCCTCCTCCTCAGATAGTGGGGTATGAGATTACTCAGACGGTATTAGTAAAAGTACGTGATTTCGCAAAGGTAGGCGATATTCTTGCAGGAGTAGTAAATAATGGCGCAAATACTGTGTCTGATTTTCAATTCACAATAGATGATCAAACTGCAGCACAAGATGTAGCTCGTGCGGAAGCAATACAAAAAGCAAAAGTAAAGGCACAATCAATTGCGAAAGCAGGAGGATTTTCACTTGGACGATTGCTTGGTATTTCGGAAAGTGGAAATTATCCTCGTCCTATGATGTATAACTATGCAACAAAAGGCATGGGGGGAGATGCAGAAATGTCCTCAGCACCTTCAATTGAGCCAGGCTCTCAGGAAACGACCGTGAATGTAACTCTTCAGTACGAAATAAGATAAAAGTCTTGTTTCATTCCTCGTTTGATGAAATAAAGTAAGTTGTTGAAACACAGCATAAAAGAGAATTATCAACACTATGACTACATATAAAAAAATAGTTTTCTTTGGTTTAGTAATCGCAGTGGTAGCATCGTTAGGAGTGGGATATCGTGTGGCACATGCGAGTTTCTTTGATACACTCAAAGACTTTTTGAAGCAAACACTTACTCCTTCCTCCTCTCCTCGGATTACCACTTCGACAGTGTCAGAGGTTTCAAAAGTAACTCCATTATATAAACCTGCATTTGATTATGAAGAGGCAGTAATTGCGGGCGTGGATAAAGCAGCACCTTCGGTGGTTTCTATTGTTATTTCGAAAGATGTTCCTCTTATTGAGGAGTGTCAGACCACAGATCCTTTCGGAAACCTTCCTCCAGAGTTCCAGCAGTTTTTTGGAAGAGGATTTCAATTCTCACAGCCATGTGAAAAAGGGACTACTAAAAAAGAAATAGGAGGGGGGAGTGGATTCGTAGTCTCAGAAGATGGGCTTATCTTTACCAACAAACATGTAGTGGTTGATACAAAAGCGGAATATACCGTATTTACGAATGACGGAAAGAAATACAATGCAAAGGTACTTGCACGAAGTCCAGTAAACGATATTGCAATCCTTAAAATTGAGGCATCAAAACTCACCCCCGCGATTCTTGGTGATTCTGATTCGGTGAAGTTGGGACAGACCGCAATTGCAATTGGAAATTCGCTTGGAGAATTTAGAAATACTGTTTCTGTAGGTGTTATTTCTGGGCTTGCGCGCACCGTTACTGCATCAGGTGCTGGCTTTGGCACGGAGACAATTCAGGGCGTGATTCAAACCGATGCCGCAATTAATCCTGGGAATTCTGGTGGACCACTTTTAAATCTTCGTGGAGAAGTGATTGGAGTGAATACTGCAATCGCATCAGATGCACAGAGTATTGGTTTTGCAATTCCTATTAATCAAGCAAAGAAGGCAATCAAGTCGGTAAAGGAAACGGGGAGTATTAAGGTCCCTTATCTTGGCGTTCGTTATTCTTTGGTAACTGAAGATGTTGCGAAGAAACAGAAGCTAGTGGCGTCTGAGGGTGCTCTTGTGCGCGGGACCGATGAAGGCCCTGGCGTCATTCTTGATTCTCCGGCCGCAAAAGCGGGAGTTCAGGCAGAAGATATTATTACAAAAATAAACGGAGAGAAGATAACCGTAGAGAATACGCTTGGACAGATTATTCAGAAGTTTGGTATCGGCGATAAAGTGACTCTTGAAATAAAACGAGGAGATAAAACACTCTCTCTTGAGGTAACTCTTGAAGAGCGTCCTGAGTTGTAACTGTAACAACCCGCTTCGGCGGGTTGTTAGGCGTGAGATGACGTATTAGCACTCGAGTGTTGAGTTTGCCAATTTGCGAAGGCCTGGTATAATAATCGTAAGGAATTTTTAAACCTTATGCCAAATTTTAATCGATTTACTATTAAAGCACAGGAAGCACTTCAGGGAGCACAGGAACTTGTAGCGCGTCAAAATCACGGAGAACTCAAGGGACTTCATCTCCTTTCGGCGCTTATTGAAGACGAGCAAACACTTGTGCGCCCCATGCTTATTCGTGCGAATGTAAATGTAGCAACGCTTGCTGAACAAGTAGGTACCACGCTTGCACGCCTTCCGCGCGTGTTTGCGGGAACGGGTGGGACGAATAATCAGCTTTATCTCTCTCAAGAACTTATGAAGATTTTGGATAAAGCAGGAGAGTTTGCAACAAAGCAAAAAGATGATTTTATTTCTTGCGAACATCTTCTTCTTGGGCTTGCTGACGCGCCCTCAATGGCACAAGAATTACTTACTCAGGCAGGTGCTCGCAGAGATGTGCTTTTGAAGGCGCTTGTTGATTTGCGTGGTACTTCACGAGTAACAGACGAGACACCAGAATCAAAATTTCAGGTGCTCGAAAAATATGCGATTAATATTACCGAGAAAGCACGACAGGGAAAACTTGATCCAGTGATTGGAAGAGAAGAGGAATTGCGTCGTCTTATGCAGATTCTCTCGCGACGTACCAAGAACAATCCCATCCTTATTGGCGAGCCTGGCGTAGGAAAGACCGCTATTGTGGAAGGTCTCGCACAGCGCATCGTCTCAGGCGATATCCCAGAACCCTTGAAAGGAAGAGAGGTAATTATGCTTGATTTAGGTTCACTTATTGCAGGCACGAAGTTTCGTGGAGAATTTGAAGATCGCCTCAAAGCATTCTTAAAGGAGATCCAGCGTTCTGAAGGGAAGCTTCTTTTATTTATTGATGAGATTCATATGATTGTGGGGGCAGGTGCCGCAGAAGGCGCAATCGATGCTTCTAATTTATTGAAGCCCGCACTTGCGCGTGGCGAACTTCACGCGATTGGTGCCACTACCCTTAAGGAGTATCAGAAACATATTGAGAAAGATGCGGCGCTTGAGCGCAGGTTTCAGCCTATTCTTGTTGATGAACCGACGATTGAAGATTCAATTTCTATTTTGCGCGGATTAAAGGAAAAATATGAGATGCATCATGGGCTTAAGATTTCCGATGAGGCAATCGTATCAGCAGTAAATCTCTCAGCGCGTTATATTACCGACCGATTTTTACCAGATAAAGCAGTCGATCTTATTGATGAGGCAGCTGCCGCAAGAAGGTTAGAATCAGAAAGTATTCCTAACGAACTTGATAAAGTACGTCGCGAACTTACCCGTCTTGAGATTGAGCGCTCTGCGCTGGTACAAGAGAAAAATAATAAAAAGAACGGTACACGCCTTAAGGAGGTTGATATGGCAATTTCAAAATTGAAGGGGGAAAATACCACGCTCTCAGGACAGTGGCACAATGAGAAAGTTACGTTTGAGAAGTTTCACAATTTAAGGAAGAAAATTGATGACTTGCGCCACGAGGCGGAAGTCGCAGAACGCGAAGGTAATTTTGAGCGCGTGGCTAAGATTCTCTACGGAGAACTTCCTTCTGCAGAAAAAGAGTATCAGGCATTTGAAAAGCGATATTTAAATCAGAAAATAGGAAAAGAGGGAAAGACGAAAAAAGAGAAAACTAAAGAAGATAAAAAGAAAGTAGAACTTCGTTTTATTAAAGAAACAGTTGATGAAGAGGATATTGCGGGCGTGGTCGCACGATGGACGGGGATTCCCGTGTCGCGTATGTTGGAACCTGAAATGAAGAAACTCTCTCGTCTTGAGGAGGATCTTGAAAATAGGGTAGTAGGACAACGTGAGGCAATTGAGGGGGTGTCTCGTGCGCTTCGTCGCTCACGCGCAGGTCTTGCTGAGGATGATCGTCCTTCGGGTTCTTTTATGTTCCTTGGTCCCACAGGCGTAGGAAAGACTGAGCTTGCAAAGGCACTTGCGGAGCTCATGTTTAATGACGAAAAGGCGCTTATTCGCATTGATATGTCCGAGTATATGGAGCGACATGCGGTTGCGCGTCTTATTGGTTCGCCTCCTGGGTATGTAGGTCACGATGAGGGAGGACAACTTACACAGATTGTGCGTCATAGGCCTTACAGCCTCATCTTGTTCGATGAGATAGAAAAAGCACACCCTGAGGTATTTAATATTCTCCTCCAGGTGCTTGATAATGGACGACTGACTGATGGAAAAGGGAAGACAATTAATTTCAAGAATACAATAATTATTCTTACTTCGAATGTGGGAAGCACCTACTTTAAGGAAATGTCTCATCTCGGGTTCGGTATGGGAGAGGAAAAAAAGAGTATTGCCGCAAAAGAAGAGAAGTTTAAGGAAGGAGTAAATGAAGCACTTCGTGAAACATTTAGACCTGAATTTTTAAACCGCTTAGATGAGATAGTTATCTTTAATACGTTGAATGCACAGGCGATTGAAAAAATCGTAGAGATTCAATTAAAGAAACTTGAAGAGAGACTAAAGCAGCGCAATATCCAGATTATGGTGAAGCCACAGATTAAAAAATATATTGCGGAAAAAGGATTTGATCCGGATTATGGCGCACGTCCTATTCGACGTCTTATTCAAAAGGTCATTGTGGACGCGCTTGCCGATAAGATAATTCGCGGCGAAGTAAAAGATGGCCAAAAAATTGCTATCTCTCTTAAGGGAGATCGAGTGGAAATCAGTCGTTAAAATAGCCCTTGTCGTCGCACTCCTCGTCTTTCTTTGGGTGGAGAATTCTTCGTGGTGGTCTATCATTTTCTTTTTGGTTGGTTTTTCCTTTATTTATTTCTCCGAATCGCACGAACGCGAGTCTTTTGTTGCTTCATCTTGGCTTCTCGCGTTGTTAAGTATTTTAGGAATTCGGTTTGCGGTTCAAAACGATATTTCATTTTATGTTCCTATCCTCATAGTAATAGTATTTACCACACTCCTTTCTGTTCTCTTGGGGCTTCTCCGTTTTTTCTTTCATGACCGCGTTGCAGTATATGGGGTGGTAAATACGGTTCTTCTTTTTGGATTTTTCCTTCATTTTTTCATTTTCCCACTTTCGTGGACTCTCCTCTTTTTTACTGCAATAGGTGTCTTCCTCCTTTTGCGTGAATTCTTTCTTTTTGCGCAGATTCCTTGGCAGGGGAGGGTATTTTTAGGGAGCATCGTTGCCTCATTTCTCTCACTTGAACTCGCATTTCTTGTTCGATTTTTACCACTTGGGTTTATAAACGCAGCACTATTTTTATGTCTCTTCCTCGTCCTCCTACGAGATGCAATAAAAGCTCACTTTGAAGGCTCCTTTAATCTCTCTTTTGCCTTAAGAAGTAGTGTTATTCTCCTCTTTGGTACTGCACTCATTTTTGCTGCCTCCCCCTGGGGAATCTAGTAGTAACAGGCTTATTTTCTCCTCGTTATATATGTAGAGGTAATAAATGCAGGAAAATCGGCATTTGTTGCTTTTCCAAGAGAATATCTATACAGTAATCGGGTACTATCGTAAGATAGACCTTCCTGTCGGTAGACAGGGCTTAGTGTGAGGCTAGGCTTTACAGCAACCTTCTGGCTAGTGCCAGAGGTATTTAGGAAACAACCATGCGGTTGTTCTCCGCTGTATTCCACCTCGCTCTAAGAGCGAGTTTTTCATTTTTAGGGAGTCCTAAAAATTTAACATCAATATTAAACACATTGCTCCCCTTGTTTCTTCCTCCTCATCCTCACTATGGCGGAAGGTCGGAAACGGGAGATCGCAGTGTTCCTGAATAAAGAAAGGTCGAAGATGGAAAAATGAACTAAAAATTAAGTCGAAATTCTGCATTCGTATCTTATGAATGCAAAGTCGAAAAGAAAGTATAAAATGAGTAAATTAACACAAAAAATTGCAACAGTTAGTATTGCGATCGCAACGATTGCAACACTTTCTGGACCTGTATTCGCCCAATCGGTGGATTTACAGGCACAAATCGCTGCGCTTTTAGCGCAGATCCAAACTTTGCAAGCTCAACTCGGCCAACAGAGCGCATCAACCTCTGCATACAATTTTGCTAAGAACCTCACTCTTGGCTCAACTGGCGCAGATGTAAAAGCACTCCAGGGCGTTTTGATTAGCAAAGGATTCTTGAAACTCTCAGCTCCGACCACGACATTTGGTCCTATGACTAAAGCTGCGCTCAGCGCGTGGCAGGCTGCAGAAGGGATTTCCCCTGCAGTTGGTTATTTTGGAGCAATCAGCCGTGCAAAGATGAATAGCATGAGCGGCACAGTCACTCCTGGCACTGGCACAACTCCGGTTGTAACAGTTCCTTCAGGAACCGACCTCGTTGTCTCTCTCGCTTCTGATAATCCTTCTGCAAGGACAATCGGTTCGGGAACTGCATTTAACCCTGCTATGAAAGTAGCATTTACTGCAGGCTCAAAGGCAGTAAAAATTAGCGCAATCAAAATCATGAAGAGCGGATTCGTTGCGAATACGAACTTGAATGGTGTTGATATCGTTGATTCAAAAGGCGTACGTCATGGAAATGTGGTGACTTCAGTGAATGCTGACAACAGCATCATTGTAACTATGTCATCTGATCCTGTGATGGTTGCCGCAGGTTCTTCTGAGACCCTTACGGTCCGGTTTAACCTTGTAACTGGTGACTACTCAGGTACCGTCAGTTTCAGCATTAATGACATTGCGTCTATTACTGCTGACACCACTTCAATCTCAGGAGCATTTCCTATTTATGGAACTGCTATGAGCATTGTAAATGGTGGTTCATCACTCTCGACAATCACCTTAGACGTGTTGACGAGCACTGGTTCTTCAACTTTAAATGTTGACCCAGCGAACTCACAAGAAATCACCAAATTCCGCGTGCAGGAAACTTCCTCAAACGAGGGCGTCTACCTCCGCAAGTTGGCTTTGTACAACTACGGTAACGCAGCGGCAAGTGATTTGAGCGATGTACAACTTATTGCACAAGATGGCACGATTCTTTCAACCGGCCTCGTAAGCGATAAGAACGTCACGTTCAATCTTGCGTCTCCTTACTTTATTGATAAGGGTCAGACAAAAGATTTCACAGTAAAAGCGAAGATCGTAAATGGCACGACAAAGACAATCAACTTCGTAGTGTATAACAACTATGATATTGATCTCTATGGCGCAGCAACAAACGTCTCCGTTATTCCTGGAGTTGGTTCAAATGACACAGCCTTCCCAATTGGTAATGGATTCAACATTCAGACCATTGGTTCTGGCTCAATGACCTTGACGAGAGCATCTGACTCACCAAGCTCTGCAGTAACTCCTGGTACTACTAACGTGGTGCTTGCGAAATTTAATGCAAAGCCAACTGGAGAGAACTTCGAACTTCGTCAGGTAAGCTTCTATGTTGCAAGTAGCTCAGGCTCCACTGCACTTACAGGCACAATCTATGTGAAGATTAATGGCGCAATCGTATACAGCACTGCAGCTACGAATATTAGTTATGCTAGTGCTTCAACGTTTACTCTTTCCTCATACACAGTCTTAACTGCGGGTGTGGATTCAGCAATCACAATCGAAGGCTCAATTAATTCTTCAGCAGTAGCAGCAAGCAGCTATACTGTTACTAACTTCGACCTTATCCAGGCAAAGAGACTCGTCACAAACGATCTCGTTGATCCAGGTACAGGCGTTGTTTCTGGTCTCTCAATTGCAGTCAAAGCAGCGGCACTCGCGGTAACTACACTTTCTACTCCGGTAGCAAATTCTGTGGTTGCGGGTACGAATGGCTATGAGTATGCAGACTTCCAACTCAATGCCCAGTCGGGTGGAGAGGATGTGAAGGTCTCAAAGATTGTGGTAACACATTCTGGTGGTGCAGTAGGTGAAGTTGCAAATCTTTCAATGTATAAGGATAGCGACACATCACCGCTTGTAACCAGTGGTTCAACAGCAACGAATGCGGCAACTGTAACCTTTAACTTCTCAACTCCAATTTTGGTAACGAAAGCGACTCCGGTCACTCTTCGTCTTAAAGCGGATGCAGTTTCAGGAACCGGTTCACACACATTCTCAATTGCTTCATCAACTTCCGCATTAACGGCAGTTGGTTCAGTAACTGGAAATTCGTTGACAAATGGTACTGACATTACCTATGCAGGTGGTGGACAGGCCATGGCACATGTGGCAGCGGGTAACCTTATCTTGTCCGTGGTTTCTGGATCAACTGCTTCACCTTCCCAGAACCAAGTGATGCAGGTAGGAACTTCGGGTGCGACACTTTTCGCATTCAAGTTAACCTCACAGTATGAAGCTCAGAAGGTCACTTCTTTGAAGATTACTGCGACGACCACAGCCGCAAACAGCGTTGCAACAACTACGCTCAATAACATCGCACTTTATGAAGGAGCTGCTACGACACCGTTTGCAACCGCACCTCAGTTTGATACGTGCGACGCAAGCAAGTGTCAGGTTACTTTCACTTCAAGTGATAACTTATTGTCCGCAGCTGTTCCTACAACTGGCGTAACAATTTACGTAAAGGCAAACGTAGCGGCAGGTGGATCAGCACAGCTTGGCGATAGCTTTAAATTCCAGATTGCTTCAACAACTGGTGATATCGCAATCAAGGGTGCAGTCACTGCTTCAACGGCAGGTACAAAGACGGGTTCTGCGGCAGCAAGCGGCGCGACATACGTAACGCCAGCAAGCGTCTCAATCTCCGCAGTTTCTCCTACTTCAGCAGCAACGATTGGTTTGTCGGCTGGACAAACTGTTGGAATCTTTAAGATTACCAACAATGGTTCTGCTCCGATTTACCTCTCAAGCTCAACGTTGAGCCTTGCAAACGGTGGATCTGCAACAAATTCTGTAAGCTTCGGTCTCTACTCATCCATCATGGGTGGTACGCAGAGCGATGCATCAGTAACATACATTGCAACATCTACTGCAACTGGAGCATCATCTACGATTCCTTTTGATCTCACTCTTGTGACTTCAGCAAATCGTAAGATTGATGGTGGTTCATGGAGATATTTCACCGTGAAGACGACTGGAACGGCGTTAAACAACGACACGTTTGGTCTCGCAGTATCTGCGCTCGGCAACGTCCTCTACAGTGTGGATGAAGCTGATCTCGGATTCTCAGGTAATCCTGTAACTGATAATGATTTGTCGGATACTATCATCAATCTTTATGTTGATGGCACTCCTTCACTTTCAACAGTAACTGCAAAGACTTAATAGTCTTCTTACTTGGTTTTTCAGTAGCATACAACTGAATCAAAAAAACCCCTTCGGGGGTTTTTTGATTCTATTGAGTTTTAATAAATGGTGCAGTAAACTGAACGTTACATGTTTAATTATTTTAAGGTTTCTAAGTTTTTTCTCTTATTTCCTGTATTAGGAATTTTTATCGTAACGACCTCAACCTTATTCCCTTTTATAGTAGGAAAATATGTATGGTTTCGCTCTACGGTTGATATTGCTCTTATTTTGTTCCTTCTTGGACTCTTGTTTTACGATAATCAGTCGTTGATGTGGAACAGAGTTAAATTTGTTTTAAAGCAACCTTTAGTAATCGCGGTATCACTCTTTGTGTTTATTTTTCTTTTGGCGGGATTTTTTGGTGTTGACCCTAAGATGTCCTTCTGGTCAAATTTTGAACGTGGTGAGGGAGGCCTTCAACTCATTCATTTTTGGATTTGGTTTACACTTCTCGCAACTCTTTTTAAAGAAGAAAAAGATTGGCAAAAGTTGTTTGGATTTTCTCTTGTTGGTGGGCTTTTAATGATTTTGTACGGATATTTAGCAAATGCAGAGATTGGCGGATATATCGGTGGTAAGTTTTCGCAACCCGGATATCGTTTCTCGGGTTCTATTGGAAATTCTGCATATGCGGCGGCATATGCCATCTTTATGCTTTTCTATGCGGGGTATATTTTGGTAAGCAAATATCGCACGAGACTATCTTCTTTTGGTGCTATTGTGCTTTATTTGGTATCGGCTATCTCTCTTATAACGTTTTATATGGCGGCAACGCGAGGCGCATTTGTGGGACTTATCGCATCGTTGCTTGTAGGCATTGGATATATAGTCTTTTCCAAAGAACGACTGAGAAAGTGGGGGATTGGGGCTATGATTGCTCTTCTGCTTATTGTGGGAACGTTCATAAAATTAAAAGACACACCTTTTATCAAGTCTCTCCCCGGCTCTCGTATTTTTGATATTTCTATTACGGCGGAAACATTTGAACATCGCACATATATGTGGCATACCGCCATCGAAGGTTTTAAGGACCGTCCTTTGCTTGGTTGGGGGCCTGAAAATTATATTCGGGTGTTTGAGAGACACATGGATTTAAATTATTTTAAACCAAGTGAGGGGTTTGGTGCGTGGTTTGATAGGGCTCATAGCATTTACTTTGATTATTTAGTAGAGACGGGCGCTCTTGGGCTTGTTAGTTTTCTAGGAATATTTGTAGTATTTTATATGCAATTTTGGAAAAAACGAAAAAACAACTCGGTGCTTAGTTCAAAATCTATTCTTGAGCAGACACTCATCTTTTCCATACTTGTTGCATATCTTGTGCAGGGAATTGTGCTTTTTGATGTGTCCCCAATTTATTTAAATGTATTTCTTGTCTTAGCGTTTGGTGTTTATCAGTTTCAGTCGCCTGAATTAAATAACGGAACACGAACAAAAAATAAATAATTATATGAGATCAATTATCATTGTTATTGGAATTATCTTGGCGACATTAAGTTTGATTTATGGAGCATATAAACCACTTGTAAAAGCATCGAGCTATATTGGCGCGTTGGGTAAGGTTCAAACGGCGAGATCTGTAGGAGAGTTTAAAACGATATTTGATACACCGGTCTTTTTTAATTCGCCTGTGGGAGATGAAGAGGTTATAAAATTTTTAAGCAATGACATCTCAGAAATTATTTTTCAGGAGAATATGTCCGAGGAGGCGTCGAGGGCGCTTGTTGATTACCTCGAACCTCATCTTTTTGCAAACAGCGTAATTCATTTATTGAATGGGAGCAGGCTACATTCTATTCTTTGGCAAAAGTTTGGACATAGCGAAGATTTTGTAATAGCCGAAAATTATTTAAAGAAAGCAAAAAGAATTGGCCCACAACTTCCACCAGTTTTATACGGTTTTCTTGGATTGTATTCTGCAAAGGGAGATGAGGAGAATATTCAGAAAATAAGCGAAGAAATCCTTAAATATTGGCCAAACGATGAGAAGGTTAAGAGTTTACTTCAAAAATAGAGTCATTCAAGATGATTAGATAAAGCCTATTATAGGAGGAGTATGAAGAGAAAAATAATTATTAATGGTGGCGCGGGATTTTTTAGGTCTCATCTCGCGGAACACCCCCCTTTTGGGAAGAATTCGATGTCTTGTTAGTGAGATTCTTTTGCTGTTTTTCTTATACGCATTGAAGGAACAAAAAAATATACTTGAATGTGTGTGAGTTCGCAAGGTAAAGTTTTTACAGGCGTCGACTTCAGAAATTTAGATTTACTATTATGAAAATTGCCATTTTGATAGCTCGCGCAGGTCCTACAAATGCCCCTCTTTTCAAAAAAATTGCACACAACTCTTTTTTAGAATCTACTGTATATTATTGTACTGACATCGGGGTGGGAAAGTTTGATTATGATAGCGAATTTAACACGCAAGTTAATTGGGGAGAAGGGGTTCTTGATGGATATCCGCACATTTTTTTAAAAAATCTTCTTCCGCAGAAGATTTCCGAGAAGAATGATATGTGGGTGAATGTTGGAATTATTACAGAGCTTTTGAAGAATAAGTATGATGCAGTTTTGGTATATGGGTGGAATGTACCTACTTTCTGGTTTGCCTTTCTGGTGTGCTTTTTTATGCGCACCCCGATATTTATTTGGGGGGAAAACCCACTACATCAAGAAATAATAAAAAGAGGAGCGCTTAAAAACATAAAACGTTTCATACTTAAAAATCTTTTTAAGATAGCAACTGGATTTTTATATATAGGAAACGAAAATAAAAAATTTTATGAATTTTTTGGGGTCCCTCCCCGCAAACTTTTTTTTGCACCGTATGCTACAAATAACGAGTTGTGTATTGAAAAAGCGCATGTTTTCCAGTCTAGAAAAAATGAATTGCGTGAGCAGTGTGGGATAGATTCAAAGGCCCCACTCATTTTATTCGTGGGAAAACTTATAGAGAAAAAGAGACCTCTCAATCTTCTTAAAGCATATGAAAAAATAGTGAAGGGCAATGTATTCACTCAAATTCCAACGCTTGCGTTTGTGGGGGATGGGGCATTACGAAGTAGTCTCGAGTTGTATGCGAAGGGAGCTCACTTAGAGAAAGTTCATTTTGCTGGCTTCCAAACAAAAGATAAGGTGTATCAATATATGAGTATGGCTGATGTTTTTGTTTTGCCTTCGGGGGTTGGTGAGACATGGGGAATGGTGGTAAATGAAGCGATGTGTTTTTCTCTTCCTGTTGTTGTTTCTGATGTAGTGGGATGTGGCTCCGATTTGGTTCGTATTGGAGAAAATGGATATATCACTCAACTTGATAACATAGACGATCTTGCGGGAGCAATTTTAAAAATTGTATCAAACCAAGAAGTGCGGGAGCGCTTTGGTTTAAGGTCGTTTCAAATTATTCAAGGATATAGTCAAGAAAAAGACATTGAGGGCATTATTAAAGCGGTTTCTTCAATAAAACATGGTTAATTTTTCAAATATTTCCACAAAAAGTTTCCTTGGAAGGCTTCTAAGGTCATTGTTGATGATAATTCCTCCGGGCTGTGTGATGAGAATATTAAGAGGGCCCTTATTCGGAAAAAAATGGATAAAAGGATCGGGAGTGAATGGATATTGGTTAGGATCTTATGAATTACCTCTGCAGACTAAGTTCGTTGAAGCGATAAAAAGAGGGAGTGTGGTGTATGACATAGGAGCTCATGTTGGGTTTTATACACTTCTTGCATCTTTTCTTTCCGGGAGAGACGGATTGGTGTATTCATTTGAACCATTTCCTTTAAATGCTAATTACTTGCGGAAACACACCTTACTGAATGGGTGCAAAAACGTGACAGTTATAGAGGCCGCAGTAGGAGACACCGAAGGATTCTCCTTATTTAAAGAAGGGGAAAGTACCTTTACGGGAATGCTTTCTCCTTCGGGGGGATCTCTTAGTGTTCGCATTGTCACCCTCGACCATCTTTTAGAAGAAAAGAAAATAGCACCCCCTAATGTTATAAAGATAGATGTGGAGGGGGCAGAGTTTGAAGTCTTGCGTGGCGCATATAAGATTTTAAAGGAATTTTATCCCACAATATTGCTCGCAATTCATGGAAAAACATCAAGACAGAAATGCGTCACTTTATTGGAGGAACTTGGGTATGAGGTAGTGCCTATGTTCTCCGGCGCTCTGGTAGAGAATTCTGATGAATTAATTGCAAAAAAATATTCTTAGTTTGTTTGACCTTGTATTTTTTTGAGATTATTATTAAAAACATGAAAAAGGCACTGATTACTGGAGTGACAGGTCAAGACGGAAGCTATCTTTCTGAGCTACTTCTTGAAAAGGGATATCGTGTCTGTGGCGTACAACGAAGGTCAAGTAATTTTAATACTTCACGAATTGATTCTTTGTATAAGAACGAAAATTTTGATACGAAATATGGAGATCTTACCGACCCCGTTTCGATGCATAATCTTATTCAAGAATTTAAACCTGACGAGATTTACAATCTTGGTGCAATGAGTCAAGTGCGGGTTTCGTTCGATGTTCCCTATTTCACGCTTGCTGCAAACACTCTTGGCCCTGTAAGTATTTTGGAGTATCTTCGAGTACACGCTCCACAGACGAAATATTATCAAGCCTCAAGTTCTGAGATGTTTGGAGCTCCGCGTACCCCACCCCCGTTTAATGAGAATTCAGAGTTTAGACCACAAAGTCCTTATGGTGTTTCAAAGTTGGGAGCATTCCACCTCACGAGAATTTATCGCGAAGGATATGGCTTGTTTGCGGTAAATGGGATTCTTTTTAATCACGAAAGTCCACGAAGAGGGGAAACATTTGTAACACGAAAGATTACAAGAAGTATAGCAGCATTACTACGCGGGGAAATTAAAAAAATACCATTTGGAAATCTTGATGCGATTCGTGACTGGGGACATTCAAAAGATTACATGAGAGCAATTTATCTTATGATGCAACAGGAAAAGCCAGGCGATTTCGTGGTTGCTACAGGAGAGGCTCATAGTATTAAGGAGGCACTTGAATTCTGTTTTCATGAGGTCGGCCTTGAGTGGCAGAAGTATGTAGAGATAGATAAAAAATATTTTCGTCCGAATGAGGTCCCGTATCTTCAGGGAGACGCAAGTAAGATTCGCGCATTGGGATGGAGCCCGGAATATGACTGGAAAGGAGTGTTAAGAGAAATGTTAAAAAATGATATCGAAAGTAAAAAAGACACATACATTTCAATATGAAAATGATTAAAAGCGGTGAATTGCTTGTCGCAATGGTTTTTGATGGTGTATTTGAAGATGGGACACGACCACTTACTGATGAACAACTAGCACTTCAGGTTATTGCACTTAAGCATCCAAAAGGAAAAAAACTAGTTTCCCATTCCCATTCTCCCAAAGAGAGGACAACAAAAACCCTTGTGGAGGCACTCATTGTTTTTTCTGGTCGTGTTGCGATTACTGCTTATACTCGTGAGGGCTCTTTTGTTGAAAAAATCGAGTTAGGAAAAGGACAAGGAATTCTTATTGTTGATGGAGGTATTGGGATTGAAATACTTGAGGATGCTGAAATGATGGAGTTTAAAAACGGTCCATTTATAGAAGATAAGATAGTATTTGATAAATAACGTAATTATCTATTATGCTCAAAAACTTTGTAAAAAAAATTGTACCTGAATCTGTGAAATGTGCGACGCGGAGAATGTTGGGTGTGGATAGGCCGCTTTTAGTAGATGCAAATAGCGCGTATTCTTACCCCTCTTCTTGGATGAAAAGCCATAGGTTTTATGGGCAATATGGAGAGGATGCGAAGCTAAAGAACCTTTTTAGTGGAAAAAAAGATGGGTACTTCGTCGAGGTTGGTGCAATGGAGGGAATTCGTTTTAGTAACACATATTTATTTGAGCGCATGGGGTGGAAGGGTATTTGCATAGAGCCTCATCCAGACTATTTTTCTTTATTGCAGCACAACCGTCCTGGCTCAATTTTAATACGCGCTGCGGCGGGAGGAACAGACAAAGACGCGGTGGATTTTTATACAAATTATCGAGGGTCAATGTCGACATTGGATAAAAGCCTCGAAGGTTTTTTTAGAGCCCATTACGGATCCTTTTTTGGTGGATTTAAGACAATACAAGTTCCTCAAGTAACGCTCAATTCAGTATTTGAAAAGCATCATGTTCCAATATCAATTGATTTACTTTCTCTCGACACAGAAGGGACCGAAGAAGATGTATTTGGGGGTTTCGATGTAAAAAAATACATGCCACGCGTGATCATTGCAGAAATTTCTATAAAACGAGAGCCAGTTGAGAGAATTATGAAGGAGCTTGGATATGTTGAATGTTGTACCAATCCTTCGAATGCAATATTTTGTCGAAATGAAGAAGATGCAGAGGTGGTAAGAAATACATGTGTAGTAGGGGAGCAAGTAACAATTCCTCACCCTCTTGATGAACATCATGAACAAAACTAAGGCACCACTACAATTACATCTCGGATGTGGGAAAAGAGACATTCCTGGATTTATTAACGTTGATCTTGCTCGATTTTCTCATATTCATTATCGTCGCCCAATTGATAATCTTTCTATTTTTAAAACTGGATCCGTTGACCTAATTTATAGTTCTCATTCATTCGAGTATTTTGATCGCCTCGAGGCAATAAATGTTCTAAAGGAATGGAGAAGAACATTAAAAAGGAATGGAATACTTCGATTAGCGGTTCCTGATTTTGAGGCAATGGTAAGAGTGTATATAAAATATGGAAAGAACCTCGACCATCAAGGGATTTTGGGTCCACTTTTTGGTCGGTGGCAAATTCCTGGTACGACGAAAATTGTGTATCACAAAACAACATACGATTTTAAAAGTTTAAAGAAACTTTTGGAAGAAAACGGATTTACAAAAGTGAAAAAATATAATTGGAAGAATCGAATTCATAAAGACCATGATGACTATTCAAGGGCATACGTTCCTCATATGGATGAAAAAAAGGGGATATTGATCAGCTTAAATGTGGAAGCTGTAAAAAAATAATCGCATGCGCTCTATTTTGCAGATGGAACCGTGGTTTGATGAGCAGGAAACCGAAGCACTTAATGTGTATATGAGAGGTGGTGGTTGGGTTACTGAGTTTCAAAAAACAAGAGAGTTTGAGAAGATGATTGCAGAATATGCGGGGGCAAAATATTGCTCCGTAGTTGCAAACGGCACCGTGAGTCTCGTTCTCGCGCTTTTTGCGTGCGATGTGGGGCCAGGGGACGAGGTATTAGTGCCAGATTATACAATGGTTGCGAGTGCAAACTCAGTAGCACTTACTGGCGCGAAGGTTGTTTTTGTAGATATTACTAAAAATGATTTGTGTATGGATTTTGAGCAGATGAAGAAGAGTGTCACACCAAAAACAAAAGCAGTCATCCTCGTCACAATAAATGGGCGGTATCCAGAAAATATCGAAGAATTCGTTTCTTGGTGTAAGGAAAGAAATATTAAAGTAGTCGAAGATGCGGCACAATCACTCGGTTCATTTAAGAACGGAAAGCATCTGGGAACATTCGGAGACGTAGGAAGTTTTTCGTTTAGCGCACCCAAAGTCATTACCACAGGTCAGGGTGGCGCACTTATTACTAATAGCGATGCCCTCATTGACCGCATAAGGAAAATGCGGGATTTTGGTCGTGATAAACCAGGATCAGATCACTATTTAACTATGGGGTGGAATTTTAAGTTTACTGATATCCAGGCGGTTATTGGAATTGAGCAAATGAAGAAGCTTCCCTGGCGTGTTGAGCGAAAGAAAAAAATATATGAGCATTATTATGAGAATTTAAAAAATGTTGAAGGTGTGTCTTTTGTATCCACAAACACAAAAAATACATCGCCATGGTTTATCGATCTTCTTATAAAAGAAGGGAAAAGGGACTTATTGGCAGAATACTTAAAACAGAGAGGGGTGGGTACCCGAACTTTTTATCCCGCACTTCACGCAGAGCCCGTGTATGGCATCAAGAAAAGTTATCCAATTGCTGAAGAAGTTGCACAAGAAGGATTGTGGCTTCCTTCGGCAAGCAAGCTCACTGATGAGGAAATTGATTTTATATGCGACCAAATAAAAAGTTTTTTTGTAAATGTCCAAAAATAAAAAACCTTTTATAAGAGTAGCGGTGGAGCCTGGATATTCAAACATGATGAAGAATCAAATGTTTGATGAGGGGTCCCAGGTAAGTAAGGAATTGGGTGGGCTTCCTGTAATGAATCGCTACGCCGCACTTAAACAATTTCTTTTTGAAAAAAATATCGATATTAATACCTTCGATATATATAAAAACCCTCGTAAGGAAGCAGATATATGGATTATGTTCGAACCGGGAATTCGAAGGTATCTTTTTATTTTAAAGAACCTCATTAATCCTAAAAAAGTAATTTTTTTTATATTAGAACCTAGAGTTGTAAATCCTTGGGCGTGGAAGTATCTCTTTCTTTACCGATGGCTTCACCGAACATTTCTTTCTTGGTCGAGTGATTTAGCAAAGAAACATCCAAAGCAATTTGTTGAATTTAAGGTTCCCGTTCCATTTGAGGGAAGTCGCCATGCCCATTTTCTTGGCAACCAAAAGCGAAATCTTTGTGTGCTTATGCAATCAAACAAAACCTCACCGGTGCCAGGAGAATTATATTCTTTAAGAAGAAAAATTATTAAATATTTTGAAACGCGCGGAGACAGCCTTCTAGATCTCTATGGACCTGGATGGAACACAAAAGATGTTAAAGGACTGGGAAATTCCAATCCATTTTATTCAACTCTTTACAAAGGAATCTCCTCTGATAAATGGGAGACATTCTCAGAATATTGGTTTGCATTTTGCATTCAGAATTCAATCCCTGCCGGTGATTTTGAGTATGATCCATTCATGGCTATGGCGACTGGAACAATACCTATATATTTACCACCCCCTAATGTTGATGAATATATTCCACGTGACACATATATTAATTATAATAATTTTAAAAATCTTGATGAGCTAGTTCATCATTTGCAAAATTTTGTGAACACGAGCGAGTACGTGGCTATGCGCGAACGCGGTTGGAAGTATATAAATTCAGAACAGTATCGACCTTTTACTACTGAAAAATTTTGTGAGGATGTGTATCAAGCCATAAAGAGGACCATTCGCTGACGGTAGCATACACATGAGGGGCAATCCCTTCATTTTGTTTTAAATAGTGATATATTAGGACTGTATGGAAAAGCATTATAATATTCATAATTTTCTCAGTATAAAAATATCTTCTGACTCAGCAGACATTTTGAATGGGTATGATCACTATATCCGGCATTTTTTTTCTCCCGAAGAGAGGGATAGCGAATATGAGGTTGCTGACTTTAAGAAGCTTTCAGCGCAGAACCTCGTTTCACGCGTGGGAGAATTTGTAAAAATTAAGAATGGCATTTGTTTTCCAGAGAAGAAGTACGCCATTTCTTTTGATTACAATAAAGTATGTGAATATACCGAATATGCGAATCAAGCAACAAACCTTCTAATTCAAACAATATTGCTTAAAAAAGGGCTTAGTTTTGTTCATAGTGCTGGTATTGAAATTGGAGGTAAGGGTATCATTTTTCCCGCATTGGGCGGTGTTGGGAAAACAATATTAATGTCGGCACTTCGTGGAAAAGAGGATTTTAAGTTTTTTGGTGACGATTATGTTATTGTGAGCGCACTCGGGGAGATGTATTCGTACCCAAGTGATTTCTCTATTTATCCATATCATATACCTCTTTTCCCCGAGCTTAAGAAATTAGCGGGCGGGGCGTATCTTCGGAAGAGGACCTTGTTCGGCTTATTTTATAAAACAAAACAAGCAATTAATTTTCTTGCAAAAAAAGCATTCGGATTAGGACACCCCCTTCTGAAGGGATGGAGCGCTTCATATGCAAAGGTTCCCGTGCGTGAATTAATATCAGATGAAAAAATTGGGAAGAAGACAAATCTAGCCGCAAGCATTTTTCTTGAGAGGTATAGTGGCGAAGAAATGATTATTGACTCGATGAGCATCGATGTTTTAGTAAATAAAATCATTGGAATTCTTAATTTAGAATTTGGGGAAGGGATGTATTATTGTTCGGCGCTCGCTGCTTTTGGGGAGTTCAATTTGGTTGAGTTTCAGTTGAAGCAGAAGGAAATACTTTTTGAGGCATTTTCTCGTCTAAAGCTTTATCGTGTTCGTATTCCTATTTCTATGACTCCTCAAGAATATTGTGGTCGCATGGAGGAACAATTACGCTATGTTATTAAAGAATCCTAAGATATCAGTTGTTTTGCCAGTATATAATGGCTTTTTGTTTATTTCACGTGCTGTGGAAAGCATACTCACTCAAACATTTAAGGATTTTGAATTAATTATCATAGATGATGGCTCGTCAGATGGAACGCGAGACATCATTAAGTCTTTTCAAGACGAGAGAATAGTAATAATTGTAAATGAGAAGAATATTGGCCTTATTAATTCGTTAAACAAGGGGATTGGGGTTGCTCGAGGTGAATTTATTGCAAGAATGGATGCTGATGATATAAGTGAACCAGAAAGATTTGAAAAGCAAATTGGTTATTTGGAAAAAAATATCGAAGTTGGAGTGTTGGGAACTGCCGTGAGTCACGCCGACGCGCAAGGAAGAAAAATCTCAATACTTACGCAGCCCACCTCTCATGAGGGGATACTTTGGAAGATGTGTTTTGAGTGTGCTGTTATTCATCCTACCGTGATGATGAGGAGGGACCTTGTCTTGGAGGTGGGTGGGTATGATATAAATTTTCCTCATATTGAAGACACGGAACTATGGATGAGAATGATAAGAAAAACAAAATTTGCAAATCTTCCTGATGTGTTACTTATGCATCGATTACACCCCGCATCAATAGGAAGTACCCAATCAGAAGCCCAATACAGGTTAAGCTTGGTGCTCCGCGAGCATTTTTTGAAAGATATTTTTGGGTTGTCCATCCCTTCTAATGTAAATAGGTGGTTTTCTTTGAATGAGACAAAGCTCTCCTCTTTTGAAGTACATGAAGGAATTGGTGTGTTGTTTGGTATGTATGAATTTTTTGTGCAAAACCAATTTCTTAAAGAGGAATCGCGTGGGTTTATTCGACAAGACTTTCTAATGAGAGTGGGCCAACTTATGAATGGAGACAAGGGGAGAATTGGGAAAAACATAGTACACGTTTTAAAAGCGTTATTTCCAGTCTCGGTTCGACATAGATTAAAAACACAAGCAGGAAAATTTTTTAGATAAAGCATATGAAAGTGGCCATTGGTGTTCCGGGAAAATTTCACTTATTTCAACTCGCAGAGCAACTTTTTAAGTTCGGGTATTTAGAGCAACTAATCACCTCGTATCCAAAATTTATGGTAAGAAAGTATGGAATTCCGAGTGAAAAAATATACAGCGTCCCTCTAAAAGAGGTGGTACAACGAGGATGGCTACTGCTTCCGCGCGCACTTAAAAAAATGTACAATCCTCAAAATTTAATCCATGAAATTTTTGATTGGGAGGCTTCATTACGCGTAAGGGCAACAGATTTTTTTGTGGGAACTCCCGCTACATATCCAAAAACAATGCAGAAAGCAAAAAAACTGGGAGCAACAATAATTGTGGAGAATGGAAGTGCACATACGCTTTATGTGATGAAAATATTGAGAGAGGAGTATGATAGGTTTGGAATAGTGCCAGGAGTCTTTCAGCTCTCACATGAGAAACTTGTTGAAAAGGATGTTCTTGCATATCGAGATATGGATTATGTGAGCGTTCCTTCTCTTTTTGTAAAAAGAACATTTCTTGAATACGGTATTCCAGAAAACAAAATAATTCACATTCCGTATGGTGTGGACCTTTCTGAGTTTAGGCAGGTTCCGAAAAGCGATAATGTATTTCGTGTGATATATGTAGGAGGAATGACCCTTCAAAAGGGCGTTCACTATCTTCTCAAGGCATTTTCACAATTAAATTTACCAAATTCCGAACTTGTACTTATTGGTTCGATGAGCGAAGAAATGGAACCATTTTTCAAAAGATATGAAGGATCGTTTACATACAAAGGGCACATTTCTCAATCGGAGCTCTATAAGCATTATTCACAAGGCTCTGTGTTTGCTATCGCATCAATTCAAGATGGTTTTGGAATGGTACTGCTACAGGCAATGGCTTGTGGTCTCCCTGTTATTTGCACAACAAATACGGGAGGGGAAGATATCGTGAGAAATGGTTTGGACGGATTTATTATTCCCATAAGAAGTGAAAACGCAATAAAAGAAAAATTATTATACTTTTATGAGAATTCGGACAAAGCAAAGGAGATGGGCAAGTCGGCAAAGCAGAGAGTCTCTTCCGGTTTTACATGGGATGATTATGGAAAGCGCATGATAGCTGAATACAAGAGAATACTAACTTTAAAAAAGTAGAAACAAAAAACTGATTAAAAAACAAGCAATTAGTGTTTTTTGATAAGATCACTTATTATGCGCCGCACAAGTGATGTTTTGTTTTCGGTAAATAGAGACACAAGATAGGCAAAAAACAGAACAACAAGAAAGATAGTTAAAATGAAGGCAATGTGTGGTATGTCCGGATTCCAACGCCCTTCTAAAAAGTAATTTGTGTGAGAGCCGATTATTCCATGAATAAAAATAACGAGAGGTAGGTGTACCACGTAGAGGGTGTAGGAAAAGCCAGCCCCTGTTCTTGCGAGCCATTTATATTGGTTGCTCACCTCTTTTTTTGAAAGAGACAGGATGCCCCACAAAAAGAGAGAAATAGAAACTCCCAGTAGAAAATCCATTAGCATGCTATTCTCGATTAATGAAAATCGCGAAATTGATAGGGTGGCAAAAAGCTGAAGGCCAATAAGAAAAATAAATAAATAATGAAGGGTTTTTGATGAGCTTGTGTTATTTTTTTGTAGAATAAAAACAACTATACCCAAGAGCCAAACAAGGAATAAGAAAGAAATATTCCAACCAATAAAGAAAAATATTCCTGTGGCAACAATTCCCATGAAGAGCCGCATGAGAATAGACCTCCCGTTTTTTAAAAAGAAAAAAAGACAAAAAGGGAATAGCACATAATACCAAAATTCATTAGCTAAGCTCCACAGTGGTGTGTTTGATCCAAATGGTCTTGTTATTATTGTCTGTAGAAAGAACAAGCTCCCCCAAAAATTTTTGAAAGTTTGCGCGTCTATTATTTGAAATGTGATGACATTCCCGAAAAGAGAATTGCCTGTATAGATAGACGAATTTTTTGCTAATGCCATTCCGATGGTGTCAAACAAAAAAGTGATAATGAGTCCCGGTATAAGAACGATGTAGAGCCGCGAGAGCCTTGCGGCAATGTATTCCGTCCAACTCCACTTATTTTCTTTGACTATTTTAAGAACAGACCCACCAACAAGTAGGCCACTTAGTACAAAAAAGGCGATTACCCCTTGATGCCCGAGACCAGTGAAAAAATAGAACAATTTATGAAAAATATTAGGGTTTTCAATGGATCCATATTCAACCAAAAACAAGGACCGAATATGTCCTGCAACGACTGCCATTGCGGTAATGGCACGAACAAGGTTTAGGTGACTTGAGGGAGTCGCTCCAATTTCTTTTGGTGGTAGTGTAAAAGACATTCTGATTTCTTTCGGTAGTCATAATTATACTTTTTTGATTTTGGGTAGCAATGGCGCCCGTTATTTAATGTTGGCTAAGGCCAAATGAATGTGATAATATGCAAATTGTGAACAGGATTAAAAAAGCATTAAAAGAGCGAGGTGTTCTTGGTTTTGTGGCGAGACTTTTTATAAAGATGATTGAGCCAGCAAGACCATTTTTCTGGTTTTTGGTCGCGCCTATTGCTCGATGGAAAATTACTCATCTTTCTGAAAAGCAAGATATTGGTAGATTGTTTGATTTTGCGTCAACGATGTGTTGGGGGATAATAAGACCACTTCAGGTGAGGGAGGAGATATTAAGTTTTTTAAAAATTGTAGAGGAAGAACGGCCGAAGGTTGTTTTAGAGATTGGCACCTCCTTTGGTGGCGTTCTGTTTCTTTTTTCAAGAGTTGCACATCGTGATGCAACCATTATTAGCATTGATTTACCGGGTGCTCAGGGCGGTTATCCAGAATGGAGAAAAAGTATATATAAAATATTTACTCTTTTTAATCAGTCAATAAGCCTCATAAAAGCAGACTCACACAGCAAGGAAACTCTTTCAAAAGTAGAAACTATTCTTGAAAACAAAAGCGTTGATTTACTTTTCATAGATGGAGACCATACCTATGAGGGAGCGAAGCATGACTTTCTTATGTATAAAGGACTTGTGAGAAAAGGTGGTATAATCGCATTTCATGACGTTGCCCAACATTCGAGTGAGTCTGGGTGCGAGGTTAGTCGACTCTGGGGGGAAATGAAAGATGCTGGTAAAATAGTCGAAATTATAAAAGATAAGGGTCAGGGATGGGGAGGAATAGGACTCTTTTATGTCTCATAGCCCTTTAGTTCCAAAGGTTTCTGTTATTATACCGACATATAATGCAAGTCGTTTCCTGCATAGAACAATCAAAAGTGTTTTAAATCAGACATTTCACAATTTCGAACTTATTATTGTTGATGATTGTTCTCAAGACAACACCCAAGAAATAATAGATTTTTTTAAGAACGAAGATAAACGCACCAAATCAATATTTCTTGAGAAAAATTCTGGAGGACCAGCGTTTCCTAAAAATATCGGACTTTCTATTGCGCAAGGAAATTATATTGCATATTTAGATCATGACGATGAGTGGCTTCCTCAAAAGCTTGAAAGGCAATTAGAGCTTGTTGAGAGTTTGGAGGATATTAATAGTTTTGGTGTGATAAGTTCTAATGCATATATAGAATATGAAACCACTCATTTGCTTGAGAGTGGATTAGTGCATCGTGAAGTTGCAAAGCCATTTTGGGGCGGTAATAAGAATATAGTAAATATAGATGAGAGAACCCCGTCCTTCAAAAAAGTTTTGTATAAGTCCTTGAAGGATGTGTTTATTCACCCAGAGCTTTATGCAAGCAATAATAGCGGGATGTTTTTTTCGAAGAAAATATTAGATATCCTTGGATTACGAAATGAGGAAGTCGGAGAATTTGAAGATACTGATATAGTGTTTCGTATTGCTGAAGCGGGGCTCCAATTTTATCTTGTAGATGAACCGCTTTTCGTAGTTCATAAGCACACAAATAATCTAACCAAGTCGTACGGCTCATTTAATTCTAAACAAGCCCTTCAACGAGCTAATAGATTTTCACATTTGTTGGGGGCCCATCCGTTTTATAAAGAGTTAGGATCTTTTTATGGCGGAAAATTGAGGGGAGTTGGCATGCTTTATCTTCTTGGTGATAGCCCCATCCTCGCAAGGAAGTATTTTATGGAGGCGTTGAGGATTAATTTTTTGGATTTGAAAAGTTTAGCAAGTCTTCTGCTTTCCATTTTTGGCGCAGGTTTTTATCGCCATTTTTTTATAATAAGAGAGCTTTTAGGGGGCATTGTTAAAAAATAAACATGAAAATACTTCATTTGATTCCTACATACTTTCCCGCTCAGAAAGCAATGGGACCTATAGCTCCGACACATTTTTTAAATAAAGAACTTGTTCGTAGGGGGGTTGAGGTTACTGTCTATACGACAAACCTCGATGGCTTCGATATGCTTTCTGTTCCAACTGGAGAACCTATTATCATTGATGGCGTGAAGGTGTATTATTTTTCGACAGTTTTTAGGTCGTGGTACTATTCGCCAGAAATGTGCAAGATGATTTCTAAAACGATAGGCAATTTTGATCTCGTGCATATAACCTCAGTATTCCTTGCTATTTCATATTTTGGATCTCGTTATTCTCTGAAAAATAATAAACCGTATATTATCTCTCCCCATGGAAGTCTCATGAAAGAACCTCTTCGTATGAAAAGTGCACACAAAAAGCGGCTATATCTCTCGTGTATAGAGGGGCGCGCCCTTTTTCGTGCTGCGGCAATCCATTTTACAACCACACAAGAGAAGGAAGAATATAATGCTCAACATCTTCCTTTGGCGCACTCTTTTGTTATTCCTAATAGTTTTGATCCCTCCGAATTTGATAGAGAGATCGCCTCACCAACACACGGAGAATTTAGAAAAAAATTTAAAATTGCTCCGGAAAAAAAGATAATTTTATCCCTTGGTCGCTTAAATTGGAAGAAGGGATTTGACACTTTAATTCCAGCACTTTCAAAAATTGTGGTTGATATACCAGAGGCAATCCTTGTAATTGCCGGGGATGACAATGAGAATTATGGTAAAGAAATAAAAAAATTAATACATTTTTATAACGTAGATAATCATGTGATGTTTGTGGGCCTTGTTTCAGGAGCAATGCGCATAGGTGCATTTCGAGAAAGTAATGTATTTGTTTTGCCGTCATATTCAGAGAATTTCGGAATGGCAATTATTGAAGCAATGTATTGTGAGCTTCCCGTCGTTGTCACAGAAGGGGTTGGCATATCAAAAGATATTTTAAGTGCGCGTGCAGGGCACATTATTAAAAAAAATGAAAAAGAGCTAGCCGATTCCGTTGTTGAATTATTGAACAATAGTGAAGGCGCTCATAAAATGGGAGAGAGAGGGAAAAAACTTGTTCAAAGTGAATTCGCGATTGAGGGCGTGGCACAAAACATGTATGACGAATATAATAAGTTAATTGAAAAATATGGAAATTCCAGCAAAAAATAAAATATTTTACGAGCGATATTGGGAAGGAGACAAGAGCGAACTTTCTGACTTCGGTCTTAAGTGGCCCGTGTTGTTTCCTTATATACCGAAAGACAAAGAAGTAACGATCCTTGATTTTGGTTGCGGCAAGGGGCACATTCTTTCTGAAATTTTGTATTTAAATCCGAAGGCGAAGCTTATTGGCTGCGATGTATCCGAGACCGCACTTCAAACTGCGCGCACAAAAGTGCCAAATGCGATTTTTCACAAAATAGTTGATGGGGGAGCAATCCCACTTTCTGACTCATCGGTGGATTTTGTTTTTTCTTCTGAGGTAATTGAGCATATATATGACACAGAAAATGCAGTGGGTGAGATTTCTCGTGTGTTGAAGTCTGGTGGAAAGGCCTTGATAACTGTTCCATATCACGGATTTTTAAAAAATCTGATGATTGTCCTTTTTGATTTTGATAGACACTTCGATCCGACAGGCCCTCACGTGCGCTTCTTCTCTAAAAGAACCATGACAAGACTTTTGAAGCAGAATGGGTTCGAGATTGAAAAATATGATTACTATGGACGGCTCCGCCCATTTTCCAAATCAATGGTGGTTCTTGCAAGAAAAAAATAAAATGGAATCGAATATAAGCATTATCATCCTTACTTACAATGAAGAGGTAAATCTCACTAAGTGCTTGGAGAGTATTTTGAATTTGTCTAATGATGTTATTGTGGTTGATTCGTATTCCACAGACAAAACGCTTGATATTGCAAAGAAATATGGAGCACGTGTGGTGCAACACGAGTTTAAGAATCAAGCAACCCAATTTAATTGGGCGCTTGATAATATAGAAATCAAACACGAGTGGATATTAAGACTTGATGCCGATGAGGTTATTACCAAAGAACTTGAGAAAGAAATTATAGAAACTCTTCCTCGTGTCGCGGATGATGTCTCAGGATTTTACATAAAACGAAAAGTCTATTTTATGGGACGTTGGATAAAACATGGTGCATATTATCCGACATGGATTTTGCGTCTTTTTAGAAAAAATAAAGCACGGTCAGAGGAGCGTGAGATGGATGAGCATATCGTTTTACTGCAGGGAAGAACAGCGAATTTTAAAAATGACTTTATTGATGAGAACCTAAATGAGCTTTCGTGGTGGATTGAACGATACAATAAGTATTCGACACGTGAGGTGAATGCAATTTTAGCACAGAATGAAAGTGTTTCTGAAAAGCTTGATGGCTCACAAACAGAAAGAAAGCGTTGGCTTAAAAATAATCTATATTACCAGTCACCAAGGTTCTTAAGGGCATTTTTATACTTCATTTATCGATATTTCTTCCGATTTGGATTTTTAGATGGAATGGAAGGACTCGCGTTTCACTTTTTACAGGGGTTCTGGTATCGTTTTCTTATAGACGCAAAGCTTTATGAGACCGAGAAGATAATTCGCGGTAAGTAAGGCGAGTGACGCGAAATCATACCACATATGAGAATACTTACTGGGAAAAAATGGAGAAGTGGTTTTTTAGATTATTTTCGAAATAAAAGTGAGTACAGAATTCAGGTTCTTGCATGGAAGAACCTTGAAAAACTAGAGAATGTTTATCATACAAGGCCAAAAAGTATACGGCTCTTAATTAATTATTTCCCAGTAGTAGGGTTTCAAGGATTATTTACAAAGACATGGTCACGCCTTCGAGAGGATAGACGCAATGATAAATATATTTCTTGTGGCATAGGAAGAATTATTGAGAGTGCCGATGATGGGAATTTTAAGGTGGGAGAGATAGTAAGATTTGTGGCTCCATGGCACCCCGCTCTTGCGGAACGCATCTCATTGCCAAAAGAGATGATTTTTAATATTGAAAAGTCCGATATGTTGGATATGCCCACGGACACGATTTTATATTCTTCATTACAGAAGGTTGATTTACGTAATGTGTGGTGGAATAAAGTAAAAGCATGGAGTATTTATTCCGGTATAGAAGTTTCCGAAGAGACACAAGACACCTTAAGAGGGGGAGTCAAAAAAGAGCTTCTTGCTACCGATTGGGCAAAAGCAGAAAGAATCGATATACAAAACGCAGAGCCCACTGCTGATATGAAGGGAGAAATCAAAGCAAGAAAGCCCGGTGTAAAAAGTGGTGTACTCTTTGGATATGGCAATTATGCGAAGATAAACATTATTCCGTATTCGAGACCTTATGTGGACATTAAGTCCGTGCATGAAATTGACCCTACACAGATATTTATGGAGAAGCGCGTGCAACAATGGGACTCCTCACCTTTTCCGAGAAAAGATGAAAAAGCAGACGTATTTTTTGTTGCAAGCTACAATCACACTCACGTACCAATAACACTGCATGCGCTACGGCAAGGTTCTTATGTGGTAGTAGAAAAGCCAGTGGTCATGGATTATGACGAATTAGCAGAATTGGAAAAAACATTGCGACAAGTAGGAAGAAAATTATTTATTGGCTTCCATAAGCGTTATGGAACGTTTAACAAATTGGCGTTAAAGGATTTGGGTATACAACAGGGAGACCCTATTTCGTATCACTCCATTGTGTATGAACTCATTCAACCCGAATTTTTCTGGTATAATTGGCCGGTTTCAAGAAGCACCTTTTTATCAAACGGATGTCATCAGATTGACCACTTTCTTCATCTTAATAATTTCAGTAAGCCCAAAAATTCCGATATCAAACTTTTACAGGATGATGCGGTTGAGGTGTGGATTGAGCTTGAAAACGGAGCTTCATTCACGACAACTTTTAGTGAGAAAGGTAGTTTACGCGTAGGACCAAGAGACCACGTGGAGCTCAAGGTTCATGGAAGGAATGTAAAAATAACGGATGCAATAAAATATATGTCCGAGGATAATCACAGGATTATCAGAAAAAAGAGAATATTTAAGACTGATAGTTATCGAGAGATGTATCAAGAGATAGGAAGGAAAATAGCTACAAACGAAGATGGTGATTCAATAGAGTCAATTCTTATTACCTCAAAAATAATGTTGGACCTTGAAGAGAAATTAAAAAAGATGAAGGGGTGGGGCGATAAATATGAAAAAGCAAAGGCTCGGTTCGAAAGTTACGTAAAGTAATAGTCGGTTATGTGTGTATGAAGAAAAAAATTCTCATCATTACGGATTCTTATCCGCCAGAGCTTAGATCGGCATCCGAATTAATGGGGGACTTGGCGAACGCATTAAAAGAAAGGGGGCACGAGGTAACTGTTCTTACTTCCTATCCTAAATACAACTTAGCTGATTCTCATGGTCATGCGGTAACCTTTGCATTAGATGCTACCGAAGATGGGGTGCGCGTACTTCGCGTGAAAACCTTACCACATCATAAGGTTCATTTCATAATTCGAGGCATTTCACAGCTTTTCTTACCTTATATTTTTTGGTTTGCGCTTAGAAAAAGAGCAAAAGAACGATTCGATGTAGTGATTGTGCATAGCCCACCTCTTCCGCTTACTATTACTACCGCAATGGTAAAAAAGTTTTACGGTGCAAAATTTCTTCTTAATTTGCACGATTTTTTTCCGCAGAATGCGGTTGATCTTGGGATTCTCACTCTCGAGCCCATTATTAAGTTTTTTGAGCGGATGGAGCATGGTGCATATGAAAAATCTGACTTAATAGTTGTTCCTTCAAACGAGCACCAATTTTTTCTGGAAAAAAATCGTGGCGTAAAAAACGAGAAGATTCGAGTAATTCCTCATTGGATAAATATGGGACCATTTCGTGAAGCAAGGAAAACGGGAAGATTTAGAAAGCAATTTGGATTGGAAAGCAAATTTGTATTTGTGTTTGGCGGCGTGCTCGGTCCATCACAGGGACTTGATCTCGTTCTTCGTGTTGCAACAAAGTTAAAGAACTATCTCGATATTGTATTTCTTTTTGTGGGCGAGGGAGGTGAGAAAGAAAGGCTTGTGAAAATGAAGAAAGAGATGGATTTAAAAAACGTTATCTTTGGAGATTGGGTTTCTAAAGAAGACTATCCGAGTCTCTTAAAGGATATGGATGTAGGATTTTTCAGTCTTACAAATAAAAATACCACCCCTGCTGTGCCGGCAAAACTTATGGGATATTTGGCGGCAGGATTACCTGTTTTAGCCCTTCTTCATAAGGAAAGTGAGGGACATTTGATAATCAAAGAAGCTCATTGTGGATACTCGGCACTTTATGGAGACGAGGAGGCAGCCTTAGAGGTTGTTGTAAGAATGTACAAAGAACGTAATACATTAAAAGAGTGCGGAGAGAATGGACTTCATTATGCCGAAGCTCATTTTACAAAAGAGGTTTGCGCCGCTAAGTGGGAGGCGTTATTCTAGCCTTTTTGGTAATTTATTGTGGTTAAGGTAGTATTCTAGGTATTATGTCTCTTAAGAATAAGAAAGTCTTAGTGGTTTTTGGTACGAGACCAGAAGCAATTAAACTTGCTCCAGTTATTAAAGAGTTGGAGAAGGTATCCAATTTGAGTGTGCTCACTTGTGTTCTTCGTCAGCAGGGAAAACTTTTAAATGACCCGATTAAAGTTTTTGATATAAAACCAAACTTTGATATTGATTTACCATTTGGTAATCACGGACTCCTAAGCCCTAATATTTTTAAAAAGGCGTGGAGCGCTTTGAAGGTTTGTTTTGGTGTTGTGAGGTTTCTTTTTGTTATAAAAAAGGAACGACCTGATTTGGTGGTGGTGCAAGGAGATACCTCAACAGTTTTTATTACTGCATTTATTGCATTTCATTTTAAAATTCCAGTTGCTCATGTTGAGGCAGGACTTCGAAGTGGTGACAAATATTCGCCTTTTCCTGAAGAAATGAACCGTAAACTTACCGGTTCAATTGCTGAGTTACATTTTGCATCTACCGAATCCGCTAAACAAAACCTCCTTAAGGAGGGTGTTAGCAGTGATACAATTTGGGTAACGGGGAACACTGTACTTGATGCATTGCGTCTTGTTATGGAATTTCACAGCGAAGAAGCAACGCAAAAAAGACTTTACTCGCTTTTCAGTGAAAAATATAATATTCCATTAGGAGATGTTACTAAAAGAGTTGTCCTTGTTACTGCACATCGCAGAGAAAGTTTTGGGGAAGGTATGCAGAATATTATGGAGGCCATCGCAGAGCTTGCTCATAGGCTTCCTGATGTGATTTTCGTGTATCCTGTACATCCCAATCCAAACGTAAAAGAAGTAGTTTTTGCAAAATTAAAAAATATTCAGAATGTGCGTCTCATTGAGCCTCTCGGATACGAATTGTTTACTTTCCTTATGAGCAAATCCAAAATCGTCCTTACGGATTCAGGAGGTATTCAGGAGGAAGTTTCATTTATGGGGAAACCCACGTTGGTTATGCGTGAGGTCACAGAACGTCCAGAGGGAGTGAGTTTTGGCGGGGCTTTACTTGTGGGCGCCGATAAGGAGAAAATAATAAAAGAAACATTGCATCTTTTGGAAAATAAAGAGGCTCACGAAGCGATGTCTAAAAAACACACGGCGTTTGGTGACGGTCATGCAGCCGAACAGATAGCAAAAGTTATTCAAAATTATTTGAAATAAAAATCCCATTCGCCTGAGAGCGAACGGGATATTTTTGTTATCCGTTTTTTGCGAGACCGAAGGTTACGAGTCGCATAATGAACGTTGCCGCATTTATTCCCTCGATTTCTTCAATATCTTCAAGGGGAACATCAATATATTCCCAGATGAAATTGAGCACTCCTGCTTTTATCCATATAATTTCGGCGGTCTTTCCATCAGGATTAGGTTTATTAAGGAGTCCTTTCACAAAGAAGTTGCCGGAACGCCATCGCACTACTTTCTTAGTGACGAAGTCTTTGGGAATTTTCTTTTCAATAAAGCGTTTCAGTATTTTGCCATTTTTGATATTGCTTATAAGCGATATGATGAATCCTGTAAGAAAAATTGCAAATGGCACAAGCGTGATTTGAAAGAGTTGATTTGCAGTGATGAGTTCTAGGGGAATCATTGCGAACTTCCAGAGTATTACGAGAAGTGTAACACCAAACCATGGCGCAATTCCTCGACGAAAGTTTTTCGTAAAGAATGTAAAAAAAGATGAAGGCTTATTTCCGTTCATTCGTTTCTCCGATTAAATTAATGAATGTTAAGCTACTGGCACTATAATAATAAGAAAATTGACTTATGTCAATCCCGTTAGAGGCCACACTTTTTAGGTGTTACTCTGTTGATATTAACTTTTTTAATCTCCCTTCAAATCAGTTTTTTCAATACGATGCCTCTAACGGGATCAATTTAGTATTGAATTTTATATTCCGCGTACCACAAGAAGAATTTCATGCATAATCTTCTCTTTAAGAGCGACAAGGACTCCCATATAAAGAAGGATTGAGGTGGCGATAGTGATGAGAACGTGGGCGCCCGCAATGTTCATAAAGAGTGCGGCGACACCCATGGTGACTGTTGCAATAGCAATTTTTTTTAAGTGGCGCAGGGTATGAAAATTGTGAACTTTCTTTGCAAAGCGCCAAAGAAATAAATTGTAAAATGCTTGTATTATTATGGTGGCGAGTGCAGCTCCTGCTATACCAAATGGAATAATAAAAATATAATTTAAAACAATATTACCAACTGAAGCTATTGCGGCAAATTTTGCAATGTCGCGTTGGCGATCGTGTCCTAAGATGTAGTTACCAATCAGGGTCCCAGGAAAAACAAAAAGAGCGGTCCCTATAAGAATTTGGAAGGTCAGTGCTCCAGGAAGATAGTCGTTTCCAAACACAAAAGCCATAATAGGTACACCGAGTATTATTCCTCCAGTGACGAGAGGAAGGGCGACAAAAAAAGTCATTGCCATGGTTCGTTCTATGATGTTTTGCACTTGAGTTGGGTTATTCTTTCCTATTGCGCGCGAGAGTGCGGGGAAGGTGCTTGCAGCAAGAATTGAGGGAAGCACATAAAGTACTTGCACAATGCGCTGGCCCGCAGAATAAAGGCCGACATCTGATGCGGTACGAAGCCAGCCAAGCATTACCACATCAATACTTAATATAAACACACCAAGCAATCCAAGTAATGCGATTGACCACGCAGAAGAAAAAATGGCGAGGACCAGTTCTTTTCTAAAATTGCGCACGATATGGACGAACTCATCTTTTAGAATAAATATTGCTGCAACCATGCCAAATCCCGCACTTGAAATATATGAAAATGTGATTGCAAATGCACTCTTATAGAAGTACAGGATAAAAAAACCAAAAACAGCAATTGATATATTGGTGAGTAGTGTGATAAATGCCTCGCGTTCCATTTTCTCTTTCCCTCGAAAGAACGCGTTGCAAAATTCTCTAATATTGTCGAAACTCACAAGAATTGCAACGAGAGGGAGAAGAATCTTAGATCCTTCTATTTTTGAAAAATACGGAGCAATAAAAATTACTGCAAGGGCGGTGAAAATAAGAAGTACGACTTTCATCCAAAAAGCCGTAGAGAAATAGAGTGATGCCTCTTCCGGTTTTCGGGACACTTCTCGTGTGAGAATAGAACTAAGGCCGATGTCCGCAAAAAGAGTAAAAAATCCAGCAAGACTGAGTGCATACGAGAAGATACCATATTCGGTAGTGCCAAGAAGTCGTGCGCTGTAAATAATAATAAATGCGCGAATACCACGACTCGCTATTTGGCCAAAGGATAGCCAAAACATATTTTTTACAACTGTTTGACGAGCATTTTTATTTTGAAAGAGAAGCTGTTTTAGTCGTGCAATCATAAGGAGGCAGTAAAGAGATATTTAATAGTTTTAAGAAAGATAATCAGATCGAGAAAAAACGACCTGTTTTTTATGTAGTACACATCATAACAGAGTTTTTCATATGCTTCTTCAAGAGACGCACTTGGTTTATAGAATACTTGTGCCCATCCAGTAAGGCCCGGTTTTACCACATGACGAATATCGTAGTAGGGGAACTGGGTATATTGGAGGGAGAGTTCGGTTCGTTCAGGACGGGGACCTACAAATGAAATAGTGTTATTTAAAATATTAATAAGTTGAGGAAGCTCATCAAGATGTGAAGCACGAAGTATTTTGCCGAATGTTGTAATGCGTGAATCATTTGCCTCAGTCCAGAGTGCGCCACCTGTGTTGTGGTTCATGGTTCTAAATTTATAGAGCGTAAACGCAACTCCATTTTTCCCAGTGCGTTTTTGGGAGTAGATAATGGGTCCTTTTGAAGTGGCCGCAATAAGAAATGCAATAAGGAGTGCAGGAATAAGGAAGATAAGAGTACAAAGAATGGCGACCCCAATATCAAAGATGCGTTTTGCAATATCAAAGAATGGTCGACGCGTGGAGATGTTTTCTACAAACCAACCTTCATCAAGTTCTTTCAGTGGTTCTTTTTCAAAATTAATCTCATAAAATTCTGAGAAGCGCATAAGAGAGACCTCTAAAGGAAGTAGCTGATAAATAAAGCGAAGCATTGAGAGATCTTTGGTGAGGTGTTGTGGAATAACCACAAGATGAATGTGAGAAGACTGCACAAGGGTGGCAAGTTTTTGAAGCGCAGAGGCATCGACGGAATCTACCCATTCCACAAGCTCATATCCTGCATGTGGATTTTTTTTGAGATAAGCGACCGTTTCGGTAATGAGTGGCGAGTTTCCCAACATTACGACGCGAGTTTTTCCAGAGGCAAATAAGTGCAACGCAATCGTTCTCCAAAGTTGGACCAGAAGAAGAAAGAGAATACTAAACAAAAGGAGATTTGTTTTTGGAGTGAGCTCAAAAAATGTTGGAAATAAGTAAAGAACAATAATAGAGAGAGAAATACTTATTGCGGCGACCCGCGCAATTTTTTTGAATAACCAAAATGAGTCACGAAATGAGCGATAGCGATAAAGATCGTGTAAATAGACCACAAGGAGCCAGAGAGGGAAGAGCGCAGAAAAAGGCACAATATGGGCCGCAAGGCGCTCGGAGAGCTGTGTAGTGTCCCAATAGCGGAGAATAAGGGCTATCACGAGAGATCCATAGAGCACCGCAATATCTCCCAAGAGGAGGATTGTCTTTTTGACCGTATTCATAATTTATTTCATAATACTCCGCTTTTTTATCTTTTGGAAGTTGCGTTGACGAAGCGTAACTCGTTCGATATCATGAACTACATGGATGAACAAATTGAAGAAAAGAAAGTAAAAAAAGATTATTTATTACCCGCAAGTATTGTGCTTGCGGCGGTACTTATTTCTGTTTCGCTTATTTATAATGTAGGCAAGAAAGGAGAGGTGAATATACCGCAAACTGCAAATCTCGCAGAGATTGCTGATGCAACACCCTCATTTAAAGATGTAAAAGCAATAAGTCCAGATGATCATATTTTGGGAAGCATTGACGCACCGATTAGAATTATTGAATACTCTGATTTCGAATGTCCGTTTTGTAAACGATTCCATGACACAATGCAGCAAACAGTAGATGCGTACACAAGTAATGTGGCGTGGGTTTATCGCCAACTTCCTTTGGATCAATTACACCCAAGAGCGGTAAAAGAATCGGAAGCGAGCGAGTGTGCGGCAGAACTTGGAGGAAATACAAAATTCTGGGAGTATGCGAAACGTCTTCTTGAACTTACTCCTTCTAATAATGGACTTGACCCCTTACTTCTTCCAAAGATTGCGACAGACGTAGGACTCAATAAGGCAAAATTTGAAGAATGTTTGAAGAGTGAGCGGAATGCTCCAAGAGTGAGAGCACAAGTGGAAGAGGGAACCGCTATTTTGAAAGGAAGACCAGGAACACCACTTTCTATCTTTGTAATAAGTAAAGGAATTACGAAAGAAGCAAAAACATTTGTTGAGGGTGCAAATGCTTACTTCTTGAAGCTTGATCCTACAAGTCCACCACCGTTCTTTATTTCAGAAGATGAGACTATGGTAAGTATGGGAGGAGCACTTCCTTATACTTGGATTCAGAAGATAATGGATGCACTTATTAAATAACCACCTATCCGCCCTTAAGGGGCGGATTTCTTTTATTACCTTTCTTTTCGCGGTACAATAATCTCATATGTTATGGAATCAATGGGTGGTGGTGAGTCTTAGTGTATGGCTTGTGATTTCTCCTTGGATTCTCGGATTTTCTGCGGTCAATTTAGCAGTGTGGAATAATATTCTCACGGGAGGTCTTATTGTCATAATGATTGTGTGGAATTTTGTACCCCCTGAGGAATAGTGGATAAACTGAAAATTTGAAATTATTTAACTTATGTACGATGTAATTATTATTGGTGGTGGTCCTGGAGGTGTAGCAGCTGGCGTGTATGCGGCGCGCAAAAAAATGAAGACGGCAATTATTGCGGATACCGTGGGTGGGCAATCAGTTATCTCAGTGGATATTCAGAACTGGATTGGAACCCCCTCGATTTCTGGATTTGAATTCTCACAAGCACTCGAGAGACATCTTCGTGCTCAGAAAGATAATATCAATATTGTTGATGGCGAGCGCGCGGAGACAATTGAGAAGCTTTCCGATGGAACATTTCATGTGACTACGCGTTCAAAAAAAGTATTTGAAACAAAGACAATTCTTCTCACTATTGGAAGTCGTCATCGTAGACTCGAAATTCCTGGTGAGAAAGAGTTTGAGGGTCATGGAGTAGTGTATTGTGCAACGTGCGACGCCCCCCTTTTTAAAGGAAAAGAAGTGGTCGTAGTAGGAGGTGGTAATTCTGGACTTGAAGCGGTAGTAGATCTCTTACCCTACGCGACCAAGATTTATCTTATTCATCGTGGAGAATCATTGAAGGGGGATAAGACGACCCAAGACAAGATTGTTCAAAATCAGAATGTTGAAATTATTTTAAACGCGGTACCACGAGAGATTCATGGGGAAGGAAAGATAGTAAGTGAGCTTTTGTATGAAGACATAAAAACAGGAGAGAAAAAGATTTTGAAAGTTCAGGGTGTGTTTGTGGAAACGGGAGTTCAACCAAACAGTGAGATAGTAAAAGATCTTGTAAAACGAAGTGAGTGGAATTCAATTGTGGTAAATCCTCAAACTCAGGAGACTTCGTGCCCTGGTATCTGGGCGGCGGGGGATGTGACGGACGCTCTTTATAGACAGAATAATATTTCTGCGGGTGATGCAATTAAGGCAATTCTTAATATTTACGACTATCTTCACATCAAAGGAAAATAAGTCTCAGTTTATCCACATATTCTTTTGACCGCGAAGTGCGAAATGATATACTAAACCCATATGAATAAGATGAATAAAATTCTTCTCTCGGTGGTCGTAGTTCTTCTTCTTGTTCTCATTGGATTTGTCGTGTGGAAAGAGGTTGCAGGAAAACCTTCGTACGCCGCAGTCTATTTGAAAACAGGAGATCTCTATTTCGGAAAACTCGTTCGATTTCCGTACTTTGGTTTGAAGCAGCCGTATCTCTTCCAAGTAAACCAGAGCAACAAGGATAATCCTTTGAGCGTACAGCGTTTCAAGAATGTATTCTGGGGTCCAGAAGATTATTTGAAAATCAATCGTGAAGAAGTAGTGTGGTATACACAGCTCCGTAGCGATAGCGAACTTGCAAAGGTATTTGAGACAAATCCTGATCTTGTTCCTCCTCAGGGACAGCAGCAGCAAGCTCCAGCACCTCAGGCGATTCCTGAACCAGAGCCTCAGACGAAGAAATAATTAGTATAAATTACAAAGAGTCCCGCAATGTGCGGGGCTTTTTGCTATTATAAAGAGTGATGAAGACTCAGGCGCCGATTTGCAGTTATGCTCTTCGACATAATCAAAGACGAATGGGGCAGGCGACACTCTCGTTCATTATTTTGATAAGTGGTCTTATTCTTGAGATAGCAATTGCAGGAAGTTTCGTCACCTATTTTTTGAGTAGTTCTGGACTTGGTGAACGTCTTTATGTAAGAGCACTTACTGTTGCACAGTCGAGTGTGCGCGATGCACAGATGCACATCGTTCGTGATAAAGAATTTGGAGCAAGTCCTCTTTTATACTCATTTTCACTAAATGGTGACACCTCAAATGTGACCGTTTCTCGTGTTTCGTCGGGCTCAAGTTATGTATATTCAATAACCGCGATTGGAGTTGCGGGAACACGACAGAGAAAATTCGTTGCAGTTATCGCCGCAGATCAGATTACAGGACTTACTGACTTACAATCACTTAACGAACAAACAGTTCAATAAGATATGACAAAAAAAGATATCATACAAAAATTACAATTTCTTTTAAAACAACTGAGTTCAGAGCCTCTTGTGGGTGGGCTTCAGATAAGCGATTATGCGCTTCAATATGTGGCGCTTAAAGGGGGCGTGCAAACTGCGAGTGTGAAGATGCCCCCTGGGGTAGTTCGTGAGGGAAGACTTGTTGATGGGGTACAGTTTTTTGCATACTTAAAACAACTTCATCAAATAGTGCTACCTGGAAAAGAGAAGGAACCAATTCCGGTCACCGTTACTCTTCCTCCGAATGTGGTGTACACGCAAAGTTTTACGGTGCCTAATGTGGGTTCTGAAAGACTTGCAGAATCCGCCGCATTAAACATTCAGATGATTTCTCCTATGTCACCTGACACCGCCTACATTAGTTGGCAGGTTATTCGAGAAACGCCCGACCAGTATGAACTTCTCGGCGCATTTGCGGAGAAAAAATATGTAGATGAATTTCAAAAATTTCTTGAAGAGTCTTATTTTTCTTCAGTGGCCTTTGAGTTTCCTAGTCTCTCACTTTCACGTCTTATTGCACTTGCGGGAAGCGCGGATGATAGCCCCTCACTCCTCCTCCAGATTTCGAGTGATGGGTTGAATCTTTCTATTTTAAAAAGTAGGGGACTTTATTTTGATTATTTTCGTTCCTGGCGTTCAGTGCAGGGTGAGAGTCGTCAAATTACACGAGAGCGATTTGAAGAGGTGATTGCGGAAGAGATTCAAAAAGTGATTAATTTTACACTGAGTAAATTTAAAGAAAGTCCAAAAAAACTTTTTATGATTGCACCTGGATTTGAAACAGAAGTGCAAAACTTCGTGCAACTAAAATTTGGTATCTCAGTGGCCGTACTTCAGATTACTACCTGGAACATTTCTTCTCAGTGGTATGCGGCAGTGGGCGCCGCCCTTCGAGAGAGTGAGAGTAGGAAACGTGATATCTTAATTAATGTGGGTTCAGGAAGATCAGGACAATATTTTTATGAAGAGCAGGGACTTAAATTTTTACACCTATGGAGAACTATTATAATTGGAGTGCTCGGCATTTTTCTCCTTCTTTTTAGCGGAAGTGCGTATGTGCTTGCAAGTGAATTAAAATCAACTCAACGGAACCTCTCTATTTTTAGCGCTCGTATTCCTGCGGGGGAGTTACAGCGTCTTGAAGAAAACGTGCGTGTGTTCAATGCGCTTGTAAAAACTGCACGTTCTGTGAAAGATACAAGCGAACCATGGACAACATTTTTCTCGAGAATTAAAACAATTGCTGCAGCAAATAAAGCAGTTATTGATTCTATTGGTGCCACGTCACTCAAGAAACTAATCACTTTAAATGCACATGTGGCAGACAATAATGCAATTATCACATTTAAGAATGCAATAGCCGCTGAAAAAGATTTTAAGGATGTAGATCTTCTTGTGTCACAGATTACGACAAGAGAAGATGGCTCAGCAGGATTTCAGCTTACTTTTTTCTTTGTAGGAATTCCATCTAAATAATTTTAAAAAAGAAGTTCTTTTATTTCTTTAAAGACTTCCATAAATGCATTTTGGTCACTTTTAGTAATGGGACTAAGTACAAGTGATGATGCGCGCATTTTTTCTCCTAACGGGCTTTCTTTTCCTATACCGATGCGTATTCGCCAAAAGGCGGTGGAGTCGAGGGTTGATGCAATTGATTCAACACCATGGTGACCCGCTGCGCCGCGCGCAAATTGTAATTTATAACTTCCTACAGGCACATCAATGTCGTCATGAATAATACACATGTGCTCTGATTTTTTTTTGAAATAGTGGAGTGCATCTACAACCGCCCTTCCTGAATCATTCATAAAAGTAAGAGGTTTTATAAAGCGAATTCCGTCCTTTTCTAACGAAGTAAAAGTCTTTGAACGGGAGAGAGAGAAGTGCTCGTAGTTGGTAAGGAAATCAACCGTAGAAAAGCCTATATTGTGATAAGTATTCTCGTACTCGGCTCCAGGGTTACCAAGACCCACGACAAGCGTGATGATGCGTGGTTTTTCCTTAGCATTGGCAGGGTTGTGTTTCCGTTCCATATTCAGTAAGATTATCGCATATTTCAAAAGGAGATTCTATTTTCCCTCAAAAATGAAAGCTTTTTTATGGTCACTGTTTGAAGTTGTTGAGACGGTTGCGATTGCGGTCGTTGCCGTGGTTCTTGTGCGTGCATTTGTTGCACAACCATTTCTTGTGAGTGGTTCTAGTATGCAACCGGGATTTCAGAATGGTGATTATCTTCTTGTTGATGAACTCGCGTATCGTTTTCGTGAGCCAGTGCGTGGGGAGGTGCTTGTATTCAAATACCCTTTAGATACCCGTTCGTACTATATTAAGCGTGTGATAGGTCTTCCTGGTGAAAGTGTGCTTGTGGATGGGAATACTGTATCGGTATTTGCAAAAGATGGAACACAGAAAATTCTCTCAGAGCCGTATGTGGATCGTATGAGTGGTACAGAGACACAAAAATTTGTAGTGAAGGATGGTGAGTATTTTGTGATGGGGGACAACCGTGATGCGAGTTATGATTCCAGAAGATGGGGGACGGTTCCTACTGATGATGTAATAGGCCTTGTACGTTTTCGATTATGGCCGATAACTAAAGCAATGGCATTCGGTACTCAATCGTACTAATATAATTTTTGAATATGGAAAAAACGACACCAAAGAAACAATCAAAGAAAAAAGCAAAGTCACTTGAGAATTTTGGTAATGTACACGGGATGTACGATATCCTTCCGAAGGATGCAGAATGGTGGCGCGCCGTATGGGATACCGGGAAGATGTTAAGCGATCTTTATGATTTTCATTATATTGAAACCCCCGTGCTTGAACACGCAGAACTTTTTATTCGTGGGAATGGCGCTTCAGATGGTATTGAAAAGAAGTTATTTATGCTGAAGACGCGCGATAATGAACAAGTGTCACTTCGTGCTGATCTCTCCGCGCCTGTGATGCGAAGTTATATTCAACATCATTTAGGTTATTTTGCATCGCCCCTTAAGATATATCAAAATGGTTCTATTTTTCGATTTGAAAAAATTGATGATGGAAAATTGCGTCAGGTGCATCAGTGGGGATTTGATGTGATAGGAGACAATGACCCCGTGTATGACATGCAGATTATTCTTGCAGCGTTTGAATTTTTGAAAATACTCAAATTTCAAAATCTTCGATTGCGCATTAATACCGCGGGCTGTAAGGTGTGTCGCACGAGTTATCGCGAGAAATTAAAAGTGTATTATCGCAAGCAGCCAATGTGCGCGACGTGTAAAACAGATCTCGAAGAGAACCCCATGAGACTTTTTAATTGCACGAAGACAGAATGCAGAGAGAGTAGGAAGGAGGCACCAATTATTCTCGATCATTTGTGTCAGGGTTGTAATAATCATTTCAAAGCAGTATTAGAGCTCGTAGAGGATAACGGCATTGTGTATGAGCCCGATCCATTTTTCGTACGCGAAAAAGAGTATTGTAATCGTACTATTTTTGAGATTATGAGTAGTGATACTCATTTTGCGCTCGCAGGCGGTGGACGCTATGACTACCTTGCAGAGGCATTATTTGGAAAGACAATTCCTGGAGTAGGTGTTGCGTTAGGATTAGATAGAATCGTGGAGCAGTTAAGGATAAAAAACGTAGAATTGCGCAGAAAGATGAAGCCACGCGTAGCCTTTATGGCGGTGGGAGACCAAGCACGGAAAATGAGTGTACGACTCATGAATATGCTTCGCATGGGAGGGGTGGGTGTGGTTGAGGCAATAGGGAAGAAGACATTAAAAGCACAGATGAAGTTTGCTGAAAAATCACACGTACCAATGTCGCTTATTTTTGGACAGAAAGAGGCATTCGAAAATACAATTATCGTGCGCGATATGAAGTCGGGAGCTCAGGAAACATTTATTGTGGATACATTTGTGGAACAGGTAAAGAAGCGTCTCAAGTAGTATGAGCGAATGTATTTTCTGTAAAATAGTGAAGAAGGAAATTCCCTCGGAAATTATCTATGAAGATGACGTGGCTCTCGCAGTGTTAGATGTACATCCAGTTGCACCAGGGCATACCATGATACTTCCGAAGATTCACGCAGAAACAATTCTTGGGGTGAGCAATGCAGATTTAGGACCACTTTTTAGTGCGGTAAAGAAAGTAACAGGATGGTTACAGGATGCACTTCAGCCTGATGGGTTTACTATTGGTATTAATCATGGGAAGTGGGCAGGACAGGCGATTGATCATCTTCATATTCATATAATCCCTCGTTGGAAGACTGACGGTGGCTCGTCGATTCATGGCATAGTATCAAATCCTTCTCAAGAAACATTGACGGAAATGAAAAATAAGATTATAAAGGAATAGACTTATGGCAATAGAAGTACGAAAAAGAGAAGGGGAAACATCGAGCTCAATGCTCTATCGTTTCACAAAACGGGTACAACATAGTGGTTTGGTAAAAGAGGTGCGTAAGCGCCAGTTTACTAAGCGCGTAGCAAACCGCGGAAAGCGACGCAATGCAGCTCTCTATAAAATAGAAAAGCAGGGCGAGTTTGCGGAATCGAAAAAATACGGAAGTAAGTAACCACGTATTGTTCGGTATACTCAATCCATGTCTCTCGAAGAAAAATTAAAATCAGATTTTGAAGCCGCATTTAAATCGCGGAATAGTATTGTTGCAGATACGCTTCGTCTTCTTGTGTCAGCGCTTCATAATCGTGCGATTGAAAAGCGTGGGAAGGGGGAGAATGAGAAGTTGAGCGATGAGGAGACACTTGAAATCGCGCGCCGTGAAGTAAAAAAGAGAAAAGAAGCAATTACACTTTATACCCAAGGAAAGCGTGAAGATCTCGCCGCAAAAGAACTCGCGGAATTAAAAGTACTTGAAGTGTATCTTCCTGCACAAATGAGCGATGAGGATATTAAAAAAGAAGTTCAGAGATTAGTGAGCGCAGCGGGAGAAGTAAGTCCAAAAGATTTTGGAAAAGTTATGGGTACCGTGATGAAAGAATTAAAAGGAAAAGCAGACGCTGCAGTTGTCACGAGAATCTTGAAAGAACTTCTTTCCTAAAAGTAAGAAAGGAGGGTAGAACACGAATTGGTAACAATCCGTGTTTTTTTTTATAATGAAGCCACGCATATGAAATCCTCAATAACCATCAATTGTTCTCAAAAGAAATTCTTACCACTTGTTCGCGTGGTGCGGACAGTACTTACCTTATCACTCGCGAAGCTCAAAAAGACGGAGGTAGCACTCGAACTCTATCTCGTTTCAAATAAGGAAATGAAGACACTTAATCGCACGTTTCGAGGGAAGGACGTACCAACGAATGTGCTAAGTTTTGAAGCAAAAGAGTTCCCGCGTGCTGACGTTGGGAAGCAACACTACCTTGGGGAAATCTATCTTGCGCCCGATTTTATTAAGGCGAAAGAGGAGGATATAAAACTTTTAACTGTGCATGGGCTTCTCCACTTGTTCGAGTATACTCATGCAAAAAAGAGTGATAGGATGAGGATGGAACGAGCCGAAGATCGTCTTCTTGCTCGCACGGTGCGAAAATAAAAATATAAAATAGATTACATTATTGCATACCCATGTCTTCATTGATTACTAGTCTTGATATCGGATCATCACAAATAAAAGGAATTGTTGCGACACAAAAAAAAGATGGAACTCTTTCGGTAGTTACTGCGTTTAGGCATCCGTCCGCAGGATTTAAGCGCGGCATTCTTGTTGATGTAGAAAGTGCGACTGCTACATTGCGTGGACTTGTGCTTGATTTGAAACGCGTTTCAAAACATGCGACAGAAAATGTGTGGGTAAATATTAATAGTGATCATGTGTGGTCTCGGCAGTCACAAGGTATGGTGGCAGTGGCGCGTGCAGATCAAGAAATTCAACAAGATGATGTTGATCGTGTAGTTGAAGCAGCGCGTGCAGGTAAGGTACAGCAGAATCGTATGGTACTCCATAATATGGTGCGAGAATATTTTGTTGATGGTGTAGGAGATATTGCTGATCCTCTTGGTATGTCCGGAAATCGTCTTGAGGCAAATACTCTTATTGTTGAAGTGTTTGGACCACATCTTTCTATCGTGACAAAAACACTTGATCGTGTTGGTTTCGGAGTTGGTGGTGTTATCTTTAATCCGCTCGCATCTGCAAGGACCGTGCTTACCAAGAGACAAAAAGATTTAGGAGTTCTTCTTATTGATTTTGGATCTGATACAACCTCATTTGTTATTTATGAAGAAGGGAAGGTTCTTTGTACGAAGAGCATTCCTCTTGGTTCTGGATATATTACCAATGATATTGTGGCAGGATTTCGTATTCCCTTTGATGTAGCGGAGAAATTAAAAGTAGCTTACGGTTTTGCAAGCTCAAAAGAGATTGGGCGTAAGGAACTTGTGCGCTTGTCTGAGATTGATCCGAAGAATACTACTGAGATTTCAAAGCGCTTCCTTGCTGAGATTATTGAAGTACGTCTTGAAGAAATCCTTGATCTCGTAAATAATGAATTGAAAACACTTGGGCGCAATCTTCAACTCCCAGGTGGAGTAGTAATTGTGGGGGGTGGTGTGAAGCTTCCTGGAATGACTGAGTTTGTGAGACAGGAGTTAAAACTTCCTGCGCAAGTAGGATTTCCCAATCTTTCCGATATGGAAATTACCAATCCCGCACATCAAGAGTTATTAGATGATCCAGAGTTTGTGACCGCGGTTGGATTGCTTATGTGGGGAAGTGCGGAAGATAAAAAACCAGGGAGTAATGTATTAGATATAGTTCGCCAAGTGCTTAAGAATCTTTTTCCTTAATCTATGAACAAAAAGAAAATGACAAAGAAAAAAAAGAAAGGAACAATCCCTCAGTCATCTGAGAAAACAACTGATATGCCTGTAAAGAAAAAGATTTCTTCCACACTTACTAAAATTAAAGTGATAGGAGTAGGTGGTGGTGGGGGAAACGCAATCACTCGCATGATGGAGAGTGATCGTATTCGTGGTGTGGAGTATATTGCGATTAATACCGACGCACAAGATTTGGATTACGCATCGGCACATAAGAAAATTTATATTGGAAAAGCACTTACCAAAGGACTTGGTGCAGGAATGAATCCTGAAATAGGAAAGCAAGCCGCTGAAGAAAATCGTTCTGAGATTGGTGAAGCACTTGAAGATGCAGATATTGTTTTTGTGACTGCAGGACTTGGTGGTGGTACGGGGAGTGGTGCCGGTCCAGTGGTTGCGGATATCGCAAAAGAAAAAGGAATTCTTACGATTGGTATTATTACAAAACCATTCGGATTTGAGGGAGCACAGCGCATGGCAATCGCACAAGAAGCACTTATTAAATTTAAAGAAAAAGTAGATGCGCTTGTGGTTATTCCGAATGACCGCATTTTTGGATTAATTGATAAAGACACTTCGGTAGTGCGCGCATTTGGATTTATTGATGACGTATTACGTAACGGTGTGCAGTCGCTTGCAGAACTTATTAATATGCCAGGCCTTATTAATGTTGATTTTGCAGACGTGCGTGCAATCTTACGCGATGCAGGGCAGACGATGGTAGGTATTGGTATCGCCTCAGGTCAGGATAGAAGTGTGAAAGCAGTAAATGCGGCGTTGAATTCCCCACTTCTCGAAATCTCTATTGATGGTGCACGAAGCGTGCTTTTTAGTATTGCAGGAGGGCGCGACATTAAAATGTCCGAAGTAAATGATATTGCAAAGACGGTGGCGGGGAATCTTGATTCAAATGCACGTGTTATTTTTGGCGCATATCACGATAGGAGTCTAAAAGATAAGAGTCTTAAGGTGACGGTCATTGCAACCGGATTTAATGGCGTTTTCCAAACTCGTATGGCAACTCCCACACTTTTCATAACTGATGAGTTTCCTAAAACAGTAAAAATTCCTACTCCTCCTACAGCCGACTCGAAGGAAAAGGTATCAAATGTTTCAGAAAAGGAGAAAGCGGGAAAAACACAGGTTTCCGATAACGAAGAAACGTGGGAGATTCCCGCATTCCTTCGGAAGAAGAAAAAATAATTTAGGGTGAGTGGCTCTCTTTTGACAGAGAGCCATTTTTTATATCTTTTGCGCCTCTTATGCACAGAAAAAACGATTTTTTTTTCTGATATCATGAACTCATGGTAATAAAGAAAACAACCCCAGGAACCCCCACTATAAAAAAAGGAAGTGGTGAAAAGACAAAATCACGAAACGAGATTTCGTTGAAACGTGTTTTCACGCATGAAGGAATTCATCCCTATGATGAGGTAACGTGGGCGCGACGAGATGCGGTAGTAGGAGGAGAAAAGAAAGTATTTGAACAAAAAAATGTTGAGTTCCCTGATTTTTGGTCTGCAAATGCAATTAATATTACTGTTGCAAAATATTTTCGTGGAAAAGTAGACAGCGCAGAGCGCGAAGAGAGTGCAAAGCAAATGATTTCAAGAATCACCACAAATATTCGTGCATGGGGAGAAAAGTTCGGTTACTTCGATGTGGCACAGGGAAAAATTTTTGAAGAAGAACTTGCGAGCATTCTTTTATTTCAACGCGGCTCATTTAATAGTCCTGTGTGGTTTAACGTTGGCATGGTAGAGAAACCACAATGTTCTGCGTGTTTTATTCTTTCGGTGGATGATGATATGCGTTCCATTCTTGATTGGATTAAAACAGAAGGAATGATTTTTAAGGGAGGTTCTGGTGCGGGAATTAATCTTTCAACACTTCGTTCAAAACTTGAATCGCTTTCAAAGGGTGGTCATGCGTCTGGTCCCGTTTCTTTTATGCGTGGCGCAGATTCGGTGGCGGGTATGATTAAATCTGGTGGCACTACACGACGTGCAGCAAAGATGGTTATTTTAAATATTGATCATCCAGATATTTTAGAATTCATTCGCGTGAAAGCGGAGGAGGAGAAAAAGGTTCGCGTACTCATGGAAGGTGGGTATAACATGCTCGATTTAAATAACGAGGCATGGAATTCTATCCAATATCAAAATGCAAATAATTCGGTGCGTATCACTGATGAATTTATGCAGGCGGCGGAACGTGATGGCACATGGGAGACAAAATTTCTCACAAGTGGATTGCCGGCACAACAATATCGTGCGCGAGATATTTTAAATGAAATTGCGAGCGCCGCATGGGAGTGTGGTGATCCTGGAGTGCAATTCGATTCAATTATTAATAGATGGCACACCATTCCAAATTCGGGAAGAATTAATGGATCGAATCCGTGTTCAGAATATATGAGCATTGATAACTCGGCGTGTAATCTTGCGTCCATCAATCTTATGAAATTTCTTAAGGAAGATGGCACTTTCATGGTAAAAGAGTTTAAGCATACCGTTGATACTTTTATTTTGGCGCAAGATATTATTGTAGATGCCTCAAGTTATCCCACAGAGAAGATTGGGGAGAATGCTCATAAATTTAGGCAGCTAGGGCTTGGTTTTGCTAATCTTGGTGCACTTCTTATGACCAAAGGCTTTCCTTACGATTCTGATGAGGGGAGGGCACTTGGAGGCGCTATAGCGTCACTTATGGCAGGTGAGGCATATCGTTTCTCCTCAGTTATTGCAAGGCAGGTGGGCGCGTTTGAGGGCTATGCGATTAATCGTGACCCAATGCTTAATGTTATTCGTATGCATGGCGCGGCATCACACACCATCAATCCATTCTCATTGAATGATAAAAATCTTGGCGCGGCAGCTCGCGAAGTGTGGGAGGAGGCATATAAACTCGGTGAGAAAAATGGATTTCGTAATTCGCAAACTACCGTGATTGCACCCACAGGTACTATTTCTTTCATGATGGATTGTGATACAACAGGCATCGAACCAGACTTCTCATTAGTGAAGATGAAACAACTCGTCGGAGGAGGATGGATGAAGATTGTAAATGCGAGTGTAGAACCCGCGCTTCAAAATCTTGGTTACTCAAGTAGTGAACAGGCAGATATCACTACATGGATTGCAGAACATAATACCATTGAAGGTGCTCCCCATTTAAAAAATGACCACCTCCCTGTATTTGATTGCGCAGTGAGATCGGCAAACGGCACACGTTCAATTTCGTGGCGTGGTCATGTGAAGATGGTGGCAGCGGTGCAACCATTTATTTCTGGCGCTATTTCAAAAACATTTAATATGGAGCATGAGACGACGAAAGAAGAAATTGCAGATGCATATATGATGGCGTGGAAACATGGCATTAAAGCATTTGCTGTATATCGTGATGGATCAAAAGCAACACAACCACTCAGCACCGCCGCACAAAAGAAGAAAAAAGAACCTGAGGTGGTAGCAGATACTATTACTCGAAGACGACTTCCTGCGACACGCGCATCTGAAACACATAAGTTTTCAATTGCAGGGCATGAGGGATATCTTACCTATAGCACCTACGAAGATGGAGCGCTCTCTGAAATATTTATTAGAATGTCGAAGCAGGGAAGTACTCTTTCCGGATTACTTGATGCATTTGCAATCTCCGTTTCAATGGCACTTCAGTACGGTGTGCCGTTGAAGGATCTTTCTCATAAGTTTATTTATACTCGTTTCGAGCCCGCAGGATTTACAGAAAATCCAAATATTAGAATTGCGACGAGTATCGTAGATTATATTTTTCGTTATCTCGCACTTCGCTTCCTTACTTCAGATGATCTTTCCGAATTCGGTATGATTCAACTTCTTGAAGAGGGGAAGCACGACACAAAGGAAGTACAAGACATCCAGTCGCCTGTAGCAGTTCATGCCACAGTGACAGGAGGGAACGGATTCGATGAGCCACAGAAGAAAGCAAAAAGTAGTGTAGTTGCTGATGTGGTGTGTAGAAAGTGTGGGGGCATGATGGTGCGTACTGGCACCTGTCTTACTTGCCTCCAGTGTGGTGATTCTTCAGGCGGATGCTCATAAAGTAGTAAACAAGTGATTGTTTTGAGTAATAAACCCCACCATTTGGTGGGGTTTATGATATTCTTAGCATACATGAAGAATATAACACACATCGATTTTGGCATAATTATCAGTCTTATTCTTGTTGTCGCTATCGCAGGGTTTATTCGTTTTAATTTCATAGATAACGGAGATATTCTTCCTAGGGCGAAAGTGACCACGGTTAGTCTTGTGTGCAAGGACGGAAGCGTAGCTTCTGCTACTTATTATAGTCCCAATGCAGGAGGCATTCTACAAAAACTTTCTCTTACTATAGTAAGAGAAAGAATAATAACAAATCATGAAATGATTTCGGCTATCTCTGCGAGCGGCGCAAAATTTTCAACAAAAGATGGCGCATTTTCATTTTGGGAACATCAAGACGTATTTCGTTTTATCGAAGGGGAAAAAGATGTCACTGAGTGCACGAAAAAATAAGGAAGATGAGATGGAATTGTTTCCCCTTTCGATTAAGAGATAAAAGAAGATAGGATTTACCTCTCGACGTTCTTCCTTCGGTCGAAGCCTCATTACTTCGTAATTTCGGCCAATGTTCAAATCCTGATAAAAACAAAAAACACAGATAACAAGTATCTATGTTTTTCGTTTTGTGCCCCCACTAGGATTTGAACCTAGAACCAACTGCTTAAAAGGCAGCTGCTCTACCATTGAGCTATAGGGGCGTAGCGATTTTTACTATACCCATTTTCAGGCGTCCTTGCAAGAAATCAAAAATACTTTTATGCTTGCAGACAGTCATTTGTTTTATTGAGAATCCTTAGAAAGGAGGTATTCGCATGCGGTTTAAGCAAATCGTGACGCAGATAAAAGATGTGATTCCATTTCAATCAGCACGTTCACGTGTAGTAGGAGATGAACGCCAGAAGAAAATCCGCGACATCCTTGTATATCTTAAGGAGAAAAAGAGAATTAGAGATTTTATAGAAACGGGGAAGTTGAGTTTTGATGATGTAATCAAAGGAATTGATTTTTATGTCGTATGTGTAAATACACGCTACGCATTAATGCCACTTTCGGTGACTGGCCCTTATTGGGCTGAGGAACATAAAAAACAGCATCCGAATGTACCCGTTGTTTCTGTCGACCTTAACCTTACAGAACGTCAATTACAATTATCTCTCGTACGCCAATTAGTAGCCATTCTCGATTCATACATAACGGCTCGCTGACTTTACAGCGGGCCGTTTTTTCTTATAATGGATGAGTACATTCCCCGGTAGCTCAGCGGTAGAGCGGCGCGCTGTTAACGCGATGGTCGTAGGTTCGAATCCTACCCGGGGAGCAAGTGAGTGAAATATAAATACGCCTTATGGCGCATTTATATTTCCGAACGCAGCTCCCGGGCAAGTCCGCTTACCCGGGGAGCTAATGAAAATACCGAATGACTTTGTGTCATTCGGTATTTTATCTCCGATAGGATTCGAACCGTGGCCGAAATTACGAAGTAATGAGGTCTCGACCGAAGGGAGAGGCGAATCCCTGCCTACCGGCAGACAGGCTACCCGGGGAGCAAGTAATTGACATAAGTACATAAATATGCTATTCTACTTTCAGTTACTTTTTAATCACTTTTTGGAGGTGTTATGCGTTTACTGATATTATTGCCAATATTTTTAGGGCTTCTTGTGTCTTTTCAAGGATGTAAGAGTTCTGGAGGGTTCTATGTAGTAAATATGCAAGTGAAGGATAAAGGGATATCGACGGAAAATAATCCAAAAGGAATGGAAGCCGGTACCTTGTATGCTTCGGGTGGTGATGGTTTTATTCGATTTAAAGATCGGGCCATGTGGGAAGAAATTGAAAAGGGAAAATTCTATGTAATGCAATTTAACGATGAAGGTTGGGTTTTCTCGTTAAATTCCAGTACAGTCCAAAAAGATTATATTATTGTTGATTAACTTTAAGTTTTTACCTCCGAATTCGGAGGTATTTATTTTTCTAAAACCATTCCAATACCACTTTACTAGGAGAGTAAATTTATTTCGGTTGATTACTAATGATTGTGGTATATTCCTTATATGAAAAGAAACAGAATACTATATTCCTTTTTAGTAATATCATTCGGGGCATTTATGTTTGTATATGGTGAAATTGATGATAGTCCTGGAGGACAGCTACTCGGACTTCTATTATTTATTACGGGTATTGTAGGTGTGATAAAGAGCAAGAAGAAAAGATCTGACTAACCCAGGTCGTTTGGTATTTTTGTCCTTAATTTTTGCTATAGATATTGGTGGTAGTTCCTACATATGCCAGAACACTTTTTCTACCTGAAAGTGCTGCTGCAATCAAACGATGTGAGCCATCGTCAGCATCAAAGGGTAGAAACAAACAGTTGCTATTTTTCCTTATATCACCACCAGGAATGAGAATGGGATAAAAATATTTTAATACCGTATCTATATTTTCTTGAATACTAAAGATTCTTTTGACACTTTTTAGATTTTTACATTTATCTTTATTTTCCTGAATTATAGACGCGGCATCCACGACAGATAGCTGACACCATTCTACGGGCAGGTCCCCAGTTCCCGGCCAAGTTCCAATATATTTCAATTCAACTTTTTTATTGTCCACGAATGCTGATTGAACATTTGAAGCCTCCCTTTGTTTTTCACTAAGGAAAAAAGAGAAGTGTGAGACAAATTGAGGTATTTGTTTAATAGAGTTTTTAAACGTTTGTCGGGGTTAGCACTTTTAATAATAGTAACGATAGTATTGTCTTTGGCTTCGTTAGAGGCTAAGAAATGAGAAACAACTTCTTTTACCGTTACTAATTTAGTCATTGTGGATATGGTAGAGCATTTTCTAAAATTGTTCTAACATCACCCCACTTAGAGAGCTAACAAAATGACCTAATTTGATGGGGTTGTTTTTATATTTTGAATTAGACATTGAAATTTCAAATGAATATAGTAAGTGGGTAACAATTACTTTAATGAATGCTAAGCCAAAAATTGAAGACTTCGGCTACGATGACTTTTTTGAAATCAATCGAAAGAAGCTGAATTTAGATAGTTTTTCGGTTGCTCGCATTATTACCGAGCATAGAAGTGTTTACGAAGCGATAAATCAGAACGGGATATTTTTGGCAAAAATAACTGGAAAGCAAATGTTCAGAGCTTCTTCGAGGGAGGATTATCCGGTAATTGGGGATTGGGTGGTTATTGATGAATTGAATGACGGACAAGCAGTAATTCGCGGAATATTGCCTAGAAAAACAATAATTAAGAGAAAGTTTGGGGATGAGAATAGGGCTGGCAAGAAAACTAAAACACAAGTTATTGGAGCAAATATAGATGTGGTATATGCAATTGAGTCTGTTGATAGAGATTATAATCTTAATCGTTTTGAAAGATATTTTGCTATTGCGAGAGATGGGGGAGTCAGACCGGTCATCGTATTAAATAAGGTAGACCTAATCTCCAAAGAAAATTTGAATTCTAAATTGAGCGAGCTTAAACGAAGATTTAAGGATGTCGACATTGTTACCACGAGCACGGTAAGCACCGAGGGCTTGGATGAACTTAGGAAGCATATGGTGCGTGGGAAGACCTACTGCTTTTTAGGCTCTTCTGGTGTTGGAAAATCTTCTTTAATCAACAAATTAATTGGAGAGGGAGAGAAGATAAAAATTGGAGACATAAGCAAATATAGCGGCAGGGGTAAGCACACTACCACAAGTCGCGAAATGTATTTTTTGAAAAGTGGGAGTATCGTGATAGACAACCCAGGGATGAGGGAAGTAGGGATGGCAATTGCAAAAGAGGGAGTGGTTGATTTATTTGACGAGATAACTATCCTGGCCAAGAAGTGTAAATATATTAATTGCGCCCATGTTAGCGAGCCCGGATGTGAAGTGTTATCCGCATTGAAATCTGGCAAGTTAGATAAGGGGAAATATCTCAATTATACGAATTTGAAAAAGGAGGCCGAGTATCATGAGATGACCGAACTTGAGAAGAGAGAAAAGGACCGCCAGTTCGGAAAGTTTGTTAATAAAGCAAAAAAAGATTTGAAAGATAGAGAACACAAGAGTTATTAAGAAATTTTAAGCGGTTTTCTATTAAAGCCACCCCAACGTCGCTCTACCCGAAGAACAAAGCTAGAAACCGAGATTCTGTCTCGGTTAAGAAGAATACTTGACAAATATAATAATATGTTATATACTGTAAACAGTTAAAACTAGGTAGTTTTATTACCAATTTCATAAACCGCGTCATCAAAGGAGAAACGAATTATGTTTAGCAAGATTGCAGTAACAATTTTTGTTGTTGTAGGAATCGCCTTAACAGTATTAAGCGGGTATCAGATGGAAGACAGTGACGGTCAGTCCGTTTGTAATATTTTTTCTATCGTGGCTTTTGTCGTTGCCGGTATTTGGCTCGTATCAATGTCAGCGGGCTCATATACTAATCAACTCGAAGGTCTTACTCAAATAAAAACGGTACTCAACAAAATCAGGCTTTACGAAGGTCGCCGAGACAAGTTGATCAATATTGTTAAAACGGAACTGGCAAAATATCCAAAGCTTGAGCGAAAAATTATGGGGAATATTAAACCAGAGGTATTGTTGGAATTCCCCACTTTGAAGAGCAACGAAACAATCGCAAAAACCGTTGAAGAGATAATTGAGTTAGAGAACTCAGTGTACGAACTTCAGGGCTCTCTCATTGAGTGCCAACAACCGGTTTATTATCGCGAAATATCACCTTGGGTTATCTCCATACCGAGTTATGAAAAAATCCTTGGTGAACCAAATTCTTTTGTAGTGATGACAAAATCATCCGAAAAGAAGTAGTTGTATTAAAGACATTGAAGCCCCTGAACAAATCAGGGGCTTTTATTTTTAAAATAACCCTAGCCCCATCTTACTTGAAAAATTAAAGTTGACTTCAATATCTCAAAATCTTATAGTGAGGGCAGTTTTTTACACACTAATAGAAAGGTGGAAATATGGATAAAGGAATAAGTCTTCGCGAAATGAAGAAAATTGATCCAATATCTTATGCACTCTGGCGAGATTATGTAAAACCTCACGTAAAAAGGAGTCGTCTCAAGGTAAATGGAATGAAGCTCATTTTTGAGGGAGGGCCATCGCCAAAAAGTAGTAATCCTGTGGTGAAAAAAATAATAAAAGACGGACGAGGCATGGATGGATTTCAAGCGGCCATGATGACCTGGAATTATCTCGCTGCTCTATGCCGGCACCAAGAAGCGAAGTTACAAAAAAAATAGGCACAATCCGAGCATCGCTCGGATTTTTATTTTGTGTACATTTAATGGCACCCTAAACGGTATAATGAATACATATGAAAAAAAATATTATCTTGATAATTCTCGTTGTATTGATGTTGTTTGTCGGCTTTATTGTTTTCAAATCATATTCAAGCAAAGAAAAAGTGATTAATCAAATTTTAATAAAAGATTATAAAAACGCGACATACACCATTGAGGGGCGCCATATTACCCTTATCAATGGGTTGTCTGAAATTGAAATAACTCCTGGTTCAGCGACAAAAATTATTACTCGTTATTTTGGCAATGAAGTGAAGCACGATTTTAATAATGATGGTCGTGAAGATGTCGCTTTTATTTTGACTCAGGAAACCGGCGGAAGTGGTACTTTCTTCTATTTTGTTGCTGCCTTAAATACCCCAACTGGTTATGTTGGTTCACAGGCAGTCTTCTTGGGTGATCGTATTGCTCCACAGACAACCGGAATGGATGAGGGGAAAACAAGCAAAGGAACGGATAGGCAAAATGTTATTGTTGTTAATTATGCTGTTCGTTTGCCAAATGAGCCCCTTGCCACTAAACCTTCAATGGGTAAGAGTTTATGGCTTAAACTTGATCCAGTTACTATGCAGTTTGGTGAGGTGGTACAAAATTTTGAAGGTGAGTCTAGGTAGAACCACCAATTATAGGGATTAAATAGAGTCTGCTGTGAATCAAGGAAAATAAGCCTTTTTACTCGGAGAGCAATGCCTTCTATTTGTTATAATTGGTATATGAAGAAAATAATAATACCCTTCGTATTGTTGATTATTGTTGGTTTGGGAATATATTATTTTGGTTTTAGAAACAAAATAGATATAGTAGGGACCTCAACTCAACCTTCTGAGGTGTCGGGTGCTGTTATTAATATAAGAAACTATACTTTTAATCCCGCAACACTGTCTGTAAAAATTGGAACAAAAGTCACTTGGATTAATGATGATACTGCACCACATACTATAGTATCTGACTCGGGAGACCTTCTTAATTCGGAGATGCTTTCTCCGGGACAATCATTTAGCTTCACTTTTAATGATGTGGGTACTGTAAATTATCATTGTGGTGTTCACTTACCGATGAAGGGGAGTATTATAGTGACGAACTAATTTTTGAGGGGCATTTATTTATAGAAAGCAGATGCTCAAAGGAGAGCAGTTCTTCATTGACATTAAACACTAAAATATGTAATTTATAGTCATTCCTGAATATATCAGGTGTCTCCGTTGCGGAGTGCGCAACAGACGTTCTTTAACAAAAGAGGTGATGTATGAGCACACTCAAGGCAATTGTGCATGAAATAGTTGTTCCTACAGGAAAACATGGTCCTTATGCTGTCGCGACCACTGAAGGACTTACGGGTTCGGTGACATTCTCGCTTGAACCATCGGTCTGGAAAGAGTCGGAATGGCCGGAAAGAGGCATGGAAGTACTTTTGGGAAAACTTCGTAAAAAACGTGCCGGATGGCGCGCGAAAGAAGGACGATTTTTAAAACCGTCTGACGAGCAATTACAGCAACAAGCAAAGAGCAATGGAGTGCAATTTCTCTATCCGATTTCAACTCAGTATCCGTTTGATTCTGTGTGTCGGCAAATTGTGTTGGAACTCGAGAAGCGCAATTGGGAGGTTCCTGGTATTACCGTAGAATTTAATGAGTATGGAACGGGGGATGATAAATATCGAATGGCGTATGATATCCGTGGCGAACAATTT
>Ga0172379_10000916_pt1 | contig 65791 bp, 62 predicted proteins | sample GrowelOW334metaG_FD_119756 | JGI IMG/M metagenome (GOLD analysis project Ga0172379, IMG submission 119756) | Groundwater microbial communities from an aquifer near a municipal landfill in Southern Ontario, Canada - Groundwater well OW334 metaG | ecosystem: Environmental > Aquatic > Deep... | reverse complement strand
AGGTAGTTATACCTTCACAGTCAGTGGCGCTGGTTTTGCTCCATGGAACTACCGTCTAGATGTCGGTCTAGTCGCTGATGGCATAACCTGGTTTAGCAATACCACTCATGCTTACTGGGATGTGACTGTTCCGTGATAGCATATAGCTTGATATTTTGAGCTGCGTATATCATTTATTTCAGATGAACAATGAAAACTATTGATTTTGTTTTCCCCGTAGAGTGCGTAATATGTTCAGATCCCGAAGAGCTCTTGTGCCGAGATTGTATTGAAGACCTGGAGAGCGCTCATTTGAAATGTTTGCGCTGCGGGAAGCTGAATCCATCGGGTAGATATTGTCCTTCGTGCGTCAAGAGATTTTTACCCGAAAGGGCTATCTCTGTTTTTAGATATGACGGAGCGGCGAAAGAACTGGTTCATAAGATGAAATATCAGGATCAACACATTCTATCTGTTCCCCTCGGTCGTCTTATCGCCCAGAAGCTGAAGAAAGTCGGAGATTTCAGTGGCTATCGGGTTACATTTGTACCAGTCGACAAAAAACGAGGACGTTATCGTGGCTACAATCAAGCTAAATTATTGGCACATGTTGTGGCGGATACTCTAAAAATAGAGTGTCAGGAAACGCTCGTACGGGATAGGGAAACCGAGAGCCAGATCTATGCCGACTCTTATCGCGAGAGAAGGAAAAACGTTAAGCAAAGTATTCGCGCGATAGACATTGTCCAAGGAAATTTTTTGCTAATTGATGATGTAATAACTTCGGGGGCAACAATTGAAGAGGCGGCTAAAGTTCTTTTTCGCGCCGGCGCTCAAAAAGTGATTGCTGCGTCTGTTTGCTTAGGCTGAATTTAACTCTGAGCGAAACAGTGTTCTGATTTTTTAGCGAACGGGTATTATGTTCCGGACTGCCAACTACTAAGGTATTCTTTTTGCTGAGCGGTAAGTTTATCGATGCCAACCTCTATTGCCTTCAACTGTAAGGAGGCTATCTCGTTGTCGACTGAGTCTGGCAAAATTACTACTTCGGCTTTTAGCTTTCCAGCATTTTTTATACCGTATTCAAGAGCGAGGGCTTGACCACAGAATGACAGACTCATCACGATAGATGGGTGACCTTCGGCGCAGGCTAGGTTAACTAACCGACCCTGTCCGCAAAGATAAACAAAATGATCTTTTGAGAAGTTGATTTTTTCTAAGCCCATTCTAATTTGCTCGACTGATTTAGCCTGTTTATATATGCCTTTAACATCAATTTCGACGTCGAAATGTCCCGAGTTAGCAAGAATAGCCCCGTTTTTCATTTTTAAGGCGTGCTTAACCGTAATCACATTGATGTCGCCAGTAACAGTCGCAAAAATATCGCCGTAAGTTGCTGCCTGATCCATCTTCACGACTTCGAATCCGTCCATCCTAGCTTGAAGTGCTCTAACCGGATCTACCTCGGTTACTGTTACGATAGCTCCCAGGCCACGAGCGCATTTGCTCAAACCTTCTCCGCAGGGTCCATAGCCAGCAACGACAAATCTTGTTCCAGCAATCATAACTGAAGTGGCTCTAATGATCCCGTCGATTGTTGATTGTCCTGTGCCGTAATAGTTGTCAAAAAGGTGTTTTGTTTTATTGTCGTTAACCGCGATGACTGGGCATTTGAGCGCATTGTCTTTTTCCATCGCTCGAAGCCTTATGACGCCAGTGGTTGTTTCTTCGGTACCGATGACGAGGTGCTCGATTAAATCAGGGTGTTTTTCGTGAATTAGGCTAACTAGGTCACAGCCATCATCAATGGTGGCAATTTTTTTGCCTTCTTTGACGGACTTTTTTAGATAATTAATAACAAGATCTAGATTCTTCCAGTACTCACTTGTGGTTTCATTCTTCCACGCATAAACCTTTACGTTGGATTTTGCGAGTGAGGCAGCGACATCGTCTTGAGTCGAAAGTGGGTTGCAGCCGGTGATTACGACGTCGGCTCCGCCGGCCGTGAGTGTCTCGATTAAAACAGCAGTTTCCTTGGTTACGTGTAAAGCCATGCCTATCACTAAATCTTTAAATGGTTTCTCTTTAAGAAATCTTGCTCGAACAGCTCCAAGTGCCCCCATATGTTCTCTGGCAAAGGTAACATTTTTGTCCCCTTCTTTGGCGAGCGTAATATCTTTAATCCTAAAATTTTCTGATTTCTTTGAATTCATCGTACCTCTTTTCAATTTGTTGCTTTGTTAAATTAACTAACCTACGGATCGAAAAATCTTCGGCCGTGAATGACGCAAGGGCGCTGCCGTATATAACTGCTTTTCGGATTGTTTTTTCATCGGTTTTACCGATATGGGCTAAATATCCGATTAATGCACCCGCGAAGGTGTCTCCAGCTCCCGTTGGATCCTTTAAGTCCTCGAGCGGGTATGCAGGAGCATTAAAACACGAATTCTTGCTAAAGAAAAGTGCTCCGTGCTCACCTTTTTTGATGATGACATACTTTGTGCCATTCTTTAAAATTGTTTTTGCGGCTTTGACTAAGTTGGTCTCTTGGCACAATTGTCTGGCTTCGGCATCGTTTAAAACGACCAGATCGGCATACTTTAGGGCGTTTAAGACTGTGTCTTTCTTAGTATCTATCCAAAAATTCATCGTATCGATAACGATAAATGCTTTTTTAAACTGCTCAGCCACCTCTATTTGTGATCCTGGGTCGCCGTTAGCTAAAAATAGATATTTCGCGTCTAGGTATTCCTTTGGGACCTCGGGACGGTAATTTGCTAAAGCGTTTAGCTCAACTCGCATTGTTTTTGCCTCGTTCATATCGAATTCGTAGAGACCTTCCCATCTGAACGTTTTTCCTTCAATCGTTAGTCCTGTGAGATCGATATGTTTTTTAATAAAAACATCCGCAAATTCTTTGGGGAAGTCGGCTCCTATAACAGCTAAAATTCCAGCTTTGGTGAAATATGAAGCGGCAATAGAGGAGTATGAGGCACTCCCTCCAAGTGCAGATTGTACTTTGCCGAAAGGAGTCTTTACATCATCAAGCCCAATTGAACCATAGATAACTAGATCTATTTTACTTGGCATTTTTGAGTTCTTTGGCTTTATCCGTCTTCTCCCACGGCAGTTTCAAATCTTTTCTTCCGAGATGACCGTAGCTGGCAACTTGGCGATAAATTGGCCGTCTCAAATCTAGCTTTTTGATAATCATACCGGGGCGTAGATCAAATACAATATTTACTCGATTGACTATTTCCTCGTCTGAGATTTTTCCGGTTCCGAATGTATTAACTGAGACAGAAAGTGGCTCAGGAATTCCGATCGCATACGCAATCTGTACTTCGCATTTTGAGGCAAGGCCGGCTGCTACTACATTTTTAGCAACCCATCTTGCAGCGTAACAACCTGATCGGTCAACTTTTGACGGATCCTTCCCTGAAAGTGCCCCACCGCCGTGTCTAGCCATGCCACCATAAGTGTCAACTATAATTTTTCTTCCCGTTAGCCCGGTATCTCCCTGGGGCCCCCCGATAACGAATTTGCCAGTTGTGTTCACGTATATTTTGGTTTTGGAGTCGATTTTGTAACCATATTCGGCAAGGACCGGTTTGATTACTTTTTCAGTTAGCTCTTTTTTAAGGGTCGTGGCGTTTTTGCTTTCCTCATGCTGGGCGGCGAGTAAAACAGTGTGAACTCTAACGGGTTTGTCGTCTTCGTATTCAATTGTAACCTGAGATTTACCGTCTGGTCTTAATCCCTTAACGGTTTGGTTTTTTCTTACCTCGGCTAGTTTCTGGCAGAGGCGGTGCGAGAGTACGATTGGTAACGGCATAAGCTCAGGGGTTTCGTCACTTGCGTAGCCAAACATCAATCCCTGATCGCCGGCCCCGAGGTTTTCTAAGTCCTCTTTGACGATTTTTCCACCTTTGTCTGACTCAAAAGAATCGACGCCCATGGCGATATCAGATGATTGCTCTTTGATCGCGACGGTCACCCCCGAGGTTTCGTGGTCGAAGCCGCAGCCATTGCCGGTATAGCCGATATCTCTGATCACCCCTCTGGCGATTGCGGCAATATCTACGTATGCCTCGGTGGTAATTTCTCCCGCTACGAAGCAAATCCCGTTAGTCAGGAGCGTTTCGCAGGCGACTCGTCCCTTTGGATCTTTTTCCAAAATCGCATCAAGTACGGCGTCTGAAATTTGATCGGCCATTTTGTCTGGATGACCTTCGGTCACGGATTCTGAAGTAAATAACATCATTTTGTAATAAACTCCTTAATTATTTTATCTGTTCCATACTTGGGTTTAAACCCAAGCTTTTTGATTTTGGAATTGTTTCCGAGCAAATTTAACACAATACCGTGTTTAATCTTTTTAACCTTATAATTCTTCAATCCGGCCTGTTTCGCTATCTTTTCGAACGTGTCGAGTATATCATAAAATTTATTTGAGCAAACATTATAGATTTCACCCGTTTTTCCCTTCTCGAGGATCAATTTGTAGGCGCTGACAACATCTTTAACGTGGCTAAAATCACGCTTGGATTCTGGATTAAAGACTTCGATAATCGGCGAAGTTTCTTTTTTCGCTTCCCCGATCTTCTTAGCCATATCCGGAAAGAAAAATCCCAAACTCTGGCCTTTACCCGAGTGAGTAAAAGGTCTGGCGATGTAAATATTGAGGGTGGAAAATTTTTCAAGTGCCTGACGCTCCATCTCGAGTTTGCTTTGGGCATAAATCCCTTCGGGGCTGGTCGGGTCGGTTTCTTTGGCGGGGGTTTTGCAGTTGCCATAAACATAACCGCTTGAAACGAGCAGAATTTTAGCTTTTGGGCAGAATTCGCGAGCCGCTTCAAGAAGGTTGAGCGTGCCATTTACATTGACGTTATAGACTAAGTCGCGATCTTTCATCGAAGGCAGGGCGATTGCTGCCAGGTGATAGATTTCGTCGGGGCAAGTCGTGTGGATAAGATCATATATTGCTTGCTTGTCGGTAATGTCGCACTTGATAACTTGGTCGCCGGCTAAATCAGTCAAAAAGACCTCATCTTTTTTGAAAAGATCTTTTAAGTATTTGGCAACAAAACCATTTGCGCCTGTAATTAATATTTTAGACATAATAAAAATTTCTAATTTCTAATTCCTAATTTCTAATAAATTGCCCAATGATCAATTCTAAAATTTGACATTTGAAATTGGAATTTTATTAGTACCTAGTCCTTAGATATTTTTAATTTTCCTTCTACTCTCTCCATGTCATTGTCAACCATCATCTCTACTAGTTGCTTAAAGCTAGTCTCGGATTTCCAGCCTAGTTTTTTCTTAGCCTTTGACGGATCAGAAATAAGAAGCTCAACTTCGGCTGGTCTCCAGAATTTCTTGTCAGTTTTGACGTATTTTTTATAATCAAGCCCGACTCTGTTAAAGGCAATTTCACAAAATTCTCGAACAGTGTGAGTTTCGCCGGTTCCGATAACGTAATCATCGGGCGTGTCTTGCTGGAGCATCAACCACATTGCCTTGACGTAGTCGCCTGCAAATCCCCAGTCGCGTTTGGCGTCGAGGTTCCCAAGCCGAAGCTCTTTAGCTAGCCCAAGCTTGATTTGTGCAACACCATCGGTGATTTTTCTGGTGACAAACTCCATACCGCGGCGCGGTGATTCGTGATTGAATAGGATTCCCGAAACAGCAAACATGTCATAGCTCTCTCGGTAGTTGATCGTGATGTAGTGGCCGTAAACCTTGGCGACACCATATGGGCTTCGAGGATATAACGGAGTTGACTCTTTTTGTGGTACTTCCTGAACTTTTCCAAACATTTCAGACGATGAGGCTTGATAAAATCTAGTTCCCGGTTTGCCGTAATGGTGGATTGCTTCGAGTACTTTAGTTACCCCTATGGCGGTAAATTCACCGGTCAAAACCGGTTGATTCCAGCTGGTTGGGACAAAGCTCTGCGCTGCCAGATTGTAAACTTCATCTGGCTGAACTTCGCGAACTGCTTCGTCGAGAGAATGCTGGTCGAGAAGATCACCTTGAACGAGAGTGACTTTATCACGAAGATGATAAATACGAGAGTCGGTCTCGGTCGATGATCTTCTGACTAACCCATAAACTTCATAATCTTTTTCCAGTAAAAATTCGGCCAAATATGATCCATCTTGTCCGGTGATACCGGTAATCAATGCTCTTTTCTTTGCCATAAATTTCCTCATTGTTTAAATTTACGTTCATAATATACCATATAAATAAGTTCGTAAAGCTTATCAAGTAGAAAGTTTATAAAGTAGCTGCAAGCAATATTAATTAACTTCACAACTTTAAAAACTTTATGAACTTTTCACTTTATGAACTAGGTTATTTTTTTGGTAGAATTAGATATCTAGATACTAATAGTTAAAAATTATGAGTCGACAGATTAAGATGACTGAGCAAGCGAAAGGCATCTGGACCTTTCTCTTTATTCTTGTCGCGGTTGAGCTACGGTTTTATTTGCTCTACTATCCAATCGCATTTTACAATTATCTAGTCCCGCCCGGAGACGATGCCGCCAACCACTATGTAATGATTGAAAATATATTAAAGGGTAAATTTGATACTAGTTATCCATGGCTTTTTCACTATATTATCGCCACGATCTCAAGGATTGGTGGTTGGAGCGTGATCGATGTTTTAAGATACCTGACTCCAGCTCTCGTAATCTTACCGTCAATCGCGATCTACATTTTCCTAAAACAAACCTTTAACCGTACGACCGCTTTAATCGGCTTTGTTATCTGTCTTTGGGCCAGTAACTATGGTCTTGTTGCCTACGGTGACGGTAATTATCCAAACATTATTGCTGCTGGATTTCTGATGCCGTTAGCGATGCTTTATCTTCTACGCTCACTAAAGGAGCGAAAATTATCCAATTATATTTGGACAATGGTTTTGACTCTCTTGATAATGCTGACCCACCATCTCTCGGCGATCTATATGATTGCGGTTGTACCAATATATCTTATTGCTTTAGGTATCTGGAATAAATGTGAAAAGCTTGCTGTAAATTACAAACGAGCCATGATTTATCTGGGTATTGTTTTTGCTGCTGTTGTAGGGTTTGTGGCGTTGCTTCCGATTAAGCAGGTATTCGTCGCTGCCTTTGCTTCTATAACCGGAAGTGGCTCATTTTCGGCTGGTGCTAACTTTACTAAACCGATCGAGTTTGGAGACTATGCGTCGCAAATCGGCTCTCTGGCTTTCTATGGCGGACTAATCGGACTGCTGTATCTCATCTACCTACTGGGAGAGCCGAAAGAAAAAGTTAATAAAAGCGCAATTCTGATGGTCTTGATTTGGTTTGTGGTGATATTCGTTCTTTCTCGTCTGAGTCAGACCGGTCTCCCGGGCCGTTTTGCCAGAGAAGCAGCGGTTCCATTAATTATGAGCTTGGCCATATCGATTGGATATTTTATCTCGATGATGCGCTCTAACTTACAAAAATCATTAGCGACTCTATTTTTTGGACTGATAATTTTTATCAATCTAGTCCAAGTTAATGCCGGGCAATATATGGCCCCGGATTTCTTTAATAGAATGATTTGGTTTTCTGAGCAAGACAAAAGAGCCGTTGACGCGATCGTTAAATTTACCCCTAAAGATGCCATCATACTTGCTAATCCAACCACACCATATTTGCCAATCTTTGCTGAGAGGGAGATTAGATTTAATGTTCCGCCTCAGGTAAAGATTCCATCTGGTGTCAGGGATTATGCAGCGCAGGCCAATATACACTTTTTATTTATTGGCAAAAAAACCCCCTCCAATCCTGACGACAAGACATATCCATTCTTTGCCGACTTTGACAAGAGAACTGACTTGTTGAAAGCGGCTATTGTTGGTTGTGGGCCGATCAGTGATAAAGATGAAACTTTCGCGATCTATGATCTAGATAAATGTAAGGTGAAAGCAAAAAAGTAACTACTGGTCGTTGAGTCGGTGTGTGCGTTTTAAATAGTCTTTTAGCATTTCTTGCCATGGTCTAGTTTTTATACCGAGCGCCTTTTCTATTTTTGATTTTGATAGATAACTGTATCTCGGGCGACTGGCTTTGGAGGAGAATTCCTCCGTTGTTATTGGCTTGAGATTAGCTTTTATATTGAGTTGCTTAAAAATCTCTCTCGTAAAGCCATATCTTGTGGTTTCCCCTGTGCCTGAAAAATTATAAACACCGTAGGGGAGATAGGGCGCAGGACGCAGGGCGCAGGACTCAGGACTTAGGTCGCAGGGCGCAGGGCTTAGGGTGCAGGATAAAGCTATTATCTTTTTGATAACTTCGGCGAGATCCCGAATATAAGTTGGGGAACCGATCTGATCGTTGACGACTTTGATTGTCTTTTGAGTTTTGCCGAGATTAATCATTGTCTCCACAAAATTTTTACCTGATTTTGATTCGCCAAAAAGCCAAGCCACTCGTAAGATATAACTCTCGGGGCAAAATTTAGCGATCATTCGCTCTCCTTCGATTTTGCTTTTGGCGTAAACCCCTAGCGGATTTATCTGATCATCTTCTAGACAGGGCGACGATTTCTTGCCGTCATATGCATAGTCTGTCGATATATAAATAACTTTTGAATGTGCAGCTTCGGCAGCTTCGGCAATATTTTTTGATCCGTCGATATTTATCTTGTCGCACAACACCTCTTCGTCTTCGGCGCGTTCGACGTCGATGTAGGCTGCAGCGTGAATGATAATCTCCGGCTTTATTTTCTTTATAACTTTATGAACTTTTGACTTATTCGTAATATCCATTTCATCTCGGTCGGTCAAAGTTAGCTCATGCTCTTTGAAAACCTCAGCGAGCATTTGCCCCAACATCCCTTTCGCACCTGTTATTAGAATTTTAGACATATTGTTTTATCCGCCCCTTAGACGTCGTGCAATTTCAGTTATCAATTTTCCGTCGGGGTCAAATCTCATAATGCCTGTCAAACCGAATTCGATGATGCGTTTCTTTTTCACATCGTTTGACTTTAAGTATTGTGACATGAGTTGTTTATAATGTCTGGAGCGTTCAACTACTTTTTCTTCAGCCGGCACTTCTGTAATCTCGATTCCTTGTTTCTTAAAAATTTTTGCGGCGCGTGACATGTGATAGTCGTTAGTAATCAAGGCTGCTGAACCTTCGTGACCCTCCAGCTTTTGAGCGGTGAATTTAGCATTCTCGAAGGTATCAATTGAAAGTTCATCAAGAATGATCGGAAATTCGGAAAGTTCGGGAAACTTCTTGATGAGGTATGATTTCATAACTTCAGCCTCTGAAGGATTGTCGGGTCCGGCGGTTTTTCCCCCGGTTAAAATCAATTCTTTAACTTTACCCTGTTGGGCGAGCATACCGCCAACCAACACTCTAAGCTTGGCGTCAAACGTTAAATTAGTCATTTCGCCGTTTAGGTTTGGTCTGGTTCCATTACCTAAAACGATGGCTACGTCGAAGTTGGTCGGCGTCTCCGGAGATTGCTCCTCGTCTACTTCATTCATATTTTCCTTTGAGGGGGGGGGTTGTAAAAATTCACCCATTCTTCCTCCTATTTGCTTTAGCGCGGTTTAAATCCAAATATTCTTTTGAAATAATCTTTCTCCACCACTCTTCGTTCTGCTTATACCATTCGATCGTTTTTTTAATACCTTCTTCAAAGGTCACAGAAGGCGCATATCCAAGCTCTTCGCGAATCTTGGTATCATCTATCGCATAGCGCATATCGTGTCCTTTACGATCCTCTACGAAGGTTTTTAGCGTCTCGGGCTTTTTGGTCAGTGACAGAATTGTGTCAGCAACTTCGACACCGTTTTTTTCTGCGTGGCCGCCCAGGCAATATGTTTCGCCAGCTCTGCCCTTGTGAATGATCAAGTCAATTCCAGCGCAGTGATCGGTGACAAAAATATAGTCCCTGACCGCTAGCCCTTTGCCGTAGATTGGCAGTGGTTTGTTTTGAAGGGCATTGGTGATAAATAATGGCATAAACTTTTCTGGGAAACAAAACGGGCCGTAATTGTTTGTGCAGTTAGAAATCGTGACGTCGATGCCGTATGTGTCGTGATAGGCCCTAACCAGATGGTCGGAGGCGGCTTTACTTGCTGAGTAAGGAGAGTGTGGAGCGTATGGAGTTTGCTCGTTAAACTTGAGCTCGGGTTTGTCGAGTGGCAAGCTACCAAATACTTCGTCTGTTGAGACATGGTGAAATCTTTTAAGCTTTTTGTCCTTGGCGACATCTAATAAGACTTGCGTTCCAACGACATTAGTTTGTATAAAAACCGCAGGGCCGGTGATCGAGCGGTCAACATGGGTTTCGGCAGCAAAATGGCAAACGACATCTACTCCATCCATTGCCTTTTCAACAGTTTTTCGATCACAAATGTCGCCGCGAATGAAGCTATACCGCGGATTTTGTTCGACTGATTTTAGGTTGTCGAGATTGCCGGCATAAGTGAGTTTATCTAAATTAACAATTTTGTACTCGGGATACTTGGCGAGCATGTATAAAATGAAGTTACTTCCGATAAAGCCAGCACCTCCAGTTACAAGGATTTTTTTAAAGTCCTTGTCAGGGCTCAGGGCGCGGGTCTTAGGTCTTAGGTTATTATTCATTGTTTTTCTCTTTGTTTAAATTTGATATAGCCATTAATTAATTTTAATACTTCCTGAGATAAAATGAAGACTTTTTCTTTTTGCGATAAAGTGATATATCCCAGTTCCATCGCCATGTCGATCTGGGTCATTATTTCATAAGTTGATCCTATAGCGATACTGAGAAAATGGCATAAATCCTTGACTGATTTTCTCGAATATCCTTCTGCAATATTAGATGGTACCGAAATCGAAGCTCGTCTGGTTTGATCAGATAGTGAATATCTTTCTTCCGGGGGGAACGACTTGGTCAAAAGATAGCAGTATAAGCATAGCTCTTTTGCTTTTTTCCATGCATTAAGATTTTCAAAATTTTGTTTTTCCATCTATTTTTTTGTTTTACTATGTCCTAAATTCTGCGCCTTGTGTACTGCATCCTGCGTCCTAAGTCCTAATCCCTGCGTCCTAAATTTTGTTCCAATCAAAATTTATTTCCTTGTCGTATGGATCTATTCGTTCTTCATCTGGGGTCTCACGGTTATATTCATTGGTAACGTGATAGAACAGCATACTGGGTTCTTTGGAAATGACTTTGTAACCGTGGGCCACGCCAATTGGGATTAGAACGAGTTTGTAATCATCTTTTCCGGCGGTAATTGCTTCAGTCGCCCCAAAAGAAGGTGAGTCTTTTCTTTGATCATATAAAACGATAACTACCTTGCCGGTGGCAAAAAACCAGAGATCATCTTGGTACTTGTGATAGTGAAAGGCCTTGATTGAACCTTGTTGGTCAAGCGCAAAATTGCTTTGGCTAAAATGCTTCAAAAGATCGTCGCTTTCTCGCAAGACCTCGATAAATATCCCGGGTTCCACATCTTGTTTAAGGTCGGGATTATCTTTGAAAACCTTGAGGTTCTTAATTTTAACGCCTTCAATTTTACCGTTTTCAATCATAATTTATTCCACTTAGTTAGGCTGCAGGGCTCAGGGCTTAGGTCTCAGGAAAATCCCTACGTCCCGCGACCTGTGTCCTAGGCCCTAACGGAAAGTTAAAATTTTTCTCCTTTAGCTTTCCGTTCTCTGATTTCGTTTTGAATATCATTTAAGGCGTCGAATGCTCCTGCATCGGCCCACGTTCCGTCAAAAACGTTAACCTTTAATCGGTTTTTGTCTAAATAAAGATTGTTGAGGTCGGTGATCTCAATTTCTCCTCGTTTTGAGGGTTTGAGATTTTTAGCGTAGTCGATGACTTTATTGTCGTACGTATAAAGTCCGACGACGGCATAATTACTTTTTGGCTTTTTGGGCTTCTCCTCGATACTGATTGCCTTATTGTTTTTGTTGAATTCGACGACGCCAAATCTCTCGGGGTCTGGTACTTCTTTAGCGAAAACCATGGCGCCCGATTTAAAATTTTTTATCTCAGCAGAGAAGTCGTGACCTAGAAATATGTTATCTCCGAGAATCATTGTCACTGCATCGTCTCCGATAAAGTCTTCTCCGACGATGAATGCATCGGCTAGTCCCTTGGGGGCTAACTGAATCTTGAAAGTGAAGTCAACTCCGTAAAACTCCCCTGGCTCACCATTCTCTTTGACTTTTTGCTGTTCTATCGAAAGCAGATTTACAAAGCTTCCAGAGAATGTTGGGGCGGTGATGACGAGGATGTCTTTGATCCCAGCCTTGACTAAGGTTTTGATCGGGTAGTAAACCATCGGTCGATCGTATACCAGCAAAAGCTGTTTTGAGGTGATATAGGTGACTGGACGCAATCGAGTGGCGTTGCCTCCAGCTAGGACGATTCCCTTCATATAACTTTCCTTTATTGCAATAATTTAGCTTGATATTAACACCAATAAATCAGATTTGCCAACCTCGGATAATCCTCGAGCCTATTATTTTCCGATAGAGTGATAATCACCCGTCTACTTATCCTTAGTAGCTACAATACATAGCTCTGGTTTTAAAAATCGGACAATTATTTTGTTAAACGGAATATAGTTGAAAAAAGAGCCGCTTTTGAATGATTTCTCTATTGTAAAATGTTGGCTTAGCAAATTCTCAAAAGTGGATTTATCCCATTCTATGACATGTGTCGGGTCATAGAGGACGCTGTGCAGGATAAATTTTGTGTCGTAGGTTGTGATAAAGATTTTCCCACCGGGTTTCAAAATCCGATTAAGCTCATTCAGCAATTTTTCAAAGTGATGGATATGCTCAATTACGTTTATTGCTATTATTTTATCAAAATACCCGTCTTTAAAATATTTCATTTTATAGCCGATCTGCGGTCGAAACGTGTTTTGGGGGAAGCGTGCTACGGCCTTATCAATATTGATGTCGACCCCAATAGTGTCAGTGGCAATATTTGAAACGCTGTGTGTCAAATCTCCTGCGCCACAGCCATAATCTAAAATCCTATCAGTTTTTTTTAGTTTTAGAAGTTTGAAAATCTCCCTAAATAGTGGATCATTGTTTGGTGTCCTTAATCGAGAGTAAGAATACTTTTCATCATGATAGCCAGTGTAAGAGGGAGCATTAAACATGCCCGAATAACTACATTTCTGGCAGAAGCACGTTTTACCTCCGCTTTCTCTTATGAAAAAATAATTTTTTTTACATCTCGGACAAATCATAAGTAGATGGTATCAGGTTACATCTCACTGTCTAGATAAAATTATCGATTTTTTACCTTACACAACCATAAAATAGTCTACAGTCCCGATGCGTTGTATTTCTTATGGGTTGATGATATTTTATTAATCAGGCTGATCGTTTTGAGCTCAATGTTTTAATATTGTGGAGAGAAATTAATGCAAATTATAATTCCGATGGCTGGAGTTGGCCAAAGATTTGTCGATGCGGGTTATCTAACACCAAAACCATTATTAGAGTTCGACGGCCAACCGATTATTCAACATATTATAAATCTGTTTCCCGGAGAGGAAGACTTCACTTTTATTTGCAACAAGAGCCATTTAGAGCAAACTAACTTAGCGGATGTTTTAAAAAAATCTGCTCCTCATGGCAAAATTGTCGGTATCGACAGTCATAAGCTCGGGCCTGTTTATACCGTATCCAGCATTTTTGATCAGATTAATGGCGCTGATGAGGCTATTATTCATTACTGTGATGTGGCCAAATTTTGGGATTATCCCGGTTTCGTTAAGCATGTCCACCGCCTAGAATCAGACGGCGCTCTTTCGGCTCATCGCGGTTTCCATCCTCACATGTTGCGCGGTACTAATTATGCGTTGATTAAAGCTAATGGTCAATCTTTTGAAGAGCTTGTGGAGAAAAAACTGCTTGAAGATATCAACCGAGAATATGTCTCAGACGGACTTTATTATTTTAGCTCGGGAGATATTTTAGCCAAATATTTCCAAGCAGCGATGGATAAGAAAGTTGAAGTAAACGGCGAATATTATGCCAGCGTTGTTTACAATTTAATGAAGAAGGATGGCCTAAAAATATCAGTTTACGAGTCGCAGCATCTGATTTCTGCTCAAAACCCGCTTGATTACGAAGATTATCAAAAATGGTCAAAGGTTTTCAGATCTCTAGTCGAAAAAAGAAAAAATATCAAAGCGCAAACAAATAGTGTTAACTTGATCCCTCTAGCTGGACGAGGTAGCCGGTTTGCAAATGAAGGATACACCGATCCCAAGCCATTGATTGAAGTCTCAGGCAAACCAATGATTGTTCAAGCTTCGGATTTTTTGCCCGAGGCGCAAAAAAGAGTCTTTGTATGTTTAGACGAGCATTTAGATAAATACCCACTCGAAAAGGAAATTAAGAATGCATATCCCAAAGCTCAGATTGTCCGGCTCGATGAAGTTACCGAAGGTCAGGCCTGTACCTGCGAGGCGGGGTTAAAGAATATTGACCCCGAGTCACCACTAATGATTGGTGCTTGTGACAACGGGATGATATGGAACGAGAAAGAGTATCAAAAACTTATTGACGATAAATCAGTTGATGCAATCGCCTGGACTTTTAAGCATGACGTTTCAAGCATTTTAAATCCAAATGCATACGCCTGGCTTAAAACCGACAAAAAAAATAATGTCTCTGGAATCTCGATTAAAAAAGCAATTTCGAACGATCCATATAATGACCACGCCTTTATTGGTGCAATGTATTTTAGGAGAGCCAAGTTCTTTACCGACGCCTTAAAGTATCTTTACAAAAATAACATCCGTATTAACGGAGAATTTTATCTTGACAGTACGGTTGATGTATTGATAAAACAGAAGCACAAGGTCAAGGCATTCGAAGTCGATAGCTACATTGGCTGGGGAACACCAAATGACTTAAAAACCTTCGAGTATTGGCAGAGTTTTTTTCACAAATGCGCCTGGCATCCTTACCGACTTGAAAAAGATCCGACAGTTGATCAGTCAAAAATAAAAAAATTAGATAAAAAATATACTCAATTTAATCAGAAATCTTCTTAAGCGATACCGCTTCTTCATTGTTTTTTCATTGATTGGTGGGGCATGTGTTTTAATTGACTACGGCTTTTACCTGTTATTTTTGAAATTTATCCATACTGTTTTTCTCTCAAAAGTTCTATCTTCGGTTATCAGCGTATCTATAAATTATGTCCTCAACTCAAATTATAATTTTTCAAACCGCCAGAAAATAAAGGCTAAATTTTATCTTAGCTATATCGCGATGTATGCTGTTCTCATACTTCTCAACGCCTTAGTAAATATGGTATTTATTAAGATAACATCCAGTATCAAGCTTTCGTTTTGGTTGGCGGCGGTGATAGCTGCATTTGTAAATTATTTTTCGGTTAAACTATTTTTTACCAAAATCAATGATTAATTCAGCTTATTTAAATCTTGCTCTAATTATTATCGCTTTAGTTCCCTATTTCGCGATCGGTCGTTTGTTTGGTGTAAAAAAGTTTTTTTTACCGATCCTGGTTGGATTAAGCTTTTCGGCTCTAGCGGTCGGGCTGCTGAGTAATTTTTGTGCGGGCCTGATACGACCCTTTATCCTTGTGAGCATGATTTTGGGTCTTGTCTTGCTGGTTAAGGATTTTAAAAAATATAATTTCAAGGAAAATCTCTTAATGTATCTTTTCCTTGGGGTTATCGCTCTTATCATCTTTATTTTTAATGATCCAATAAAGATATTTATCAATGATCAGATTCTACTCTTCAATCAGCATTATTCTTATTATGCGAACCAACCGACAGAGATGCTAAACGCCCGATATTTTTCTCGTCTTCAAGTCGCCCAATTCATGCCGATTGAGTGGAGTAGATACCATTTTTTTAACGCCTCGGCTCAAGCGAGTGTTCAGGGCTTGATTTTACACCCAAATATTTTGACATATTTTTTCGCCGAGCTAGTAATATCGATTTTGGGATTGTTAGCAATCCTCGAAAATTTTTTGGACGAGTTTGGCTTTAATTTAAAAACAGTTCTTATCTCATTAATCTGGACTATCGTTGGCTTTACCATATTCGCTAACTCTATTGCTTGGAACTTGATGACGACAGGCACCCTAACGGTGCCGGCAATGGTTCTGGTTCTGATAAGCGCTTACAAAAAAGATGTTAATTCTTTTATCATTTTCACCTTAATTCTCGGGGTGAGTGCTTTTAGAATACTGCCTTTGAGCTTGATTTTACTAGCCTTACTTGTGATCTATCTATTTAAGACTGCCAAAGCCACATCTTTTATTGCTAAAGTTAAGCAAACTTTTAAAATGTTAGTTCCAAACATTCTCTTTTTCTTCGGCTATCTGTTTTTTGTCTTTTATAACTTAGCTACAGTTATTCTAGGGAAGCCGATTGACGGCTCGATGCTTAGTTCGGCCAACGCCCAACTTTTCTATTACAGTAGTTGGATTTATCCTCTGGCGAGCTATAAAATCGCCGGTCTGTTGGTTCACTTAAAAGGTGGATCTCAGATATTTTCTCAATATAAGGCTTACGGATATGTTAACGCTGACTTGAATCCCAGAATACTTTTTGCAATTTTAGTGATTTTTGGTCTGATTTCGGCGGTTTTCCTGATAAGGTTAGCGATTAGCGCAATGAGAAAAAGACCGGTCTTATTTTGGTGCATTATGCCGTTACTTTTATTAGCAATTATTCCGTTCTGGTTTTCCTTGCTTGATCTCAAATTTCTTCTTATCCTGACTCTGCCGTATCTTGTATTTGCTTTGGCGCTTCTCAATTACATTGCCCGATCCCCGCGAGAAAAAACCCGATTTTTTATTTTATACATTTGGTTATTTGTCACAGCCGTTATTTTGCAATTTTCTGGCTTAAATTTGGCTCAAAAAGCGCCTCTCCTGTGGGTGGTTTGCGACATTGCTCTCTGGGGGATCTTAGGCCTATTCTTATTTTCGCGAGTTAAGAGATATCCCCATATCGTTTTTTTCTTGATAATCGCTCTGATGCTTATCCCGGTCTTTAATTTCCATCTTAAGGGGATGCTGGCAATTGATGAAAAAACCTCAATTGATCTGAAGCCACTTTCGGGGGTAAATTTTACCCGAAAATTTTTTGTTTCACCCACTAATAATTTCTGCAATTTCAATTTTGATAATCCGACTCAAGCCGACGCTTATTCAACTTTGCTGGGCTGTAATTTGAATTTCAATGAAGAGAATAAAGGTTTTATTAGCTATGAATTCATCAAACCACGTTAACAAACACGCAATCGAACTATCAATAGTTGTTCCTTGCTTTAACGAAGAGAAAAGCATCGAGCTGGTTTTAGAGCGTTTTAAAAAAGCGATTAAAGCCTCGGGTGTAGAAGTTATCATGGTTGATAATGGCTCAATCGATGCAAGCGGTCAAATTATTAAAGCTTTACTTCCCAAATATCCTTTCGCTAAGTCGGTCACAGTTAAGAAAAATATTGGTTATGGTAATGGTATTTTAGAGGGTCTAAAAGTGGCAAACGGGAAATATCTGGGCTGGACGCATGCCGATCTGCAAACTGATCCGCAAGATGTCGCTAAAGCACTTAAAATTATTAAGCAAGCGAGTCGAGACGATTTATTTGTTAAGGGCTGGAGAAAAGGCCGCCCTATTGGAGATCAAGTATTTAGTGCCTTCATGGCGATCTATGTTTCGTTCGCATTGGGAAAAATGTTTAAAGAAGTAAATGCCCAGCCGACCATTTTTTCAAGAAAATTTTACGAAACATTTAAAAATCCTCCAAAGGACTTTTCGCTCGATTTGTATGTTTATTATCTGGCTAAATTATCTAAGCAAAAAATCGTCCGATTTAATGTTCTATTTCCCAAACGGCTTCATGGCCAATCGTCTTGGAACACGTCTTTCAGGAATAGAATTAAGTTGACTTTGAGGGCGATGAGATATACAAAAGAGCTAAAGAAGATTTTACATGATATACGTCGCCCATAGGATAAACACGATTAAACAGCTCAAAGAAGTCCCAGCGGAATATGGGGTTGAGGTTGATATTCGTGATTCAAACGGCAGACTGATCATGGTTCACGATCCACTTTCTAAGGGCGAGGATTTTGAAAAGTTTTTGTTTTATTACTCTCATAAGCTGATCATTTTAAATATTAAAAGCGAGAGGGTTGAATATAAGGTCTTGGAGCTTTTGAAAAAATATCAGATCAAAAACTATTTCTTTCTCGATTGTTCTTTCCCGATGATTTATACCTTGAGTGAAATGGGGGAGAAAAATATTGCGGCTAGATTTTCGGAATTGGAGCCGATCGAAAATGTTTTGGCCATAAAAGACAGAATCAAGTGGATTTGGATCGATTGTTTCTCGAAGTTTCCGGTTGATGAAAAAATGTACGAAATTATCAAAAAAACAGGACTAAAAACATGCCTTGTTTCTCCTGAACTTCAGGGAAAATATGTCGATATCGACGAATATGTCGACTTTATCAAATCACGTAAAATGAAATTTGACGCAGTCTGTACTAAGCAAAAAAATATCGAGAGCTGGAAAGAGCGAATGAGATAGTTTGTGTTTAAAAATGAAAAAGGGGGCCGCGCGTACGCGGCCCCCTTTGGGTGCATCGGGTGAGCGCATCACGCGAGAACGTATGCGTTGATGAGCTCGTCGGCGAGGTGGTCTGCGTTGGCCTTGTTGTTGGCGCAGATTAGGAAGTCGTAGGAGTTGACCTCGAGTGGATTGCAATCCACAAGGCCGTCATTGACGATCGAGAAAGCCCGCGCTGCGCCGCCTGCCTCAAGGACGAGGAGCACACCACAGGCATCCCACGGCCAACCCAGGTGAAGCGACATCGAACCGCCTACTCCTCGGGCGCCATTGGCCACGAGTGCTTCGATCTGGCCATTCGGGCCCAGAACGCGCACGTGGGTCTGGGGATTGAGCAGGGCATAGAGCTCCGCGTTCTGGGCGTCGGTCAGCAGCTGGTAGGGATGCGCGGGGTCACGAACGTTGGTGCCTCCTTGCGACGAGTCGAAGAAGACCGAAGTCTGACGACTGATCGGGCCTTCCCAGACGTCGCAGGGACCGAGCGGCATGGCATTGCCGTAGCGGTCGACGGCGAATTTGTGACAGCCGCCTCCCTCGGTGGCCGCCCAGATTCGGCCGGTGGAGGGTTCAGCGATGACCGCGCCGACCAGTGTGTCGTGGGGCGAGACGAGACCTTCGTTGGCTCTGTCCATCAGCCCGACGATCATGACGGAAAGGGCCGTCTGTGTGGTCAGCTCCCTCGTGCCATCGACCGGGTCAAAGTACATGTAGTACTCGCCCGACCCGGCGTTCTCCCCGCCTTCTTCGGCGAACGCGGCGACTTCGGGGAACATGCTGGCGAGCCTCTGTAGGACCATGTCCTGCATCAGCTTGTCAACGACCGTGAAGAGTGAATGGTCGCCGTCCTTGACCTCCACGTCGGTGATCGTCTTGATCCCCGACTGGAAGGCGCGGAACTCTTCCATCGCGTGTGGCAGGCAGCCAACTACTCTTTCCATCCAATCTGTCAATTTCAAGCCTTTCATTGCTATCATCCTCTCACGTCGATTTTCTGAATTTGTCCTGTGAAGGATCTGATATTTGTATCACACTCGATTGGATTAGTCAATCAACAACTGCCAGGAATTTGCTCTCATCTCCTTGAAATAAATCGATTTTAAGATAAGATCGAGTTACTAAACAAAGCATATGAAAAAGTTTATTTCCTATGGCAGACAATGGGTTGATGAAAACGACATCAAGGCAGTCGAGGAGGTTTTAGAGTCGGACTTTTTGGTCCAAGGGCCGCGAGCCGAAGTTTTTGCAAAATCAATTTGTGACTATACCGGCGCTAAGTATTGTGTCGTCGTATCCTCCGGCACGGCCGCTCTACATTTAGCCGTTCTAGCTCTTCAAATTACGCCAGGAGGCGAGGGGATCACTTCACCCAATACTTTTGTGGCGTCATCTAATGCGCTCATCTATGGCGATCTCAGGCCCGTTTTTGCCGATATCGATTCTAAAACTTATTGCATTGATCCAGCCGAAATCGCTAAAAAAATAACCAAAAAAACCAAAGTAATTATTCCAGTTGACTTTGCCGGACAGCCAGCCGAAATGGAAAAAATCCATGCTCTTGCTAGGAAAAATAAGATCGCCGTTATTGAAGATGCGGCTCATGCAATCGGCTCAGTTTATAAAGACGGCAGTCGGGTCGGAGGTTGTAAATATTCCGATCTAACCATATTTTCTTTTCATCCGGTTAAGACAATCACCTGTGGCGAAGGTGGAGCGATCACGACCAACAGCAAGAAGCTTTATGAAAGATTGGTACTGTTGCAATCGCACGGGATAACCAAAAAACCCAAACAGCTTAAGCAAAATCCCGGTCCGTGGTATTACGAAATGCAAACACTTGGATTTAATTATCGTTTGACCGATATCCAGTGTGCCCTAGGTGCGAGCCAGATGAAGAAGTTGAATTTTTTTAAGAAAAGGCGCCGAGAGATTGTCAAGAAATATAACATTGCTTTCGCTGGGCTTAAAAATGTGACAATTCCATTTGAGCGTGAAGGTGTGGATTCAGCCTTTCATCTCTACGTCTTAAAAATCGACTTTAAAAAGCTCGGCAGGAACCGCAAACTGGTGATGGCCGATTTAAAATCCAGGGGAGTCGGTACGCAGGTTCACTATATTCCGGTTCATTTTCAGCCATACTATCGAAAAAATTTCGGCTATAAAAAAGGTGATTTTCCGATTTGCGAGGATTATTACGGGCAGGCCTTGAGTATTCCGCTTTTCCCGAAGATGACTGATGCCGATGTTAAAAGTGTCATCGGGGTGGTCAAGGGAGCTCTTAAGTGAAAATTGGCGCAATAATTCAAGCTAGATCTTCTTCGACTAGATTGCCGGGTAAGGTTCTGATGGAGTTGCCTTATGGTAGCGGGATTACGGTGTTAGAGCAGGTGATAAGAAGAGCTAAATCGGCCAAAAGAGTGGATGAAGTTATTGTCGCCACGACTGTTAACGCTTGTGATGATGAGATTGTCAAAATCGCCAAAAAAGAAAAAGTTAAATTTTATCGAGGTAGCGAAGCCGATGTTTTGGGGAGATTTTATGAAGCGGCCCAAGAGAACAAGCTGGATTATATTGTTCGACTAACCGCCGACTGCCCCTGCATCGACCCAAAGATAATTGATTCTGTGATCAATGATTATTTTAAATCAAAAGTCGACTACATCTCTTATTGCTACCCTCGAGGCATAGATATCGAGGTAATTCCCTTTAAGCTTCTGGAAGAGGCGAATCGACTAGCGAAAAAGCCAGCCGACCGAGAACATGTCAGTAAATTTATTTATGAATCAGATAAATACAAGGTTAAATGGTTTGAGCCACACGATGAGATATTTTCTGATATTAGGATAACACTCGACACTTCCGAGGATTACACTTTGCTTTGCGCGGTGTTTGATCAGCTTTACAAAAAGAACAAATTGTTTGGTCAAAAAGAAATACTTGCTCTTAACAAAAATAAGCCTTGGATTTTTCAAATTAATCATCATGTTGTGCAAGCCAAAGACAAGGGATTGTATAAATGAACTACAAAATTTTAAAGAATAAGGAATTTTCTCTCGGGCGATATAAGATCGTTACGCTTCGTCATGAAGATATTTTCAAAATTATGCAATGGCGTAACGAGCAGATCGAGGTTTTGCGTCAAAAAAAGCCTCTCACTCGTGAGGATCAAGAGAAATATTTTACTGATGTGGTTAAGCCGACCTTTACTCAGAGCCAACCACCGATTATGCTTTTCAGTCTTTTATTTGACGGTCTGCTAATAGGGTACGGTGGTTTAGTGTATATTGATTGGGAATCAAATCGGGCCGAGGTATCATTTTTGGTTGATCCGGCGCGCGCCGAGGATAGTAAAACATACGAAGCGGATTTTTCTGCATATTTGAGTCTGCTTAAAAGAATCGCTTTTGACGATTTGAGTTTAAACAGGATTTACAGTGAAACATATTCAATCCGCGTTAATCATATTAAGATTTTAGAGAAGAATGGTTTCAAGTATGAAGGAACGCTAAAAGAGCATAATTACATTGACAAAAAATATGTCAATTCACTCATGCACGCGGTTTTGCGTTCTGATTATGTAAAAGATAAAAAAAGGAATATAAAATGAACATCAAAGACATTGAGGGATTGAAGTTTCCCGATGAGTACATCGTTAGAATGTTCTACAAAGAAGGATTAGATAAGAAAAAAGGTAAAGTGATTGAGCTAGGAAGTGGCAACGGTAGCAATCTAGTCCCATTTTTTAACTACGGCTATGACGTCACTGGAGTTGATTACCTTCCATCGGTTATCAAGTGGGGAAAGAACAATTTCGCCAAATTCAAAGAAGAACTGGGGGCAACTAACAGTTATGCTTTTTTTCAAGAAGACATGGTTAAATATATCAATTCTTTCAAGGAAAAAAGGGCCGACGTTCTCTTGATGCCGGGGGCGATTTATTATCTTGAGTACAAAAATATGTGTGCTGTTTTGAAGTCGCTTAAGACTAAGAATGTTGTCGGTCACGGCTCATATATTTATCTTCGCATGAGAACCAAGCAGGATTATCGCTACAATCGAGGCAAGAAACTAAGCGAGCACTCGTATAAATTAAACACCAAGGAAACGGGCGAGAGTGGTTGCGTCATGACATTTTTGAATGAGTCTGAATTGATCAAAACTCTCGAAGACGTTTTTACCTTCGAGCGCCTTAATGTTTTTCATGAAGATTTTGACAATTTACAGAATGGAGTTCGCATAGCTAATCACGACATTGTTTTGTGGGGGAAGATAAGATAGGGCGTAGGGCGCAGGGCGCAGGAAGTAGGAGAAATTAATAGGAACAAACCATGAACATAAAAGATATCCAAGGACTGAAATGGCCCGATGAATACATCATAAGATTCATCTACAAAGAAGGATTAGATAAGAAAAAAGGAAAAGTAATTGAACTGGGAAGCGGTAACGGTAGCAACTTAGTTCCTTTCTACAGCTACGGCTATGACGTTGTCGGCGTTGATTATCTACCGTCGGTTATTAAGTGGGGAAACGTTAATTTTGCTAATTTTAAGGAAGAGCTGGGGTTACAAAATTCTTACGCTTTTTATTGCCAAGACATGATGGATTATATTGATAAATACAGAGAGGCAAAAGCGGATATCTTGATGATGCCGGGCGCTATTTTATATCTGACGTACGAGCAAATTCAGAAATTGTTTAAGGATATTAAAGCCAAAAAAGTTGTAGGACATGGCTCCTATCTTTATCTTCGCATGAGAACCAAGCAAGATTATCGCTACAACCGAGGCAGAAAACTTAGCGAGCACTCTTTCAAGCTTAACATTAAAGAAACTGGCGAATTTGGCTGCACAATGACTTTTTTGAACGAATCAGAAATGATCAAAGCATTGGAGGAAACATTTAGCTTCGAGAAGCTCCAAGTTTTTCATCAAGATTTCGACAATGTCCAAAATGGAGTTAGGGTTCATAACAGCGACTTGATTCTCTGGGGAAAATTAAAATAGGTAGTAGCGAATGAGACTGGCTATAATGCAACCAACATATCTGCCGTGGCTTGGATATTTCGAGCTAATGGCCAATTCCGATTGTTTTGTATTATTTGATGACGTTCAATTTGAGAAAAAAAGCTGGCAACAGAGAAACAGAATAAAAACTTCGAGTGGGGAATTGATGTTGATTGTTCCGGTTAAAACGAGCGGTGTGCAGTATCAAAAAATCAACGGAGTTTTGATAGACAATAATGATAACTGGAAAAGAAAACACTTAAAATCAATTGAAGTGAGTTATCGTAAAGCTCCCTATTTTGATAAATATTTTTCCTCACTTCAAAAAATATACAACAAGGAATATTTAAAACTTGCCGATTTAAATTTTGCTCTAATCGAATTTATTAAGGGAGAATTAAAGATAAACACCCCGATCAAAATGTCTTCAGAAATTCCAACGAGGACTAGTAGAGACGAAAAAATTATTGATATTTGTAAGGCGGTTAATGCTGATGAGCTTTATGATGCAGCCGGTGCCGAAGAAATTCTTGATCGTGATAAATTTGAACAAGAAAAAATCAAATTGGTTTTTCAAAAATATGATCATCCCGAATATCAACAGATGCACGGCGATTTTGTCCCGTTCATGTCGGCGCTTGATCTGCTCTTTAATGAAGGTGAAAATTCCTTAAAAGTTATTTTGTCTGGAGCAAAATGAAAAATGATCCGAATATAATCAAAATTGGCAATCGTCTGATCGGAGAGGACCGGCCGGTTTTTATTATCGCGGAGCTTTCGGGCAATCACTTGCAAGATTATAATTTGGCGGTGAAAACAATTAAAGCGATGAAAAAAGCCGGAGCGGATGCGGTTAAACTTCAGACCTATACGGCTGATACAATTACAATTGATTGTGACAAAAAACATTTTCAAATTACCCAAGGAACGATCTGGGACGGAACGACTTTACATAAGCTTTATCAACAAGCCCATACACCGTGGGAGTGGCAGCCGAAACTCAAGAAACTTGCGGATGAGCTTGGAATCATCTTATTTTCGTCGCCATTTGACCCAAGTTCAATAGATTTTCTGGAAAAGATGAATGTGCCGGCCTACAAAGTGGCCTCGCTTGAAATTGGAGATCATGGCCTTATAGAGGCCATGGCCAGGACCGGCAAGCCAATCATTATCTCGACAGGTGTTGCGACGTCAGAGGACATCACAGAGGCAATTAGAGTGTGTAGAAAGGCGGGCAACGAACAGGTCGCCATTTTAAAATGTACCTCGGCTTACCCGACGCCGATGGAAGAGCTAAATCTAAAAACTATTCCCGACATCGCGCAGAAATTCAAGGTTGTCGCCGGTCTTTCCGATCACACGATGGGATCGACTATTACCGTTGCGGCTGTCGCACTTGGAGCAAAGATAATCGAAAAGCATTTTATTTTAGATCGAAAGCTCGGCGGACCGGACGGATCGTTTTCGATGGAGCCTTTGGAATTCAGACAAATGGTTGATCAAATCCGAGATGTTGAAAAAGCTTTAGGAAAAGTAAACTATGAATTGACCCCTAAAGCCAAAAAATCTCGTCAGCACTCTCGTTCACTGTTTGTGGTTGCTGATATTAAAAAAGGGGAAAAATTTACTACAGAGAATGTTCGCTCGATCCGTCCGGGATTTGGTCTTGCGCCGAAGTTTATAAATGACGTGATAGGCGCTCAGGCGAAACGCAATATAAAACGTGGGGATCCATTAAAAAAACAGGATTACCAATGGAATACCTAGTTTTATGAAAAAACTCTTAATTTCACTGGTTGAAAAAATCCATTTGATGATATTTGGCCATGAGATATCCGATCAAATGCGGGGATTTTTAAATAATTTGTCGTGGTCATTCTATGGTGGAGTCATTGCAATGCCCGTCTCGATGGTGGTCGGTACTTTGGCAGGAAGGTTTATGGGTCCGGCAGAGTATGGCTCCTATAATTTGGTGATTTTGATCAGCAGTTACGTAACGGTTTTTTCATTTTTGGGACTTGATATCTCGATTATCAGAAATGTGGCCAAGGCAAAAAATCACTATGATCAAGAAAAATCATTTTTTAGCTCTGTGGTGTTTGTCGGCTCGATGACAATTTTATACTCGCTAATTGGCTTAATTTTTAGGCAGAAGATCGCAGGGGTCTTTGGCATAAATAAAATGATAATTTTATTTGTCGTCATCTATACTTTGATCGTTTCGTTTAAATTAATTCAGGATATTTTAGTACGTGCGCTAGAGAAATTTAAACTTCAAGCCATAGCGAGAACAATTGAAGTATTGACCTTGGTTTTGGGTTTTGTCCTTGTAATGGCGACTCGTAAAGGATTGGATTTTGGTTTGTATATGGGGGTCGTGTTACTCGCGGCGGCTCTGGTTGGGATTATTTATTTTGTAAATCTAAAAGGATATTTTAGGAATTTTTCACTCTCCACTCTGAGGCGACAGCTTTCCGAAGGGAAGTTTTTCATGCTAAGTGGTCTTTTGGGCACGGTATTTTTATCGGCGGATCGTCTCTTGATTGCCAAATATATTGGCCTTACCACACTTGGGGTTTATAGCGCATATTATGCCGCTTCCCTTGGTCTGGTGACTGCGATGTCTCTAATATTAACCAATGTTTTATTTCCTGTGAGTGCAAAATCAGATGACAAAAGTTTTACCAAAAAGATAGATCTATTATTTACTAAGGGCCTGTTGCCAATCTTTTTGATGATTTGCTTGGCTATTCTCGTATTTTTGAGCATTTTTGGCAAAGCATATCCCTTAAAACTGGACTACGTTCTTCTTTTTGCCTTGGTGGCCACTTTGTATTTTTTTCTGATCGTCTACAATGTCGTGATTCTGGACGCCGGTCGCAAAAGATATACTCAATATTTTTACGCTATGAGTTCGGTTAATTTATTGACTGTTGGATATTATTTTTTTATCTTAAAATACGTCTCACAATCCATCGAGGTGGTATTAATGGGATTTGCCGTTAATCTGATCATTAACCTGAGCGTTCAGAGAGTATTTGTTAGAAAAATGAGAAAAGAGCAGTATCTAGATATTCATGGGACGAACAGTTTGAATAGTATTTGATATGCAATACTTGGAAGCACAAGATTATGGTTTCAATATAATCATTAAGGAATACGCGAAGTTCCCGAAATTCTTCCCTTTGCCTTGCCATTTTGAGCACGGCTGGACGGTGTTAGACGATCCGTTGATTACGGATTTGGCTGTCGATAAACCTCTGATGTTGGTTTTTAATAATCGTCGAGCCGGTAAGTGGAAAAATAAAAGCGATATTCCGGTTAAAATTATGGGTTCTCCATTTTGCCATTTCAGGAAGATTCACAATATAGTGAGTAGTAAAACCGCCCGCGGTACAGTGGCTTTTCCCAGCCATTCAACTAAAAATCTAGTGAGTAAATTCAATATTGATGAATATTGCAAGCACTTAAACGATCTCCCGGAGAAGTTTAAGCCAATAACAGTTTGCCTTCTTTGGCTCGATTATTTAGATCAAAGCGCAAAGATTTATCAGAAATCAGGTTTCTCGGTTGTCACCTGTGGTCCCAAGGTTTCAAACAGTTTAGAATTTGTCAAAAACTATTATCAAATATTATCTAACCATAAATACGTTACCTCAAATGACATTGGAAGTTATACTTTCTACGCCATCGAAATGGGTTTACCCTTCTTCTTGGTGGGTGAAACTCCGGAAATGATTATGAAAAAGGGCAGAAGCGATCCTAATGTTTCAAAAAAATACAAAATGACTGACTTTGACAGAGGGAGACGCATTACAGCGCTTTTTTCGACAGGGCCTGTGACGATGATATCACCAGCGCAAAAAAACCTTGTCTCAGAAGAGATTGGTCAAAATGAGTGTCTTTCATCTCGTGAGCTAAATAAATTATTGTGGATTTATTCTCGAAAGAATCATTTTTTAGTTAGTGCGCTTATACCTTATCTCGTATATGCGCTATTATCTAAATTAGGGCTTGGTCCAAGCATCATAAAGCTAAAAAATAAATTATTCAAATCATAAAATATACTCATATGGCAGCGATTTATAAAAAAATTACCGAAAAAATATATTTGGGTCCGGGCGATCCCAACCTTCTTAGGTATATTCGACCCAAACACAGAAAAATTCTAGATGTCGGATGTGGCAACGGATCAAACTCAGCCTTAATCATGAAGCATTTTCCTAAAATTGTGGCGGATGGTATTACAATTTCTTCGAGTGAAAGCAGGGTTTGTAAAAAAATCTTTAGAAGGTGTTATCTTTTCGATATTACTAGCGAGAAGGCGAATCAGCGATTAGAAGATCAATATGATCTAATAATATTTTCCCATGTCTTGGAACATACAGTCCATCCAATAGATGTTTTGAGTGGATTTGATCAAGTTCTCAAGACGGGTGGAGAAATATTAGTTATCGTTCCAAACTTGATGCATCTTGTTAACAGGTTTAAAATGGCACAGGGCAAGTTTCGATATACTAAAGAGGGAATTTTAGATTTTACTCATTTGAGGTTTTTTACCTATCAAAACGTGGTAGATCTATTAATCGACCAAGACAAGTATCAATTAAAATCAATTGATGCGATCGGTCACTTTACCTTAGGGATATTTAGAAGAATTATCTCTAAAAAAGCAGCCGCGTGGTTTGATCGATTGGCGGTAAAGGCCTTCCCGAGTTTTTTTGGAGAATCTTTTGTTTTATTGCTTCAAAAGAAAGAATCTAAATGACGAACTCTCCTTTAGTTAGCATAATTATTTTAAATTGGAACTCCAGCGAAGATACTATCAGGTGCCTAGAGTCTCTAAAAAATATTTCTTATTTAAACTATGAGGTATTTGTGCTCGACAATGGCTCGAGCGATGACTCGCTGAGTAAAATTCATAAATGGGCTAATCGTAAGGGTAGGAAAATATTAACCAAATCAGCAGCTGAGTTTAATCTGTTGAAAGTTAATGAGTTTAAGGGTTATGATTTTACTTTCATTTTAAATGAAATTAACACCGGTTTTACGGGTGGCAACAACTTGGTTGTGAAAAAACTTCTCTCTATTTCCCGATCCTCTTATATTTTGCTTCTAAACAGCGATACTATAGTAACTAAATCATTTCTGACCAACCTTGTGCGAGTCTGTCAAAAAGATAAAAAAATTGGTTCTGCTCAGTCGGTGTTGATCCGATTTGATAAAAAAACAATTGACTCTCTAGGAATAGAGATGAGTGGATGTCGAGTTTTTGATTCGCGCGGTGGGTGGTCAGTATCGACCTTGCAAGATTTAGAGGATTGTAGAGAAATTTTCGGCTCATGCGGTGCCACAGCCCTTTATCGGGCGGATTTGATCAAACGTATCGGCTTGTTTGACGAAGGGCTTTTTGCTACCTTTGAGGACTTCGACTTGGCTTGGAGAATAAGGCTAGAGGGATATAAATCAGTTTTGGTTAAAAATTCAGTTGTATATCACAGGGGCGGAGTATCAAGGGTTAGGGGAGATCACGTCATCTTTGACATGAGGTCATATTTGGGCGCCAAAAATCCACTAGTGATGTTTAATCGGTATTATCCGATTAGTTTTAAAATCATCGCTTCCTTATCTGTGAACTTTGCTGTTGCTGTAATCTCGGCTGTCAAAAACCATCGGGTTACAGAGTTAATATCGATCATGCTTGGGTTTCCCGCGGATCGTCGAAAAATAGGAAAAAATAAATTATTGAAAAATGTTCAGCGGGAGTGGATTAAGTAGATGCTCGCTTAAGGGCAGTTGGGATTATTGCCTGTTAGCTGCTGGGTGATGTTGGTGTATTTATAGATGCTGTCTGGTTTGAAGGCGTAGCTGCACTTGGGCAAATACGATAAATTAGCGTTGAAGTAAGTATTAAGTACCAATCGGAAAATATTTACATTATCGGCTGCGATCTCGAGATCTTTTTGCTGGGCTTCGGGAATGTAATAGGCAGCCATAACGCCATACTTTAGCTTCAGCCCCAGCAGGTCATCGTTGCTGTTGGGGTCACTGCTTATCGACATAGAATCAGTCGGGTTATCTACAAAATGCGAGGCATAATCACCCTCATCCGCTTGAATAATAATAACAGCCTTGTTATTAGTTTGTTCTTTAATCTTTGCGACCAAATCTTTGATTTGGTTGTTGATGAAACTTATTTGACCGGTATATTTCTCTTTGACTGGTTTGCCGACATTATCGATGAGCGGATGATCTGAAATTGAGCCATCTGCATTAAAAAAGTAGGGATCATGGGGGACCAGGAAGTGGGCAAAGACAAATTTTGACCCAGCCGGCTCGGAAGTAATTTTTTGAAGCTGGGAAAGTTTGTATTTGACAAAGTCAGGCTGAGAGGCGTCTTTAAAAGAAAAGATTTCGAATCCATTAATTTTTAAGTCGTACCGAGCAATGTCGGCATAAATACTTCTTGTGAATTCTTTATTGGTAAAGTTATTAAGGCTAAAGGTGTGGTTTAGAATAGTCAGCTGACTTTCAAGCGAATAAACATGGTCTGCGAGTGGCGCCTGATTATCGAGATCGTAAAATGTGCCGAGGTGATAGTAGGAGTATCCGAGTTTTTTAAGGTCTCTTACGACTGGTGAGTAGTGGATGGTATTGAAATAAGTTGCGGCGGTTGGCTGATCAAGTGATCCAAACTCCTTTGTTAAATCATTGTGATAATTAGCCTTGAAGGTGGATGAGATCGAGGTAATGGTATTTGGATAACTGCCGTAAGCATTTGGATTGATGTAAAAGCCGTTATCTTTTAGAAAGTTAGTGAAGTTTGAGTTATCGAAGTTAAATTGTTCTTTTAAAACAGTCTGATTTGTATAGCGATCCGGGACGATATAGTAAATGTCCGGTTTTTTATCTGTTTTATTTAGCGTCTCGTTGGCGATAGTTTCAGAAGGTTGATAAAAGAATTGGGGCCATTTGACAAGAGCGATATGTAAAACCATAACTGTTTGGATGCCAAAAGCGATGACGATGGCAATCACTGCGCCTTGGAAAAAAATGTTTAGATTCCAATTTTTTGATTTGACGACTTTTTCGATTTTTATAAACAAGAAATATAATAAGACGCTTGCCAGCGAAACAAGAATAATTAGATTGACTGTTAGACCAAGGGTATCGGTAATCCAATTTAAAAATCTTGACGATTTGGCAAAATTCCAGACTAATTCTTTTTTTATATCCACTCGGTCTACGATGGCGTAATTAGCAATGATCGCAAACGTGAGCGCTAAAAATCTGTTTTTGATAAAAGCGTGATAAAAAATTGTTGCAAGCAATGCCCCCGAAATTAGACAAAAGATTAACGGTAAACCAATGTCGGTGATTTGGTTTTTGTCATTTAACCAATTTGCCATTGGCTGTAAGCAGAGTAGCAAAGAGATTGGCGCCCAAAGTGCGAGGTAATTTTGAAGAAATTTAGGTGTTATACGATGAAAAAACGCTGCTATTGTCGAATAAAAATTTTTTAATTTGTCGAATATATGTCTGCTCGGTGTGGCTTGCTTCATAATGTTTTCATAAGATATAGGGTCCGTGAACTACCAACGATTTTATCTTTCCTTGCAATCTTAAAATATTTTGAGAACTCTTTCTCAAATTCTTCTTTTGTATAAAAATCAAAGATATCATCGCGGGAGCCAAGAAGATGCTGCACCTTGGAATCTTGCTTGGGGACGAATTCGATAATCAGATTTTTGGATGTTTTAGAAAAAAGTTCAGCAATGTAAGAAAAAGGTAGATTATTGGCGATTGCGAGATGATGAACAAAGGCCAGACAAAGGGTCACGTCGAAATTACAGCGTGAAAGAAAAGAAGATCTTTCCTGATTGGCCCAGCCGATCGCCGGGCTGGGATTAGTCAGGTCAATAATAAGAGGCAAGAGATATTGGTCCTTTTCTTCTTTGCTTCGGCGGTAAGCTGCTTCGATTGCGACGGGGTCGACGTCAGAGGCAAGCGTGAAAATCTGCTCTTGAGAGGCGAGGCGACTGAAGTATGCGTCATTAGCTCCCGCATCCCAGAGGGTTTTTGGTTTGATGTTTTTTAAATATCGCTCTATGATATCACTCTTGCACTTTAGGGCACTGGTTGTGTAATTGGTGTTGGAATAATATTCCCCCCAAGTAGTTTTTTGCTTCGGTGGATGAAGAGATTTAATTGTTGTAGCCAGATGATCTAAAATTCCCAGCATTTGCGTTTGATTAAACTTAGTTTTCCTTCGAATGGCTTTGGGATCGGAATATCGAGCTTGGCTTTTGGCGTGTAGATGAAGGTGAGTTAAAAGGCCGAATTTATATTTTGTTTTAGCGGGTAAAAGATTAACTGTGATATCAAGCGGGATCCCGTCGATGTAATTTTTGGAAAAATTACCCATATAAAGATCGTTGTATGTCATAAGGGAGAGCGGAGCCAAAAAGTGTTGGCAAAATTGACGATAAGCAATCCACGGTTTGCTCTCGTCATATTTTTCAAAGGAAAGCGTGTCAATTAAGATGGGCTTTCCGCGCAGATATTGAATATTATAGGCCGAAGCATCTTTTAAGCTTAATCCATACCTTAGGGATTCTTTTTGAATCTTTAGAGTTAAGAGGGCGGCGTCTTTGAGCTGCGAAAATGACCATTCATAAGGATAAGAAATAAATGGTATTTGTTCTGGAAGTAAAATCTTATAGGCTGGTTTGGTGATTGGACTATTTGTCTCGGTATGCTTTATCAGTAAATTGTTATCTGATAATTCTTTATATAAGCCTGAGCCAACCAGTAAATCATAGTTTGTCCGATAACTTAAATTTACTTGTCGAAAGACCACTTGATCTTTAATAAAGACAAAACCGCTTGGGTCTCGAAACGAAGCGGACATTCGATCCGGTGTCCGAATCGTCATTTATTTGTCTCGTTCTTCTTGCTTTTGAGCTTGCTAAAAAATTCCACGATCCTTCTTCGGTAAGTTCCGAGGATATAACCAGTTCCCAAGACTGTTCCGATTAAAATTTGAATTACATAGCTACCCGTCCCGGGGTCAAGATAGGCGTGGGCACGAAACGGAAAAAGACAAAGCCCGGTTATCAGATAAATAGATGGGATCATCCTTGTGAATTTTCCAATGCAAGAAGAACAAGATCTTTTCATAATCATTTTTAAACCCAGATTTTTTTAATCCTATCTTGACAATACCACTAGAAAAAATAATTTCAATTTTTGATCTGAAACTCTAGTATTTGGTCGACAAATCGGCTAATGTGAAAGCCAATATCGTTGTTTTTAATAAAAAATGATAATGCATGGAGCTTCAAATGGGTATTTTTGAAAAGAAAACTATATTGATAACTGGTGGGACGGGATCGCTCGGCAAGGTTTTGACTAGACGTATTTTGTCAGGCGAAGAGGGATTGCCGAAAAAGGTTATTATTTTTTCGCGCGATGAGGCTAAACAGCACTATATGCGGGTTGAGTATGAAACCAGAAATAGTCCAACCGATGAGGTCATTTACAATAATTTTAAGAAAATTTTAGAGTTTAGAATTGGTGATGTTCGCGACCTTCAATCTGTAAAGTCGGCAATCGATGGTGTAAATATAATCATTAATGCTGCGGCCTTAAAGCAAGTTCCCAGTTGCGAATATTTTCCATGGGAAGCAACTCGCACTAACGTTTTGGGTGCGGAGAATATTGTTCGCGCAATCAAGAATTCACATCACAAGATTGAAACGGTGGTTGGCATCTCAACAGATAAAGCCTGCAAACCAGTCAATGTCATGGGAATGACCAAGGCAATTCAAGAACGAGTTTTTGTCGCGGGCAATATTTCATCCCCTAAAACAAGATTTATCTTGGTGAGATACGGTAATGTTTTGGCCTCGCGCGGCTCGGTGATTCCGTATTTCCACGAGCAAATCACCAAGGGCTTACCTGTAACCGTCACGACCAAGGATATGACGAGATTTTTGCTACCGCTCGACAAGGCTGTTGATGTGATTATCGCGGCCATTAAGCACGCCAAAAGAGGGGAAACTTTTATACCCATAGTACCCGCTTTTAAGATTATTAATGTCGCTAAAGCTTTGATTGGCACCAGGGACAATAAAATCGAAATTACAGGAATTAGACCTGGAGAGAAGATTGACGAAATTCTGATTTCTGAAGAAGAGTCATTTAGGACGCGCAAAGTCGGCAAATATTATGCAATTGCGCCGATGCTTCCAGAGTTAATCGCTAGACGTTCTAAACCTGCTTTAACCAAAGAGTATAGCTCTGGAGATGACGTGATGACACTAGAGGAAACGAGAGACTTATTGAATAAATACAAATTAATGATCGGGCAAACTAAGATGAGTGGTGAGTTTCTGAAATAGTCTCAAGAGAGTTTTTTGATCTAAATGAAGTTCTGATATTGACTTTTTACCATGATTGAGGTAGTCTTTTCGGATACCAAAATAGCAACCACCTTTTTGGTGAGAACCTTGAATGAGGTAGGTGATAGTTAGATGAAAGAAAGTGAGAGGCCAGCGTGGATGTCTGCGCTGGTCGAAAGTGTCGTTGACGAAGGGGGTGCGATCACGGCCCGGGTCCTCGAGATTACCCCAAAATGGGGCACGAGGCCCAGGATGGTCCAGGATGTGGGCTCAGACCCGGCGGTGCTCGATTGCATACGTAGGCGTGAGCCTGGGACACACACGACGTTGATGTGTCCCGGTGGCGCGACTGCAGTCCTTGCGCCCTTCGGTGCGTTCCAGCTTTTCGCAGCGTCCGAGAGGAGCCGCTCGCTCGAGCGTCTTCTCGTCAAGTACAACGCGTTCGGCGGCGATGTCCTGCTCGGGTTCGTGCGCAATACGCTTGCGCCGACGATCTGGAACTGTGCTGAACCCTGCGGGGGAATGGCCCAGAGCGCTGATCTGCTCAATGAGCAGACACGCGAGATCGTCGAATCCGGCATCTTCACCGATGAGGGATGGGTCGGCTTTCGGGCCACCAGCCTTGCCACTGAGCTCCAGGACGCCCTGATCGAGGAGCAGGCGAAATGGTGGAAGATAGTGAAGCCTAGGCTCCACATTAACCACGAGGTGGCCCTCGAGCATCTCGCTATCGGCGAGGATACCCTCGACGGTCGCAAGGGCGTCATCAGCGTTGGTCACCTCGGCGACTACCAGCTCACCTCCTTCGCTAGGTTGAATCTTGAGCCTGGTTACGGTTGCCGTCTACAGGATCTCGAGTGCCACTTCGACGGCAAGAAGTGGGTGGCGCTCAACCGGACGCCGATCATGGTCGCAAATCGTCTAACCAAGTCGCCCATGATGTTGGTGGGCAACTCGGCCGACGGTCTGCTCAACTCCTCGGCGCCTCACGTCCCCATCTCGGGGGAGGCGATCGATCTCGTGATCAGTTTCCTGATGAAGGGAGTACTCGGACCTCGCGGTCTCAACTGGCTCAAGGGGTGAGCCGACAACAAGAGCCGCCGACGCATGACGCGTCGGCGGCTCTTTCTCTTTTTACTGGTTTCTGATACCTTATTGGCAGATAAATTTAACCTTTATAACAGTGAAACAAAAAGTTGCTATTTTAGGTGCTTCGGGGATGCTTGGATCTATGGTTCTAGACGTCTTTTCTCATGATGAAGATTTTAAAGTCATCGCGACAATTAGAAGCAGCAAAGAAAAATCACTTCTTAAAAAATACCAGAATATTGAATTTCGCGAACTGGACGTTGAAGATGCTGATCTGAGCACCCTAAAATCCGCTCTCAAAGACACTGATTGGATTATTAATTGCATTGGTATTATCAAGACCTATATTCATGACGATAACGCACCTGAGGTGGCAAGAGCGGTTAGAATTAATGCTCTATTTCCTTATCTTCTAGCAAGTGCGCTAGATAACTCTAAAGTTATCCAAATCACTACTGATTGTGTATATTCCGGTAAAAAAGGTGGTTATCAAGAGAGCGATTCACACGATGCCTCGGACGTTTATGGCAAAACAAAATCAATCGGCGAGGTGTATTTAAAAAATATGTATAATATCCGTTGTTCGATCATCGGTCCAGAGCTTTCCAGTCATACATCACTAATGGATTGGTTTTTAAATAGCCCCAAGAATGCAAAAGTGAATGGTTATAAAAACCATTTTTGGAATGGCGTAACCACTCTTCATTTTGCCAAAATTTGTATTGGTATTATCAAGAAAGATATAAAAATCGGTCATCTTCAGCACGTAATTCCAGCCGATAAAGTCAGTAAAATGCAAATGCTAAAACTTTTTGCCAAGAATTTTGATCGCGCAGATATAGAGATATTGCCCACCAGTGAATCGGGGGCAGTTGATAGAACTCTGAAAACCGAAAAACAAAAAATAAACGAAAAAATTTGGTTCTCTGCTGGCTATAAAACAATCCCCACCATAGCAAAAATGATCGAAGAGCTTGGTGACTATACAAAGGAGCAAAAATGAAGTTGATGACGATCGTTGGCACTAGGCCAGAAATCATTAAGTTGAGTCGAATAATTCCAGCCCTTGATGAGCACTTCGAGCATATTTTAGTTCATACTGGGCAAAATTATGATTATGAGCTAAACGAGGTTTTCTTTAAGGAAATGAAAATCAGAAAACCGGACCATTTTCTTGCTGCTGCCAAAGACAATGTAGCCGAGACGATCGGCAACATCATTGCCCTATCGGATAAATTAATGGAAAAGGTCAAACCAGATGCGATTTTGATTTATGGGGACACCAATAGTGCTTTGTCAGTCATTCCAGCCAAAAGACGCAAAATACCCGTTTTTCATATGGAAGCGGGAAATCGTGCCTTTGACCAGCGAGTTCCGGAGGACATAAATCGAAAAATAGTTGATCATTTAAGCGATATCAACATGCCCCTAACTGAGCATGCCAGACGTTATCTGATCTCGGAGGGAATTAAACCAGAAACAGTGATTAAGAGCGGCTCGACCATGAAAGAGGTTCTGGATTATTACATAGATGAGATCAAAGGGAGCAAAATCCTTAACAATCTGAAGCTAGAAGAGAGGAAGTATTTTATTGTTAGCGCTCATAGGGAAGAAAACATTGACAACGATAAAAACTTCAGTAAGTTGCTCGTCTCGTTAAATGCTGTTGCTAAAAAATATAAAATGCCAGTTATCGTCTCAACCCATCCTAGAACTCGAAAAAAATTAGAGAAATTAAGCGCAAAAGGGCTCGATAAAAGGATTAACTTTCTAAAGCCATTAGGATTTTTCGATTATATTTTCCTTCAGCAAAATGCGTTTTGTGTAATCTCGGACAGCGGCACTATTACAGAAGAGTCATCAATTTTGAATTTCCCTGCGGTTATGATTCGTCAGGCTCACGAACGCCCGGAAGGGATGGATGAGGGAGTTTTGATCATGTCCGGTCTAGGCTCGGCAAATGTCTTGAAATCAATTGAGATAGCAACCGGTACTCAAAACGACAGATCAAGTCGCACCGTGGGCGATTATGATGTTGACAATGTATCGGATAAAATCGTTAGAGTTATCATGAGCTACACCGACTATATAAATAGAACTGTCTGGCATAAAGACGAAATATGAAAGTAGCCTTTTTCGACCGTCGACCAGCTAGGGGAAATTTTTCCGTAGAAAGATTTTTTGATGCTGTAAGGAAAAACTTGCCCAAAAGCATTGAGCAAGAAGTTTTTGTCCCCAGATATGTTAGCCGAGGAATATTTACTCGTGTTTATGACATTATCGAAGCGGCTTTCCACCAGGCTGATGTCAATCATATTACTGGTGACGTTCACTTTTTGTCGTATTTAATGCATAAAAATAAAACCATCTTGACTATACTTGATTGCGGTTTTCTTCATCATAAGATGTCCGCAGTAAGTCGAGCGATTATTAAGCTGTTGTGGTATCAGATACCGGCTCGCAGAGTCGCATATATTACTACCATTTCCGAAAGTTCAAAAGACGAAATCCTATCTGTTATAAAGTTTGATCCGAAAAAAATCATAGTTATTCCTGTCCCGCTAGTCGATGGTTTCAAATATTTTAAAAAAGAGTTCAATCAGGATCAACCAACCATCCTGCAACTCGGTACAGCTGCAAATAAAAATCTTTTCAATCTGTTTAAGGCGTTAGAGGGGATAAAATGCCAGTTGGTGATTGTCGGACATTTAGATAAAAAACACATCGAAGCTTTAAAGAAGTATAAAATTAAATACAAAAACCTTATCAATCTCACTGATCAGCAAGTTATCAAACAATACCGTGATTGCGATATAGTCAGCTTTGTCTCGACATACGAAGGGTTTGGTATGCCAATCATTGAGGCTAATGCGACCGGCAGAGCCGTGATCACTAGCAATCATGCGCCAATGAATGATGTGGCGAATGGGAGCGCATATCTAGTCGATCCGTTTGATATTTCTTCAATTAGAAAAGGATTTCAGAAAATAATTACCGATCAAAAATACAGAGAAAAACTTGCAAAGCTTGGACTCGCAAATGCCAAAAGATTTGATCCGAAAACAATCGCTAATCAATATGCGCAGGTTTATAGAAGGATAGCGAGATAGGGTCACTTGATGAACTGGTAGATGCTAATATTCTCGTTTTCCCAATAAAGCCTATAGCTTGAAAAGTAATTTGAGTTTTTAACATCTTTAACAGCTTGATCGTGAGCTTGCTTCTGAGCTACCTGCTGATTCTTGAAAGTTTCTAGACTATTGGCAGAAGACAATGTAGCTTGTGACAAGATCGGATCGATTTCAAAAAACTTGTTTGAAAAAACAACGAAGCATTGATCAAAATCACATATATTTGTTACGGAATTTGGCTCAAACGGTTCGTAGGTAGAATTTTTAGACACGACCGACACTCTCCACCAATCGCTGACAAAAAGTATTCTCTGGTTAGGAAACCGATGAGTAATTGCTTTTGCTTGGGTAAAATATTCTGTAAAATATCCCCGGTAAAATCTTGGTGGGGAAATAAACGAGGCGATAAACATTAATCCCAGCAGGACATATAATACAACCCTCGGGATTTTTTTAATTACCATATCTAGAAGATAAATTGAACTAATCAAGACAAATAAAAGTAGATACCAGCCACTTCTGCCTTGGTAAGTGCTCATTTCTAAAATACCGGTTTGGGTCGATATGCCAAAAACCAAGACTAATGTTCCGAGAACTAGTAGAACCATGTTTTTCTTTCTGATTCCGAAATAAACCATAGCTATCGAGATAATGATCCAGAGATATGCAAATATTGACACAGCGCTTCCCAGCGGCCTTACCCCCTTAACTTTCATCACATCGCTCCCAGTCATTATCATTGGGACAAGGTAGCTCTTAACGATCGTGTTTTCTCGAATTTTTTCTGGCAACCACTTGTGTCTACTTAAAAAACTTGATGTTTTGTCCAGATTTGATGAGCCGATGATGCCCGAATCCTGATCCTCAGCGATTATTATTTGGGGGAAACTATGGGTATTATTGGCCTTTGAGATCTGACTTTGCAAATAAACATGTCCAAAAGCTAAGATAAATCCAAGGATCAAAATCGCAGACATTTTCGACAGGGGAACGAGGTATTTCTTACCTAACGTCTTAACTGCTACTAAGGCTATGAAATTTAAGAGGATTATACTTGGAATAAATTGGACCAACAAATAAGGTACGCTTAAGGCGAGCGCAGCGACTGTGATGATGTAAAATATTAGAATTTTTCGAGGAGGCAATTCCGTTGGTTTTATCAGGATATAGACCAGCATTGGCAGAAATACAAAAGTTAGAGCAGTTGGGAAAAAACTGATTGTTTGGGCGGTCAAAATATTAAAAACTGGCAGTCCAAAGGCCAGAACTAGGAAATATAATGATAGTTTATTCTTGAAAAAATCTTTAAATAAAAGGAATAAAGAAAGTAGCATAATAATCCCCATAACTGGCCCGGCAAAGCGATAAACATTAGCCATTTCGATCATTTTAGATAGTGGATATATCAGGATGTGAAACCCAGGGGCATAATAAGTGCAACTTAATCTGCCGTAGAGATCAATATCTAAGACATATTGGGCGTGAGCAGCGGCATCGATTGCTCCGGGAGCAATATTATACAAGGCATCATAAAATCGAGAAAAAATAACTGAGATAATAACAAGAAAAGCCGGAAGAGATTTTTTCCAGTTAAATGTGAACCTTATATTCTTTATTTGTCGAAATAGTTTCGCTCTATAGGCTAAAATGAGATTTATTAGCAGGATTAATATTAGATAAGTGATCGGAAATATCTTTATTTGCTCTGTGATGTAGAATATATAGCCAATTAGAATTTCTATGGCTAGCGATATTGGAATGCACAATTTGAGAGCCAATTTGAGATTCTTAAAATAAGCATGTAGCGGCAAGAGTAATGCAAAGCCACTCACGAAAAGTACGAGGGTAGTTTCAACAATTTCGATAAAATCTAGAAATGTTAACGGCATTATTTAATAATTTCTTTATAAATTGAGATGACTCTATCGATTATTTTATCTATTGAGAATTCATCGACTATTCCACGGCAATTTACGGCAAATTCAACTCTCGAGAAAACCGCTCGTTTTAATTCTAGGGCGGTTCTCTTCTGATTACAAGGATCCGTAACGATAAGGCCGCACTTTTTATTATGAACCTCCTGGCTTAGGCCGACATTTTTAGATAAACAGACCGGCAGCCCATGGGCCAGCGATTCCAAAGTGGTCAAGCCAAACGATTCATATCTTGAGAACAAGGCAAAAATATCACTGATACAAAAAAGTTCATTTTTTGTTTTTTGGTCGGCTTCTCCTGTAAAAATCACGTTTTTTTCGATCTTATGACTTTTGACTATTTGTTCGAGCTCTCTAATATATCCGCCTTCGTTCGGACCGGCGATAATTAATTTAAACTTATTATTTTTCTTCACTAGAAGTGCAAATGCATTAATCAATAGATCAATTCCTTTGAGTTTTGTTAGCCGAGATAGACTTAAGATGACTCTGTCGTTTGGCGATAGATTATATTTTTTCCTAAGCGCTGATTTGTTTTGGCACTTGCCGAGATAATTAGGCGCGGGATTTGGGATAATCTCAATCTTATCTCGTAGTGTTTCGTCAAATTTTAAAAGATTAGCTTTTTCGTTCTGCGAGAGCACTAATATTTTTTTGGCTTTTTTGAGAATACTTTTTCCCCATAGTCTCAAAAACACTTTTTTAATTGCGGATTTTCCCATCTCGCGCGTTGCGTCAAATTTTTCATGAAGGTGCAGGACGTAGGGGATATTATATTTTACACAATACTTGGAGGCGATAATATTTTGATAGGTGTAAAAAGCGTGTAGGTGCACAATGTCGTATCTTTCAACATTTTGCTTAAAGTATTTTTTAAAACTCACCGGCAAATATAAATTAGATCGTTTTGCCAGACGGTTGCTAATGTTTTTAAAACGTAATACTTTGACGCCGTTCATCTCTTCACAAACCTTATCTATTCGTCTAAGATGGTCGTATGTGTCAGTGGTTAATACGGTAACTTGGTTGTGTCGAATAACTAATTCACGCGAGAGATCTAAGCAAACCTTAACTGGCCCGCCATAACTCCAAGCGGGGGCGAAGAACGGAATAACGTGAGCAATTTTCATAGCATCATAGTACAGGGTAATATGGGAAAATTCAAAAATCAAATCTCAAAAATCAAAATCACGGTATCGCTTCGCGATGATTGGGATAAAATCGTCCGGGGAACTTCAAAATCTGTGTCTGTAATTTTTAACTTTTAACTGATTAATATGAACATATTGGTTATACACGAAACTGAATACATCAAAAAAATGGTTTTTGAATATCAAATAATTCCCGAGCTCTGGGCGAGTTGGGGTCATAATGTCTACGTGGTCGATTTTGAAACAGATTGGCGAAGAACCGGATTTTTTAATTTTAGATCAAAAACTTTAACGATAAAAAACGTCCGTAAAGCGGATAAGAAAGAAGGAATTACCTTGATCCGCCCCGGTTTTATCAAATTGCCGATTATTAGTCGTTTTAGCGCGGCCATCAACCACTATTTCGTAATAAAAAAAGCTCTTGTGGATAAAAAAATCGACGTGGTTTTTCTCTATTCTGTGCCGACCAATGGTTATCAAGTGATTCGCTTGGCCAAAAAATTCAAAATTCCGGTCTATTTTCGATTGCTCGATGTCTTGAGCCAATTAGTTCCTTATAAAATTCTAGAGCACCCCACTAAGTATTTAGAAAAATACGTCTATCCCAAAGTGGATCAACTTACAGCTATCACTCCAAAATTGACGAGGCGAGCAATCGAGATGGGCGCAAACGCAAAAACGACCTCATATCTCCCTAGTGCCTCAGACACAGATCTCTTTTTTCCGAAGGCAAAGGATATATCACTTATGAAATCACTCAATATAAAAAAATCGGATAAAATTATCACTTTTGCCGGAACCCTCTATAATTTTTCGGGGCTTGATAAAGTCTTAAATTATTTTGCCGAAAATATTAAGCGATTCGGGAACCTTAAGTTTTTAATTATCGGTAATGGGTTACAGGAGATGCTTCTCAACAAAATTGTTGCTGAAAATCATATCGAGGATCGGGTCATTATGACTGGTTTTATTGAATACGAACAGCTTGGCAAATATCTAAACCTTGCCGACATATGTATCTGTCCGTTTGAAATCAATCAAATAACCGACACGATTTTTCCCGGTAAAATCTATCAGTATTTGGCTTGCGAAAAGCCGGTTCTTACCTCTAGGCTTCCGGGTGTAATCGACATCTTTCCGGATAACGGGGGAAAAAATAATATTTATTACTACAATTACAAAAAACCTTCGGATTTTTTCAAGGTTTTAGAGTCGATAAAATTTAAAAAAATTAAAAATTTAGAGCCGTCGCTACAAGATATTGCCAAGACAATTGAAGGCGATCTTTACAGACTTATTGAATCCAGGGCAAAAAAATAATGCGACTTTCGGAAACACGAAATTATGGCTTTAACCAAATCGTCAAGCAATACGCTTCGTTTCCTTGGTATCTGCCTCTACCGGCGCACTTGGAGCATGGTTGGACACCTATCGAGGAAGCCCTCAAGAGTGATCTGGGATCCAAAAAGCCGCTTATGCTGGTCTTCTCAAAGAGAAGGGCCGAAGCATGGAAAAAGCAAAGTTCGATCCCGGTTGCGGTTATGGGCTCGCCCTTTATTCATTTCAAAAATATGCATCATATTACTAAACAAAAAGATGCCAAGGGAACAATCGTCTTTCCCAGTCATTCTACTTATAGCGTGACAAGCCAGTTTTCTGTCGAGCAATATTGCAGAGAACTAAAAAATCTGTCTAGCGAGTTTCAGCCCATTACAATCTGTCTTTTCTGGCTCGATTTTATCGACAAAAAAGCGAATATTTATCGAAAGTTTGGTTTTAACGTAGTGAGTGCGGGTTATAAATTCAGTATTGGACTAGATTTTGTCGAAAATTTTTACAAAATCCTTTCAAGCCACAAATATGCATCCGCAAATGAAGTTGGAAGCTATACATTCTATGCTATTGATCTTGGTTTGCCGTTTTTCTTAACCGGTAAAGCGCCGCTCATTAATAATATCGGTAATGATGTAAATCTAGCCAAATCAGTTAAAACTATCGATTTTAAGTACGGAGAGATTGCGTCAGGTTTGTTTGAGACTGGACCAATTACTAAAATTTCTCTGGCTCAGAAAGAATTTGCGGATAGGGAAATGGGCTTGCAGGATTGCCTTTCGAGAACCGCGCTTCGAGATCTGCTTATTCGAACTAATAAATCCTACCGGTCGTTTCATAGAACTCTTAAATATTTAATCGAATCAGCTCTTCTGAGATTTATCTTTAATGGACCGTGGGGCAAGATAGTTATCGCTTTAAGGAGGAGAACAGTCAGAAAATAAGAGCTCTCTTGAGATTTATATAAGCGGTTTGATTAGTGCCCAATAAATTTTTAAGATTAAGTTATATGGTGTAAATAGGGGACTTTTGATCTCGGAAAAAGAAATTTCCGCGCCGATGAATCTTTTGATTTCTCTTTCTCGTTTTTTGATATAAGGCAGATTTTTTCTTCTCTGAATTGACGAGGATTTAAGCAACGATAAAACTGAAAAGTAAACTTGGATTTTTTTTAAAAACCAACCGCTAAACAGAGAATAAACAATCATCAGTACCTCATTGATGATCATCATTGGCAAGATCAAAATCAAATATTTGCTGGAAAAGTTTTTGTATAAAAACAATAATCTATTGCGATCGGCGTAAAACATTTTTCCTTTGTTTCTAGAGAATGAATATTGGTGCCAAGCCAAAGCGTTAGGCATCAACTTGATATTAAAACCATATAAATGCGCTCGGTAGAATAAATCGGCATCTTCATGGTACATAAAGAAATTTTTATCCAGAAGGCCAATTGTTTCCAAAATTCCGATAGGGATTAAGGCTGCAGCTCCGCTTGCTATCACGATGTCTTTTTCCTTAATAGCGGTCTGATCAGCCCGGTAGTCGTTACAGTAGCAAAATCCCAAAAAATTAAGGTAATCACCGGTTGTATTAACTAAATGCGTATTTTTACCCTTGATGTTTAGCAAAATCAAGGGCTGTAAAATTGTTTTTTGATCTATTCTGGCGATAAGTTTTTTAAAACAATCTGGCTCGATCGTGACATCGGGATTTAATAGAAAAATATAGTCAGTTTTTAACTTGATGGCGCGTTTAATACCAATGTTGCCACCACCGGCAAAACCAGAGTTTTTGTTTGAGATTATGTCAACTTTGGGGTATTTGGTTCTGACGAATTCGACTGAGCCGTCGCTCGAACTATTATCGACAAAAATAACCCTGAATTGTTTATAAGTGCTTTTGTAAACCGAACTAAGACAGGTCTTTAGATCATTTTTACTGTTATAACCGACAATAACGACAGAAATCATTTTTTCTTCTCTTTAAGACTCTCTAAAGCTATTCGTCTAACAACTTTGGCCATAACTTTTTCAATCCGGTTGGCTTTAACGTAAATGCGGTAATTAACAAAGAGGACAAAAGCAATTGCCATGCCAAAAACCGTGCCAAGTCCAGAGCGTTGGCCGCCAAGAAGCGCGATTAGATTGTCGACTGATTTTGGCCAGAAAGCTAGTATTAAGATTCCTGACCAGGCCGCAATCCAGAAAATGGTCATTGTCAGAGATTCTCTTTTGTTTTTAAAATCAATGACGGACCTGGCGATGACCAGAATCGCTAACGCTGTCGCGAATATCTTTGCGATAATAAGCATTTTTAACCTGTTATTTTCTTAAACATTAACTTGAAGATGATATTGATGCCGTTTAAAATAGACTGTCCTTTACCCATAGAATATTGACTATATATTGTCCGAATTGGAATTTCTTTAACTCTCAGCTTGGCTCTGGAGGCCTCGATGATCATCTCGGAACAGAATTCATAGCCCAAGGTGTCAATATTAATTTTAGCGAGGGAATTCTTAGAAAAAGCTTTAAATCCAGACTGGGAGTCCGTGGTCCACCTTCGGGACAGGATTGAGGTAAAAAAACTCATTCCCCAGTTGCCAATTTTTTTAATTTTAGGCATTTTCTTGAAATTGATTTTTCGAACGCCGACAACAAAATCTGCCTTGTCGTCTAATATGGGCTGAATGATTTTTTTTATTTCGCCTGGGTCATGCTGACCATCTCCGTCAAAGGTTACAATAATGTCAGCCTTTAATATCTTTGCCGCCTCGAGTCCGGTAATATTGGCTCCGCCGTAGCCAAGGTTTATGGGTAAGTCAATCAAGATTGCTCGGGTTTTTTTGATATCGTCAACTGAATTATCAGTTGAGCCGTCGTTAACAGCCAAGATTGTAATCTTGTTAATTCCAGTAAGTGTTTTGGGTATTGAATTTATGACATCACGAATAACCGCTCCTTCGTTGTAGACCGGTATGACGATTGCAAGGTGGGTTCTAGTTTGAGGCATTTTGTAAATAGTTGATCGTTTGTTCTAGCCCCTCTTCAATTTGGTACTCTACCTTCCAATCAAGAGTTTGTCTAGCCAAACTTGCATCAAGGCAGCTCGCCATCAATTCGCCCTCGATTGCTGGTAGATGCTCTACCTCGACTGTTTTACCACAGATTCGCTCTAGTGATTCAACAATTTGTTTTAAAGATATTTCTTTACCCGTGCCGATGTTAAACGTACCTTCAATTCCGCTCTCAAGTGCCTTGAGATTTGCAGAAACAATATCTTTGACGAAGACATAGTCTCTCGTTTGATCGCCGCTCCCAAACATGCTAAGCGGTTCGTTTGCGATCATTTTGTCAGCAAAAATTGCAATCACTCCCGCTTCTCCTCTGGGGTTTTGCTTTGGTCCGTAAACATTGGCGTATCGCAAAATCGTTGCCTTAAAGCCATTCTCTTTGGCGAATCTAGCAATATTTATCTCGGACTCTAACTTATGCCTCCCATATGGCGAAACAGGTTTGGGCTCTTCTGTCTCGGGGGTTGGTCGTGGAGCATTCTCGCCATAAATTGCTCCGCCAGTCGAGGAGAAGATAAAATGTTTGGTCTTGGCTCGCGCCGCATTCTCGAGCAAATTGAGGGTTCCGATAACGTTTACTTCTCGATCTCGTTCGGGATTTTCAATTGATTTTCGGACATTGGCTTGAGCAGCAAGGTGAAATATTACCTCTGGGGCAAATTCATCGAAAACCTTCTTTACGTCTTCGGCATTTGAAATATCAACTTTAAAAAACTTAGCTTTAGGATTGATATTTTCCTCTTGACCATTGCTCATGTCGTCAATAATGGCGACTTCGTGATTTTTGCTAACTAACGCATCAACGATATGCGAGGCTATAAACCCCGCGCCACCCGTAACTAATATTTTCATAAAAAATCCTATTTAATTATGGTCCGTATGCTTATTTAAGCTCAAATAAGAGGATAATTCAATAAAAACGAGCAGGGGACGCAACCTTAGTAGGTTGCGTCCCCTTGGGGCTATTCATCTCCTTTGTGGTAGAACACTCTCTGGCAGTCGCGGCTGCCAAGGCGCGCCATGCAGGCGGCGATTGCCGCCGCATACTTCTCGCAGACTGCTCCACCTCGCCCTGCGGCAAGGGTTTGCAGGCAGACATCGGCGAGCAGGTCGGTCGTAGTTAGTTTGTATACGCCCGAGCTCTTTCGTCGCAGACAATGTTTCTGGATCTTCAGTTCCTTGGCGCTTGCCTGTACGACAACAAACCGTCGTCCGGTCCTGAACCGGAATTTGTTGATCCAGCCTTTTGGCTGATGTACCGATGTATACAGTCCCCACGGGCTACCATCAAGTGCGCAGACGGTTGAGGCATGTCCGAAGACAGCCCCTCCTTTTTCTTCGCCGATGGCGTAGATCTCACGATGGTTTGCCCTGAACAGTTTTGTCTGGACAAACCCACATCTTTCCTGGCTTTCAGGTGAGATGTAGATTTCTCCCTCCTCGGGGGTGATTACGGCGATGCGTATGCAGTCCATGGCAAACTCTTCCTTTGGCTTCGATGATGTGGTGCGTTGCTAAGATGCAATCAGGAAAAGATAGCAGCTTTAACACAAAAAATCAACTGTAAGACCAGTTCGTAAAGTCAAAAGTTCCTAAAGTTATAAAAAGGCGAAGTTTGATTATCAGATCTGAGTATTACCGTTTTGCCGTTCTCAAGCAATTTACGTTGCCAGTTTCCTGATCCCCAGGCGATTGCTTTTGGGGTGATTCGCAGACAAATTTGCATGGTTTTGCGAAGCAAAAAATTTGTCGAGAACCCAGTGAGCGAGAACGCTGGTCGAGCGAGCGTACCCCAAAAACAATCGCCAAAAACGGTTTTATCTATCGGTGGCTGGTTGGCCAAACAAAAAATGGACTTACAAAGTAAGTGCCAAAAAAGTTAATTTAAAAAAAATCTATAATTTAAAAATCCTAATGAGCTTCTCGCTCATCATCTCCCCAGCTTCAAATTTTTCTGGTAGAAATCGCAGAAGGAAGTATTTGATCTCATTTTCGTTTTGCTGACCGAGGGGCATCATTATCGGACCCTTCAAAAGGCCCGTTGGTTCAATATATAAAACCGATTTTTGCCCGTGCTTAGCGATCCAGAATGATCTTAGCTCGGCAAAGGTGAGATAAGTATTTCGAACCAGTACTCCGCTTTCGTCGATCGCAAACTCCTGAGTTTTGGGTTTATCGTGCGCAACCTGAAAAGACACAATAACCGCCAAGATGATTATAATTACCGGAAAATAATTATTGGTTAAAATTAATATTGATGCCAAAACAACCGAGACGATGCCAACTACGAGCGACCAATACGGGCTGCGTTCAAAAGTATAATAGTCAGGAGCTTTCCAGCGAAGAACATTGGCTTGAGGAGTTGGGGCGACTTCTCTGATTATAACTTTTTCAACAACTTTGGTTGCTGGTTTCGTAGTCTTTGCAGACTTGGCTGCTACGATCTTTTTGGTTTTTTTATCTGCCATTAAAATGATTATATCAAATTTAAAATTTAAAATTTAAAATCAATTTAAAAACGCAAATTTAAAATTCTAAAACTGCGAGCGAATCGAAAATTATATTAAAAAAACAGGGCACGTACTGCAAACCCCATGTGGGCGATTTGCAGAACGTGCCTCGGTGATGCCGGTCAGAAGCCGGCGGCGGTGAGCTGCTCGGCGAGTTTGGCGAGAACCTGCTCGCGCAGTTCACTTGAAACGCTCTCGTCGAGCGAGTCATACAGCTCGTAGGTCTGCTCGACGGTGGCGCAAAGCTCGAGCCAGCGCTCCCTGACACTCATCTCGTTCGCGCTTCCATCGTCCGTGTTCTGAAAGAGCCCCTCGGCCTGCTCGACGGTGGCGCAAAGCTCGACTTGGCGATTCCATGCCATCTGCTCTTCGGTGCTATTATCAATCGTCATGTTCCAGACAGCTTCGGCCTGCTGAATGGTTTGGGCAAGCCCGATCAGCTCTTGCACGTCCTCGCTGCTGACCGCGGCGGTCTCGCGCAGCTCCTCCATGCGCTTCTCGAACTTTGCTTCCCGCCCCATCGGTGTGTCGGCCTGCATATATACTGCAAGCCTTTCCAGAACTTGTTGGTCGTCGAACATTACAGTAGCCTCCAATTCGGGATGCTCTAGTAGGATCTCTAGAGTCCAAAATATTAACAAAATGGACCCCGAGTGTCAATCGAGATGGTTTTTTAAATTTAAAAATTAGATCTCTTTAAATTGATTTTAAATTTGAATTTTTAAATCTCAAATTACTCGCGGATTTTTTTGGCGAGTTGAGCCAACTTCTCATCATCTTCTCGCCTGAAATCGTGTGAGGAGAGATGGCCTTCGTATTTTTCAAAATATTTATCGACAGATGAACTAATCGCGTGCCATTCTTTGATATCGGCCGTTTGGTGCATCGGGATTAATTTGGCGTGAATGTGATCAACACCCCAGCCTTCAAAAATTAAACCAGTTCGCCCGACGTCGTCGAGCTTTGAATCGAGAAGCTTGGCCACTTTTTGGGCTGCGATCATCAGTTCATGCAATGCATCCTGCGGCATATCTGCAAAGTATGATGAATGATGTTTCTTAGGAATTAAAACCGTAAAGCCTTCTGTATTTGGAAATATTCCCAAGAAAGCGACGTGATTTTCGTCCTCCCAAATTTTATGGGAGGGGATTTTCTCTTGCGCTATTTGGCAAAAGATACAATTGTCGTTCATTTTTTTAACCCGTATTAGTGCTTCTTAGGTTTTTGTTCCACCCAAAAACCTGGCAAAAAATACAATTATCCATATTATTAATACTTATCAAAATTCAAATTTCAATACTTACCAAATAATACTTATCAAATATCAATTTGCAAACTATTTTGTAGAAGAAGCAATTTTTTGAAAGATCAGATTTAATTCGTGTGACTCCTGTGATAGTATATCAAGTTCTGCAGTATCTAGGGTCGCTTTTAAAACTTTTAACCAATACTTAGTCTCCTGGCTTTCTTTCTTGCAGATGTATATTTTATTTCTGAAATCCTTTTTAGATCCCGCGTTATTTGCTTCAGCATAATTCGCGCCGATGCTCGAAGCGGATCTGACAAGCTGAATCAGCATTGGTTGAATAATCCTGTCTTTATCGTGCTTCCGGCAGAAGATTAATACTGCCTGTGCAAACCGAACAGTCCTATCCTCGAGATCGAATATTTTCGTCATTGATTATTAAAAATTATTTGAAAATTGAATTTTGAGCTTTGATAAGTATTGGCCTCTACTGTCCTGTTTTAAACGTCTCGGCCCACTGGCCGATAAAGCTTGTGATTATCACAACTATTATGGTGATAGCGAGGTGCGAAACGATCATTTGCGTGATATTCCTCTTTTCAAATTTAGCGATGTAATAGCTGAGCAAGGTGATCAGCAAAAGCCCAAAGGCGATGTTGAGATAGATTGCGGTCGTGAGTGGCAGGAAGATTATTGGGAGGATGAAAATCAAGGCAATGATAAATTTTGAGGCAAATGTCGCGATTGTCTCTGGCCAGATGGTTGACTCCTTCTCGTTAGCATTTGTCTCCTCGGACATATGAATCGCAACCGCATCGCTCATTGCATCGGCGATGGCAATCACGATAATTCCGCCGAGTACGACATCTGACGAATGAGTTCCGGCGCTCAGTCCCATCATAAGACCGAGCGTCGAGATCACTCCCGAGGTTAGTCCAAATCCAAATCCTTTTCGGACAGCTAGTTTCATATTGTTATTATACTACCTTGAGCAAAACTATTTAAATTCTGGTTTTGAATATTTTTTAAATATATCTTGGTTGATCTTGAGCACATGCTCTAATCCTGGATGAAGAGGGGACGGAAATTCATCTAGACGATAAAAGCCAATTTCATCCATTGCCTCGGGCTCTCCATTTTTAGCTTCTGATGATTTGACGCGGATCACAAAACCGATGGCTAGCCAATGTAATTTTTTGCCGTCCCATTCTCGAAGTGAGGTATAAATCGGAAACTGTTCAAGTATTTCACCCTTGCAGCCATACTCTTCACTTACTTCTTTCAAGACATTTTCTTCGGGAGTTAACCCAAATTCTAATTTTCCGCCACCGATATCCCATTTGCCATGTATATTTTTCAGCTAAGGATAAGGCTTTTGTTCCGCCCAAAAGCCGCATCTCGGCAGTTTTTGCTTCTCTTATGCAATAAAAATCGCCCATTTTCGTCGATACAACAGAAGGGGGTTGTGATGCCGATGTAGTCTATGCCTGGTTTAGGGTCGGATTTGTTCATGGTTTATTTGCTGTCATACGTCTTGCCAGCCGAAGCAATGGTTAATATTTTGGGTGTTAGGGTTTAGGCCTGATTGCTCAAATCCATTGGTTCTCTGATTGGATAAAATGCATCTATAACTCTGCAATCTGCTACCGCCCTTGCAGAATGCTTAACATTCGGTGCAATGACAAGTACACAGTTACTTGCGAGGATTTCGGCTTTACCGTCGACAGTTATTTCTAGATCTCCACTGAGCACGGTTGTGATTTGCTCGTTAGGATGAGAGTGCTCGGGAAGTTTGGCTCCTGATTTCATTTCGTCCCAATAGACGCAGGTCATATTCTCACCATTCACAAACTTTGCTTTACACCCGGGAGCTACATCTTTTGATTCTATATTTTTGAGCTCTATCACAAACACTCCTTTTTTATTGATTATAAAAAATTATTTTATAACTGGCGGAGAGGCAGGGATTCGAACCCTGGGACCCCTTGCGAGGTCAACAAATTAGCAGTTTGCTCCATTCGACCGCTCTGGCACCTCTCCGTTCACTCACTATTTCAAAAAACTACCGAAGATTGAAGCTACCATTAGCAGTGGTCTCAGCTCACTCGTCGGTTCCCAGCTCACTTTCTCGTTCCGCCCGAGAAAGCCCGCCGAGCCGCCTCTCGACCTATCGGCCACTTCTCGCCGGTTCCGCCCCGTCGAGCCTCTCCACACGACTGATTATAGGTTAAATTGAAATTTTCTCAAGTGGGCACAGAGTTCGTAAAGTAAAAAGTCCTTAAAGTTTATAAAGTAATTGAAAAGAAATTTCGACGCACTTTACAGACTTTATAACTTTATAAACTTGATGAACTATTATTTTGCTATAATAGTATTGTACTCATCCCGCGAAGCGGGAATACCGAAAAAGCTCACGAGTGGCATGAATTATCTCCGGAGAGTTTACATCGTCAATAATCCGTTTGTATGGAACTTGACGATAGTTCAATAGCAGCGCACATTGTTTGCCTATTTTCGGGTTTGCCTGGCACCATAAATATACTGCGAGTAAATTTCTCGAGAAGCAACTAGGTTGTTGCGAGTGTTTTAAATAGTTTAAAAATCGAAGGAGGGATTCGATCTAATTTAGATTTGCCAATATGAGGATTGAAGAAAATCAATTAAAAGTGTAAGATAGCCTGAGTATGCACCCGTAGCTCAGTTGGATAGGCCGACGATAGGAGGCGGGCTTGCATCGGGTCAGGAATGTGCCTGTAGCTCAGGGGATAGAGCGCTGGTTTGCGGAACCAGAGGTCGGAGGTTCAAATCCTCCCAGGCATACCACATTCATTTGACCCGATTCGCCAAAGTGTTTCGAGTTAACCCACTTGCGAGCTCCGCTCTCGCAAGCCCTCGAAACGATTCGAACCCTATCGGGTGTACCATTATGTGAAAGACCGCACCAGGTGCGGTTTTTTGATACAATTAAAACAGTTCATAAAGTCAAAAGTTTATAAAGTTATAAAGTGAGGAAAAATGGATGATGCAGCAACTTTATCGAAGAAAAAATTATTGATAGTTTCGATTGTAGTTTTATCTATTCTGCTTATTGCAGGAATCTTGGTTATAGCTCGGCAGATTAGCTCAGCTAAAAAGGATGTGGATTCTAAGCAAGACATGCTCACTTCAACTGTTACCGCTAGTGCATCGACGAGCGCTACGACGTCGGCGACAGCATCTGCTATTGCTTCGGCAATAGCGACATCATCGGCCACCTCCGCGGCTGGCGAGCAAGCAAATGTCGCTGTGACTAACTTCATACAGGCCAAAAGAGATCGATCGCTTGGTGAAGCGAAGCAGTATATGACAGATGAACTTTATAAAAATACTGATCAAGTCGCTTTCGCTGGCGCATCGAGCCCCTCGATGTCTAGGTTTGAGATTACATCAAACACTGTAAAGGATGTGCAGACATTTAAAGTTGTCGTAAAGTCCTACTGGCTACTACAAGGCGAGGATGCGGGCACGATTAACTACACAATAGAGGCCATGAAGATCGGTAACTCATATCTCGTCAACAAATTCGATCAAAACTAGTGCTTGTTTTCCTCTAGTAAAACCTTGATTACCTCGGTGTACATCTTTATCCGAGCTTTAATCGCGGCTGTAAAATCATGACCAGCTTTTCTCTCTTTGGTAACTTGCGAGAGTTCGTCCAATTTGACCACCGCGCGATTTTTCTTGGAGACATTGCGCGCAATCAGAAGGTCGGCTCCATAGTGGCTTTTTCTAATTTCATCAATTGGTGGCAAGGCATCGCGCCAGATTGCCCTTTGTCCGGCGATAAGTGGCAGTACCCTATTGGCGAGCTTGGTACCGGGATCTTTACTCATCTTCTTGAGTGCAAAGACTCCCAAAGCCAATTTGGCTTTTTTGGTAAATATTATCGGCGAGAGAATTGCGAGGATGTGTTCTTCTTTAAGTCCGACCAAATCAGCATCCAGAAAAAGCAGGAGATCGTATTTGGCCGCCTCAACTCCAGTTGCCATTGCCGCGCCCATACCTTGATTGATTTCGTGTGTGACAAGCTTGAGTTTGGGGGATTTAAAGTTTCCAACAACCTCGGCTGTGTTGTCGGTTGAGCCATCATTAACAACAATGATTTCATCGATAAAATCCATAGCCAACAAGGGTTTGAGGACACGATGAATGTTTTTACCTTCGTTGTAGGCTTTGACTATGACCGAGATCGGCTGGTTGATTTTCATCTGTGTTGTCGATTATTGACCAATAGTAACCGAATTAATTTTGTCGCCAATTTGAATCTTACTTACAACATCCATTCCTGAATTAACTTGACCTAGATATGTATATTGGCCAGTTAAAAAGGAACAATCAGTCTTGCAGATGAAGAACTGTGCATCGTTTGAGACCTTGATGTCGCCAGCACGAGCGATTCCGACACTTCCGATCGTAAACGGTTGACTCGATAATTCTGTGGCTTGGTCTCCGCCACCTGTTCCATTACCAGTCGGGTCGCCGCCCTGGACTACCCAATCTTCGACGCGATGAAAGATTCTGCCGGCGTACTTTGGCGCCATATTCTCGAAGGTTTTAACCGAGTTTGGTGCGTTCTTTTGGTCTAGGGTGAAGCTAAAGTCTCCCTTATCTGTTTTGATTGTGGCAACTAATGAGCCTGAATTTGTATCCGACACTTTATTCTCCTTGTTACTTGAACAAGCGCTTAAACCAAAGGTAAGCGCGATAACTGCAAAACACCATAAAACATATCTCATTTTCATAAGTTCCCAGAGTCGCTCGACTAATGTGCTTTTGAGGCGAAAATTGACAATTTCGTGACGAGAATTTTCAAAAGCGACGATGTTTATCATGAGATAAGCGGAGAAGCTTTTGTAAATTCGCAGTAGAAAGGGTCAATTTGCAGCCATAAATGATATTTGGCGAGCGATCTCGTCTAAAGTTAAGCAAAAATTTTTACTAATTGGAAGGCCTGAGTGAATTTTAGATCTTGAAGTTTGCGCCGTACTTGCCGATAACAGGTAACTCTTTTTCTTCTCCTGATGCAACAGCGATGATCCCCATTAACCAGAGGATGAAGATAGCGATTCCCCCGACGAAACTGACGAGCCAACCAATAATTGGAATCCATGAGATGATGCCAATTGCGACTCCTGCGATCAAAAGGACGATTCCTTGCTTGAGGTGAAATTTAATGAACGCCTCATTCTTTGCATCAGTTAACAAAGGAATGATCAGCAAAATACCGAGATAGCACAAAATGCCCATCCCGATGTTTTTGTCAGATGACTTTGTTTCTTCTGCCATGTTTGCCTCCCAGGTAGTGAAAATTTGGCTACTTGCCTTGCAAGTTATTTCAGCTACCCCTTATTTTATTACTCTAAAATACTTTACACTAATTCAACATATTTTGTGATGCGAAGCATTGTCAAGTTTCTACTACCTGGCTCCGCTTCCATCATCTTTTTAAATTGTATCAGTCTTTCTATAAATCAACCAGTATTAACTAAGACTTGAAAATAAATGATTTAAAGGGTAAATTTAGACAGCAAAGTTACACCATAAGGAGTGGGGATGAGTACTAAAAATCTTTCATATCTGTCGGCTAATACTTTTCCTATCAAGATTTTTCTAAATAAAGATCTGGTTGATTCAGTTCTGGATTCTGGCAAGATCATGCCGATTCACCTCCAGTTGATCCCAACCAACAGGTGTAATTTTAAGTGTGACTTCTGCTCGTGTGCAAATAAAATTGAAGGTGAGCAGCTGACATTTTTGCAATATAAGAAGATTATGACCAAAGCCGCGAAAGCTGGTTGCCGAGCTGTTACGATCACAGGGGGCGGCGAGCCTCTAGTTCACCCAGAGATAGGTGAAATGATCGAAGATATGAATAGCCGGGGAATAGAAATTGGTCTAACCACAAACGGCTCAATGATTAAAAGACTTACCGCAAAACAGCTCAATATGTTCACATGGATAAGGATTTCTGCCGGTGATTCGATGGAAAAGAATCTGAAAAGGGTGGGCAGAACGCTCGAACAACATCTAGGTGATATAGCTGCTGCAGCAGAAAAAGCTCCGAAAGTTGACTGGGCATTTAGCTATGTTTATATGGCGAAACCCAAGTATGAAATGATGGAAAAGTTTATCAAATTTGCCAATAAATACAAATTTGCACATGTTAGAATAACTCCCGATATTTTGGATCTGGAAAATGTGCCCGATATTGAAAAAGTCGAGAAAACTCTCAAGAGGCGCGGGGTGAATGACAAAATTGTTGTTTATCAGGCTAGGCAGAGCTTTGAGCATGGCTCAAAAGATTGCTTGATCAGTCTTTTGAAGCCGCTGGTTGGCGCGGACGGGCTTCTGTATCCGTGTTGCGGGACTCAGTACGCCAAGAAGAAAGCTCTGCGTGATAATGATAAATCGATGGCTCTTGGCCGAGCAGAAGATATAGATAAGATTTTCGCCGGTCAGATTCCGTTTAATGGATCAAAGTGTGTCAAATGCTATTACGATCAGTATAATAAGCTCTTAAAATCAGTTCTCGATGGAGTTCAGCACAAGAAGTTCGTCTAAATCTATCTCTTAATAGTTTGATCTCAAATTGCTTCTGCGGTTGTAGTCTCTTCAATTAATGTTGAATCGGTATTGCCGGCGGACTCATCGATTGTATCGGTTGATTCTCCCTGAATGGCATCATCAATAGCTTGGCTGTCGGTTGTTATGTCTTCAGTACCAGTTAATTCTGTACTAGTTCCGCTGGTGTATTTTACAACTGAAAGTAGAATGCCGACGATACTCAATATCATTCCAGCAATAGCTAAACCGCGCTTTAGGGACTTCAGACCTTTAAAGGCTAAATAAATTCCAGCAAGACCAATTATTCCGACTATTGGATAGAGCCAGCCTGCAAGGCTGATTACTCCCAAAACGACGGAGCCGGTCGCTTTATTGTCTTGATTTGAGTCGCCAGCTGGTGCTGGGGTCGCTGGCTGGGCATTTTGCATCGCTGGTGGCGGGGTAGGGGTTGTCGTAGTTGGCTGTGGGGTCGGCATCGCCGGAGCTGAAGGTGCTGTGTTAGTTGGTGGAGTCTGACTGTTTTCTGCTAGATTATCTGCCACTCTTCCTCCTTGATAATGTTTTTACAAATGATGTTTTTATATTATAGCAAAAAAGACCCAGGAGGGTCGATTTGTGCTAATAGTGGTGTGGAGATTTGATCACAAATATTTTTCTGCTAATTCTTCCAGCGTCCACATTTCGGGTCGATGTCCAGAATCGATCCTGGCTTGAGTTTATTTCTTGTTAGAATTTTAAAATTTGTTCAAAGTCGGGATTTCTTTAGTGAACTACACCAACTAAGTCTGGGTCACTACCGGTTCTGTAAAAAGCACCGGCGGTTAACCCTCCCGCGATTGCTGACGCGTTATCGGTGTAAACCGGCAGCCCAACCACTTGCAATTTACTTGTTGGAGCTGTTGTCCCAATGCCAATGTTTCCTGTCGATGTATCGGCATATAGCTGGTCTGTATTTAAGACAAAATCTCCAGTTGCCGAGAGGGTAATATTTAAATTCTCGCCAGCCGCTGGAGTTATCCCCAAAGCTCCAAAAGATGTAGTGAGTGATGGCGTGGAGATTGCTCCGCTAAAGGTTGCGCTCCCATTGGCGCCAAATGAGACTTTATCAATTCCGTAGCTTCTTATAGCTAATAGCGGTCTGTTGGTTAGCGCAGAAGCAGCAAGACGCGAATCAATAACTTGAACCGGAGTTGTACCGGTATCGGCGGAGGCGCGGCCGTACATAGTGAACGACGGATAAGTAGTTGAAGCATGATAAGAAAAAAGAGCAGGCACAAAATATCCATTACTTGCAGAAGCATTAATCATTTGGACAAAAGAATTTGTATCGTCAGAAACGCTCCATTTTTGAATAGTTTCTATGCTTGATTGTTGGGCGGTCTTTGAAACAGCTAAGGATATCATAGGGTCAGCCGTTGATCCAATTCCCAACCTAGAAAACCTTGGGGTCGAAAATGTGCTCAAAGGTTGGTCTAAACCATCAAGATTGCCCCATTCACTCGCGTCTAAAGCATTATTTCCAATTTTGAATGAGTTACTTGTAATACCTCCGTCAGCAACAAAGGCATCGTCAGTTTTTAGAGTATCTGCTGCGTTTCGATAAAGATTAGTGTCAACAACTCCAGGAGAATTTTCCCAGCCGATTTTACCATCTGACGGCAAGGTGGCTTTTTCGGCGGCCAAAGTTCCGTTGATACCAAGCCCAATATTTCCACCGCCCTTACCAAGAAGAACCTGTCCATTGTTGTAATTATTGATGATGACAATGCCTGGTGTTCCTTTTGTTTGGTGGCCATCGATAATAAGGTCACCGCTAGTTCCACCGGTAATAGAAGGAAAATCTGCTGTTCGAGGCACTGTCAATCTTCCATCAAACCCGCCAGCGGCATACTCTGTTGCACTAGAGCCAATAATTAACTGCTTTGTAGCAAGTAGGCCAAGAAGTGGAATACTACCGCCAGTGCCATACCACATATCATTAGCAGTTGATCCGGCCGGTGCGTATTGAATTCCCCAGGCATTGGCGTTGAGCGCTAGCCAAGTAGCGTTTTTTGTTGAATCATAATATTTATGTACCCGAGTCGTGTAGTCCATGTTGTAGGACAGATTGGCTTCCGGTGATCCCCCAAGCAGTCCGACTGATACATGTCCGCCGGTTGAAGCATTGTGGAACTCTACAAACGATGGTCCGGTTGCATTAGACATAATTAATTTTTTGTTCAAAGTGTCCAAGGTAAGCAATGGTGTGCCGTTGACTGATGAAAACATGATGGCCGAAGTGGAATCAGTACCGGCCTTAATTAAACCGGTTGTAACTGATGCTGCTAAGGCATCGCCAAGAATAGGTGTTGTTAGTGTCGGAGAATTACTAAAAACTAATTGGCCACCAGTTCCGGTTCCATCGGATATTATCTGAGCTAATTGCATGGAGGTGGTTAGAGAAAATTGTGATAGTGATTCTGATTTTAATCCATATTGACTTAGGTTTAAGTCAAGACCAGCGATTTTACCAGTATCATTAAAGTAGGCAAGATTGTTTATTTCCGTACCAGGAGTTTTTCCACGAAGGTAGTCCGCATTTAAGTTTGCAATTAAGTTGGTGTCAGGAATAATTAAATAAGAGGTATCCGGGAAAGTCAGATTAATTTTTGTAGCGAGATTTGCATTTTCATCAATCCCAAACACATCATTAATGTCAGCGATTGGCTGATAATTGATGATGCTGTTATAGCTTTCACTGTTGATCAGTCGAGTAGCTTCTAGCGCAATCCCTTCGATTGGTTGAAGGGATTTATTTAATAAATTTATTTTTATTGATTTTGAATTGGTACTAATTTGAGTGTCTTTATTTGCAGACTGCAAATCAGTTGCTTTAGTAGTGTCGAACCCAGCCCATGCTCGGGCCTTATCCGGATAATTAATAAAGAAAAGTGTAGCAACAGCTAAAACAATTAACAGCATAGTATTTGCCGCAACAAGAAAACTGAAAACTAAATGTCTAATTTTTTGTTGGTTGCTTAGGCTGGAAGCATTGTTTACTAAAAAAATTTTTTGCAAATTATTTTTTTTCATAGTTCATGATAATAATTAATTAATACATGAAGCAGATAGGCTTGAGTCTACACTAAAAATCTAATTATATAAATTAAATATACATTTTCTGAAAATTAAGAACTGGAGCAATTACTTTGCTACAATTACTAGAATATCAGCATCTGGTTTGGCTTCCCCGGCTGGGAGTGCCCCAACTGTGCCACCTACAGCATCGGCAATTGCTTTGGCTTGTTCTGCTTTGGTGCCGTTGATGTCTACAACTACCGTTGCCTTGTAGTCACTTTTTTTGGCTTTTTCCTTCGAAGTTATCTCAATGTTCGTGATCTTATTTTTTATATTTATTTCAGCTGTATTAGTCAAGCCGTCGGTATCGGTGCCATTGAGAAGTGCAATTTTAATCGTTTCTGTCGTTGCTCCAGCTTCTGCGTTTTTATCCGCATCAAGCGCAATTGGCATAACTTCAATAATTTTATCTGTTGATGGACGATAGAGAATGGCTTTTTTGGCTTTGGCGTAAATTAGGATTTTGTCGCCGTTTTCAGCATTGGCAAAAAAAGGCTGGTCTTTAAGTTTTTCTTTGTCCAGAACTGTAGCCGTTGAAGGTTCTTCACCGGTTGGCAGAGACATTAGTTTGGAAATTTTTTCTACCAGCCAAGTACCCTCTTGCTTGGTAATAATATCAGGGTTTTTTATTAATTTTTGGTAACTTTGGTAATAGTAGTAACCGCCAGCAATTACGGCAAGAAAAATTATAGTCAGTAAAGTCCCAACCAATGTTCTTAGATTCAGGATATTTCTTAGCTTCGACATTTAGATCTCCTTATTAGAATATATTATATATACAGTGAAATTATATCATATATGATTCGATAGATTCAACATACCAAACTCAAATAATTTTTACGGTAAGTTATTACCCCAACCTAGTAATTGAGTTGATATTCGTTTAATTTGTGTTGCTGTCCACTCCTCACTTTTAATGAATGAAAGCGCAGAAGGCTTGCCTTTCAGCGGATAACCTTTGGTGCTTCCATCTATAGAGGTATAATAAGACCCAAATTTTGCTGCTGTGTCAGCCGCAGCCGTGTAACTCCCTGTACCCTGATCCGTACCATCAACTTGGACTCCGTCTCGGTAAAGTTTTACTGCAGCGTTAGTGGTTCCACCAGAATAAGTCATAGCATAAACATGGTAAGCGTTTTGGTCAGCTGTCAAAGCCGAGTTATAGGTTCTTCCTATATAAGCGGTTGAGGCTCCAGCATCATAGATTCTTCCCACTAATTTATCCGCTGGGTCAAAGTAAAATAGATATTCTGCCTTGACTAAGCCCGTTGTCAGGTCAGTTTTCCCGGCCATAACAGAGGATGTGGCATCGGTTATGCTTCCAGCCCAGATAATAGTAAATTTATCAGTCGTTACACTAAAGTCGGCATTATCTACAGTGTCGTAGAATGAAGTCGGACCAGCAATAGTAATATACCTGGCGATTCCTTGTACACCAGGCGATAAAGTCGAAGCGTTTGCCGATAAATCCATTGTATGCGATGCTTCGCTTCTATCTGTCAAAGTTGCGACAGCTCCTGTTTGGTCAAACATCCATAGGCCTTTAATATTAGCTGGATCAGTTGCTAACTGTTTAAATGCTTCTATTGTTGTTCCCTCGGCCTGGCTAATCATATTTGGCCAATAAGGATTATCAGCCTTTTTAGTAGCTTGATCCTGACCGTCTAAAAAGGCCCACTCAGCTGTTGTTAGAGTGTTAGCTCCAATAGCAAGAGAGGTGGCAGTTGCCGCTCCGATATCAGGGGTAGTCAGAGTGATCCCTGCCAGAGTTAAAGCTCCTGAAGCTCGGTTTATAGCTACCTGAGTGGTACCAATGTAAAAAGTTTGGCCTAATAAAGCGTAGTTGGCAATTGTTGCATATGCTCCAGTTCCCAGTGTCCCACCACCACCAACGGAAAGTGATGCCCCATCTGTAGAAGTGAACGAGAGAGAGTTTGAGGCGGTGAGAGTTTTTCCGGAGGCAATGGTTAATGTTCCTGTGGTTGAACTGACTGTTAAACCGTTGTAACTAAGAGCTTGAAAAGCATCGTCAGTCTTTAGTGTATCGGCAGCGCTTCTGTAGAGATTGGTATCTACCACTCCGACTGAGGCTTCCCAGCCAATCTTACCAGCTGATGCCAGTGATAGTAGTTCAACTGGTACTGTCGTTCCAACGCCAAGTAATCCCGTGTTTGTAAGTCTCATTTTCTCATTGCTGATCCCCGCGGTTGTTGGTGCGAATACAAGACTGCCGGTATCGTCTGCACCGTTTCTGATCCCACCAATATAACCTAGTGGGCTATCTACTCCGGCAATATCTCGTCCTAGGAATCCGATAACTGAACCAAAACCATCTTGCATTTCATCAGGAGTTGCATTTACTAGTCTTAATGCTGTCCCTATCGTATTTGTTAATGTTCCAGTTCGTTCAAATAGGGCAGAGTCAGCCAGAGTAGCAGCGGTGGTTTGTAAGCTACTTCTTGGGCTTACCGTTCCAATTCCAATTCGATGATTTGTCGCATCGATACTCAATGTTGAAGTATCAAAAGAAATTCCATTGATCCCACCTGAAAGAGCAAAGTTAGTGTCGACTCCGAGAGTTACCGTACCACCATTGAGAGTTAAATTATTGTGTGTAACATTTGAGGTCGTTTTAAGCGCTTGATCTATTCCGTCCAAAAAAGCCCATTCGTTAGTATCTAAAGTGTTGGCTCCTATTACAAAGGATGTACCAGTAACTGCCGTTCCGGTGATTGTTCCACCACCTGTAATATTCTGCCCACCCATAGCAATAGCACCTGCCATTGTCCCGCCACTTAGTGGTAAATAAGCAGTTGAAGTATAGGCATTTGTTCCCAGTGTTCCACCACCACTAATAGCCAGAGTTGCTCCGTCTGTTGCAGTAAGAGTTAAAGTATTTGAAGCAGTAAGAGTTTTGCCGGAGGCGATCGAAAGTCCGGTTACAGTTGCGGCGTTACCGGAAATATTTGTGATTGTCCAAGTCCTATCAGCCGATAAATCTTGAGTTGTGCTATTTATTGTTAGATTCCTTGTAGTTGCGACGCCACCCAGCCCGACTAGTGTTTGATCGCCGGTATTTGTACCGGAGACTGAGGCGTCGAGTGGGACTGTTAGGGTTTTTGAGGTTGTCCCACCGGCAATTGTAAAACCATTGGCAACAGCAGTTAAGGTTAGAGCATTGTAGGTTTTGCCAGTTAAAGCAGTAGCAATTTTCCCATCTGCAATCTCCGTTGCATTCCAAGTACCGGTTGCAACAGTTCCAAGTGTTGTAATATTACTTGTCCCGGCCCAGGTAGAGAGGGCGGTGTTTTCTACTGATCCGAGACCAAGATCGGTGGCAGTTACCGTAACATTTGATGACAAAGCATGGCCATTGACTGTTGTAGTTGTTGGAACACCGCCCAGTCCGGCTAAAGTCTGATCTCCGGTATTAGAACCCGATATTGAAGCTCCAGCAGTTATTGTAAGACCTGATACCGAACCAGATGAACCATCAATTGAAACCCCAGCAAGCGCCAATGCTCCTGTGACACGGTTGATTGCCACTCCGGTAGTGCCAATATACATTGTTTGGCCGACATCGGCTTTGGAGGCTGCCAGACCTGAATATTGTGAATTAGTAGCATTATCACCGGTGTTGGTGCCTGAAGTATTACCGATGACCACCAAATTGGCATCGGTGACATATCTCTTGTTCAAGCTGTCAGCTATGTCTGAGGTGTCGAGAGTAATATTGCCGGATAAAGCCTTGCCATTAACTGTGGTTGAAGTTGGCACTTTCGTTGAATCATAAATTGTAATTGGACCTGTGCCATCAAAATCAACTCCATTAATTGCTCTTGCAGTTGTTAATTTGGTTGCCGAAAGAACATTTTTAGTCGCATCGGAGGTGTTATCAACACTGCCAAGACCGACTTGTGAGGCTGTCACAGAATGGGGATTGTTGGTTAGCGATGTATGCGAATAAGCAGCGTCATAATTGGATTTCAAAGTCGCAGTCAGATGAACATTGGTAATTCCGGCAGCGACATCGTCTAAGTCATCGCTAGCTTTTATGAAGTAGCCGGCGACGGCATGGTTGCCCCAGCTGTAGGCGGTGTTCCAATTGCCGGACGATGATATTTTAGCGTCCCCGATCGCCGTTGCACTCCAGGTGCCGGTCGCGACTGTTCCGAGAGTTGTAATATTAGCACTTCCAGCCCAAGTGGAGAGTGCAGTGTTTTCGACTGATCCGAGACCAAGGTCAGTAGCGGTAACTGTAACATTGGATGAAAGTGCATGACCGTTGACCGTTGTAGTAGTCGCGACTCCACCAAGTCCCGACAGTGTTTGATCACCGGTGTTGCTGCCGGAAGTATTACCCAGAACCAGAATATTGGCGTCTGAGACGAAACGCTTATCTAATGAATCGGTGATATTAGCAGTAGTAGTGGTGTCGGTGTTAGACACATTTCCGAGTCCAACTTGAGTTTTGGTAACCGAGTGAGGGTTGTTGGTCAGCGATGAATGCGAAAAGGCTGTATTCCAATTCACGGCAGAGGAAATATATCCGTCGCCAATGGCTGCACCGTTCCATGTACCAGCGATGATAGTTCCCAGTGTTGTAATATTAGCACTTCCAGCCCAAGTGGAAAGCGCAGTGTTTTCGACAGAACCAAGACCGACAGCTGATTTGTCGAGAGTTTGCCAGGTTTTATCACCACGGTAATATTGCGAATTTAGTCCAGCGGTAACTGTGGCCTCTTTGCTATTGAGGGCAATGTTTAAATCACTCTGGTCTGCAAGACTTCCGGTAATGGCTCCCCAGGCAACAGCCATGGAATTATTTGTCCAGACGACATTCGATCCATTTGTTCCTAAAATTTTGCCATTTTGTCCCGTCTGATTAGGCAAAATTTGTGTCGAAGTCACATCATGCGGATTGTTTGTGTCAACTGTGTGAGTGTATGCTGCATCCCAATTACCAGAGTTGTTAGCCATCGAGGACACGCTACCCCCAGATGCAATTAATATTCCGTTGATACCACCGATAGTGATACCGGCAAAGGTCGGGGTAGCACTAGTTGAAATTCCTTGTATTGTTGTCAGTTGGCCATTTTCGGTGGTTAAATTATTTGACGAATATGAGAAAGACAAACTTTTGGTTTCAGGGTTGTAAATCATCGGCGAATCAAATGTCATTATCTCTATACCAGCATTTGATTCAGCTCCGGTGATTTTTCCTTGTTCATTATAGTAAGCAAGATTACCAGCTTCAGTTCCAGGAACTTTACCGCGGAGATAGTCAGCATTCAAATTTGGAATCAGATTAGTGTCGGGAATGATCAAGTACGAGCTGTCAGGGAAAGTTAGGTTGTATCTTGAGACAACGTTATTGTTTGCGTTGACCCCCAAAACATCGTTTACATCCGTAATGGCTTGTTGACCGACAACCCGATTGTAACTATCCGGGCTAATATTCTTAGTGATTTCTAGCGAAAGACCACCAATAGGCTGCAAAACTTTTCCTAAAATATTGCTGTCGTTTACTCCAGGGCGAGTGTATGTTGCACCAAGGACCTTGCCCTCTTTGTTAGTGGTCGTGTTGGTATCGCTGGCTTCAGCTTTGATTGAATAGAGTCCAAACCAGCGGCCAGTTTTTTCCGGATAAGCGATAAAAAATAAAGTACAAATTGTCGTTAGAATCAGAAGCGAGATACCGGCGACAGCTAGTGCAGCATAGACCGATTTACGAAAACGATTTAGCTTGTCTAGATGGTCATTGTGTTTCTGTATTTCGGCCGAAAGAACACGGTGCTGATCACTCAGACTTTTTAGATCGTTTTGATAATCACTGGTTTTTGTTTCTGTCGTTTCCGGTGCTGAAAGAATTTTATCTTCAATTTCTTGACGGCGGAGAAAGTAGTCAGACTTTATAAAATTCTCAAGACATTTTAATGTATAGGTTCTGTTGTTGGCACTGTCGCGATCGGGGGTGATTAAACCCTTCTCTTCCAGACGCCGCAATGTAACTTCAGAAATATCTAATTTTTGGGCCGCCTCTGAAATTGTTAATGGCTGGGAGAATCTAACTTTTTCTAAGTCGGCAACTGAAAAATACCTGTCTTTTCCATCAGGTCGAGTAGAGTGCAATATTCCTTTTTCGTCCCACCTCCGAACGGTGTCAACAGAGACACCCAAAAATTCGGCGGCTTGACCAATTGGTATGTTTTTTTCCGTCAGTTTCCCCTCCTAGCATACCTATGCATTGCTTAATCAATGCCTATGTATCTCGATATCAATTGTACGTTGAATTGAGGTATTTTACAATTTTAACACTTGGTGAATTGTGTTTGTGGGCTAATAGTATTGGTAGTCAAAAAAGTCCCGAACTGTTGTTGGCGTCGCGTATATTCTCTTCTCGACAAGCTCGAAGTAGAAAACGCGACAGCCACGTTTCCTATCGCCAAAGGCGATAAGGATATACGTGGCGGTGTTTGTTGGACAAAGTTCGAAACTATTTCGAGCAAAATCCAAATGATTAAAACTACTAAAAAGGACTCGGCAGGGCGAAACAATTTGTCTGGGGTTTCGGATTCGCCCTGCCTCGGCT